>Ga0302299_10002463_pt1 | contig 11323 bp, 14 predicted proteins | sample III_Fen_N3_4_FD_198795 | JGI IMG/M metagenome (GOLD analysis project Ga0302299, IMG submission 198795) | Peat permafrost microbial communities from Stordalen Mire near Abisko, Sweden - III_Fen_N3_4 | ecosystem: Environmental > Terrestrial > Soil > Wetlands > Permafrost | place: Sweden: Abisko...
GGTCGACCTGATCGATGCCATCGGCAACCACGTCCACACCTCGATGCGATACGTCAAGGGCGTCACCGATGTGACGACCACCGCGGCCCAGGCGTGGCAGGGCCGAGCCGGCGTCTGCCAGGACATGGCCCACGTGATGGTGGTGCTGTGTCGGCTCAACGGCCTCGCGGCCCGCTACGTCTCGGGTCACCTGGTGGGGGAGGGCGCCAGCCATGCGTGGGTCGAGGTGCAGGCCGACCAGGGCGCTCGACATCAGGTCGTGGCCTTCGACCCCACCCACGACCGCCGCACGGACCTGCGCTACCTCACGGTGGCGGTGGGGCGCGACTATGCCGACGTCGCTCCCACGTCCGGCACCTGTGAGTCGGCTCGCCGAGGCGAGCTGACGATCACCAAGACCCTGAGCATCGCCACGCTGGAGTAGCCGACCGACTCCGCTTCGCCGACGGCGTTGAGCGTCGAGGTGCGCTCAGACGGAGACCGTATCCATCACCCGGGCGACGAACTCGTCGGCGCCGGCCGCGAGGTCGTTGCGCCGGATGGCCATGCCGCCGATGACGTCGGCTCCCTGCTCGGCCAGGACCTTGGAGAACTTGTCCAGGGTCTTGCCGGGGTCGAGGGCGTAGGTGCAGAACACGGCGCACGACTTGCCGGAGAGGTCACCGAAGCCGGCGAACTTCTTGCGCTTGGCCGGCTTCTGGCCCACGACGAAGAGGCCATCGGTCCAGCTGCCGACGATGACGAGGTCGGCCTCGGCGATGGCGGCGGGGTCGTGGCCGCCCACCCGGTAGATCTTGGCCGGTACGTCGCGCTCGAAGAACGCGTCGGAGATGAACTGCGCCGCCGCCCGGGTGTTGCCGGTGAGGCTCTCGTAGATGATGACGACCTGCATGCGACCGCTTCCTGCGTGCGGGGACGGGAACGTCGAACCGTTTTAGCAGGCTCCACCGCCCCAGCCGGACCTACCCTGCGGCGGTGCGCGAGGGGATGGGTCGGGTCGTGATCGTCGGGTCGCTCAACCTCGACCGGTGGGCCCGGGTCGAACGGCTGCCCGCACCGGGTGAGACGGTGACCGCTCATGAGTCGGCCACCGGGCCGGGCGGCAAGGGACTGAACCAGGCGGTGGCGGCGTCGCGGGCGGGAGCGACCGTCGAGCTGATCGGCTGCGTCGGTGACGACGAGGCCGGCCGCCGGTTGCTCGACGTGCTGGAGGCCGAGGGCATCGGCATCGCGGCAATGGCGATCGTGACGGGTGCGTCGACGGGCCTGGCGATGGTGTGGGTCGACGAGCACGGCGCCAACAGCATCGTCGTGGTCGGGGGCGCGAACGACCACCTGGGCCTGCGGTCCGATGCCCACTCCGACCTGCTGGGTGCCCTCGACCTCGATGCGACCGACGTCGTGGCGGCGCAGGGCGAGACGTCGCTGGCGGTCACCGAGCAGGTGTTCCGTGAGGCCCGACGGCGCGGGGCGCGCACCCTGTTGAACCTGGCGCCGTACTCGCGACCGTCGGCGGGCCTGCTGGCCGAGACCTCGGTGCTGGTGGTCAACGCGAGCGAGTTCGCGCTCCTGGTCGCCGAACTTGTCCCCGAGCGTCTCCCGCCCGATCTCTCGAGTGCGCCCGATCGCCTCGTCGACGCGGCGAAGGCCGTGCTCACGATGGGACCGGAGGTGGTCGTGGTCACCCTGGGGGCCGACGGTGTCGTCGCCGTCACTGCCACGTCGGTGCACGCGATCGATGCCCACGAGGTGCCGGTCGTGGACACCACCGGGGCCGGCGACGGTTTCGTCGGGGTGTTCGCCGGCGAGCTCGCGCGTGGATCCGAGGCGGTCGCGGCCCTCCGATTCGCCACCGCGGCGGCCTCACTGGTCGTGCAAGAGCCCGGAGCGGCGTCGTCCATGCCGAATCGGGATCGGATCGATGGGGCCATTTCTGGCCGTCACCCTTGATCTGATCGGCTGATCGGCCGACGAGATCACCATGGATGACGCCGAGGCGACCCCAGACGCGATCCAGGACGAGGCTCCGATCGTGGTGATCGAGCGCATGGCCCTGAGCGATACCGAGCGAGGTCGCACCGTCGCGTCGGCCTTCGTGGCCGACTTCGGTGGGTTCATGACCGAGACCGTGCGCCCGATCCTGCGCGAGATGGCCGAGGAGGGGGAGGACCCCCAACTGCTGGTCAACGGGTTGGCCGAGCTGATGCGGCTCACCGCCGAGTCGATCGAGTTCCCCCTGGGTTCCGGTCGCTGAAGTCACCAAACCGCCGTTGACCAAACCTGTCATTGACCGAATCGCTGTTGACCGAATCGCTGTTGACCGAATCGCTGTTGAAAGGACTCCTCCCATGGAGCGCTGGACCTTCCTGATCATCGCCGATGCCGGCGGCGCGCCGTCCCAGATCCGGGTGATCCTGCGTGCCGGTGAGGACGAGGTCGCCTGGCCGAAGGCTCAGCTCACGCTCGACGGCCGCGAGGTGCCCGTCGACGCCGCTCCACATGACTACGAGGCCCCCGAGTGGAAGGCCGCCCAGATCCTCGGGGGCGGCATGGGGAGTGGCAGCGAGGCCCGCCTCCAGCAGGTCAAGGACGGCCTGCGGTCGAAGACCCGGGCCTGAAGGACTCTTCAGCGAGTTCGCCTAGCCGTGGCGGGCGATCTCCGCTAGAACTGTCGCCGAGGGATTGATCGCGGGGCCCGGCAGCATCGGGGTTCGCACGGCAACATCGGTGGAAGCGCAGCCTCCTCGCTGAGCTTCCAGGGCGCGTAGGTGAGCAATGGTTCCGCTGATCGTTCTGGTCGTCGTTCTCGTCATCGGTGGCGGGATCGCGTTCATGGTGAAAGCCAGGAACGCCAAGGCTGCTGCGTCCGACGAAGCCGGCATCGGGCCGAACGAGTTCCTGCAGTCGCCGCCGAGCTCCTTCCCGTCGTCGAACCGCAGCCTGAACGCTGGTGACCCGGTCGCCGCCGAGGCCCCGGTCGAGGCCACCGAGCCGCCCGTCGCCATCCCGATCGCCGCCGTCGCTGCCGAGCTCGACGACGAGGACGATGACGACGAGGTGATCGTCGCCCGCTTCAAGGCTCCCGGCGCCCGTTCGGTCGCCACGGCCGCATCCACCGCCCCCATCGTCGTGCCGCCCGTGTACCACCTCGAGGCCGAACCGGAGCCTGTCGCCGAGATCGTGGCCGAGACCGTCGAGGAGGTCGAGGCGGAGCTCGTCGCGGAGATCGCGCCGGAGCCGATCGAGGCCGAGGAGCCGCTGGTCACCAGCGCACCGGCGCTCACCCTCGTTCCCGACGATGCCACCGACGGCCCGGTCATCGACCTGCTCGGCGAATCGGCGGTCGTCACACCAGCCGAGCCCATCGCCATGCGGGTCGTCGGCGATGCCGCCCCGATCGTTCCCGTCGCGGTGCCCGACCTGAGCGCCGACGTCGTCGACGACGAGGCCTGGGAGGATGTCGTCCTCCAGCCCGAGCCCGATGCCGTCGATCACGTCCTGCAGGCCCTCATCAACCGGGCCCGCTTCAAGCAGGTCGAGGTCGAGGCCGTCGCCACCGAACTGGTCGAGCGGGCCGATCTCCAGGGCCAGGAGGTCTCCGAGGTGCTGGCCGAGCTGGTCGGTCGGGCCGACGACACCACGCTCGACGCGGCCCGCACCAGCGAGCTCACCCTGTTCAACGACGAGGTCCCGAGCCGGCCCGGTCAGCTCACCGACTTCGCCCGCCTCGCCCCGACCGAGAAGAAGCGCATCATCGTGCGGGTGCTGTGCCTGCTCGTGGCCCGCTCCGAGGATCAGCAGCTGCCACCCCGAGCCGAGGGTGAGGCCTCCGAGCCCCGCTCCTGGCCGCTGGCCCGGGCCGTGTGGCCTCTGGCCAACGCCGAGGACGACGGCGAGAGCCAGCTGCCCAGCCGTCGCCTGGCCAAGTCCGGCTGAACGCGCTCGCCACGCCGGGCTGACGTCGGGCCGAACCGCTCGGGCCGAACCGCTCGGGCCGAACCGCTCGGCCGACTGCTGGGTCCGAACCTCAGCCGGCGAGGCGCTCGGCGTGTTCGGGGGTCAGGTCGGCGGCATCGTCGACATCGTCGTAGGCGACGAGCCCGCACAGCACGCGGACCATCAGGCGGCGGCGCTCGATCGGCGAGAGCTGCTCGAACGGGTTCAGCCCGCGGTCGAGCACGACTCGCGTGGTTCTCGGTTCGGAGGCCATGGCGCGGTCAGCGACGGCGCGGCAGGGGGGCGAGCCCGGTCGAGTCGACCAGGGCCGCGGGCGCGGGGTACGCGGTGGAGCTCTGCCTGACCCGTTCGATGGTGTCGCCCAGATCGATGGCCCCGCCGCCACGGGCGAGGTCGTCGATGGAGGCGAACTCGGTGGAAGCCAGCAGGCGCTGGACCTCGGCGAGCGTCGTCAGGTCGATGGAGGAACGCTGATCAGCCACAGATGCCTACCTTGCTCTCCGCCCGGAGATCTCGGGGTATCGGGCGTCATCGTAGGAGTCGGCCCATCGCGGTTCGGGGATGCTCAGCGGCGATGCGGCAGCGGCACGAGTGCGTCGGCCGTTCGTAGCTGGGCGATGTGGTCACGGGCGGCATCCTCGGCGAGGATCGATGCCGCCACGCGGGCCAGCACTTCGAGCTGCTCGTCGGCACCGCCGATGGAGGCGAGCTCGGCCAGGCCGGCCAGCTCGGTGGTGGGGGCCAGCTGCACGTCGCCGACCATCACCGGGACTTCGAGGAGTTGACGCATGGTGATCACACCCTTGCTCTCCACCCGAGGGAGCCGGCCAGGGCGACCGGCCCGGTGAGCGTAGGACCGCGATGAGCACCCAGCGCGGATACCCCGTCACTCAGCGTGCCTAGACGGCCGGCGATCTCCAGAGCTGCAGCGGCGTGCGATCCCGAGGGCCCGTGAACGGCATCGGCACCGCCTCGCCGCCGAGGCCGGCCGACGCGTAGGCGGCGCACACGATCTCGAGCACGTCGCGACCGAACTCGGCGCCCATCACCGGTTCGCGACCGGCGGCGAAGTCGGCGAGCAGGTCCTCGAGCTGGGCCACGTAGCCGAACTGACGGAGCTGGGGGAGCTCGGTGCCCTCGGCCAGGGACGGCAGCGCGATCGGCTCGCCGTTGCGTTCGAGCAGCAGATGGGGGATCAGCTCGGCGCGCACGACTCCCGTGTCGCTGGCCGCCTGAAGGTCCCAGGACGGCTGCTCGCTGGCCCAGCTGGCCTCCACCACGGCGACCAGTCCGGAGGCGAAGGTGATCCAGGCGCGGGCCTGCTCGTCGACCTCGATGTCGTCGGCGCCGGTGAGGTCGGCCCGCACCGAGACGACCCGACTGCCGCCTGGCGGCCCGTCGGCGGCTCGGGCGAGCAGCAGCGCGACGGCGAGTGGGTGGACGCCGAGGTCGAACAGGGCGCCGCCACCCCAGTCGGCCTCGAGGAACCCGCCCCAATCGGGCCGGCCCTGCAGCGCCCGCACCTCGAGGTGGCGCAGCGCCCCGATCTCGGCGGTGAGCGCCTCCGCCGCCACGATGACCGGGGCGAAGGCCAGGTTCTCGGCGTACCCGAGGGCATGGCCGGCCGCCGCCGATGCGGCCACGAGATCGTCGGCGTCGGCCAGGGTGGTGGCCATCGGCTTCTCGACGATGACCTTCGCCCCCGCGGCCATGGACTGGAGCGCGTCAGTGGCGTGACGGGCCGGTGGAGTGGCCACCAGCACGACATCGGCGCCCGCCGGGAGCTCGTCATAGCGGCAGACGGCGGCACCCACCTGACCGGCGCGCTCGGACGCGGTGGCCGCCGTCCGGGACGCGATGTGGGTGACCGTGAGGCCCCCGACGGCGCGGGCCGCGAGTCCGTGCACGACCGTGATGCGGCCGGCTCCGGCGAAGGCGAGGGTGGTCACGTGCCCGCGAGCCGGGCCACCACGGGGGCGAGGGTCTCCATCGCGTCCTGCTGGACGACGTGGTAGGAGAAGCCCCAGCGGTCACGCCGCGCCTCGATGTCGGCCACCATCTCGTCGACGCTGCCCATCAGGGCGTGGGGCACCTCGAGCATCTCCTCGGGGGTGATGCCGAACACGCCGGCCATCATCTCCGCCGTGCCGGCGCGGTCGTCGGTCAGGATGCACGCGAGAACGAGGGCGTTGAGCTCGAGGTCGTCGAACCGGTCGCCGGCGGCCTGGCGAACCCATTCGACCTTGCGATCAGTGGCGGCGGCGGTGGCGTCGGAGGCAGCGTCGGGCCCGACCTCGCCGGCCCGGAGGTTGGGGTTGATGCCGACGATGTCGGCCTCGCGGGCGGCGATGCCCAGCACGCGCTGGCCACCACCGCCGATGAGGATCGGGGGGTGCGGGCGGGTGAGCGGCTTGGGCAGGGCGTCGTGGTTCGTGATCGTGTAGTGCTCGCCCTCGAAGCTGAACGGGCCGTCGGCGAACATGCCCTTCATGACCGCGATGCCCTCGACCATGCGGTCGACCCGGACACCCGGGCGGTCGTACGGGATGCCCGACTGCTCGTAGTCGGTGGCCATCCACCCGGCCCCGATGCCGAGCTCGACCCGACCACCGGACAGGATGTCCATGGTGGCGATCTCCTTGGCCAGCACGAGCGGGTGCTTGTAGTCGTTGTCGAACACGAGCGCACCGACGTTGAGGGTGCTGGTGGCGTCGGCTGCGGCCATGAGCGCCGGCACGGGGGCGAGCTGGTCGCCGAAGTGGTCGGGCATGAACAGCGTCGAGTAGCCGAGGTCCTCGGCCTTGCGGGCCAGGTCGGCCCACTCGGAGCCGGAGGAGGCCGTTGCGAGCTGGATGCCGAACCGGAGCTTGCGAGCATGAGCCATCCGGGGAAGGTACCGGAACGGTGACCGGGAGCCTCGCCCGCTCGGCGGTATCTTTCCTCCACCGTGTTGACGATCCGCCGCCTCCTCAGACTCTGCCTGGTGATCGTGGCGGCCGGTTCGCTCCTGGCGGTGTCGGTGCTGGCGCTGGCCCCCGAGGCCCGCAGCGCCGTAGGGGCCAACGCGTCGGTCGCCGAGGACATCGACCTGGCCGCCCTCGACGACTTCGCGGTGCGCTCCGAGGTCATCGCCGCCGATGGCGAGACGCTGACCACGCTGCACGCCGAGCAGAACCGGTTCCCCGTGAGCATCGATCAGGTGCCCCAGGCGGTGAAGGACTCGATCCTCGCGGTCGAGGACGCCGACTTCTACAACCACGGTGGTGTCAACGCCCGGGCGATCGTCCGGGCCCTCACCCAGAACGTCTCGTCGGGCCAGATCGAGCAGGGCGGCTCGACCATCACCCAGCAGCTCGTGAAGAACGCGCTGCTGACCTCGGACCGCGACATCAACCGCAAGAGCCGCGAGGTCGTCCTGGCCCTGCGACTCGAGCAGCAGCTCTCCAAGGACCAGATCCTGGAGAAGTACCTCAACACGGTGTACTTCGGGGCGGGGGCCTACGGCGTCGAGGCCGCGGCGGAGACCTACTGGGGCCTCGACGTGTCCAAGCTCGACTACGCCCAGGGGGCCATGCTCGCCGCGGTCATCTCCAACCCGGTGGCGTACGACCCGACGTTGCACCCCACCGCGGCCCTCAAGCGTCGCTCGATCGCCCTCGAGCGCCTGGTGAGCGCGGGCAAGATCACCTCCGGCCAGGCGTTCCTCTACGACCACACCCCCCTGCCGGTGCGGCGCTGCGGCGAGGACGTCGTGGTGAAGCCGGTGTCGTGTGGCGGCACCAGCGTGCCGCTCGCGCAGGACTACTTCACCGAGCAGGTCAAGCAGCAGCTGCTCGACGATCCTCGGCTGGGTGCCACCAAGGCCGAACGGGTCGCCATGCTCTTCGGTGGCGGCCTGAAGATCTACACCACGCTCGACCGCTCGGCCCAGGCCGCTGCCGAGGCCGCTCGGGACACGCAGCTCCCGGCCAACGACAAGGGCATCACCGCGGCGATGGTGGCGGTCGAGCCCTCCACCGGAGCGGTCCGGGCCCTCGTCGGCGGTCCCGGATTCGACCACTACCAGTACGACATCGCGACGCAGGCTCCAGGTCGTCAGACCGGCTCCTCGTTCAAGACCTTCACCCTGCTCACGGCCATGGAGCAGGGCAACCTGCCGTTCGACTCCGTGGGTGGCGGCGGCACCTTCGCCAACCCCGGCTCCACCGACGACACCTATGAGATCAGCGGCAGGGGCGGCACCATCACGAGCGTCACCTCGGCCTCGAGCAACGGGGCGTTCGTGCGTCTCGAGCAGACCGTCGGCATCGAGAACGTGGCGGCCATGGCCACCTCGCTCGGGGTGCAGGTGCCGCCGGACAAGCACGTGCTCTCGATGACCCTCGGGGTGGCCGACACCACCCCGCTGCAGATGGCGTCGGCCTACTCGGCCATCCCCAACGGCGGCGTGCAGCAGCCGGCCTACTTCGTCGAGCGGGTCGAGGATCGCGACGGTCGGGTGCTCATCCAGCACACGCTCAACGGCACCCGCGCCTTCTCCAAGGCCACCGCCTGCAACGTCACCCAGGTGCTGCAGCAGAACGTGAAGGGTGGCACCGCCACCCGGGCCCGGCTCGATGATCAGGTCGCGGCGGGCAAGACCGGCACCACCCAGTTCAACACCGATGCCTGGTTCGTGGGCTTCACGCCGTACCTCACCACCGCGGTGTGGATGGGCATCCCGTCGGGGAGCGTCCCGATGGGCACCTTCGGCGGCTACGCAGAGGTGTTCGGCGGCACCATCCCCGCCCTGATCTGGCATGCCTTCAACGAGCAGTACCACCAGGGTCGCGAGCCCATCGCCTTCCCCACCTGCGACAAGCCCGATCGCAGCGCCCGGTCGGTGCGTGGTGAGGGCCCCCTCGGGGGCACCGGTGGGTACACCAGCGGCTCGTCCAGCAGCAGCTCGCACTCGCGCTCGACCGGCACGACGACGCCGAAGTCGACCACGCCCAAGAAGGGCGGCACCACCGGCACGACGACGCCCACGACGGTCCCGCAGCCCCCCACCGATCCGCCCCCCTCACCGACCACGTCACCGCCCAAGCCCCCTGGAGGCTAGAAACACACCATGGCATCGCTCGATCAGCTCCTCGTGCTCCAAGAGCACGACACCACCGCCGAGCAGCTGCGGCACCGGCTCCTGACCCTCCCGCAGCGCGATCAGCTCGTCGCCCATCGACAGGAGCTGGCCTCGGTCGAGGAGCAGACCGTCGCCGTGCAGGGCCAGCGTGACGAGGTCGCCCGCACCCAGAAGCGGCTCGAGGACGAGGTCGCGTCGGTCGAGGCCAAGGTCGTGGACGTGAACGCCAAGCTCTACGGCGGCAGCGTCACCTCTCCCCGTGAGCTGCAGGCCCTGCAGGACGACGAGGCCGCGCTCAAGCGCCACCAGACCAACGTCGAGGACAAGGTCATCGAGCAGATGGAGCTGGCCGTGCCGCTCGACGAGGAGCTCGAGCAGGTGAAGGCCCGCACGGCCGAGCTCGAAGCCCTGATCGCCGACACGGAGGCCGCCCTCACCGTCGCCGAGGCCGAGTGCCGCGCCGAGCTCGACGTGGTGCTGGCCGAGCGCGACGGCATCGCCGCCGGCCTCGACCCGGCCCAGATCGAGAAGTACGAGCAGCTCCGCCATGACCTCGGCGGCATCGGGGTGGCCCGACTGGTCGGCACCAACTGCGGCGGCTGCCACCTCACCCTCTCCGCGGTCGAACTCGACCGCATACGCCATGCTCCCGCCGACGACATGGTCTTCTGCGGCGAGTGCGGCCGGCTGCTGGTGCGCTGACCCGGCATGCTCCTCTGGTACCTCGGCGTCAGCACCGCGTTCGTGTGGAACGTGTTCCGCAGCCCGGCGCTCGACTACCGGCTGATCATGGTGGGCTCGGTGTTGCCCCTGCTCGATGTCGTCTTCGGCGGCCCCGCTGTGCTGCACACCCTCGTCTTCACCGTCGCCCTGCTGGGGGTCATCATGGTGGCCACCCGGGAGCGGCGGTTGCTGCGGCGCCGGCTGATCAGCCTGCCGATCGGGCTGATGACGGGTCTCGTGCTCGATGGTGCGTGGGCCACGCGCAACGTGTTCTGGTGGCCGTTCTTCGGTTGGGCGTTCCCCGGCGGCGGGCTGCCCGAGCTCGGCCGTGGCCTCGGATGGAGCGTGGTGCTCGAATTGATCGGTGCGGCCGCCTGCGTGTGGTGCTGGATCGCGTTCGGCTGGTCCGATCGGGCCAACCGGGATCTGTTCGTGCACACGGGCCACCTCAACCGGGATCTCGTCCGATGACTCCTCGGTCGATCAGGAGCCGGGAGCTCGTCGGGTGCTGATCGTCATTCGTCATGGGCGCACCGAGTCCAACGCGGCCGGCCGGTTGCTCGGCCGCCTCGACATCCCCCTCGACGAGTTGGGCGAGCGGCAGGCCGAGCAGCTCGCCGCGACCCTGCTGCGCACCGCAGGCGGCATCGACCGGGTGGTGTCGAGCCCGCTGCAGCGGGCTCGCCAGACCGCGGCCGCGCTGGGTCTGCCGGTGGAGATCGACGAGCGGTTCATCGAGGTCGACTACGGCGACTACGACGGCCTGCCCCTGGCCGACATCCCGGCCGAGCTGTGGGCCACCTGGCGTTCGGACCCCGACTACACCCCGCCGGGCGGCGAGTCCTTGGCATCGCTGCAGACGCGGGTGTCGAGCGGTCTCGACGATCTGTTGGAGGCGGCTCGCACCGAGACCATCGTCGTGGCCAGCCACGTGTCGCCCATCAAGGCCTCGGTGGCGTGGGCCCTCGGTGTCGGCGACGAGATCACGTGGCGGTTGTTCGTCCAACCGGCGTCGATCACCCGCATCGTGATCCGTGACGCGGGACCCGTGCTGCAGACGTTCAACGAGATCGCCCACCTCGACCAGCTCGCCACCTGAGTCCAAAACGGACTCCGCCGCGGGGTCTCAGGTGCCGAGCCACATGGAGCGAGGAGGGACCATGTGGTTCAGCGGGGGAGAGACCACCGCGGCGGGTCGGGATTGGGCTGGACGCCAGTCGTGCCCACTCCCTCCGTGATCTTCAAACGGCGTTCGCGGGCCTCGACCTGAGGCCAATGATCCGTCCGGCCCAACACCTCAGGCCGGTTGGCCCACGAAATCTGATGATGCGTCAGCTGAAGCCGGCGCGCACCTCGGCGATGGCCCCGGGATCGATGAGGTAGGGCAGGTAGAACCCGACCCGGTCGGCGACCTCGCCGAAGCGTCGCAAGATCTCTCCCGCGATGGCGTCGGGTTCGGCCCGCACCGCGAGGGTGTCGAGGACCTCGTCGTCGATCAGGGCGCCCATCTCCTCCCATCGG
>Ga0302299_10002464_pt1 | contig 11319 bp, 10 predicted proteins | sample III_Fen_N3_4_FD_198795 | JGI IMG/M metagenome (GOLD analysis project Ga0302299, IMG submission 198795) | Peat permafrost microbial communities from Stordalen Mire near Abisko, Sweden - III_Fen_N3_4 | ecosystem: Environmental > Terrestrial > Soil > Wetlands > Permafrost | place: Sweden: Abisko...
CCTCGGACCGCAGCATCGTGGCCCGGTCGACCGCCGCGTCGGAGAGCGCCCGGAACCCGCCCGACGGCGTGGCAACGTCACCAACGCACGCGGCGTAGAGCCGGGCCAGTGAGCGCGCGTCGCCGATCCCGTTCGACGACGGCATCTCGGTGGCGTGCAGCGCCCGGGTGTTCCACATGTCGTCGTAGCGGAACAGGCCCGACGGCCCGCTCATCACCTTGCCGAGCCAGGTGTCGGGGTCGGCCATGGCCTGGTCGATCAGCCCCTGGAGCGCGGCGTCGGCGGCGGGCGGGTACAGCCGGGCCACACGGGGCTCGAGCGCCTCGGGCAGGCCGACGAAGAAGTCGAGCCCGAGCGGCGCGGCGAGCTCGGCCGCGAAGTGCGCGCCGAGCGACGTCCCGGTGACCCGGCGTACGATCTCGCCGGTGAGCCAGCCGTACGTGCGGGCGTGGTAGCCGTGGGCACCGGGCTCCCAGTTGGGCGCCTGCGCGGCCAGCGCACGCACCACCGGCTCGACCGCCATCACCTCGTCGAGCGTGAACGTGCCCTCGCAGTGCGCGAGCGCGGCACGATGCGAGAGGACGTCGCCGACGGTGATCGCGTCCTTGCCGTTCGCGGCGAACTCGGGCCAGTACCGCGCGACCGGCGCGTCGGGATCGAGGCGGCGCTGCTCGATGAGCCGGTTGCACACCACCGCGGTGACGCCCTTGGTGGTCGAGAACGTGATGCACAGCGTGTCCTCGGTCCAGGGACGCGCCGCGTCCCGGTCGGCCACGCCGCCCCACAGGTCGACGACCGTGCGCCCGTCGGCGTAGACGCTGCACGCCGCGCCCACGTCACCGTGCTCGGTGAAGTTGCGGGCAAACGCGTCGGCCACCGCGCCCCAGCCCGCGTCCGCGTGACCGAGGACGACGGGCCCGGACACGCCGCTACCCGTTCGCACCGAGGCGGGCGAGGACGGACTCGGCCTGGGCCATGATCCGCTGGACCAGCTCGGCCACCGTGGGCAGCTCCTCGATCACACCCACGACCTGACCGGTGGGGAGGATGCCCACCTCGAGGTCGCCGTCGACCATGGTCGCCTTCGTCAGCATCGGCGCGTTCGCGGCGAGCGCGACCTGGCTCCACGACAGACCCTGGTTCTTCACCATCGCCTTGCCCTCGGTGAGCAGGTCCTTCACCGACGTGCCGGAGAGCCGCTGGAACTTCAGCGCGTTCATCGCCGCGCGCGGGTAGGCCATGATGCGGCCGGTGTGCTCGAGGTGGTCGACGAACCTCGTGCGGATCACCCGCTGCGGGTAGCCGTCGATGTGTGTGCTCACCACCGTGCCGGTCACCGGCGTCTTCAGGTACTCGGCCTTCACTGCGTCGGGCACCCGGCTCTCCTGCGTGAGCAGGAACCGCGTGCCCATCGCGACGCCGGCCGCGCCATACGCGAGGGCTGCGACCAGACCACGCCCGTCGAAGAAACCCCCCGCACCGATCACCGGGACGTCGACGGTCTCGCTCACCTGCGGCAGCAGGAGGCTCGTGGGCACGGTGCCGGTGTGGCCGCCGCCCTCGCCCCCCTGGGCGATGAGCGCGTCCACCCCGATCGCGGCCACCTTCTCGGCGTGGCGCTTGGCCCCCACCGTCGGCATCACCACGAGGCCGGCGTCCTTGAGCTTCTGGATCAGCGGCGCGCTCGGCGCTTGGGCGAAGCTCGCCACTCGCACGCCCTCGCGGATCATCACGTCGGCGCGGTCGAAGGCGTCGGGCTGATCGCCGCGCAGGTTGACCCCGAACGGCTTGTCGGTGCGCTCTTTCACCTCACGGATCGCGGTGGTGAACTCGTCGCCGGTCATCGTGGCGCCGGCGAGGATCCCGAGCGCGCCCGCGTTCGCGGTGGCCGACACCAGGCGCGGCCCCGCGACCCAGCCCATGCCCGTCTGCACGATCGGGTAGTCGACGCCGACCAGGTCGCAGAACGCGGTGCGGAGCGCGGGGTGAGACGCCCCGATGGGTCGCTCGCTGCGCTCGCTCACTGGTCGGGCACTTCCACAGCCCGGGCGTTGTCGGGGTCGAGCACCTCGCGGATGAGCCGCACCTCGTCGTCGGTGGGCAGGCGGCTCGTGGGGATGTCGTCGGGAACCACGAGCGCGAAGCCGGTGAGCTCCTGCACCTCCTCGACGGTTACTCCCGGGTGCAACGACCGAATGCGCATCGAGTGGTCGGGCGTCTCGAAGTCGAACACGCCCTTGTTCGACACGACGTGGTGCACGTGGTGGTACTGCTGTGCCGTGGGCCCGGCGGCCTTGGCGCGGTCGTAACCCACGCCCGACGCGCAGTCGACCTGCTCCACGAACGCGCGCAGGTTGTGCACCGGTACCCAGTAGCTGGTGGGGTGGTTGACGGTGTTGCCCGGCGCGCCGCGCACGCCGAGGAGCTGGGCCTTCGGCTTCGCCCACGGACCGATGCACGCGATGTTCTGGTTGCCGAAGCGGTCGATCTGGGTCGCGCCCATCATCACGTGACGGCGGCCCGACCACACGATGTCGAAGATGTTGCCGAAGGGCAGCCACGCCTCGACGACCTTCTCGGCGTCGGCCGGCGCACCGATCGGCAACGGCGCGCCGAGCTGCGAGGCGTCGCCGTCGCCGTAGACGAGGGCGGGCTCGAAGGTGATCGCCGCGAGGCGCGCCCCGATCGTGGGGATCGTGCCGATCGGGCTCGCGAGCACCTCCCCGCTGCCCCGCCACGCTTCCGCGCACGCGACCGCACAGATCTCGGCCAGCGTGACATCGCGCACCGTGGCTCCCTCGCTGCGCTCGTCCGCACTCATTGCGCAGCTCCGATCACGCGCCGGTAGTCGGCTTCGGGGATGTCGATGTACTTCGCCCGGAAGTCGGCCCATGCCTCGGGGCTCTTCGCGGAGTCGGCGTACTCCTTCTGGATCTGCTCGTCGCGCTGGTAGTCGGGCACGCAGTGCGTGAAGTGCGCGCCGTAGGGCGCCTCGACCACACCGTCGGTGAAGATCCGGCTGATGCGGATGGACGACTCCGGACCCTCCGCCAAGAAGCCACCGGGCTCCACGATGCGCTCGCACGACACGAAGGTGCGGTCGGCGGCCATCGCGAACAGGTCGTCGAAGTACCAGTCGGGACCGAGGTACTGCGCGTTGCCGCGCGCGTCGGCCCGGTTGGCGTGCAGCAGCGCGACGTCGAGCTTCAGCGCCGGCATCGCGAGGTACTCGTCGTCGCTGTACGGCGACGCCACCAGCTTCAGCCCGGGGTTGTTGTCGCGCACCGCGGAGCCGAGCCCGGCCCGGCAGGGCAGGAAGTCCACCCGCATCGCCGCGGCCCGCAGGCCCCACTGGAGCATGCCCTCGTCGAGCTCCATCGCCTCGATGGTGGCGTTCTGGCGGGCGGCCCGGAAGTGGGGCTCGAGCGCGATCGAGTCGAGCGACACGAAGCCGTACACGACCTTCTTGGCCTGCCCGGTCGCGCACAGCATGCCGACTTCGGGTCCGCCGTAGGCGACGACCGTGAGGTCCGACAGCGCCGACCGCAGGATCGCGCGCACGATCGACATCGGCTTGCGCCGCGATCCCCAGCCCGCGATCCCGATTGTCATCCCGTCGCGCAGCTCCGCAACGACGTCTTCCTCGGTCATCCGCTTGTCGGTCATCTGCTTGTCGGTCATCCCATCCGCCATTGCTCGCTCACATCCGTTCCTTGCTCGACCCGCCCCCTTTTGGCGCCGCCTCCCACCGCATGCGGTGGTCACGCGGCGCCAAAACGGGAGAAATGGGGGTGACTACTTCGTGGTGATGACGCAGGAGCCGTGGCCGAAGAGGCCCTGGTTGATCGAGAGGCCCACCCGGGCACCGTCGACCTGACGCTCCCCTGCCTCGCCCCGCAGCTGCCAGGTGAGCTCGCACACCTGCGCGATGGCCTGAGCGGGGATCGCCTCACCGAAGCAGGCCAGCCCGCCACTCGGGTTCACCGGGACCGTGCCGCCGAGGGTGGTGGCGCCGGAGTGGAGCAGCGCCTCGGCCTCGCCCTCGCCGCAGAGCCCGATGTTCTCGTACCAGTCGAGCTCGAGCGCGGTGGAGAGGTCGTAGACCTCGGCCAGCGACAGGTCGCTCGGGCCCACGCCGGCCTCCTCGTACGCCGCCGCCGCAATCGAGTCGCGGAACGTACGGCCGGGGAGTGCCACGCCCACCGCGGAGTCGGTCCCGATGTCGGGCATGTCGAGGTAGGTGTTGGGGTACTGCGGCGTGACCGTGGAGATCGCGGCGATGCGCACGTGGCGGTCGCGGTCGGCCCGGGTCGCCGCGAACTCCGCGCTCGCGAGCACCAGGGACGCGGCGCCGTCGCTCGTCGCGCAGATGTCGACGAGCCGCAGCGGGTCGGCCACCACCGGCGACGCCTCGATCTCGTCGTAGCCGAACTCCTTGCGGTACCGCGCGTTCGGGTTCGTGAGCCCGTGGCGACTGTTCTTCACCTTCACCGCGGAGAAGTCCTTCGCGGTCGCGCCGTAGGCCTCCATCCGCCGTCGGGCGTAGAGCCCGAAGTAAGTGGGGTTGGTCGCGCCGAGGATGTGGAACCGGAGCCAGTCGGGGTCTTCCGGGCGCACGCCGGGCAGCGGGCCGAAGAAGCCCTTGGGCGCAGTGTCGGCGCCCACCACCAGTGCGACGTCGCAACGGCCGGCCTGGATCTGCGCCCGGGCCTGGTCGATCGCGACTGCGCCGGACGCACACGCCGCGAAGCTGCTCGACACACGGACGCCCCGCCAGCCGAGCGCCTGCGCGAACGTCGAGCCCGAGACGTAGCCCGGGTAGCCGTTGCGCATCGTGTTGCCCGCGGCGAGGAACCCGACGTCGGTCCACTCGAGCCCGGCGTCGGCCAGCGCGGTACGCGCCGCGACCACGCCGTACTCGACGAAGTTGCGGCCCCACTTGCCCCACGGGTGCATGCCCGCGCCGAGGATGACCACCTCGCTCCCACTCATGCGACCGGCCTCCACTTCCACACGGTGTGCACGGCTTCGTCGCTCTCGTACAGCGGCTCCACCACCAGCTCCATCGCCTGCCCCGCGTGCAGGCCGCTCACGTCGACACCGCGGGCGACCTGGCCGAGCACCACCATCTTCTCGACGTCGAGCTCCACCGCGGCCACGCCGTAGGGCTCGAACGGCTCGGTGGCCGGGTAGGGCGGCGGCGGCGCGTAGCGGTTGTCGGTGAACGACCAGAGCGTGCCCCGGGTGGACAGCTCGACGTCCGCGAGGTCGGGCGCGCCACAGGCGGGGTTCCGGCAGAACGAGTACTGCTTCGGGAAGAAGAAGGCACCGCACTGTGCGCAGCGCCCCCCGAGCAACTTCGCGCCGCCCTCCTCGGTGAAGTAGCCCTCCACCACCGGCACGTGCGGCTTGCTCACGATGCGCTCCTCTCGGAACCTTCGTCACCTTCGGCACCGCCGAGCAGCTCGCCACCGCGCAGGTTGGCGTCGCGCTTCTCGACGAACGCCTCGCGCAGCTCGTCAGAGTCGCCCCAGAGGTTGAGCTCGTAGGTGAACCCCTGCTCGTAGCGGTAGCTCTTCTTCACGTCGACAGGGTCGATGCCGTTGATCGACTCCTTCGCCCGTCGGATCACCAACGGGCTCTTCGCCGCGATCACCTGCGCGATCTCGCGCGCGGCGTCGAGCAGCTCGGCCCGGGGCACGACCCGTTCGACGGTCCCCCACTCGTGGAGCTGCTGCGAGGTGATCATCGAGCCGGTGAAGTACATCGCCCGCATCTTGTGAATCGGGACCAGCCGGGCCAGGTGGGTCGCCACGCCGAGCGCGCCCCGGTCGACCTCGGGGAGGCCGAAGGTGGCGTCGTCGGCCGCCACGATGATGTCGGCGTTGCCGGCGATGCCCACGCCCCCGCCCAGGCAGTAGCCGTGGACGGCGGCGATCACCGGGACCTCGCAGTCGTACACCGCGGCGAAGGTCTCCCAGCAGCCTCGGTTCACGCCGATGAGCGAGGCGTTGGTGGGGTCGGCCGCGAGCTCCTTGATGTCGACCCCGGCCTGGTAGCCCTTGATCTCGGGGTTGGCCGCCACGATGAGCGCCCGCACCTCGGGATCCCGGCCGAGCGACCGGATCGAGTCGGCGAGCTCGTACCAGCCGGCCACGGGGAGGGCGTTCACGGGCGGGTTGTCGATGACGACTTCGGCGACGTGGTCGTGCACTTCGGTACGAATCACGCAGGGAGCGTAGCGAACGTCCCGATCGACGGTTCCACGCGGCATCGGGCGATCGGTCCCCATAGTGCGCGCAGCGACCAGATCGCCAGCGCGTAGCCTTCGCCCCTGTGAGCGAATCCAACCCTCTGGACTTCACCGAGCGCGTCGTGATCGTCACCGGCGGGGCCCGCGGCATCGGTCGCGGGATCACCGAGCGCTTCCTCGCAGCCGGGGCCGACGTCGTGATCTGTGGACGCAACGAGCCCGAGGATCTGCCCGCCGCGGATGGCCGCACCGCCGTGTTCGTGGCCGCCGACGTGCGCGACCCCGCCGACGTCGACAAGGTCGTCGCCGAGGCGGTCGACCGCTTCGGCCGGCTCGACGTGCTGGTCAACAACGCCGGGGGCAGCCCGCCCGCCGACAGCGCGACTGCATCGCCGAAGTTCTCCACGTCGATCATCACGCTCAACCTCATCGCGCCGCTCGTGTTCGCGCAGCGCGCCAACGCGGTCATGCAGGAGCAGGGTGGCGGCGGCGTGATCATCAACATCGCGAGCGTGAGCGGGATCCGGCCGACGCCGGGTACGGCCGCCTACGGCGCGGCCAAGGCCGGCCTCCTCAACCTCACCGAGACGCTGGCCGTCGACTACGCGCCGAAGGTGCGCGTCGTCGCCGTCACCGTCGGGCTCGTGCGCACCGAGCAGTCGCACCTCTGGTACGGCGACGAGGCCGGCATCGCCGCGGTGGGCGCGACCGTCCCGGTCGGCCGGATGGCCGAGACCTCCGACGTCGCCGACGCGTGCCTGTTCCTCGCGTCGCCGATGGCCGCGTACATCAGCGGTACCTCGCTCCTGCTCCACGGTGGCGGGGAGAAGCCCGCCTACCTCGAAGCCTCCACCGGCGACATCAAGGGCTGACCCCCTGTTTGGACACATTGCGGCGCCCTGACGCCGCAATGTGTCCAAACAGTGGTGTCAGGCTCGCTGGGAGCTGACCGAGACGACCTCGCCGGTCATGTAGGTGGAGTAGTCACTCGCGAGGAACACGATCACGTTGGCCACCTCCCACGGCTCCGCGGCCCGGCCGAACGCCTCGCGGGCCGCCAGCTGCTCGAGCAGCTTGTCAGTGGTGACCTTGGCCAGGAACGGGTGCATCGCCAGCGACGGCGACACGGCGTTGATGCGGATGCCGTGCGGCGCGGCCTCGATCGCGGAGCATCGCGTCAGTGCCATCACGCCGGCCTTCGCCGCGGCGTAGTGCGCCTGACCCTCCTGTGCACGCCAGCCGACGACCGACGCGTTGTTGACGATCACACCCGATCCCTGCGGGATCATGTGGGTGAGCGCGGCGCGCGTGCATCGGAACGTGCCGGTGAGCGTGACGTCGAGCACGCTCGACCACTGCTCGTCGGTCATCTCGACGACGTTGGCGGTGCCGCCGAGCCCGGCGTTGTTGACGAGCACGTCGATGCGCCCGAACGTTCCGATCGTCCGCGCGAGCAGCCCCTGCACCGCGGCCTCGTCGGTGACGTCGCACACCACTGCGAGCGGCTCCGTGCCGGTGAGCTCCGCGAGCCGCGCGGCCGACACACCGAGCCGGCGTTCGTGGTGGTCGCTCAGAACGACAATGGCCCCCTCCTCCGCGCAGCGCTGCGCGGTGGAGAAGCCGATGCCGGTGCCGGCCGACGCCGTGACGACGACGACCTTGCCCTCGAGGAGCGCGTGGGCGGACGGGTACTCGGGCACAGTGGTCACAAGGCCTCCTCGGACCGGCGATTCAGACCTTGGGCTCGGGCGGCAGCCCGAGGACGCGCTCGCCGATGATGTTGCGCTGCACCTGGTTGGACCCGCCGTAGATGGTGTCGGACCGGGTGAACAGGAACGTCCGTTGGGCGAAGCTCAGCTCGTAGGGCGCGGCGTCGGCGATGAGCCCCTCGGGACCCAGCACGTCGACCGCGAGCTCGCCGATCGCCCGGTGCAGCGAGGCCCAGTAGAGCTTGTGCACCGAGGTGAGCGGCGTGATGTCACCGCGCTCGAGCGACGGCATCGAACGCAGCGCGTTGTAGCGCATCACTCGCAACGCCACCCAGATGTCGGCCACCCGCTGGCGGACCACCGGGTCGTCGGTCACACCCCGCCGCTGCGCCGAGGCGAGAATCTCGCGGAACTCGTTCTCGAAGGTGAGCTGTTGGCCGAGGGTCGAGGCGCCCCGCTCGAACGCGAGCGTGCCCATCGCGACCTTCCAACCGCCGTTGACCTCGCCGACCACGTTGCTCGACGCCGTCCGAGCGCCGTTGAAGAAGACCTCGTTGAACTCCGAGGTGCCCGTGACCTGCTCGATCGGTCGGATCTCGATCTCCGGCTGATCCATCGGGACCAGCAGGTACGAAATCCCTCTGTGCTTGGGCGTGGCCTCGCGGTCGGTACGGCAGAGGACGAAGCACCACTGCGACCAGTGGGCCAGCGACGTCCACACCTTCTGCCCCTCGATGACCCACTCGTCGCCGTCGAGATGGGCCCGGGTCTGCACGTTGGCGAGGTCGGACCCCGCGTCGGGCTCGGAGTAGCCCTGGCACCAGACCTCGGTCCCCTTCAGGATCGGCGGGAGGAACCGCTGCTTCTGGGCCTCGTTGCCGTAGTGGATGACCGTCGGGCCGAGCAGCCCCTCGCCGATGTGGCCGACACGACCCGGGCCGCCGGCGCGCGCGTACTCCTCGTAGAAGATCACCTGCTGGGTGAGCGACAGTCCCCGGCCGCCGTACTCGGCGGGCCACGAGATGCCGATCCACCCCGACCGGCCGAGCTCCTGCTCCCAGGCGAGGCGCTCCTCGAACAGCGAGTGCTCGTCGCCCGGCCCGCCACGTCCCCGCACCACGGCGAACTCACCATCGAGCATGGTGGTGAGCCAGTTGCGGGCCTCGGCCCGGAACGCCTCGTCCTCGGCGCTGAAGCGCAGGTCCATCGCGGTGATCCTGTTCGGCGGCGCGGCGCAACCTACCAGCGCCCCCGGCCGGCGCGACACGCCGGGCTCCCCGGCTCCGAGCCGGTTCCGGCCCCCGTGGAAGACTGCCCCCGATGACGACGCGAACCGACGTGTGCATCGTGGGCGCCGGTCTCGCCGGGCTCGCCTGCGCCCGGCTGCTCACCCGCCAAGGGGTGGAGTGCATCGTCCTCGAGGCGGGCGACGACGTCGGCGGCCGGGTCCGCACCGACGCCGTCGACGGCTTCCTCCTGGACCACGGGTACCAGGTCGTGCTCACGCAGTTCCCCGAGCTGCACCACCAGCTCGACGTCGCCGCGCTCGGGCTGCAGCGTTACGACCCCGGCGCGGTCGTGCGGGTGCACGGGCGGTTCCACCGGGTCGACGACCCTCGCCGCGAGCCCGCCCGCGCGCTGGCCACGCTCACTGCGCCGATCGGCACCTTCGCCGACGACCTCCGGCTCCTCGCCCTGGTGCTCGATCTCCTCCGTACCGAGCCGCGCGCGCTGCTGCGCCGGCCCGACACCACCACCGCCGAGGCCTTGCGTGCACGCGGGTTCTCCGAGACGATGATCGAACGGTTCTGGCGGCCGCTGTTCGCCGGCATCCAGCTCGATCCCGACCTCGAGGTGTCGAGCCGGCGGTTCGAGATCATCCTCGCCATGCTCGCCGAGGGCGCAACCGCGCACCCCGCCACCGGGGTGCAGGCGATCCCCCGCCAGCTCGCCGACGGCATCCCGGTCGGAGTGATCGAGCTCGGCGCGCGCGTCGACCGCGTCGACGGCACCACGGCACACCTCGCCGACGGTCGCGCGATCACCGCCCGTGCGCTCGTGGTCGCCACCGAGGGTCCGGTCGCGGCACGGTTGCTCGGCCTGCCTGATCCCGGCTCCCGGGCCGAGTCGTGCATCTACTTCGCCGCCGACGCCGCACCGCTCCCCGAGAAGATGATCGTGCTGAACGGTGACGGCATCGGCCCGGTCAACAACCTCGCCGTGGTCTCCAACATCGCGCCCTCCTACGCCCCCGAGGGCCGCGCGCTCGTTTCTGCGGTCACCCCCGGGCCGATCGACGGCGGCGACGCCGAGCTCGAAGACGCCACCCGCCGCCAGCTGCGCGGTTGGTTCGGCGGCGCGGTCGACACGTGGGAGCACCTGCGCACCTACCGCATCCCGCACGCCCACCCCGACCAGCGGCCGGGCTTCAACCCGCGCCGACGCGTCCGCCTCGGCGACGGCTTGTACGTGTGCGGCGACCACCGCGACACCCCCTCGAGCCAGGGCGCCATGTTCTCGGGCCGGCGCACCGCGTCGGCCGTCTGGGCCGATCTGCGCGCGCCTCAGCCCGTCAAGTAGCGCCGCAGCCCGCGGCGCACCGCCGGACAGTCGTCGGGGTCGGGCAGGTCGCGCCATGCGGGCTCGAGCGACTTCGTGAGGCTCGGCACCTGCCAGGGCGACGCGAGCGCCTGCACCACCCGCTCCGTGGCGCGCCAACGGGTCTGTGTCGCGACGGCGTGGCCGTGCAACACCCGCCTCACGAGGTGCTCGGTGCGCCGGTCGCCGAGGAGCCCACCGTGGAACGCGGGCCGCACCACGTACGGGATCGTCACCGCCGCGGGGCGGGGCGCGGCGAGCCCGGTGTCGAACGGGAGGACGGCGAGCTCGCGCACGCCCGGGGCCCGGCAGCGCAACAGCCCCTGGAGCAGCGGTGCCTGCTCGACGATCGAGCGGAACAGCGGTGTGTCGGAGCGCACGTCGACGGGGCCGAGGCGTTCGACGATCGCACCCACGCCGTCGAGCGCGGCCCCGGCGGCGACGCCCCAACCCACGCGCCCCGGCGCCGGGTACGACACCCGGCCCGGGTCTACCAGCGGACTGAGCACCACGACCGACCGCACCGGTGCGCCCGGCGTGGCGAGCAGGTACGTGAGCGCGACGAGCGCGCCCTCGCTCTCCGCAACGATGCCCACCGGCGCGCCTGCGTCGTGAGCCAGCGCGTCGACCTGCGCGCCCAGGCGAAGGGCAAGCGTGCGCAGCGGCTCGTGGGTCGCGCCGCGGGGGTAGGGGCGGGGCTCACCCGCTCGGTCGAGGCCGGCGTACGAGAAGCGGCGGATCCGGACGTCGCCGCCCACC
>Ga0302299_10002465_pt1 | contig 11317 bp, 10 predicted proteins | sample III_Fen_N3_4_FD_198795 | JGI IMG/M metagenome (GOLD analysis project Ga0302299, IMG submission 198795) | Peat permafrost microbial communities from Stordalen Mire near Abisko, Sweden - III_Fen_N3_4 | ecosystem: Environmental > Terrestrial > Soil > Wetlands > Permafrost | place: Sweden: Abisko...
CTCGCCTGCGGGGCCGCGGTCATCCGCGTTCATCAAGTCTCCTCCTCGCCCAGGGGGCGCACGTCGGCACAAGCCTAACCGAGCCTTGGTCCCTGGTCACGCGCTTGCAACGTACCGGGACCCCTCAACGCTCCCGTAGTGCGCGCTCTCTGTTAATGCGGCGGCCCCATCGGAGGTCCCGGGAGGTGACCATCGTCCCGAGCAACTCAAGGGGACTCTCCCTACTGTGAAGGGATATAGATACCCCCGGAGGCATTGTCATGAAGCTCGTAGTCGTTGGCGGCGTTGCCGCAGGAGCGTCCACCGCAGCCCGCGCGAGAAGGCTCGACGAGTCCGCCGAGATCGTCGTGTTTGAACGCGGCCACCACGTCTCGTTCGCCAACTGCGGGCTGCCGTACCACGTCGGCGAGGTGATCGCCGATCGCTCCCGCCTGTTGCTTCAAACCCCTGAGAGCCTGCGCGAGACCCTCGACATCGACGTGCGCATCGCGACCGAGGTCATCTCGATCGACCGCAAGAAGAAGACCGTGACGGTGCGCGAATGCGACACCAAGAAGGAATACACGGAGACGTACGACAAGCTCGCGCTGTGCATGGGCGCCGAGGCAATGAAACTCCCGATGCCCGGCGTCGAGCTCCCCGGTGTCCACGTCTTGCGCCGCATCGGCGACATGGACAAGATCAAGGCTCAACTCGACGCGGCGCTTCTCGCCCAGAAGGCCGGCAAGCGTGGAATTGTCCGCGCCGTCGTCGTCGGGGCCGGATACATCGGCCTCGAAATGGCCGAGAATCTTCACCACCGCGGCGTCAAGGTTGACGTGGTCGAGCTGTCCGACCAGATCCTTCCGCCCGTCGACCACGAGATCGCCGCTCCCGTCGAGCAGCACCTCACCGCTCGCGGCATCACGCTCCACCTGTCGACGGCCGCGGCCGCGTTCCACCCCCTGTCCGACCCGGACGGCGCCGACCGCGTCAAGGTCGAGCTCAACTCGGGCGTGAACATCGCCGCCGACCTCGTCATCCTTGCGGCGGGCGTTCGCCCGTCGGTCTCGCTCGCCAAGGAGGCCGGCATCGAGCTTGGCGCCCGTGGCGGCATCAAGGTCGACACCCACATGCGTACCAACGACCCCGACATCTACGCGGCGGGCGACGGCGTCGAGACCCTCCACCCCGTGCTGCCTGGCGCGTACCTCAACCCCTTGGCCGGGCCCGCCAACCGCGAGGCCCGCGTCGCCGCCGAGAACATCTGTGGCCGCGACACCGAGTACAAGTCCACGCAGGGCACGAGCATCGTCAAGGTGTTCGACATGGTCGCGGGTGGTACAGGCGCGACCGCCAGGCAGCTCGACGCCGCCGGCGTCGAGTACCGCGTGATCCACATTCACCCCTCGGGCCACGCCGGCTACTACCCCGGCACCGCCATGATGCACATCAAGGTGCTGTTCTCCCCGGCCGACGGCAGGGTGCTCGGCGCTCAGGCGTGCGGCTTTGACGGCGTCGACAAGCGGCTGGACCTGTTCGCCATGGCGATCCGCGCCGGCCTGACCGTCTACGACCTCGAGGAGCAGGAGCTCGCGTACGCGCCGCCATTCGGGTCCGCAAAGGACCCGATCAACATGGCCGGCTTCGTGGCATCGAACGTGCTCAAGGGCGACCTGACGCTCTGGTACGCGGAGGAGTTCCCCGACGGCATTGTCGGGTCGCGCCTCGTCGACGTGCGTACCACCGAGGAATACGACATCTGGCACATCCCCGGCGCGGAGAACGTGCCGCTCGGCACGTTCCGCGAGGCCTTCGCCGACTGGGACCGTGCTCAGCCCGTGCGCCTGTATTGCGCCGTCGGGTTCCGCTCCTACCTCGCCGAACGCATCCTCGCGCAGAACGGCTTCACCGATGTGGCGACGCTCTCCGGAGGTTCGACCACCTTCAAGCACGTTCACGACACCGACAAGGCCGAGTACGAGGCGCTACCTCCCATGGAGAACTACGCCGAGACCACGTCGATCGCGGCCATGCCCGTGATGGCAAGCGGCACGCTCATTCAGCTCGACTGCACCGGCCTCGCGTGCCCAGGCCCCATCATGAAGCTCGCGTCCGCGATGAAGGACGCCTCCATCGGCGACGAGGTCCAGGTCACGGTGTCCGACCCCGGCTTCGCCCTCGACGCACCCGCGTGGGCCTCCAAGAACGGCCACAAGCTTGTCTCCCTGGAACCCAAGGGCGCCGGCTACATCGCGACGATGCGCAAGGGCGGCTTCGCGCCCATCGCGGCCGGCTCCGCTCCCGCCAAGAAGAAGACGTCGATGGTCGTGTTCTCAAGCGACCTCGACAAGCTCATCGCGGCGTTCATCATCGCCAACGGCGCACTCGCCATGGGCGACGAGGTGTCGATGTTCTTCACCTTCTGGGGACTCAACTCCCTGCGCAAGACCGACCCGCCCAAGCGTCAGAAGAAGGCGCTCGACAAGATGTTCGGCATGATGATGCCCCGCGGAGCCAACAAGCTCACGCTGTCCCAGATGCACATGATGGGCGCGGGCACGGCCATGATCAAGGGCGTCATGAAGCAGCACGCGGTGCCGTCGCTTCCCGAGCTCATCCAGTCCGCTCAGGACGGCGGAGCTCGCCTGCTCGGTTGCACCATGACGATGGACCTGCTGGGAATCGCCCAGTCCGACCTGCTCGACGGCGTCGAGCTCGCGGGCGTGGCGACATTCCTCGGCGAGGCCCAGGAATCGGGAACAACGCTTTTCATCTGACGGTCGCAGCGCCGGGCCACGGTCCGGCGTGCGAGGGGGGGCGAAGCCCCGCAGTGATGGGGACTGCGGGGCTTCGCGCCGCCCGTCCCCTGCCTCCGCGAATGGCTCAATCCGTACCGCGTTCGGGCGGGTTCGGACCCCTGGTGGCTTAAGCCGTACCAGCGTCGGCGTTTGGCGGGCGGCGGCCAGCCCGCTAGCCTCGGCCGACGGACTGGTTCCCCGGATCGCTTTCGGCCGGTACGAATCGAGCCACTGAAGTCACCCGCACCCCAAAAACCGGTACAGATCGAGCCACCGAGCCGCGGGGAAGGGTGCGTCGGCTTAGTCCTCGCGCCGATGCGTCCTGTCGAGCGCGCCGAGCACGGCTCGCGCCGCAGCCGGGTCGACATCGGCAAAGAAGTCGCGATCCACCGCCTCGACGACGGCGACCGTACGGTTCGCGAGCGCGAGACCCTCCCGCGTGACGGCGAGCGCACGGGCCCTCGCGTCGGACGGGTGGGGCCTCCGCTCCACGAGCCCCTTCGCTTCGAGCGCGCGGAGTACTTGCGACGTGGTCATGGGGTCCATGCCCGCGTGATGTGCGAGCTGCTTTTGCATGACGGGCGCGGCGTGATCAAGAAAGCTGAGCGACGCGAGGAGCACAAACTGCGGATGAGTCAGGCCGTGGGGCGCGAGCGCGGCCCTCTGCGCGGCGGACCACGCGTTCGACACGCGCCAAAGCAGCAGTCCTGGGCTGTCGTCTTCGTTGGCGAAGGAGGTCTGAAGCATGGGTCGACCCTACGGCCGGAGGCACGCGGGCCAAGTCACGCCATCGCCTCCATGCGGACCCGCAACGTCTCTGCGTCGCGGTTCGTGAGCGGAATCAGGCCCCTCCGCAGCCCGTAGCCCCATGAGGGCGCGGACGTGAGGTCGAGCGCACCGGCCACGTCGGCGAGCGCAACGGGTAGCGCGTCGGCGTAGTTCACCCGGCGCCGATACGGCTTGAAGTCACCCTGGTCCTCTTGCCAGATCTCGTCGTCGGGGATGATGCCGATGGCCGTGAACTGCCGCAGCGGCACCGTGTCTGCGAGGTTCTCTCGCGGCGAGTAGTAGATCAGCGTGTCGCCCTGGTGCATGCGAGCGAGCGGGGCCCTCTTGCCGTGTCCGATCTGCGCAAAGCCGCCCTCCACGCCGCGCCTCACGTGCTCGGCCGATACGACGCCAAGCCACGCGGTCATCGTGCGCTCTCCACCAAGCCGACGAGGCGTTCGAGCGCTGCTGGCACGGAGGTGGAGAAGCTCTTGCCCATGACGCGCAACCAGAGCCAAGAAAGTGGCCCCTCGAGCGTGACGTTCGCCTCGAGCGCCGTTCCTGCGTCGGTCGGGGCCGCAAGGTGCTGGAAGGTGAGTCGAGCACCAAGGAGCCGAGAGGCATCGGTGTATTCCCGAGGCCGTTCGCATACGAGAACGGTGAACGGGACGGCCGGGCCCCCGCGCGGCTTGAAGCGCCCCGTGGCTCCGGCTCGCACCGGGCCGTTGACGGTCACGGACTCGGTGTCTGGGTCCCACTCGTGCCAAGACGAGTGGTCGACCCATCGGTCGAAGAAGGCGGCGGCGGGAGCGGTCGACTGGGCGAATGCAGATGCGAGGACATGTGGCATGCGGATAGTATGCGCGCTTAGTGTCTCCCGCGCAAGAGGGTCGGGGCCACGAGTTTCACGCTATGTGGTCCGCCTGGCGAACAGGAACGACGCCGCGGCGGCTCCCGCCACCGCAAGGCCCACCACCCAAGCGAAGGCGACGATCGCGTTGCCGTCGCCGCCGATGAGCCAGCCACGCAACGTGTCGATCAGGGGCGTGATGGGCTGCTTCCTTGCGAACGCCTGCATCCACCCAGGCATCGTGGCCACCGACACGAAGGCCGAGGACACATACGGCAGGAACAACAGGATGAAGCCATAGCCCGACGCTGCCTCCGGCGACCCTGCCACGACGCCTATCGCCGCATAGATATAGGTGATGGCGACGATGTAGATCACGAGCAACGCCACGGTGAGCGCCCACTCGACGATGCCGGCGGTGGGTCGAAATCCCATCGCGAGTCCCACGCCAACCACGACGGCCGTTGCGACAAGGTTGCGGGCCGCGCTCGCGACGACGTGGCCCAAGATAATGAGCCCGCGCGGCACCGCCATCGTCCGCAGGCGGTCGACCATTCCGTCGGCCAAGTCTCGCGACACGGCGACGGCGGTCTGTGACGCCCCGAAACCCGCACACACCAAAATAATGCCGGGGACCACATAGTCGACGTAGCGGCCGGACGGGTCGAGCGCGCCACCAAAGACGTAGGTGAACATCGCCATGAGGATCGCCGGCAGGCCGATCGACATGAGCAGCGTTTCGACGTCCCTGGAAGACTGGCGCAGTGACCGTCCCACGAAGACGCCGGCCGCGGCCGTGTATGAGACGCGCCGTGCTGACGCGAGTGTCGTCGTTGTCATGCCGTCACCTCCTCGGTGAGATCGAGAAACACGTCGTCGAGCGTCGGCCGCCGTACTGTCACGGCGACGTCTTCCGGCTCCCCTTCGAGGAGCGCCCGCACGCTCCCCACGGTGCCGTCGGTGTGGTGCGATGTCACCCCGCCGTGCCGGGCGAGCTCGAGACGCGGCGACGCGACCGATGCCTTGAGCGCGGTTGGCGTGTCGTTCGCGACCGCGACGCCTCCGTGCAGGATCACCACCCGGTCCGCGAGGTGATCCGCCTCTTCGAGGTACTGCGTCGTGACGAGCACGGCGGCACCCTCCATCGCGGCGGCCCGCACCCTTCCCCACAACCACGACCGCGCCCTTGTGTCGAGCCCGGTTGTAGGTTCGTCGAGGAACAGCACGCGAGTGGGCGCGATCAAGCCGAGCGCAAGGTCCAGCTTGCGGCGCATTCCGCCCGAGTACCCGCTCACCCTGCGGTCGGCCGCCTCGACGAGGCCGCTCTCGGCAAGAGCCTCCGCGCTCGCGCGGCTCGCCTCCGCACGGCTCAGTCCACGCAGTCTCCCAATCATGCGCAGGTTCTCCGCCCCAGTGAGCATGGCATCGACGGCCGAGGCCTGTCCCGTCACGGCGATCACCGAGCGAACATCGTCCGCCTGGTTTGCCACGTCGTAGCCGCCGACGGTGGCCTCGCCGCCATCGGGGACCAGGAGCGTGGTGAGGATCCCCAGCGTGGTGGTCTTGCCTGCGCCGTTCGGTCCGAGCAACGCCACCACCTCGCCTGGAGCGACATCGAGGTCCAGTCCCCTCAGCACGCGTGTCGACCCGAAATCCTTCGACAGTCCTCTCGCCACGACACCAGCCGACTGATCCACCGCCATAGCAACCTCCGTATGTGACCTAAACTGTTTACGCCATATCCTTACTGCATATGTTGTACACGGTTATAGGGTGGTCGTCAAGATGACCAACGAATTCGAACCCGAACTCCCCCGCGCGATCGCGCTCGCGTGGGGCGTCGCGGCCGCGCCTCAACGGGGACCCAAGCGTGAGCTCAGCATCGAGCGCATCGTCGAGGCCGCCATGGACATCGCCGACGAGGCCGGTCTGGGCGCCGTGTCGATGGCCGCCGTGGCCTCCAAGTTCGACGTCACACCGATGGCGCTCTACCGGTATGTGCCCGCCAAGGAGGATCTGATCTTCCTCATGTGGGAGTTTGGCTTGGGCCTGCCTCCCGAGCGCGAGGCAGACGCGTCCTGGCGAGACTCGCTGTGGACGTGGGCTCGCGCCCAAGAGACGGTGTTTGCCGAGCATCCCTGGCTGCTCGACGTTCCCATCACGAGCTCGCCGATCACACCCAACGCCTTGGCCTGGTCCGAGGCGGGGGTGTCGGCGTTCGACGGCACCCCGTTGACTGGCATGCAGAAGCTCTCCGCCATGCTCGCCATCTCCGGCCTGGCGCGGTGGCGTGCCTCGCTGGACCGCTCCACGTCGAACGTGCCAGCCGCCTTGGATGGAGACCAACCCCACGTCCTCGACCTGTTGGTCACCGCGGAGGACTATCCGGCGTATCGCGCGGCGCTAGGCGACATGCAGTCCGCGCCCGACGGCTTCGAGTTCGGCCTGCGCGCGTTGCTCGATGGGCTTGCGGCCGCGATCGGTGGGGGCGTCACGACGCCTGCGCCCCCGCGCGACGAAGCCGCGGGCGTCGACCCCAAGGTCCTGAAGGACCCGAAGTATCGCGAGGCGCTGAAGCGTCGTCGCGAGCGCGAGAATGAACTGCGGAACGCGAGGCGCGAGGAGCGTCAGCAGTTGCGGGAAGCCCGCAAGCGGTCCGCGGGCAGTTAGGCGACACGGTCCCTCGCCGCATTGGAGGGACCCTCGGGTATCGGCGGGGCGCCCGCAAGCGCGCCCCTCTACTCCTTGCCCGCAAGCGCGCCCCCCTACTCCTTGCCCGCGAGCGCCTTGTCGAAGAGCACCCAGGTGAAGGGCGCCACCGCCACGACCCAGGCGGCGAGGCCCGCTAGCCCGATCACCACATTCGACCAGCCGTCGCCCGACGCGAGGGGAACCGAAAGTGCGCGGCTGAACAGGGTGCCAGGCATCGCCTTCAGGATCGCCTTGGACGGTGTGGCCAACCATTGCGGAGCGAAGGCGCCCAGGATGAGCAGGATGAGCGGCAACACAAGAAGCGCCAGGAGGAACACGGCGACGGCGAGCGCCGGCCTCCTCAGCAAGGTCGCCACCAGGAACGCGAGCCCGCTCGCGATCATGACGTCAACCACGCCCACCAGAATTACCAGGCCCATTCGCCCAAAAGTGGCGCCGCTCAACCCGCCGGGGATGAGCCGAACGAGGGCAATGAAGAGCGACACCGCAAGGGTCGTGGCCGCGGCCAGGATGACGGCCGACACGAGGCGAGCGACGAGAAGCCGCCCACGGCGCGGCACGAAGATCGCCGACCCCGTGGCGGTACCATCGGCCATCTCGCGCGAGACGAAGCCAATAAGACCCACCGCGAAGGCGAGGGCCGATATCGAGACGCCCACCTCGATGGGGATGATGTCGAGTTGGCTTTCTGAGACACCGGCGGCGCTGCCGTTGACGGCGAGGGCCCACAGGTAGAGCCCTCCCACGAGGGCGCCGATGCCCACGCTCACAATCATCGTGACGCGCAAACCGCCCGCGGCGAGCGAGCGTCGCAGCTCGGCCGCCACGACAAGGCCGAGCGTCTGCTTGTGGGTCGAGATCGACTGATCAGCTATCGCGGTCATGGGATCACAGCTCCTTTGCGTGGTGCTCGCCCACGGTCGATTGCCGATACAGGTTCTCGAGCGACTCCGTGATCCGCTTCAGTTGCGTCACACCCGGCCCCTCCAGGAAGGCGAGCCGACCAATCTCGAGCGTGTCGTCGGACGTCACCACCAGGCCCTGTCCCTGCGGCGCGACCGCGAAGCCGTGCGCGCCCAAGACCGCGGCCAGGCGGCCGACGTCGGGCGACTCGACGTACGTCTGTGTGCTCGTCGAGGTGAGATCCGCGACGCGGCCCTGCCTCACGACGCGGCCCTCCGACAGCATGATCACATCGTCGGCGACAAGCTCCAGCTCACTCATCAGGTGCGAGGACAGGAACACCGCCTTGCCCCTGCCCGCCTGATGGCGCAGGAAACCCCTGAGCCACAGGACGCCGTCAGGGTCGAGCCCGTTGACGGGCTCGTCGAGAATGAGATTCTTCGGGTCGGCCACGAGGGCGAGCGCCAATCCGAGTCGCTGCCGCATGCCCAGGGAGTAGCGCTTGATGCGCTGGCCGCCCACCTGCTCAAGCCCCACCTCGGCGAGCAGCTCGCCGACCCGGCTGGGCGGAAGTCGGTTCACGTCGCACGCGTAGCGCAGCACGGTCTCAGCCTTGAGCCTGCCAGGGAGCCATTCCGCGGAGATCAGCGCGCCGATCGACCTGGCGGGCAAGGGAGCGTCGGCATAGGGACGTCCGTCGACGGTGACGGTTCCCGCTTGCGGCTCGAGCAGCCCGACGATGATCTTCATGAGCGTCGTCTTGCCGGCGCCATTTGGTCCCACAAAGCCAGTCACGCTGCCATCCGGAACCGTCAGGCTCACGCCCTGCAAAACGGTCTTGGCGCCAAACGACTTTGTTACCGCATCTACCTTGATCACAGTGACCTCCCGGGACACGCTAACCCGACAACGGCTCGCAGGGGCGCAAGGGCGGTCGAGGAGTTTGCCGCGTCTGGGCCGGTTGGCGAGAAGACCGCTCGAGGTCCCTTGGCATACTGGCCCTATGACCCAGGACCGCCAGATCATGTCCTTCTCCGCGGTCGTGTCCCTCGGCGTCGGCGCCATGATTGGCGCGGGGATCTTCGCCCTCCTTGGCGAGGCCGGCGCGATCGCTGGGAGCGCCGTCTGGATCTCGTTCCTCATCGGCGGAGTGATTGCGCTGCTCACCGGATACTCCCTCGGCAAGCTCGGGGCGCGATACCCCTCGGCTGGCGGCATGGTGGAATACCTCGTTCACGAGTGGGGATCGTCGCTCTTCTCCGGCGGCATGGCCGTGCTCATGTACCTGGCCGGCCTGTTGTCGCTCGCCCTCGTCGCCAAGACCTTTGGGAACTACGGGGCGACGCTGGTGCCAGGGTCGCCCGAGTGGCTGGCACCCGTCTTGGCGGTCGGCGTGATGGTCCTCTTCGTCGCGGTCAACCTGCGAGGCTCCGCGAACGTTGGCCGGGTCGAGCTGTGGATCGTGCTCTTCAAATTCGCGGTGCTGTTGACGCTGGCCATCGGCGGGCTCACCGTCCTCAAGCCCAGCCTGCTCGCGCCATCCACCTATCCGGGCACATCGTCGATCGCGGCGAGCGTTGCCATCACATTCTTCGCGTACGCGGGATTTCGAGTCATCACCAACGCGGCAGAGAACGTCGACCACCCGGAACGCACCATCCCTCGCGCCATCACGACGGCCATCCTCCTGGTGATGGCGCTCTACATCGTCATAGCGCTCGTCGTCTTCGGGACCCTCTCTCCCGATGCGGTCGTCGCGGCCAAGGATCACGCGCTCGCCGAGGCCGCCCGGCCGGTGTTCGGCTCCGTGGGGGTAGCGGCCGTGGCCGTAACCGCGCTCGTCGCTACGGCATCGGCGATCAACGCCAGCCTGTTCTCCGTCACCAACGTGGCGTACCAGATGGCCAAGGACGGCGAGCTGCCAGGGTTGTTCAGGCGTCACGTGCAGAAGAGCCGCCAGGGTCTGCTCGTCAGCGGCTTTGTCGTGTCAATCGCGGCCGTGGCCTTCGACTTGAGCCAGATCGCGGTCCTCGGCGCTATCAGCATCCTCGTGGTCCACGCCGCGGTTCACGTGGGGCACTTGCGTCTGCTCGGCGACACGGGGGCCAACCGGTGGGTGGTCTCCCTCGCCGCCGCGGCCGCCTTCGCGATCGTGACGTTCACCCTCGTTGACGCCGCCCGAACGTCGTGGACGATGCCGCTCCTCTTCGCGGCCGTGGTGGCCGTCTCGTTTGGGGGCGAGTGGGTGTTGCGGCTCACGACGCAGCGCAGGCTTCGCACCCGCATCGGGCATTAGGCCGTCGGTTCTCCCTCAGGGGGTTCATCAGTCGGCGCATCGGCAACTACGTGGTCGACGTCTTCGAGCGGCTCGTCGACGTCGAGGTGACGCTCCACGTTGCGCGCGATGCCGATGATCTTGTCGTCCTTGCCCGGCTTGGCGAAGATGACGCCCATCGTGTCGCGGCCCTTGGCAGGCACCTCGTTGACGAGAGCGCGCATGACCTTGCCGCCCTCCATGATGACCAGGACCTCGTCGTGCTCCTCGACAAGCAGGGCGCCCACGAGGTCACCGCGCTCATCCTGCAGCTTGGCCACCTTGATGCCGAGTCCGCCGCGACCCTGCACGCGATACTCGTCCACGGACGTGCGCTTCGCGTAGCCGCCCTCGGTCACGACAAACGAGAAGGAACCCTCGGTCATCACGTCCATGGCAAGGAGCTCGTCATCGTTGCGGAATCCCATGCCCTTGACGCCAGACGTCGCGCGGCCCATGGGGCGCAGCGCCTCGTCGGTTGCCTCGAAGGTCAGGGAGAGGCCCTTGCGGGACACGAGCATGAGCTTGTCATCCGGAGCGACAAGACGCGCCGACACGAGCTCGTCGGGAAGCATCTCGCCGTCGTCGCCCTCGACCTCGCGCAGGTTGATGGCGATGAGCCCACCGCTGCGATTCGAGTCGTAGGCGTGCAGGTCCGTCTTCTTCACGAGGCCCCGCTTGGTGGCGAGCACCAGATACGGCTTGTCGGCGTACGTGCGCAAATCCATGACCTGGGCGATCTGCTCGCCCGGCTGGAACGCGAGCATGTTCGCGACGTGTTGACCCTTCGCGTCGCGACTTCCGTCGGGAAGCTCGTACGCCTTGGCGCGGTAGACGCGGCCAAGGTTGGTGAAGAACAGCAACCAGTGGTGCGTCGTAGTGACAAAGAAGTGATCGACGAGGTCGTCGCTGCGCAGGGTCGCGCCGCGCACTCCCTTGCCGCCACGACGTTGCGCCCTGTACTGGTCAGAGCGCGTGCGCTTGGCGTAG
>Ga0302299_10002466_pt1 | contig 11315 bp, 9 predicted proteins | sample III_Fen_N3_4_FD_198795 | JGI IMG/M metagenome (GOLD analysis project Ga0302299, IMG submission 198795) | Peat permafrost microbial communities from Stordalen Mire near Abisko, Sweden - III_Fen_N3_4 | ecosystem: Environmental > Terrestrial > Soil > Wetlands > Permafrost | place: Sweden: Abisko...
TGATGGTCCGGCACGCCGGCTCCCGGTGCCGGGCGCCGGCGGCCACCGCCCTGATCTCGGTGACCGTCCGGCAGCCCCATTCGCCCTCGCAGAGGCGCCGGCCGTAGCCGGTCGCCACCAGGACCTCCGGCGCCCGCCCGGCCAGGAGTTCCCGGCAGACGGCCAGCGGATCGTGGGCATGGTAGCGCACCTCCTCGGCGACGACGGCGCCGGCGCGCAGCAGCACCAGCTTGACGGTGCGGGAGCCGATGTCCAGGCCGCCGAAGGTGGGCGGGTTCACTGCCCGACCCGTTCCAGGAAGGCCTCGATGCGGGTGCGCAGCTGGCCCAGGTCGGCGGAGCTGTAGTCGGTGTCGATGCGCAGGACCGGCATCGCCTCCTTTTCCAGCACCGGCTCCATGGCGTGCGCCTCCATCTGGTAGGGGGTGCAGAACTGCAGGGCATAGAGCAGCACGCCGTCGGCCCCGGCGTCGCCGGCGATGGCGCGCAGGTGCTCCATGCGCGTGGGGTTGGGCGAGTAGATGGCGCAGTCGATGCCCAGGTAGCGCTCGACGATGGCCTCCATCAGGCCCTCCACCGTGTCGGCGCCGCCGGCGGTGAAGCCCTGGGTGCCGCGGGCGCCCACGCAGGACTCGTCGCCCACCACCACGGCGCCGGCCCCTTCGACGATGGCATGCACCTTCCAGTTGGGCACGGCCATGGGGCAGCCGGAGACGACGAGGCGCGGGGCGCCCTGGGGCGCGACCCCCTGGCCGGCGGCGACGCGCCCTTCCAGCTCGTCGCAGATGGCGTTCACCGCGCCCGTGAAGCGGACCGGATCATCGTAGAAATACACCTGGTTGGCCAGCAGGACGTCCAGCCCGGAGATGGGCGCGGGATCCGCGCAGCGCAGCCGGTCGAGACGCTGGATGGCGGCGCGCTTGGCGTTGACGGTGCCGATGGCGGCGCGCAGGTTTTCCACCGTGAGGCGCCTGCCGGAGAGCTCCATGAGCCTGTCGGCGAAGCGCCGGTACTCCATGCGCAGCAGGGCCCGGCCCTCCGCGCTCCGGCGCTGGGGCAGGTCGATGACGTGCAGCGCCGGCACCAGCTCGGCGAACCGCTCCCAGCCCTTCTTCTTGCCGTCGCAGGTGTTCTCGCCCACCACCAGGGTCGAGGCGGCCAGGTAGGGACAGACCTTGTCCGCGGCGAAGCCGAAGGCCGACTTGATCAGCGCGCAGGTGTTGCGCGGCACGAAGCGCTCCGCGGCGTCGGTGGCCCACTCGGCCCCGGCGCACAGGCCCACGGAGACGCCGTCCAGGGCCAGGATGATCTCCTCGGGCACGAAGGTGCAGTAGGAGCCCACGACGATCCGGCCGGCGTCCCTGGCGTCCATGATCTCCTTGATGCGCAGGCCGTGCACTTCGCTCATGACGAAATCGAAATAGGCCATGCCCTTGGGCCGGTTCGGCTGGGACAGGAAGGTCTCGCCGTACATCTGGCCCACCGCCTGCAGGAGGACATCGTGCTTGGCGAGGTCCAGGCCGAGCCTGGTCCACATGGGACGGTAATCGACGGTCATGGGGGCTCCTACGGAGAGGTTGGGGTATGCGGCGGCGCCGGGGAGCCCGGGGGGGTTCCCTTCCTTTGTTCCTGCCAGGGTACCGGGCGCCGATGTCGATGGACCTGACGGCGGCCAGGCTACGAAAGCCAGCATAGCGAAATCCCGCAAAATATCCAGACCGGTAGGTCCCTAATTGTGCCATTGACAAACACCCCCAGGTGGTGGACATTCCAGGGGCTTCCCCGCCTTCCAATGCCGCCCCCGGCCCCGTTCCCGGCCGGGCCTCCATGCGGAAACCGCTTCGGGGGACCGGAGGTGCCCCATGGCGCAGACCACCTCTTTCACCCTGAACGGCAAGCCCGTGCGGGTGACCGCCGACCCGTCGCGCATGCTGGTGTGGGTGCTCCGGCACGACCTGGGGCTCACCGGCACCAAGGCCGGCTGCGAAGCGGGCCTGTGCGGCGCCTGCACGGTGCTGGTGGACGACGAGCCGGCGCCGTCCTGCTCCACCGCGCTGGCGGACGTGGCGGGCCGCAGCGTGCTCACCATCGAGGGCCTGGCGCGCGCCGGGGTCCTGCACCCCCTGCAGCGGGCCTTCCAGGAGCAGCACGCCTTCCAGTGCGGCTTCTGCACCTCCGGGATGATCCTCAAGGCCTACGCCCTGCTGAAGAAGAAGCCGCGCGCCAGCCGGGCCGAGATCATGGCGCACCTGGAGGGCAACCTGTGCCGGTGCGGCGCCCACGTGCGGATCGTGGCCGCGGTGCAGGCGGCGGGCCGGACGGGAGGTGCCCTGTGAAACGCCGGTCCTTCCTCCAGGCGGCGGGCAGCTCGGGCCTGTTCCTCTTCTTCCGGGAGGCGCTGGCCCGCGCCCCGCAGCTGCAGCCCACGCGCCCGGCCGGCTACCCGGGCGACCTCAACGCCTACCTGCACATCGGCGCGGACGGCCGGGTGGGCTGCTTCGTCGGCAAGGTGGAGATGGGCCAGGGCAACATGACCGCCCTGGCCATGCTGGCCGCGGAGGAGCTGGACGTCTCCCTCGACCAGGTGGACATGCTGATGGGCGACACCGACCTCTGCCCCTGGGACAACGGCACGGGCGGCTCGCTCAGCGTCTGGCAGTTCGGCCCGGTGCTGCGCGGGGCGGCCGCCGAAGTGCGCGCCGTCCTGCTGCGCATGGCCGGCGAGCAGCTGCAGGTCCCGGTGGAGCAGCTCGAAGTGAAGGCGGGGGTGGTCTTGGTCAAGGGCGACGCGGCCCGGCAGGTCGGCTATGGCCAGCTGGTCCGGGGCAGGCGCATCCAGCTGCGGATCGCCGACGTGAAGCCCAAGCCGGTCTCGGCCTACACCCTGGTGGGCCGCCCCGCCGCGCGCAAGGACGCGCTGGAGAAGGTCACCGGCGCCGCCCGCTACACCGCCGACCTGGCCCTGCCCGGCACCCTGCACGCGTGCATCCTGCGGCCCCCGCACCACGGCCTGACCCTCCTGTCCGCCGACACCTCCGCCGCCGAGGCCATGCCCGGGGTGCGGGTGGTGCGGGACGGCCAGCTGGTGGCGTGCCTGCACGAGTTCCCGGACCAGGCGCGCAAGGCCCTGGACCGGGTCAAGTCCGCCTACGGCGGGGTCGAAACGGTATTGGACGACCGCACCATCTATCCGCACCTGCTGGCCAAGGGTTCCGGCTACCAGGGCACCGGCCAGGGTGACCTGAAGGCGGGCGAAGCCCGGGCGGCGCTCCTGGCCGAGGGGGAGTACCGCAACGCCTACGTGGCCCACGCGCCCATGGAGCCGCATTCGGCCGTGGCCCGGTGGGAGGACGGCCGGATGACGGTGTGGACCGGGGTCCAGGCGCCCTTCCGGGTCAAGGCCCAGGTGGCCGAGGCGCTCGGGCTGCCGGCCCAGAAGGTGCGCGTGATCACCCCCTACATCGGCGGCGCGTTCGGCGGCAAGTCCGCCGGGCCCCAGGCGGTGGAGGCGGCGCGCCTGGCCCGGCTCACCGGCCGGACCGTGCAGGTGGTCTGGAACCGCCGGGAGGAGTTCTTCCTGGACACCTACCGCCCGGCGGCGGTGGTCAAGGTCCGCGCCGGCCTGGACCCGTCCGGGCGCATCTGCTTCTGGGAGCACCGGGTGGCGGGCACCAGCGAGCGCGAGTCGGACATCGGCTACGACCTCCCGGCCAAGCGCTTCGAAGGCACCGGCGACGGCGGCGACACCGGCAGCACCGCGGCCGGACTGCACCCGTTCGCCACCGGCGCCTGGCGCGCGCCGGCGGCCAACACCAACGTGTTCGCCCGGGAGTCGCACATGGACGTCCTGGCCGCCAAGGCCAAGGTCGATCCCCTGGCCTTCCGCCTGCGCCACCTCAGCGATCCCCGGGTGATCCGGGTGCTGAAGGCGGCGGCGGACCGGTTCGGCTGGGTCGCCGGGGCGGCCCCGTCCGGGCGCGGCGTGGGCATCGCCGTCGGCGCCTGGCGCGGCACCCTGGCGGCCTGCTGCGCCGAGGTGGAGGTGGACCGCAGGACCGGGCGCGTGCGCGTGAAGCGGGTGGTGGAGGCCCTGGACATGGGCCTGGTGATCAACCCGGACGGCGCCCGCCAGCAGGCCGAGGGCGCCATGACCATGGGCCTGGGCTATGCCCTCACCGAGGGCATCCGCTTCAAGGGCGGGCAGATCCTGGACGAGAACTTCGACACCTACGAGCTCCCCCGGTTCTCCTGGCTGCCGGAGCTCGACGTGGTCCTGGTCGACGCCCGGGACCTGCCGGCCCAGGGCTGCGGGGAGCCGCCCATCGTCTGCATGGGCGCGGTGATCGCCAACGCCATCCATGACGCCGTGGGCGCGCGCCTGTTCGAGCTGCCCATGACCCCGGAGCGGATCCTGCAGGCCCTAGCCTAGTGCAGCATCCGGAAAGTACCTTGAATAAAAATGGAGAGGAAATGCGTTTTTGCTTTTCTCGGCGATCCTCGGCAACCTCGGCATCCTCGGCGATAGGCTTTTTTTTAAACTCATGTATCCATTGACTATACGCGCGTAATTCGTTCAGGAGCTGCTTATCGCCGAGGATACCGAGGTTGCCGAGGATCGCCGAGAAAAGCCAAGAACTCACTCGTCAATCAACCAAGGTATTTCCGGAATGCAGTAATAGCTCTACCGTCCGGCCGGATACCCGGCTTCCGCGGATGACCAGCTCGCCGGCCGCCACCGGCAGCCGGAAGCGCCGGGGCCCGGCGCTCCCGGGATTGAGGTAGAGCACCCCGCCGCGCTCCGCCACCATGGGCTGGTGCGAATGCCCGGAGACGATGACCCGGATCCCGGGCGCGCCCGGCTCAAGCTCGAGCTGGGCCAGGTTGTGGATCACGTAGAGGAGCTGTCCGCCCACCCGCAGGGACTCCCTCTCCCGCAGCCGTCCGGCCCAGGGCCCCCGGTCGCAGTTGCCCTTCACGGCGGTGACCGGCGCGATCCGCGCGAGTTCGACGAGGATGTCCGGATCACAGATGTCCCCGGCGTGCACGATGAAGTCGCTCCCGCGGAGGAAGGCCAGGGCTTCGGGGCGCAGCAGCCCGTGGGTGTCGGAGATGACCCCCACCCGCAGCGTTTGCGCGGATGGCGGGCCCAGGGCGGGTCCGGCTTCTGCGCTCTGGTCCGGCAAGGCAGTCATGATCGTCATTCCAGCAAGGGTTCGGGATGTCGCCACGGGCGGCTGGGCGGTAGGATATCCCAATCCCAAGAGGGCACATGTATCCCATCCACCTGAATCTGGGCTTCCGGATCTTCCATTTCTACGAGGGCTTCTATTTCCTCGTGGCGATCGGGCTCGCCTGCTGGTTCGGGGCGCGCCGGCTCAAGGCGGCCGGGCTCGACGTCGACCTGTTCCTGGAGAGCGTGCCATGGATCCTGGTCGGGGCGGTCCTCTGCGCCCGGCTGTTCCACTTCGCCTTCTGGGACCGGCAATCGTTCCTGGATGACCCCACGGTCTTCTTCCGCTTCTGGGACGGCGGCCTGACGATCACCGGCGGCCTGGCGGGGGGCGCGCTCGCCGCGCTGGCCTGCTTCCGGCGCGCCAGGGTCGACTTCTGGGCCTACGCCGCCGCGCTCAGCCCGGCGGTCCTGCTCGGCCAGGCCATCGGCCGGATCGGCTGCTTCCTCAACGGCGACGCCTGGGGCATCCCGACCCGCCTGCCCTGGGGCGTGGCCCTGCCCAGATTCGGCACCCTGGTGCCGGGCCTGGTCCAGGACCGCACCATGTCCAGCTCCGCCTGGGAGTGGTGCGTCGCCAGCGGCTACGCGGGGCCCGCGTCCCTGGCCACCGTGCCGCTGCATCCCACCCAGCTCTACGAGTGCCTCGCCGACCTGCTCCTGGCGGCCCTGGTGATCCGGCTGGTGCGCGCCCTGCGCCGGCGCCGGGCCCCGCTGGCAAGAGCCCTCTGGCTCCACCTCGCCGGCTACTCGCTGCTGCGCTTCGGCCTGGAATTCCTGCACGGGGACCGGGACGCCCTGGTCTGGTCCGGCATGACCGCCCTGCAGCTCGGCCTGCTGGCCTTCGGCATCCTGGGCGGGGTGCTCTGGCTGAGGTCCGGACCCGCCCCCGCCGAAGGGCGGACCTAGCCAGCCTCTCCTGGAGGAAGCATGCCCCGAATTCCTTCCATCCCCGGCACGAACGAGCGCATGACCGCCCCGGGAGCGGGCCCCATCGATCTCATCGTCGAGAACGTGACCGCCTACACCGTCAACCCGGCGTTCGAGGTGGCCGGGGCCCTGGCCGTCCACGCCGGGCGGATCGTGGCGGCGGGGCCGGCACAGGCCCTCCGGGCGCGCTGGCGCGCCGCCAGGACGCTGGACGGGGGCGGCGCCTTCGTCTACCCGGGGTTCATGGACCCCCACAGCCACCTGACCGGCTATGGCCTCTCCCTGGCCAGCGCCGACCTGGTCGGCGCCGCCTCCTGGGAGGAGGCCGTCGCCCGCCTGCGCGACCAGCAGCGGCGCCATCCGACCGCCTGGGCCTGCGGCCGCGGCTGGGACCAGAACGCCTGGCCGGACCGGGCCTACCCCAGCCGGGAGCTGCTCGACCAGGCCTTCCCGGACCAGCCGGTGTTCCTGGTGCGGATCGACGGCCACGCCGCCGTGGTCAACGGCGCCGCGCTGGCGCTGGCCGGACTGGACGAGCAGGCCCGGGTTCCGGGCGGCGAGCTGGTCCAGGCGGCGGGCCGGCTCACCGGCCTGCTCATCGACAACGCCATCGACCGGGTCCGCAAGGTCATCCCCCTGCCGGACCGGGCCGCCCGGGAAGGGGCGCTCCTGGCGGCCCAGGCCAACTGCTTCGCGGTGGGGCTGACCTCGGTCTGCGATGCCGGCATCGACCTGGACGATGCGCTGCTGCTGGAGGACCTGCACCTGGACGGCCGGCTCAAGCTCAGGGTCTACGCGATGCTCAACCCCACCCCGGAGAACGAGGCGCACTACCTGGCCCGCGGCGTGCACGTGACCGACCGGTTGACCATCCGCTCGATCAAGACCTACGCGGACGGCGCCCTCGGCTCCCGCGGCGCCCTGCTGCTGGAACCGTACCAGGACGACCCCGGCAACCGTGGCCTGCAGCTGGCCGCCGCCGAGGTCCTCGACGGCATCTGCCGGCGCGCCGCCCGGGCCGGGTACCAGGTGGCCACCCACTGCATCGGCGACGCCGCCGTGCGGCTCATGCTCGGCATCTACGGCCGCCACCTGGCCCCCGGGAACGACGCCCGCTGGCGCATCGAGCACGCCCAGATCGTCGCCGACGAGGACCTGGCGGCCTTCGGGGCCAGGGGCATCATCCCTTCGGTCCAGACCAGCCACGCGACCTCCGACATGCAGTGGGCGGCGGAGCGCCTGGGGCCCAGGATCCGCACCGCCTACCGCTACCAGGAGCTGCTGCGCCAGAACGGCTGGCTGCCCAACGGCAGCGACTTCCCGGTGGAGGCCATCAACCCGGTGCTCGGCTTCTACGCCGGGGTCGCGCGCAGGGACCTCCGCGGCCGGCCCGAGGGCGGGTTCCAGATGGAGAACGCCCTGACCCGGGAGCAGGCGCTCCGGAGCATGACCATCTGGGCCGCCCGGGCCAATTTCGAGGAGGACAGCCGCGGCAGCCTCGAGCCCGGCAAGTGGGCGGATTTCGTCCTGCTGGACCGGGACCTGATGACGGTCCCGGAAGCGCAGCTGCCCGCCGCGCGGGTGCTGGCGACCTTCCTGGCCGGCGAACAGGTGCATGGTGGGATCCGTTCGGCTTGACCCCACCAGCGATCGCCTTCGGGCGCGGAGTACAGCACATGGCCATCGTTCCCATTCCCCACGTCGGCGACCTGCCCAGCGGCAGGCTCGGCAGCATCAGCGATGTACCGGGCGTCACGGTCGGGCATTGCACCCTGGCCCAGGGCGGCTGCCAGACCGGCGTGACGGTGGTGCTGCCTCACGGCCGGGACCTGTTCCTGGAAAAAGTGCCGGCCGCGGCCACCATCCTGAACGGGTTCGGCAAGAGCGCGGGCCTGCTCCAGCTCATGGAGCTGGGCGTGCTGGAAACCCCGATCGCCCTCACCAACACCTTTTCCGTGGGCGCCCTGGTGCAGGCGCAGATCCGCCAGGCGGTCGCCCGGCATGCGCAGATCGGCCGGCGCTGGCCCACGGTCAACCCCCTGGTGCTGGAATGCAACGACGGCTTCCTGAACGATATCCAGGCCATGGCGGTGACCGGCGAGCACTACCTCGAGGCCTGCCGGACGGCCTCGGACCAGGTGCTCCAGGGCGCCGTGGGCGCGGGCCGGGGCATGTCCTGCTTCGGCCTCAAGGGCGGGATCGGCAGCGCTTCGCGCCTGTGCCCCCTTCCCGGCGGGCGCAGCTTCACCGTCGGCGCCCTGGTGCTGGCCAACTTCGGGCTGCCCGGCGCGCTGTGCTTCGGCGGGCTGCGGGTCGGGCCGGAGGCGGAGGGCGGCGGCGAGCCGGAAAAGGGCTCGATCATCATGCTGCTGGCCACCGACGCGCCCCTGGACGGGCGCCAGCTGCGCCGGCTCTCGCTGCGCGCCGCCGCCGGGCTGGCCCGCACCGGCTCCTTCTACGGGCATGAGAGCGGGGACCTCGCCGTGGCCTTTTCCACCCGCTACACGCTGGCCCCGGAGCCCGGGGCGGAGCCGGCGCTGGCGATGCTGCACGAATCCCGGCTGGACCCGCTGTTCCGGGCGGCCGCGGACAGCACCGAACAGGCGATCCTGAACGCCCTCTGGCATGCGGAAACGGTGGTGGGCCGGGACGGCCACCGGCGCCAGGGGCTGCGCGAACGGCTCGGTACCCGGTAACTGAGGAGGAACGATCATGCACGCCGACCTGGTTCTGAAGCACGGAAGGATCTGCACGGTGGATGCCGCCCGGCCCTGGGCCGAAGGCGCGGCCGTGGTGGGCGAGCGCATCGTCGCCGTGGGCGCCGGCCGGGACCTGGAGGCCTGGACCGGGCCCGGCACCCGGGTCATCGACCTGCAGGGGCGCCTGGTGCTCCCGGGCTTCATCGACAGCCACGTGCACTTCATCCAGGGCGGAATGTCCCTGCTGAGCGTGCAGCTGCGCGACGCGGACGGCCGGGAGGCGCTCGCCGCGCGCCTGGCCGGCGCGGCCCGGCAGCTGCCCGCGGGCGAGTGGATCGTGGAGGGCAACTGGGACCACCAGCGCTTCCCGGGCGCCGAGCTGCCCCGCCGCGACTGGATCGACGCCGCGACCCCGGAGCACCCGGTCTGCGTGAGCCGGCTGGACGGGCACATGGTGCTCTGCAACAGCCTGGCGCTGCGCCTGGCCGGGGTCGACCGGAACACCCCGACCCCGGACGGGGGCGAGATCGTCCGGGATCCGCTCACCGGGGAACCGACCGGGATCCTGAAGGACGCGGCCAGCCGGCTGGTGTACCGGATCATCCCGCCGCCGGCCCCGGCCCAGCTGCGCCGGATCGCCCAGGCGGCGCTCGCGGAGGCCGCCGGCAAGGGGGTCACCACGGTGCACGACGTCTCCGGCGAAGAGGGCTTCGGGATCTACCAGGACCTCCTGGGCGAAGGGGGGCTCACCTCGCGGATCAGCTTCTTCCTGCCGGTGGCCTCGGTGCAGGAGGTGCTGAAACTCCGCCTCCAGTCCGGCTTCGGCTCGACCCGGCTGCGCTTCGCCGGGCTGAAGGGCTTCACCGACGGCTCGCTGGGCTCGGGCACCGCCTGCTTCTTCGAGCCCTACTCGGACGAGCCGGGCAACGCCGGCCTGTTCCACGACCAGATGTTCCCCGAAGGCATCATGGGCGAGCGCCTGTGCGCGGCGGACAGCCACGGCCTGCGGCTGGCGGTCCACGCCATCGGCGACCGGGCCGTCGCCAGCCTGATCGATCTCTTCCAGCAGGCCGCCCAGGCCAATCCCGCCTGGGACCGGCGCTTCCGCATGGAGCATGCCCAGCACGTGCGCCCGCAGGACCTGGCGCGCATGGCCGGGCTCGGGGTGATCGCCTCGGTGCAGCCCTACCACGCCATCGATGACGGCCGCTGGGCCGGGAGGCGCATCGGGCCCGAGCGTGCGCGCATGGCGTTCCCCTACCGCGCCTTCCTGGACGCGGGCATCCCCATGGCCTTCGGCTCGGACTGGCCGGTGGCGCCCATGGACCCGATCCTGGGCATCCACGCCGCCGTCACCCGCCGGACCCTGGACGGGCGCCATCCGGACGGCTGGATCCCGGAGCAGCGGGTCCCCCTGGCCGCGGCGATCGCGGCCTCGACCCTGGGCGGGGCCTTTGCCGAAGGGGCCGAGCGCGAGAAGGGCTCGATCGCCCCGGGCAAGCTGGCCGACTTCGCCGTCCTCGACCGCGACCTGTTCGGGCTGGCGCCGGAGCAGATCGCGGAGGCCCAGGTGTCCATGACCATCTGCGGCGGGACGGTGATCTTCGAGCGCTGATTCCGGAAAAGGGCCCGATGCGCCTACAATCAGGGCTGGAGGTCCCATTGCCCCGCCGTCCCTGCTGCAAGCGTGTCGAGGCCATGCCCGGCGTGAGCTACTTCAAGCCCAGGGCCGTGCCGCTGTCCATCCTGGAGGAGGTGACCCTCTCCGTGGAGGAACTCGAGGCGCTGCGCCTGGCCCACCAGGAAGGGCTGTACCAGCAGGACGCCGCCGAACGGATGGGGGTGTCGCGGGCGACCTTCGGCCGGGTGCTGGCCTCGGCCCACCGCAAGGTCACCAAGGCCCTCGTGGAGGGCTGCGCCCTGCGCATCGAGGGCGGCTGCTTCAGCATGATCGGCCCCGAACGCTGCGAGCGCTGCCCGAAGAAGGCGGCGGCGGCCGAGGGCGAATCGCCCTGCGGGGGCTGTCCGGTCCTGGCCGCGAACGGCTGATCAGGCCCGGCGCAGCTTGTCCTGCATGATCCGCAGGATCTCCGCGTCCACCCCGGCCATCCCGTGCTGGGCGATCCGCCCCAGGTTGACCAGGGAGCCTTCCCCGTCGGCGCCGACGATGCCGTCCGTGGCCGGGATGCCGATGCCGGCGAGGGCCAGGTTGGCGGCGCGGAAGGCCGCGTCCACGCCGGTCATGGTCTTCATGGCGCAGCCGATCTTGGCGCCGTCGCAGATCATGCCGGCGACGTTGCCCACCATGTTCGCGACCGCCAGGCCCACCTGCCGGGCGCTGCCGCCCTCCAGCAGCACGAGCGCCGAGGCGACCCCGATGCCCGCGGCGTTGGCCGCCCCGCAGATGGCCGAAAGGGTGCCGAGGTGCCAGGTGGCCACCGCCGTCATCAGGCAGGC
>Ga0302299_10002467_pt1 | contig 11314 bp, 9 predicted proteins | sample III_Fen_N3_4_FD_198795 | JGI IMG/M metagenome (GOLD analysis project Ga0302299, IMG submission 198795) | Peat permafrost microbial communities from Stordalen Mire near Abisko, Sweden - III_Fen_N3_4 | ecosystem: Environmental > Terrestrial > Soil > Wetlands > Permafrost | place: Sweden: Abisko...
CCATCAGCGGGCCTTCGAGACAGCCCTTGTTCGGACCAATCGGCAGGACCTGCTGGTCCGCAGGGTTCTGCAGGGGGTTGCCGTCGACGCCGCGGGCGATGCAGTCCTGCCCGGTGGGGCCGGAGTCCGGCTTCTGCCACGTCTCGGTGACGTACGTGTTGAGGAGCTTGCCGTGGGCATACGACCCGTCGGGCGCGAGGACATAGTCCCCGTTCGCGTCGCAGGGCTGGCTGCCGTCGGTGGGGCAGGGCACGGGAGCGAAGAGGTCGACCGTCAGGCCGGAGACGCCGGGCTGCCAGTCCTCCGCGACCGCGTACTGCGGATTGACCTCGTTGCGGGTCGTGTCATAGCTGACCGAGCCGACGATGCCGCCGTTCTGCGGGTCGACGCCGTTCGCCCCGGTCGGGTCATAAGCGTGCACTCCCCAGTCGAGCGTGCCGGACAGGCCGATGATCGGCAGGACGCTGACGTCGACGCCCTGGCCGAGGACCGTGGTGGGACTCGGGGCGTTATCGGCCTGGTAGGTGACACCGGTCGTGTAGTAGCGGTCGTCATAGGCCTCGAGGACCAGCCACTCGGTGAGCGGGTAGGCATTCTCCATGAGGTAGTAGCCCTGGGCGTTGGTCGTGACGGTGGTCGCGCCACGGTCCATCAGGGAGTTCTCGCGCTTTCGGAGCGTGAGGGTGAAGTTGGGCACGCCCTTCTCGCCCGGGTCCTTGATCCCGTTGCGGTTCGTGTCGTTGAAGATGTAGCCGTCGAACTTGGTGAACCAGCCGGTCAGAGGCAGGATCCCCATGTCGACGGTCTCGCCGTTGGCCACGGTCACGTTGAGCAGGTCGAGGATGTAGTTCTGGGGCTCGTCCCAGTAGGTGATCGTGTAGCTGCCGTTGGGGACGTTGGGGATCGTGAAGGTGCCGTCGGTGCCGCCGCGGCCGACCCACATGGCGGTGTCGCCGCGGTTCAGGTCGGTGAGGGTGATCCACGGCTTGTCGATCGGCTTGTCGACCTTGGCGCCGCACAGGCCGCCCCAGACGGTGCCGGGCAGGCAGGCACCGCCGCTCGCGGGGACGTAGACCTTGGTCGCGTCAACGACGCCCTTGATCGTGCCGGTCCCGCCGGCCGCGAACTTGTGTGCGGGCAGCTGCCAGTAGGTCTGGCCTGCCGGAGCCTGGTAGGTGCTCGTGGGACCTGGGACGAACCCGAAGATCTGGGACGGGAACTGCTCGCCGGCCACGACGAACTCGGTGTCGTAGCCGGTGGAGCCCTCCATCACCCAGGAATCCCAGTCGTGGTTGCCCTCGAGGGTCGTCGTCTGGACCCAGCTCGAGCCCGTCGGGGGAACGACGGACAGGGCGTAGCGGTTCGGTCCCAGGTTCGGGATCATCAGCATGCCGGGATCGAGCGCCGGGTCGCTATAGAGCGAGACGTCGGTGGCGTTGACGACGCCGTCCATGTTGATGTCACCCGACAGGCACTTGCCGCCCATGTGGGTGACGGTGGGCGCATAGTCCGGCGCCGGGCCCAGGTTTATCTCGCCCGGGTCCACGTACCCGTTGTGGTTCGCGTCCGTGTAGTCGTACGCGGTGCACAGCGGGTTGCCAAAGACGTCGGTGGTCACCTGGCCGATGTAGTCGGTGATGAATCCGGCGAACCCGGGGAGGCCGTCCTCGCCCGGGTCGTACTGCCCGTTGGCGCCGGTCACGTCCGCAAAGACCTGCGCCCTGATGGTCGCGGTCGGCAGGGGTGTCGGCTGCAGGGGCACATCGACGATGCCGGGGGCGTCCATCGGGACCGTGAAGGGGGTGCCGTCAAGCTTGAAGCCGTCGGCGAGCACGGAGATCAGGTACCGACCGGGCTTCAGCGAGGCGATCCCCGTCGCGGGCATGGTCGTCTCATCGCCCTGGGCGGCGACAGGCGCGGAGCTCGCCAACCCGGCAATGGAGGTCCACTTGCAGGAATCCGGGTAACCCGCGTCCTGCGAGGAACAGCCCGACCCGGGGAGTGCGTTGCGCTGGACGGTCGTGCCAGTGTTGTCCTCGTTGATCATCCACTTGTACTTGGTGACCGCATCGCCCTCGGTCACGCCGACGCCGCCCAGAGCACGCGGCTCCGTGCGGGCGGCCGTGATCGCGAACTTGATCGTGCCGGTCTGGGCGACCGCGGCCGGGGCGGCCGTCTGGGCGACACCTTGGGCCGGGGCGGCCTGGGCCACGGGAACGGCCAGCTGGGTGCCGATCAGGACACCGGCTGCGAGCCAGGATCCGAGGATGCGAAGTGCCCTGCGAGGGCGCCCGAATCGCAATTGACCCATCGCCTGGTGCTCCTTCTTCCTGGTGAGGCCTCGACCGTCTGCCGCGGAGGCGCGCTTGTCCTGGGTGCTCATCGATCGCCTCCGGCGTGGGTGGATCCCGTGGTCACGAGAGGTGCGGAATGCCCGGCCATCGCGGCGAGCGACGGTCCGGGCGACTGGACGGCCTTGCTGGCTGAGCGGGTCGCCCGCCACGGCGGCCCCAGGAGGAGGGCGAGGGGCACGAGCACCGCGAGCGAGGTCGCGAGCGTGATCCCGCCGTCGTTCACGGCGTCCTGGAGCCAGCCGACCGACTCCTTTTCGGCTCCGAACAGAAGGCCGTGGAGCTGGATCCCGGGGATGCTGAGGACCGCGAAGAGGACCGCGGCAAGCACCGCCCAGCTGAACGGGCGAACGAGGGAATGGCCGGAGTCGCCGCGGGATGAGCCGAGGCGAGACCGGACGATGAGCGCGGCGATCACGACGGCGATTGCCGCCATGGGGACCGCCAGGGCCGCGTCGCGCAGCCAGTGGACGAGCGGAGGCAGGTCATTGTGCTCGTGCAGGTCGGCGTGGAGCTGGTTCAGCACGCCGATGGCTGCGGCGGCCATCAGCCAGCTGTAGGCCACGACTCGCCCCAGAGCCAGGGCGGGCGCCGATCCGGCACCGGTGGTCCCGCGCGCGTCCGCCGGGACCCCGTCTGCTTCTCGCACTGCTCGTTCCCTCCAGAGTGTCGAGACCACCGATGCATGCCTCCGCGGGCGAGTTGGCGGACCGTCGATGCTGGTCCGGGCAGGCACCGCCACCTCACGGGTGGTCCAGATGCATCCACAGGGGAGTAGGCGTCGTCGACCGGGTCGCGCGACAGCCCGCAGATGGACTCCCGGGTACCCCCCAACCAAGGGGTCGGGCGGGACTGGCTCCGGCACCTCGCGGATCGCGCGGCCCGCTGCTGCAACCGTCCCGCAACTTGGCCTAATCGACTAGCACAAGTCGGGCCAGGTCGATACACTCGCCCCTCCAGCGAAGCAGGAGCCGCCAGCACGATGCACAAGCCCGCCAGCCCGCTCTCCATCTGGGCCGGCATCCTCGTGCTCTACGTGGTCTGGGGCTCGACATACCTCGGCATGAAGCTCGCGATGGACTCCCTCCCGCCGTTCGTGATGGGCTTCCTGCGGTTCGTGCCGGCGGGGCTCCTGCTCGCCGGCGGCGTCGCCATCAAAGACCGCGGCTCGATCCGCCGCCCGTCGAATGTCCAGCTCCGCGATGTCACCGTCGTCGGCACCTGCCTCCTCCTGGGCGGCACGGGCCTGGTGGCGTGGGGCGAGCAGACCGTCGCGACGGGGATCGCGGCGCTCCTCATCGGGCTCGTCCCGATGTGGCTGGCGGTGTTCGGGCGCGTCCTGTTCGGAGAGCGGATCCCCGTCCTCGCGGCCGCCGGGATCGCGGTGGGGCTCGTCGGGGTCGCGATCCTCGCGTGGCCCGCGGGCGACGTCGGCCCGCTGGATCCCGGGGGCCTGCTCGCCCTCATCGTCTCGCCGATGTTCTGGTCGCTGGGCACGCTCTACGCCGCCCGCCGTGCCCTCCTCCCCCGGCCCGCCCTCTTCTCCACTGGGATGCAGATGGTCGCCGGCGGGATCGGGTTCCTCGTGGTGGCCGTGCTCACGGGCGAGATGCGCGGCTTCGACCTCGCCGCCGTCTCGGCGACCAGCTGGTTCGGGATCGCCTACCTCGTGGTCATCGGCAGTCTCGTGGGGTTCACGACCTACGCATGGCTGCTCACGGTGGCGCCGCTCGGGCGGGTTGCCACCTATGCCTACGTGAACCCCGTGGTTGCGGTGATCCTTGGCTCGATCGTCCTCGGCGAGCCCCTCACGGCACGCACGGCCGTCGCAGCTGCGGTGATCGTGCTCGCCGTCGCGTTGATCGTCACCGGTCGTGGCCGCGAGAGCAGGCTGGCGCGGCGCGAGGCCGTGCCGATCCCGGCCGAGGCACCCGGCGGCTGACGGCCGATCCCGGGCCGAGGCGCCAGGCGGCTGACGGCCGATCGCGGGCCGAGGCGCCAGGCGGCTGACGACCGGTCCCGGCCCAGGCATCCGGCTGCTGAGGCCGTCCCGGCCGCCGTGCCCGTCACCCGTCCGCCAGGAACGCCTTCAGCACCCCGACGACGAACCGGTGGTCCTCCACCTGCGGGAGCCCGGAGGCCACCACACTTCCGATGAAACCGACGTTCGGGACCCGCAGGGGGAAAGCTCCGCCGTTGGCCGCGTACTCCTCGAGCGGGAGACCGTTGTGCGCGTTGACGTCACGGCCGTCGCGCTCGTGCATCAGGCGGACCAGCAGGGAGCTCCGTTCGAACTGGTGCACCACGCGGGACTTGCGAACGGCCCATCGCTCGTTCAGGGCGGTGCTGCCGGGCGCCGAGGCGGAGAACACGAGCCGCTCCCCTCGGCGGACCTGGATCGTCAGCGGGAGGTCGGCCGCGACCGCGGCGTCGTAGAGGCGGCGCCCGAGCGCGTGGAGCGTGGCGAGGTCCGCAGCCGGCAGGACGAGCCGGCGCTCCTGCGCCTCCAGCTCCTCGATGGACGGTGCCGGAACCGCGGCGTCTGACGGATCGGTCATCGAACAGCCTCCTCGGACTCGGCAGCGGACACGGCGAGCACCGCCGCGGCCATCGGTCCCCACATGATCACCGATCCACGCGGAAGGAGTGCACGCCAATGACAAGGCCCCCGATCCCGAGAGCCGCATGGGGCTCGGCCGGAAACGGGGGCCTCAGGACCCGGGAGGCGATGCCGCCGGACGCTAGCGGTTGTTGTGGCGCCGTGACGTCGGCAGGATCGCCACGGAGGCGCCGGCCAGGAGTCCTAGTACAAGAACCAGGCCGGAGCCGGGGCCGGAGCTCTGGTCGTTCGACGCGACGCTGTCGGTTGGCGGCAGGGTCACCTTCGTGGTGCCGCTGGGCTCCGGCGTACCCGTCTCCGCCTCAACCGTCCCGGACGGCGTGGCCGTAGGCGGCTGGGTCACAGGCGGCTGGGTCACAGGCGGCTCGGTCACAGGCGGCTCGGTCACAGGCGGCTCGGTCACAGGCGGCTCGGTCACAGGCGGCTCGGTCACAGGCGGCTCGGTCACAGGCGGCTCGGTCACAGGCGGCTGGGTAACCTCCTCGCACGCCTTGATGTTCAACTCGATCGTTCTAGTCCAACCCTCGGTTCCGGTCGGATCGTCCCACGCAACAATGGTCACGACTGCCGCGTGCCCGGCGGTCGCCGGCGGCACGGGCCACGTGTGACTGAACGACGCGCCGAACGTGAAGGGTGAGTTGGCGACCTCGACGCCATCGATCGTCACGCTCACGGTGTTCGACTGGCCGTCAGTTGTCTCGTACGCCCACACGTACACCTCGAGGCCGGACTGGCAGGTCAGCCAAGCGCTCGACGAGTGAGCCACGGCGGTCCCCGCGTAGACGGCCAGCAGGGCAACCACCATGAATGCAGCGAGCATCGAACGTGCGGCTCCACGACCGAAGCGTCGCCTGAGCCCAAAACCGTGTGTCATCTGCCTACCTCCCCGAGAATGCTCCGGCTTGCCGGCATAGGCTGCGCCGGATTGCTGCGTGTCGCACCTGCGACCTTGATGAGAGCCCGTCGATAGTACTGCGCCCCTGTCGCCGAAGGTAGGGGTTCGATACGACCGGTGGTGCGTGCACACACCGCCGTGAAGGTCCGACCTCCTACCGACCCGGAGCTCCTGTGTTCGGTTCCCGGCGACGCCCGCGAGCCACCCCGCCGCCGGGATAACCGCGACAGCCCGAGCGGCACCGTCATCCCGGAGCCTGCCCTCGCGGACCCAACGGCGTTGGAGCGGGTCCAATCGTGCCCCGACGCCGGTCCGGTTCGAGCGTGGCGCCTGCCTACCCCCGCTCGAACCCTTCGGCCGGCCACGGCTCGCACCGCAGCGGCCGGTCCTGCCGGTAGCCCAGGGCGTAGTCCGCCTGGATCAGCGTGTGCAGCTGGCTCGTGCCCTCGTAGATCACCGCGGCCTTGGAGTTGCGCAGGTACCGCTCGACCGGGAACTCGTTGGAGTATCCGTTGGCGCCGTGGATCTGGATCGCGTCCAGGGCAGCCTGGACCGAGTGGTCGGTCGCGTGCCACTTCGCGAGGGACGTCTCGCGGGTATTGCGCAGCCCCCGGTTCTTGAGCGCGGCGGCCTGCCAGACCAGCAGCCGCCCGATCTCGGTGCCCTTCGCCATGTTCGCGATCATCTGCTTGACCAGCTGGTGCTGGCCGATCTCCTGGCCGAAGGTCTCGCGCTCGTGGGCGTACTTGAGCGACGCGTCGAGGCATGCCTGCGCGAGGCCGACGGCGCCCGCCGCCACCGTGAACCGCCCCTGGTCGATGGCGCTCATGGCGATCAGGAAGCCCTCGCCCTCCTCGCCGATCCGGTTCTCAGCGGGGACCCGGAGATCCTCGAAGTCGATGAGGCCCGTGTTCCCGGCCCGGATCCCGAGCTTCCCGTGGAGGGTGCCCGTGGTCAGGCCGGGCATCCCCCGCTCCACCACGAATGCCGTGACTCCCCTGTGCCGCTTCGTCCGGTCCACGGTGGCGAAGACGAGAAAGTGGTCGGCAAGGTCCGCCAGCGAGATCCAGATCTTGTGCCCGTTGAGCACGTACGAGTCGCCGTCCCGGCGCGCGGTGGTCGCCAGGCTGCCGGCGTCCGTCCCCGCGCCCGGCTCCGTCAAGGCGAACGTCGCGAGCTTCTCGCCCTTCGCCTGCGGGACCAGCCAGCGCTGCCGCTGCTCCTCGGTCGCCCACTGCAGGAGCGTCAGCGAGTTGAGGCCCACGTGGACGCTCTGGACCACGCGGAACGCGGTGTCGGCGCGCTCCAGCTCCTCGCACAGGATCGCGAAGCTGACGTAGTCCATCCCGGAGCCGCCGTAGCGTTCCGGGATCGGCGCACCCAGGAAGCCCATCCCGGCCATCTTCGCGAAGACCTCGCGGTGGACCTCGCCCTTCTCGTCCCACTCGCGGATGTCGGGCAGGATCTCCGCCTCCACGAACGAGCGGGCGGCATCCCGCACGAGCCTGTGCTCGTCGGTCAGGGTGAAGTCGATCACGGATACGGGCCTCTGGTGGCGCCGGCGGGTCCGGCCTGGGGCGACGGGCGGGACGGGCCCTCCGCATGCTACCGCCGCGCGACCTGTTCGCGGGCCCGGAGCACGGAGGGCAACCCGTGCACGGTCAGTGGACGGACCGCACCCGACCGATGGGCCCGAACCTCACGGACAGGCCCGAACCCTCCCTATACTCGCGGCGTGGACACCTTCGACAGCATCTCCGACGGCCTGGATCTCGCTGCCCTCGCGGGCCCCAACATGTCACCGGTCCTCGGCCGGTACATGGACCGAAGCTGGTCCCACGGGATCGGCCACCGCCTGTACGACACCACCGGCAAGGGCTACCTCGACTTCGCCAACGGGATCGCCGTCACGGCGCTCGGGCACACCCACCCGCGGGTGACCGCCGCGATCCATGCCCAGGTGGACCGGCTCATCGGCCCTGTCCAGGCGATGGGGTTCGCCGAGTCCACGGTGACGCTCGCCCGGATGCTGGCGGGGACATTCCCCGATCCTCTCGACTCGGTCCTGTTCCTCAACTCGGGCTCCGAGACCATCGACGGGGCGATCAAGCTCGCGCGGCGGGTCACCGGGCGTCCGGCGATCATCGCGTTCCGCGGCGCCTTCCACGGGCGGACCGTCGGCGCGACCAGCCTCACGACGTCCGGCCTCAAATACCGGCGCGGGTACGAGCCCCTTCTGCCGTCGATCTACCAGGTCCCCTACCCCGCCGCGTACCGGGACTTCGACGATGACGAGGCCGCAGCGTCCGAGGCCTGCCTCGCACACCTGGACGACCTCCTCGCCACAACCGTTGCGCCGTCCCAGGTGGCCGCGATCTTCATCGAGTGCGTCCAGGGCGAGGGCGGCTATTATCCGGCGCCGCCGTCGTTCCTGCGGTCCCTGCGCGCGATCTGTGACGAGCACGGGATCCTGCTGGTCGCCGACGAGATCCAGTCGGGCTTCGGCCGGACCGGGGAGATGTGGGCGTTCGAGCTCGGGGGCATCGTCCCGGACGTGGTGTGCGTCGCCAAGGCCATCGCCAACGGCCTGCCGCTGTCCGCGATCGTCACGAGCAAGGAGCTCCAGGAGCGCTGGGGCCGCGGCGCCCACGGGACGACGTACGGCGGGAACCCGGTCGCCTGCGCGGCCGGCGTCGCGGTGCTGGAGACCATCCTGGAGGAGGACCTCGTCGCCAACGCACGGGCGCGCGGCGCGGAGCTGTCGGGTGGCCTGCGCGAGCTCATGGCGGACTTCCCCGGGATCGGTGACGTGCGCGGACCCGGCCTGATGATCGGCGTGGAGTTCGTGAAGGACCGCGGGACCCGCGTGCCGGATGGCCCGACGGCGGAGGCGGTGGCCGCACGGGCGTGCGACGCCGGGCTCCTGCTCATCAACTGCGGGATGGAGCACCAGGTCATCCGGTGGATCCCGCCGCTGGACGTCACCGTCCCCGAGATCGAGGAGGCCCTGCGCGTCTTCGAGGGCGCGCTGCGAGGCTAGCGTCGGAGCTGTGCGGGGCAGGCCCGCGCTTGTGCGCGCCTATTGCCGGCCCGCAGGCCTCCTGGGCTCACCTACGGCCAGTGCGGCCAAGCACTGTCATCCACTCATTCAGTGCGCGCGCAGGTACGGGGTCCCCAAGGTGCGCCAACACCCACCTGGGGAGTAGACGATCAAGTGGCGGCCCGCGCCCTGCGCAGCGTCTGCGTCCAGGACGCCGCGGACCTGCGCACGTCGGTGGTTCGCGCACGCATGGGCTGCTGCGCAGGAGCCGGGCGCAGAAGACGCCGCGGGCCCCGATCGGCGAGATGGGCGCGGCCCAACAGGCCGCGCGCGCAGTGGCGCTAGCGGTTGCGGGCCAGGAACGCCATCACGTCGTCGAGACGGAAGCGCCGGTCGCCGCGCTTGCAGACGCGGTAGTACGGCAGCTCGCCGCGGTCGCCGAGGCGCTTCACGGTGTTCACGTGGAGATGGAGCATCTCGGCAACCTCGCTCGCCGTGAGCATTGGTCCGAGTTCGTGGATCGCCATTGACGCCATTGGTCTGCCTCTGCTGGTCCCGTGGATCGACCCGTTGGGACGACCCGTTCCGTGGCGGGCACTGCGGTATGGTCCGGCTCGCTGCTGTAGGGAGTGTCGCGGTCCGGAGGGGGGCGGACAACCCGTACTCTTGTCCAGCCGGTGGTACCAGCGGGGGTCCGGGGGCGTGCGGTGGGGTCTCGACCGGGACCGCAAGCCCCGAGCGGCACAGGCCTCCACGCGCCGGCGCGAGACGTGCCCGCGGGGTGGACCCGGCCTGGGCCGGCGCCGCTCGAACGGCGCGTGGGGGCACATCCATGCGTCGATCGGACGCGATCGCCGGCCCCCCGGGTGTCACCTCCCCGCACCGTCGAGCGGTGCGGGACGACGGGCGCATTGTGGGACCATCGGTGGCGTCGCACAGCCGGTTGGCGGGTTTGCGGTGCGCGGACGCACCGGCGACAGCGGACGCACCGGACGCACCGGACGCACCGGACGCACCGGACGCACCGGCGACAGCGACCCGCCTCAGGTCGTCGTGCGCACCTCGAGGAGCTCCAGCTCGGCCGTCGGCGGCAGGCTGGCCACCTCGCCGCAGGACGGGCAGACCGCCAGCGACGCGCCGACCATGTCGTCATGGCCGAGCGCGCCGGCGAAGCCGCACGCACACGTCAACTCCACGTCGAAAGGCTCGGCGACGAGGACCGCCCCGCTCAGCGGCCCCGTCTCGGTGAGCATGTCGAACGCCTGCCGGAGCACGTCCTCCGGGATGGTGGTGGCATGGCGGACACGCACGAGCGTCACGGGTGCGCCGCCGGCTCGAGCCTCGGCCGCCTCCACCAGCTCCGCGACCAGCGAGACCTCATGCACGGCCGTGCTCCTCGATGATTGCCGCCACGGCGTCCGCCGCGCGCGGGATGGCTTTCTCCACGTCCGGAGTCAGCGTGTCCCCGAGCTCCAGCGACGACACGCCCACGCTGACGATGACGACCGGGGGCGCGGTGCCCCACAGCTCCCGCGCCAGCCCGACGAGGCCCGCCGGGTCCAGGTGGTGGGTCATGACGTCCCCTGCCACCGCGCCGGCGTCCAGGCGCCGCACGGTCACCTCCCCCGCGGGGAGGTCGGCCGCCGCGTCCACCAGCACGAGCAGCGAGGCGCCGCTCGCGTCGAAGGCCAGCTCAGGGGTCAGCTGGTGCGCCGCGCGCACGTCCACGCCCCGGAGCCTCGGGTCGTCCGCCAGGCGCTCCGCCACGGCCGGGCCGACGCCGTCGTCGGTCCGGAGGGCGTTGCCGTAGCCGATGACGAGCACGCCGCCGGTGGCGGCCGCCGTCACCGCGCCAGCTCGTCCAGGACGACACCGTCCGGTGCGAGCAGCTGGATCTTGATCGCCATCTGGCCGAGGGCGTGCGTGGAGCAGGACAGGCACGGGTCGTAGCAGCGGATGACGGCCTCGACCCGGTTGAGCATCGGCTCCTCCAGGCGGTCCGCCTTCACGTGCTTGCGGGCCACCTGCAGGACCGCCCGGTTCATCGCCATGTTGTTGTGACCGGTGGCGATGACCAGGTTCACCCACTCCACGAGGCCGTTGTCGTCCACCTTGTAGTGGTGCATCAACGTCCCGCGCGGGGCCTCGGACACGCCGATGCCCTCGTTGCGGTTGATGCCGGCGACGGACCGCACGTGGTGCGAGAGGATGTCGGGCCCGCGCAGGAGCTCCTCGATCTTCTCGATGGCATGGAGGGTGTCGATGAGGCGCGCGTAGTGGTAGTGGAAGGAGGAGCTCGCGATCCGGCCGACGCGCCAGCGGAACTTCTCCAGCTCCTCGTCGGCACGCGGCGTGCCCGTCCGCTCGGCCACGTTGAGGCGGGCAAGCGGGCCCACGCGGTAGAGGCC
>Ga0302299_10002468_pt1 | contig 11313 bp, 6 predicted proteins | sample III_Fen_N3_4_FD_198795 | JGI IMG/M metagenome (GOLD analysis project Ga0302299, IMG submission 198795) | Peat permafrost microbial communities from Stordalen Mire near Abisko, Sweden - III_Fen_N3_4 | ecosystem: Environmental > Terrestrial > Soil > Wetlands > Permafrost | place: Sweden: Abisko...
GGTCGACCGGGTCGTCGACCACGCGGACGTCGTCGCCACCGTCGACCACCTGCACCGTGCCCGGGGCGTCGACCGACAGCACGGCACCCCGCGCGCGGGAGCGACCCGGCCATCGCCAGGTCGCTCCCGGTGCCGGGACAGCCATGTCTCCGTCAGCCACCTAGACCCCCAGCCGGCTCGTGCCGAACGCGGCGTCGTCGAAGACGACGTCCCATGTGCCGGTGGCGGTGTCGCCGATCTGCAGGCTCGCCTGCGGCGTCGTCCCGATGCTCACTCCGGTGCTCGACAGGTCGGTGACCAGAGCACCGTCGAGCCAGACCTCGACGGTGCCGAGGTCGCCGGGGTTGGTGCCCACGTGCAGGTGCAGCTCGAGCACGTGCCACCCCGCGCCCGGCGCCGTCGCGCTGGTCGTCGTCGTGGCCGTCGTGTCGTTGCGGAACGCGAGCCTGCCGGTCGACGTCAGCTGCACGAAGCCGCCGCTGCCGCCCGTCGGAGTGGCCCGCAGCCGCAGCAGGGTCAGGGCGGTCGTCTGGCTGACGACGTCGAACGCCACGCGGGCGTAGGCGTCGGAGCTGGCCGGCACCGTCTTCTTGGCGAACGCGGCGGTGGTGGCGGTCACGCCCTCTGCGGCGGACGTGCCGCTGTGCACCGCGGACGTCGTCACGGTCAGGCCACCGGTCGTGGTCCACGCCCCTGTCGTGCCGGCCTCGAACCCGTCGGAGAACACCGGTGCCGCGGCGGCCGGGGTCGTCACCGGGTCGGCGGAGCCGAGCGGCGACACGTTGCCGGCGAGGTCGCGCGCGCGCACCGCGTAGGTGTGCGTCGTGGCGGCCAGCACGGTCGTGTCGGTGAACGTCAGGGTCGCGGCGCCGATCGACGCGACGGCGACGCCGTCGCGCAGCACGTCGTAGGCCGTCACCCCGACGTCGTCGGTGGCGGCGGCCCAGGCCACCTGCACCGAGAACGGCGACTGAGCGAGCGCCGTGACGCCCGACGGTGCCGTCGGCGCAGTGACGTCTCCCGCCGGGCCGAGGCGCGAGGTGCCGAAGGCGGCGTCGTCGAGGACGACGTCCCAGCCGGCGCTCGAGGCCGTGTCGCCGACCTGCAGGTTGCCTATCGGCGAGGTGCCGATGTTCACGGTGGTGCTCGACAGGTCGGTGACGAGAGCACCGTCGAGCCAGACCTCGACGGTGCCGAGGTCGCCGGGGTTCGTGCCGACGTGCAGGTGCAGCTCGAGCGCGTGCCAGCCCGGTCCGGGCGACACCGCGCTCACGGTGCCGTTCGCGAGCGCGTCGCTGCGGAACGCGAGGCTGCCACCTGACGTGAGGTAGACGTAGCCCCCGGTGCCCGTGGCGGTGGTGCGCAGGCGCAGCAGCGTGACCTGGGCGGCCTGGCTGACGACGTCGAACGCGACGCGGGCGTAGGCGTCCGCGTACGGACCGCCGGGCAAGGCCTTCTTCGCGTACGAGATGCCGTTCGGCGCAAGGCCTTCGGCGGCATATCCACCGCTGCGCACGGTGGTGGACTGGGCGGTGAGCCCCAGCGAGGTGGTCCACGCCGACGTCGTGCCGGTCTCGAACCCGTCGGAGAACGACGGCGCCGCGGCGGCCGGCGTCGTGACCGGACCTGCGGAGCCGAGCGGCGACACGTTGCCGGCGAGGTCGTGCGCTCGTACGGCATAGGCGTGCGTCGTGCCGGCAAGGACGGTGGTGTCGGTGAACGTCAGCGTGGCCGCGTCGACCGACGCGACGGCGACGCCGTCGCGCAGCACGTCGTAGGCCGTCACCCCGACGTCGTCGGTGGCCGCGCCCCACGACACCGCCACCGAGAACGGCGACAGCGCGCTCGCGGTCACCGCGGTCGGAGCGCTCGGTGGTGTGACGTCACCGACCGGGCCCAGGCGCGACGTGCCGAAGGCCGCGTCGTCGAGGACGACGTCCCAGCCGGCGCTCGAGGCAGTGTCGCCCACCTGCAGGTAGCCGATCGGCGACGTGCCGAGGTCGACCGCGCTGCTCGAGAGCGCCGGCACGAGAGCACCGTCGAGCCAGACCTCGACGGTGCCGAGGTCGCCGGGGTTGGTGCCCACGTGCAGGTGCAGCTCGAGGGCGTGCCAGCCCGGCCCGGGCGCCACCGAGCTGACGGTGGCCGTGGCCAGAGCGTCGCTGCGGAATGCGAGGCTGCCGCCGGACGTGAGATAGACGTAGCCCCCGACCCCGATGGACGTGTCGCGCAGACGGAGCAGCGTCACCTGGCCCACCTGGCTGACGACGTCGAACCCGACGCGCGCGTAGGCGTCGGCGTACGGACCGCCGGGCAGCGCCTTCTTGGCGTAGGAGACCCCGGTGGGTGCGTTCGCCTCGGCCGCGTACTGGCCGCTGCGGACCGTGGCGCTCTGGACTGCGAGACCGAGCGAGGAGGTCCAGGCGGAGGCGCTGCCGGTCTCGAACCCGTCGGAGAACAGCGGCGCCGGCGCCGGCGGCGTGGTGGCCGGATCGGTGGTCGCGATCGCCGATCCGTTGCCGGCGAGGTCGCGCGCCAGCACCGCGTAGGCGTGGGTCGACCCGGCGAGCACCGTCGTGTCGGTCCACGCCAGCGTGCCCGGGTCGACTGTGGCGACGACGACGCCGTCGCGCAGCACGTCGTACGCCGTCACGCCGACATCGTCGGTGGACGCTCCCCAGCCGACCTGGACCGAGAACGCCGACGTGGCGACGGCGGTGACGGCGGTGGGTGCGGTGGGTGCGCTCACGTCGCCCAGCGGTCCCAGGCGGGCGGTGCCGAAAGCGACGTCGTCGAACGCCACGTCGTAGGTGAGCCCCGACTGGACCTCGCCGACCTGCAGCCCGCCGACCGGGGTCGAGCCGATGTCGACCGACGTGCTCGTGAGGTCGGTGACCCGGACGTTGTCGAGCCAGAGCTCGACGGTGCCGAGGTCTCCGGGGTTGGCGCCGACGGCGACGTGCAGCTCGAGCGCGTGCCATCCCGGCGCGGGCACGACGCTGCTCAACGTGTTGGTGCCGGCGGCGTCGTCGTGGAAGCCGAGCTGCCCGGTGGTCTCGACGTAGACGTACCCGATAGAGGCACCGGCAGCGGTGCGCAGCCGCAGCAGGTTCACCTGGTCGGGCTGGGCGAGGACGTCGAACCACACGCGGCTGTAGGCGTCGGCGTAGGGGCCTCCGGGCAGCGTGACCTTGGCGTAGGTGCCGCCGTTCTGAGTGCTGCCCTCGACCGCGTGCGTGCCGCCGTGCACGGTCGTGCCCTGCACGACGAGGCCGGCCTTGGATCCCCACGCCGCGAGCGTGCCGCTCTCGAAGCCGTCGGCGAAGACCGGCACCGGAGGCGCCGGTGTCGTGGCGGTGGCCGTTGCAGTGAGACCGGAGACGTTGCCCGCGACGTCGCGCGCCCGCACTGCGTAGGTGTGCGTCGACGACCCGAGCACGCCCTCGTCGAGGTAGCTCGTGACGGCACCGAGGCTGCGGTAGAGCGCGCTGTCGCGGTAGAGGTCGTAGCCGGTGACGCCGGTGTTGTCGGTGGCGGCGCCCCACGACAGCGCGACGCCGAACGCCGAGGCGGCCGAGGCGGTGAGAACCCCCGGCGTCGTCGGAGCCGTCGAGTCGACTGTCCACGCCCAGGTGGCCGGGGTCGCGTCCTTGAGCCGGTTCGCGGTCGCCACGACCGAGAACGTGTGCTTCTTCTGCGCCAGCCCGGTGTAGGTGACGGGGCTGGTGCACGCCACCGCGGCTGCGCCGTCGAGCGAGCACGCGTACGTCGCCCCGGTGGCGGCGCTCGCGTGGAACGCGAACGTGGCGCTGCCGCTCGTCGTGCCGACGGCCGGGGTGCTGTCGAGGTAGGTGTCCGGCGCGATCCGGAACGTGTAGGTCTGGACGTCGAACGTGGCACCCGTCGAGTCGGTGGGAGTCACCGTCACGGTCGTGCCGTTGACCGCCACCTTGAGGAAGTGGAAGACGCCCGCGGCGCTCGTCGGGACACGCCCGCGACCGCAGGCCGATCCCACGCCGCTCGTCGGCGACCAGCCGATGGCATATGCGTCGTTCGTGGTCACGCACGGTCCGACGGGCTCGAGCGTGGCTCCGCCACCGCCGGTGACGTAGGTGACCGGCATGCCCGTCGCGCTCGGGGTGTTGCGCTGGTAGATGTGCGCGTGCCCGTTGAACACGAACTGGACGCCGTTGCGCCCGAGCAGACCCTCGAGGTTCGCCGCCCCCGTGAGCGACGCGTCGGAGGCCTGGGTGTTGTTGTCGGAGTAGAACGGGTAGTGCGAGAACACGAACTTCAGCTGCGGGCTGTGGGTGGCGAGGTCGTTGGACAGCCAGGTGTACTCCGGGGTGCCCGGAGCGAAGTGCGCGAGCGCGTCGTTGGCGTACGGCGTCGCGGTGCCGCCGTTGGTGTCGCCCCACGCGGAGTCGAGGACGTAGAAGCGCGCGTTGCCGACGTCGAAGGCGTACCACTCGCTGCCGTAGTTGGCGGCGAAGCTGCCGTTGACGCAGCAGTACGAGTCGTTCTGGTAGCGGCCGCCGGACGTGGCGACGGCACGGTCCTGGGTCCACGTCGAGATGTCGGTGTGCGCGACGCCCGCGAGGCCGTGGTTGCCGACCGCCGCGAACAGGGGGATGGATCCGCCGGGGACGGTCCAGTACCGCGGCCCGAAGATCGAGCTCGTCGCGGTCTGCTGCAGGTCGCCGTAGTCGATCTGGCTGCCGTTCGGGTATCCGTTGTCCCCCACCGACACGGCGAACTGCGCGCCGCTGTTGGCGATCTGCGCGAGCGTGTTCGCCTGGCCCTCGTTCTGGCCGTTGGCGTCGACCGATCCCCAGTCACCGATCACGGCGAACGAGTACGGCGCCGTCGAGCCGAAGGGGGTCTGGGTCGTGAAGCGAGGGGACGGGTTCTGCCCGAGGAGGTCGGTGGCCCCGAGCCGCACCCGGTAGCAGTACGTGCCGGATGCCGGCAGGTCGATCCCGGCCGTCCACTGGTACTCGCTCACCGGGCCCACGATGATCGTGCGGCGCGTCGGGGTCACGCTGGTCGACGCCGTGCAAGCGCCGGTGCCGTCGACGGCGCCGTACAGCACGGTCGCGCTGGTCGCCGACTGGTCGGTGGCGAAGTTCACCGCCACGTGCCGACCGACGAGGTCGGTGAGGTAGGCCGCGCGGGTCAGGTGGGCGTCGAACGGGTAGCGCACCTTCACGGCCGAGACCGGGCTCGCCGCAGACACGTTGCCGGCGGCGTCCTTGGCGCGTACGGAGTAGACGTAGACCGATCCTGTCGTGACGGCCGCATCCGTGTACGACGTGAGCGCGCCGATCGACGTGAGCAGCGTCCCGTTGCGGTAGACGTCGTAAGCCGTGACGCCGACGGCGTCGGTGGCTCCCGACCACTGCGCGGTGGCGTGCGTGCCGTCCGACGACGTCGTCACGCTCGTCGGGGCCGTGGGCGCGGTCGTGTCGACCGTCCAGCTCGCGACGGCCGGCGTCGGGTCGGCTGTGCCCGCGGCCGTCGCCGTGACGGTGAACGTGTGCGCTCCCTGCGCGAGCCCGCTGTAGGTGATCGGGCTCGTGCACGCCGCAGCGGCGACGGCGTCGCGCTTGCACGTGAACGTCGACCCGCTGATCGTCGAGTGGAACGCGAACGTCGCGCTGGTCGTGCGCACCGAGGCGGCCGGGGCGCTGTCGATGATCGTGTCAGGGGCGGGGCCGGCCAGGACGACGCTCCACGAGGACGTGGCGGCGGTGGGATCGGCCACGCCGCCGGCCGTCGCGACGACGCTGAAGGCGTGTGCGCCGGTCGTGAGGCCCGCGTAGGTGATCGGGCTGGTGCAGGCGGTCTGGGCCGCGGAGTCGACACGGCAGCGGAACGTCGCTCCTCCACGGGTCGCGTGGAACGTGAACGTGGCGGACGTGGCCGTGGACGACGCCGCCGGTGCCGAGTCGATGACGGTGTCGACCGTCGGTGCAGCCTGGGCAGGTGCGCTGAACGCGACCGCGAGCGTCACGGCGACGAGCGCCGCGCCGACGCGTGCGCCGGTGCGCTGGAATCGACTCGCAGACATGGTGGTCAGTCCCGCTGCTCGACGCGGACGGGGGCGGCGGTCTGGGCGGCGTCGCGCAGGTCGATGGTCTCGGGCGAGGTGCGCTGCGTCGGGAACTGGGCGGCCTCACCGTTGACCAGCCGCGGGATCTGGTCGGCCCAGGTGTAGTCGGGCGTCGCCAGGCGACGTGCTCGGACGCCGGTGAGCACGGAGGCGAGGATGCGGCGCTCCTCGGCGCGCAGCTCCTCGTAACCCATCCCGTCGATCATGATCGCGGGCGCGAAGTAGCGGAACGGCGGGAAGCCGTAGGCGTCGTCGGTGTTCGCGATGAGCTCGTCGAGCAGCGACGCCGGGTCGAGCTCGGTCACCGCGTGCGGCTTGCGCTCGATGATGAACAGCTCGTCGATCTTGACCTTGTGCGTCCGCGTCGTGGGGACCAGGCGCTCCACCGTGTACTTCGGTGGCGGGACGATGAACTGCGTGAGCGCGTTGAGGCTCATGATCGGCACGTTCATCTCGCCGAGGCGGGTACCGATGCCACGGCCCTCCTTGGAGTGCAGACGGCTCTGCACGCGGAGCAGACGCCACTCGTTCTTGGTGAGGTCGCCGGCGTTGACGGCCCGCAGCGTGTGCTCGCTGATCGTCAGCGGCTTCGGGTAGGTGAGGGCCGTGCCGTCGGGGCTCACGATCGTCATGTCGTCGGACAGGAAGCGGCTGTCGGTCTCGCGCAGGAGCCGGATGATCGTGCCGGTCTTCCCCGTGTCGGTGAGGGCCGACAGCATGACGCCGCGCCCGTCGAGCTCGAGGCAGGCGGAGTGCAGGAGCATGTAGCCGCGCGACACCATGACGAAGCGCAGCAGCGCCTCCACGATGTTCGTGTACAGCACGTGCGGTGAACGCACGAGCCACGGGCCGACCACGATCCGGATCGGCTCGCCGAGCTCGACGGAGAAGTCCGAGCCGGCGCGGCCGAGGTGCTCCTGGTAGGTGACCGCCGCCGGCGACATGTACTGCGTGACCACCGTGCGCCGTCGCAGACCGCCGCGGCCGACGCGACCTGGACGGATCTCGATGTCGAACTCGGTCACGTCGTCGGACCGGAACGGCTCGAGCTCTGGCAGCCGCACAGCCGACCCCACGCGCACGATGCCGTGGACGTCGTAGGTGTGCGCAAGCCCCCGGCGAGGGTCAGGCCGCGACAGTGACCCGGCGTCGCGAAGATCGATGACGAGCTCGACGGGCCGCCCGCGCCGTGGCGCTTCCTCCGCCGCGAGCTGGGAAGCGTCGGCTTCGGTGCCTGCCGTCTGAGCTGAGGACCAGCGCTTCTCGGGGGTGAGCGTCATGATGCGAGCTCCTTGTGCGGAAGAGGTATCTGTCGGAGATCAGGAATCGGACGAGGAAAGCAGCAGCGAGCGTCACGACGTTGGCCACCAGGTAGGCGAGACCGACGCGATCGACCAGCCAGGTGAGCAGCGGCAGACGAAGCAGCAGCACCAGGTTGTTGATGAGGGCGAAACCGAGGAAACGCAGGAATGCGTTGCCCTCCGACCTGCCGCGGTACACGGCGCGGTCGATGAGAAGGAAGTTCCACAACGTCGAGACCTGGGTCGCGCAGGCCGCTGAGACGGCCAGCGGCAGACCGACCACCTCGAAGAACAGCGCGAGCGCTGCGCTGTTGACGACGATCCCGGTGCCGCCGGCGATCGCGAAACCGAGTGCACGTCCGAGGGGAGAGGCGAGCGCCGTTCGCGTGCGTCCGTCGGCCTGCTCGTCCTGGGCCAGCCGTCGACCGGTCTTCGCGCCACGGCGCGGCGTGCGGCGCAGCTCGTCGACGGTGCGGATGTCAGGTGCGTACGAGAAGGCGACCCGCGTCGTCGGCCTCGGCGCCGGCCGGTCGGCACCGCGGCGCGAGGCACGACCCGGCGCGACGCACGTTCGACGCACGGCGAACACGCCGCCGATGTCGCGAGACCCGTGGGTGAGCCAGCGCGAGGGCACGAGCGAGGCAGCGAGACGGTCGACGCTGGTCGACGGACGCGAGCGCCGCGCGGAGCTGCCGGCGCGCACGGTCGAGACCGCGTCGTCGTGCGGGAGCACGAGGTCGGCGCGGGTTCGACGTCCCGTGCGCAGCAGCCGGGCCACCATGCCGGGGGCATGGTGCCGGTGCGGATCGATCACGACCACCCAGTCGTCGCCCGGTCCCGACTGGCGGCTCGTACGCCGCGGTGCGGCGGAGCGCAGCGCACCCGCGGCGTCGAGAGCGGTCGACCACAGTCGCTCCGGCGATGACTGCGGCGCATCGACGACGTAGAGCACCTCGGCCTCGACGCCGCGGAGCACCTCGGCGAGCCGCGACCGCACGTCAGCGAGGTCACGGGTCTGCGGATGCGTGAGGACGAGCACGGTGACGACATCGTCGCCCGCCCTGGTCTCGCCCCCCATGGATCGCTCCGCCCCTCGCGATCGCCCCCGATCGTCAGGCGGCAGACGTTAGTGAGACGACAGTTGGATAAACGGTGAACGACTCGGAACGTGTCGGTGAACGCCCCGCAACCGCCATGAGGGACGATTCCAGTGCGCGGAGTCGAGATGCACGCACCGTCTGTAGTCGATTTCGGTGCCGTCGTGTGACGGCTGCGTGACGGTGGATGATCTTGAGGTAACGAAGGCATACCATTGTCGACCGAGCGTCCGACGGTGATCACCAGCGGTTCGCGCACTGCGCCGGACGGGTGAACTTCGGGCCCCGGAAGCGTTGTTGTGGCCTCTCGAGCGCGACAGGACGGCTTCTGAACCGACGCACAGTGACCGCTGACTGTCGTTGCGCGACGTCGCGTCGATGGTGGCGACGGGTCGGGTCGTGTCAGGATGAGGCGTGGCCGATCGTGTGGACGCCCGGGTCCGGGCGACGTGTGCCCGTTGCGGCACGGTGGACATCCCCATCGCCGACGCGCGGCTCGTGGCCGGCGCCGACGCGAACGGTGCCTCGACACTCGGGTGCGACTGTCCGCGGTGCGGTGCCGCGCTCACCATCGCGGTCGACGCGCGCACTGCTGGTCTCCTGCTGCGCGCCGACGTCCCGTTGCACGCGCCTGACGAGACGCTCGGACGCAGCTCGGCCCCCGGCGATCGTCGGGGCTGACTGCTGACGGCTGACGAGCGACGGCTTCGGCGAAGCCCCGCTACGGGACGACGGCGAGCCGCCCGGCCACCGATCGACCCCACGCCTCGGGGAGCTCGTCGAGCCCGATGACGGTCGCCTCCGTCACGAGCTTGTCGGCGGCGACGAGCGCGAGCAGCTCGTGCAGGATCCCCGCCTGCTCGTCCCACGTGAGCAGCGCGTTGGTCCAGCCGTGGACCTCGATACCTCGCGCCCGCACCTCGTCCGAGGGCAGCGTGATCGTGGCCCCCGGCGGAGTCGCCGAGGTTGACCAGCCGCCCGCCACGCACCAGCACCCGCAGCGCCGCGAGCGCGGGCGCTCCCCACACCGGGTCGAGCACGAGGTCCGCTCCGTCGGGGCAGGCCGAGGTCAGTGCGGCTGCGATGGTGTCGACGTCGCCGCTCGACGCGTCGACCGCCACCGGGCGCCCAGCTCGCGCGAGCGCGCGCAGGCCTCGTCGCCTCGTGCCACGGCGACCACGCGGGCACCCGCCTCGCGAGCGAGCTGCAGCCCGGTCGTGCCCACGACTCCGTTGGCGCCGAGCACGACCACGGTCGTGCCCTCGCGGAGGCCTCCGCGCCGGAGCGCTCCGACCGCGCCATCGCCAGGCTCACGGCGCACCGCTGCGCTGCGCTGCCGCCCCGCCGTCCAGCGACGCCGGCACCCGTGCCGAAGCAGAGGTGACGCCCATCGTCGGTGACGCCCACGCACTGCATCCCCGTCGCGTACGGGGTGGGCGGCTCACCGAGGTACGACGTCCCCGATGCGACCAGCCGGTCGATGGGGGCGATCGCTGCGGCGGTCACCGTCACCACGACCTGTCCTTCGCCCGCCACCGGCTCGTCGACGTCGCCGACCACGGGAGCCGCGCCGGGCGCCGTGATGAGTGCCGCGCGCACGAGTCCTCCACCGTCCCGGGAATGGCGTCGTTCCAGGCTCATCGCCTGGCCGGGGTCGGACGACCCTCACGGTCCGGGTGGCGGGACGCGGGCCGTACCCGGGCATCGTCCCGCCCGCAGGTGCGGCCGCCGCCTACGCTGGGACCACCCCAGGGACGGAGACGCCATGCAGGTCAAGGAGCTCGGCCACCTCGTGCTCTACGTGCGCGATCTCGAGCGCAGCGTGCACTTCTACCGCGACGTCCTGGGATGGGCGCCGATCCCGACGGGCAGCGGGCGTCTGCCTTTCCCGGCGATGGGTTTCACGAGCGGACGCACGCATCACGAGCTGCTGCTCATCGAGGTCGGGCACGACGCCGCTCCGCAGCCTCCCGGTCGTCGCGTCGGCATGTACCACTTCGGCCTCAAGGTGGGCGACAGCGACGACGAGCTGCGCGCCGTGCTGCGGGACCTCGCCGACAACGACGTCGAGCTCGTCGGCGCCACCGACCACGGCATGACGCACAGCCTCTACATCCTCGACCCCGACGGGAACGAGATCGAGCTCTACATCGACGTCCCCGGCGTCGACTGGACAGACCCGAAGCTCTGGGACCAGCCGGTCATGCGCCCCCTGCACCTCTGACGCGCACCGGCCCGATGCTGACCGCAAGGTGATGTCCTGGGTCTGTCCCCGCTGCGTACAGCGCATTCCGGTGGGCAGAGCGACCGATGGTGGGACCGTGGGGAACGGCGGTGCTCGACCCCCCCCGCCCGAGTGTGAGGAGACGACGATGAGGCTCGGCGTGCACGTGGTGAGCTTCGACCTCCCGGGAGGCACGGCGGCGATCGCCCCGACCCTCGCCGAGACGGCGCGCTTGGCCGAGGCGGCCGGCATCGACAACCTGTCCGTGATGGACCACTACCTGCAGATGCAGGACGCCGGCATGGGGGACGTCGACGTGCCGATGCTCGAGGGCTACACGACCTTGGGGTTCCTCGCGGCGCACACGTCGACGGTCGAGCTGCAGCTTCTCGTCACCGGCGTCACCTACCGGCACCCAGGGCTGCTCGCCAAGATCGTGTCGACCCTCGACGTGCTCTCCGGCGGCCGCGCGCTGCTCGGGATCGGCGCGGGGTGGTACGAGCGCGAGCACGCGGCGTTCGGCGTCCCCTTCCCGCCGGTGAGCGAGCGGTTCGAGCGCCTCGAGGAGACGCTGCAGAT
>Ga0302299_10002469_pt1 | contig 11309 bp, 11 predicted proteins | sample III_Fen_N3_4_FD_198795 | JGI IMG/M metagenome (GOLD analysis project Ga0302299, IMG submission 198795) | Peat permafrost microbial communities from Stordalen Mire near Abisko, Sweden - III_Fen_N3_4 | ecosystem: Environmental > Terrestrial > Soil > Wetlands > Permafrost | place: Sweden: Abisko...
CCGGGGTGGCTCACCGGGTGGAGCATCCGTGTGGATGGTGCCGGGGTGGCTCACCGGGTGGAGCATCCGTGTGGATGGTGCCGGGGTGGCTCACCGGGTGGAGCATCCGGGGCCCCCGTGTGGATGGTGCCGGGGTGGCTCACCGGGTGGAGCATCCGGACCTCCCCGGCGGAACCCTGTCGCTGGGGCCCCTCACCGGCCGCTCGGCCGACAAGACCCTCTCTCGCCCGCGCTGTGAGGGCACTCACGCTTGCTCCAGTTTGCATTTTGCTAACTAGAGCAAGCATAATGGACTCGTGAGCAAGAATCCGCTGAACGACCTGGGCAGCAGCCTCGGCGACTACCTGCGCGAGCAGCGCACGGCCGCCAAGCTGTCCCTGCGTCAGCTGTCCGAGCTCGCCGGGGTGTCCAACCCCTACCTGTCCCAGATCGAGCGAGGTCTCAAGCGCCCGAGCGCCGAGATCCTCCAACAGCTCGCGAAGGGTCTCGAGGTCTCCGCCGAGAGCCTCTACGTCAGGGCCGGCATCCTCGACGCCGAGGTCGCCCCGCCCAGCACCGCCCCGGACGTGCGAGCTGCCATCGCCGCCGACCCCGTCCTGACCCCGCGGCAGAAGAAGACGCTCCTCGACCACTACGAGTCGTACGTCGAGGACACCCCACGGCAATGACGCCGACCCCACAGAACCCGCAGTCCCCCCACCCCCACGACGTCCAGATCACCAGCACCACCACGAAGGAGAAACACATGTCCGTCATCGAGGACCTCAAGAAGACCGTCGACACCACCCCGTTCTTCGCCGCCGTCGGCGCCACCGACCTCGCGGTCGAGAAGGTGCGCGAGGCCCGCGTCCGCGCCGACAAGGCCCGTGCCGACCTCGCCGTGCGCGCCGAGAAGACCCGCACCGAGCTGACCACCGACCTCGCGCCGGCCAACGTCCAGGCCCGCGCCACCAAGGCCGTCGACGACGCCAAGGAGATCCCGGCGCTGGCGATCAACCAGACCATGGTCTTCAGCGGCAAGCTGTCCGAGGCCTACGACGAGCTCGCCGCCCGCGGCCACAAGCTCGTGAAGCGCATCCAGAACCAGAAGGCGACCAAGGACCTCGTCGCCCAGGCCGACGTCACCGTGGCCCAGGTCAAGGGTGCCGTCACCTCCGCCCGCAAGGCGACCGCCGACATCGAGCGCTCCGCCAAGGCCACCATCACGACCGCCCGCAAGGAGGCCGCGAAGGTCGTCACCGTCGTCGGCGGCTCCGTCGTCGAGGAGACCAAGGTCGTCGAGTCCGAGGTCACCAAGTCGGCCAAGCGCACCCGCACCGCGGCCAAGCGCACGAGCACCACGACCAAGAACGCCACCAAGAAGGCCAGCACCTCCGCCAAGGCCGCCACGACCAGCGTTCGCAAGACCGCCGTCGCCGCGGAGAAGGCCACCGAGAAGGCCGCCGAGAAGGTCGGCACCGCCCCCCTCACCCCGGCCGAGAAGCCGGCCACCGCGGCCGAGAAGCCGGCCATCGCGGCCGAGAAGCCGGCCACCCCGGCTGCCAGCTGACCGCATCCCCCTCGCGTCGGCTTCGGCCGACCACCCGTCACCGGGTCCCCCCTTTCCCGGTGACACCCCGGACGACCGGGGCCGGCTCGACCGGCCCCGGTCGTTCCGTGTTCCGGCACTATGAGCCCGGATGCCGTCGGCGCACCGCAGGCTGCCGCACGCCGCTGCTGCCGCTGCCGCTGCCGCGGCGCCGACGCCGCCGCCCCGACGCCGCGACGGCGACGCCGCCGCCCCGCGCGGGCGCAGGTCCACCGCGCGGATGCCGTGCGCTCGCCTGGCACGGATAGGGTCGGCGGGTGCCCGACCAGCCCGCTCCCGCTCCCCGCACCTCCGCCCGCAGCGCACCCACTCCCCCTGCCCTGGCCGACGCGCCCGTCGTCGCCCAGGTGATCCGTGGCGGAATGGTGGAGTCGGCCCACCGCGGCAGCATCGCGGTCACCGCTCCCGACGGATCGCTGGCGCACACCTGGGGGGCCGTGCACGACCCCGTGTTCCCGCGCTCGTCGAACAAGCCGATCCAGGCCGTCGCGATGTTGCGGGCCGGGCTCACCCTGCCGCCGGAGCACCTGGCGCTGGCCTGCGCCAGCCACTCCGCGCAGCCCTTCCACCTCGACGGCGTGCGCGACATGCTGTCCGCCGCGGGCCTCAGCGAGGCCGACCTGCAGAACACCCCTGACCTGCCCTACGACGCCGAAGAGCGCGACGTGTGGATCGCCGCCGGGCGCACCGCCCGCCCGCTCGCCCAGAACTGCTCGGGCAAGCACGCCGCCATGCTCGTCACCTGCCGGCTCAACGGCTGGGACCTCGCCACCTACCGCGAGCTGGACCACCCGCTGCAGCGACTGATGGCCGAGACGCTGGCCGACCTCGCGGGCGAGCCCGTGGCGGCCACCGCGGTCGACGGCTGTGGCGCTCCGGTGATGGCCGTCTCGCTGGCCGGGCTGGCCAGGGCCTTCGGGCGGATCGCCACCGGCGAACCGGGCACGCCCGAGGGGCAGGTCACCGCCGCCATGCGTGCGTTCCCCGAGTTCGTCGGCGGCACCCGACGTGACGTCACCGCCCTGATCCGGGGCACCGAGGGCCTGGTCGGCAAGGACGGTGCCGAGGCCGTGTACGCCGTCGGTCTCGCCGACGGCCGGGGTGTCGCCCTGAAGATCGCCGACGGGGCCCAGCGCGCGCGCCCGATCGTCCTTGCGGCGGTGCTGCGCCACCTCGGCGTGCAGTCCTCGGCCTACGCCCGGCTCGAGGACGCTCCGATCCTCGGCCACGGGCAGCCGGTCGGCGCGATCGTCGCCGTCGGCTTCGAGGACTGACCCGCCGATGCGGGCCGTGCTGCAGCGGGTCTCGCGGGCCAGCGTCACCGTCGACGGCGAGGTCGTCGGCGAGCTGACCCGGCCCGGCCTGCTCGCCCTCGTCGGCGTCACCCACGACGACGGGCCCGAGCAGGTGGTCACCATGGCCCGCAAGATCGCCGACCTGCGCATCCTGCACGACGAGAGATCGGTGCTCGACGAAGGGGCGCCGGTGCTCGTGGTCAGCCAGTTCACCCTCTACGCCGACACCCGCAAGGGTCGCCGTCCGTCGTGGAACGCGGCCGCCCCGGGGCCCGTCGCCGAGCCGGTCGTGGAGCAGGTGGTCGCCGCACTGCGTGAGCGCGGGCTCGAGGTGCAGACCGGCCGGTTCGGCGCCCACATGCACGTCGAGCTGGTCAATGACGGCCCGGTGACGATCCTGCTCGACGTCTGACGCCTACGCTGGTCCCCATGTCGTCGCTCGCTGCGCTCCAGGGTTGGATCATCCTCGGCTTGTCGGTCGTCGCGCTGGGCGTCGAGGTCTACGCCCTCATCGACTGCCTGCGCCGCCGGTCCGACGCGTTCGTGGCCGCGGGAAAGCGCACCAAGTCTTTCTGGCTGCTGGTCACGGGCGTGGCTACGCTGCTCGGCGTGGTGGCCGTCGGGGGCTTCCCCGGGCTGCTCGCGATCATCGCGATCGTCGCGGCCGGGGTCTACCTTGCTGACGTCAAGCCGGCCCTGGACCAGGTGATGGGCCGCGGCAGCGGCAACCAGGGACCCTACGGCCCCTGGTGACCCCCGCCCGCGGCACCAGCCGCGGCACCAGCCGCGGAACCGGGCGCCACGGCATCCCACGAGATCGTCAACTCGCCCAACCGCCAGCGTGAGGGGCCGTCGAGCAGCGGCCAGCCGGCATCCTTGAGCGCCGCCGCCGTGGCCAGGAACCGCTGCCGGATGCCGTACGCCGCCTGAGCCGCCTGCCGAGCCCACGCCTCGTCCAGCTCGCGAAGCAGCCGGTGCACCCCCTCGCCCGGCACGTTGCGGTGGATCAGCGCCTTCGGCAGGCGCTCGGCCACCACTCCCGGACGCTCCAGCCCCCGCAGCCGCCAGCTGAGCGACAGGCTCACCGGCCCCTGCGCCGTCACCGCCACCCAGGACGCCAGCCGGCCGAGCTCGTCGCAGGTGCCGTCGAGGAGCAGGCCGTCGGGGGCCAGCCGGGCCACGGTCGTCGCCCACGCCTCGGGGACCTCCGCCTCGTCGTACTGGCGCAGCACGTTGAAGGCCCGCACCAGCACCGGCCGGGCCCCACCGGGCAGCGGCACCTCGAACCCCCCGAGCGCGAAGCGCAGCCCCGGGCGCTCGAGCGGGCGGGCGGCGGCCACCCGGGCCGGGTCGATCTCGATGCCCACGACCTCGACGTCGGGTCGGAGCCGCCGCAGCCGGTCGTGCAGCTCCAGCGCGGTGACCGGCGAGGCGCCGTACCCGAGGTCGACCACCACCGGGGCGGATGCCGCACGCCGCAGCCGCCACGCCTGCGGACCCGCGAGCCACCGGTCGCAGCGGCGCAGCCGGTTCGGGTTCGTCGTCCCCCGGGTGATGACCCCCACGGGTCGCGGCTGCGGCACGGGGCCAGCGTAGAACCGCTTACCCTGATGGGGTGCGGGAGTGGTGGCGGGAGCGGTCGCGTGAGGGCCAGGTCAGCCTGTCGATGGTGGCCCTCGTCGTCTCGCTGCTCGCCGCGCTGAGCCTGGGCCTGACCTCCTGGGTGCCTCGCATCCTCGAGCGCGACATCGGGGTCGCCGACGTCGCGCCCGGTCTGCTCGAGGTGGCCCAGGACGCCCGGGGCGTGCAGTCCCTCGGCGCCGGGTTGTCCGTGGCGCTCTACGACTCCGGCTTCCGGCTGGCCCGCAGCAGCCGGGTGCTCGCCGACACGGTGACCCGTGGCGCCCCGGTCACCGCGATGATGGGCTCGATCGAGGAGTTCGACGGCCACCCGCGCGAGCGGGTCACGAGCACGCTGATGAACGTGCGGATCGACGCCGTGCGGCGGGTCAAGGACATCGTGCGCTACAGCGGGGTCGTCCACGACGACACTCGGAGCCTGCCGCTGCGCATCGACTTCCAGCCGATCGACGGCCGGATCCGGATGGATGCCGCAGTGCCGGGCGCCGACGCCGTCGCCATCCACCTCGACTGGCGCCCGGCCACCACCGGCATCGCACCGGCCCTGCCCGAGCGCAACCTGCGCCAGCGGGCCTACTGGGTCGACCCGACCGTCGTCGAGCAGCCGGCATTCACCTGGGTGCTCGGCACCGACGTGTCGATCGCCCCCGTTCAGGTGCCCCGTGCCGTCGACCTGCGCCAGGACGGGCGGATCGCGGTGCACGTCTGGGCCCCGCGCGCGGTCATCACCGTCACAGACACGCCCCGTGACCCCGTGACAGACTCGCCCGCATGAGCACCTCGCCGGTTCCCGCGCGCCCGAAGCGGGTCGCCATGGTCACGGTGCACACCTCGCCACTCGCGCAGCCCGGCGAGGGTGACGCCGGCGGCATGAACGTCTACGTGCTCGAGGTGGCCCGCCAGCTGGCCCGCCTCGGCATCGCGGTCGACCTCTTCACCCGCACCACCAGCGCCTCCCAGGCTGCCGTCGTCGAGGTCGAGCCGGGCGTCGTCGTGCGGCACGTGCCCGGAGGCCCGTACGAGGGGCTGTCCAAGGAGGACCTCCCCGGCCAGCTGTGCGCGTTCGCGGCCGGGATGATGCGCGTCGCAGCACACGCGCCACCGGGCTACTACGACCTCGTGCACTCGCACTACTGGCTCTCCGGGCAGGTCGGCTGGCTCGCGGCCGACCGCTGGGGGGTGCCGCTCGTGCACACCATGCACACCATGGCGCGGGTCAAGAACCTGCACCTCGCCGACGGCGACCTGCCCGAGCCGCGGGGTCGCGAGATCGGTGAGGCCCAGGTCGTCGAGGCCGCCGACCGGCTGGTGGCCAACACCCGGCGCGAGGCCTCCGAGCTCGTCGACCTCTACGACGCCGACCCCGACCGCGTGGTCGTGGCCGAGCCCGGCGTCGACCTCGCGGTCTTCTGCCCCGGCTCGCAGCTCGAGGCGCGGGCCGCCGTCGGCATCCCGTCGGATGCCGTGCTCCTCCTGTTCGTCGGGCGGATCCAGGCGCTCAAGGCGCCCGACGTGCTCGTCAAGGCCGCCGCCGAGCTGGTGCGCCGCCGGCCCGACCTGCGCTCGCGGCTGGTCGTCGGCATCCTGGGCGGGGCGAGCGGCTCCGGGGTGCACAACCCGATGGGGCTCACCGAGCTCGCTCAGGAGCGCGGGATCGCCGACCTGGTGCGCTTCGTGCCGCCGGTCGACCGGCCGACGCTCGCCCAGTGGTACCGCGCGGCCGACGTGCTCGCCATACCGTCGCACAACGAGTCGTTCGGGCTCGTCGCGGTCGAGGCGCAGGCCTGCGGGACCCCGGTCGTCGCCGCCAACGTCGGGGGCCTGCCGACCGCGGTCGGTGACGCCGGCATCCTCGTCGACGGCCACGACACGGCTGACTGGGCCACGGCGATCGCCTCAGTGGTGCTCGACCCCGACCGGCGCGCCGGCCTGTCCCGCGCCTCCGCCGAGCACGCGGCCCGGTTCGGCTGGGCCCGCACGGCGGAGCGGCTCGCCGAGGTCTACGCCGACGCGATGGCGCGCCCCCGGGAGGCCTCCATCAACGACGCCGAGACGCTCATCGGCATCCCCCAGGCGGTCATCCCGTGACCGACCGCGCCACCGTCGCGGCTGCGGTCGAGGCCTACCTCGTCGAGTACGGACACGACTGGGAGCCGGGCGCGCGCGACGACGAGTACGTGGTGTCGCTGCCGGGCGACAAGAAGCTGAAGACGGTGGCGTCGCTCGTGGTCTCCGACAGCGCCCTGTCGGTGTCGGCGTTCGTCATCCGCAACCCCGACGAGAACCACGCCGAGGTCTACCGCTTCCTGCTGCGCCGCAACCTGCGCCTACCCGGGCTCGCCTACGCCGTCGACAAGGCCGGCGACGTCTACGTGAGCGGTCGGATGCCGGCCGCCGGCGTCGACGCCGAGTCGCTCGACCAGCTGCTCGGGGTGGTGCTCACCGCCGCCGACGAGCCGTTCAACGAGCTGCTCGTCATGGGCTTCCTCACCTCGATGCGCAAGGAATGGGAGTGGCGGGTCTCGCGCGGCGAGAGCCTGCGCAACCTCGAGGCGTTCCGCACCATCCTGGAGCGCCCGGGCGACCCGGGTCCGGACGGTCAGCCCGCCTGACCCCGCCCGCACGGGATGGCTAGGCTGGCGGCATGACGGCACACACGCTCATCCTGCTGCGTCACGGCGAGTCCGACTGGAACCAGAAGAACCTCTTCACCGGCTGGGTCGACGTCGACCTCACCGACAAGGGGCGCGCCGAGGCGGTGCGCGGTGGACACCTGCTGGCCGATGCCGGGCTGCTCCCCGACGTCGTGCACACCTCGGTGCTGCGCCGGGCGATCACCACCGCGAACCTCGCCCTCGACGCCGCCGACCGGCACTGGATCCCGGTCCGGCGCAGCTGGCGGCTGAACGAGCGCCACTACGGCGCGCTCCAGGGGCTCGACAAGGCTGCGACCCGAGACAAGTACGGCGACGAGCAGTTCATGCTGTGGCGCCGCAGCTTCGACACCCCGCCGCCGCCCATCGAGGCCGGCAGCGAGTTCGACCAGACCGGCGACCCGCGCTACGCCGGGGTCGACGTGCCGCTCACCGAGTGCCTGGCCGACGTCATCCCGCGGATGATGCCCTACTGGGAGAACGACATCCAGGCCGACCTCACCGCCGGACACACGGTGCTGGTCACCGCGCACGGCAACTCGCTGCGGGCCCTGGTCAAGCACCTCGACGGCATCAGCGACGACGACATCGCGGGGCTGAACATCCCCACCGGGATGCCGCTGGTCTACCGCCTCGGTGACGACTTCATGCCGACCGGTCCGGGCGAGTACCTCGACCCGGAGGCGGCCGCCGCCGCGGCGGCCGCAGTCGCCAACCAGGGCCGCTGACCGTAGGGATTGTTCAGCGCACCCGCGGCCACAGGTCGCGCGGGTCGCGGCGACGGAACAGCGCCTCCCAGCCCCCCAGCCGGCGCCCGCGGGAGTCCCAGGTGACGAGCCGGTAGAGAGCGGTCCGTCGGGCGTCGGCCACCTCGAGCACGCTGGTGCCGTCGCGCAACGCGGTGACCTCGGACGCGGGGTAGGTGTTGGACGCGGTTCCGATGAGCTGCGCCCGCGCGGCGCCCGGGGCGATGACGAGGAAGCGGCTCACGTCGTTGCTGAAGCCCGGCAGCCGGGCAGCGAGGGGTACGGGACGGTCGGACGTGCCGAGCAGGCGGGTCGTCTCGACGTCGATCGGGCCGACGCCACCCCGGCCGTCCCCCGCCACACGCACCGTGCGCAGCTGCGCACCACCGGGTAGCACGGAGTGGGCGACCACGACCTGCCCCGGCCCGGGCGGCACGCCGGGCTTCGCCGGCACCAGCACGTCACCGGCGACGGGCGCCTGGAGCACCACGGTGCTGCGGACCTGTGCGGCCGGTATCCCGGTGCACGAGGCGATGAACGGGCCGAGGGCGGCCACGAGCGCCGCTCCCAGCGGGGCCGAGGGGTCCGGGGTGGGCAGGCCGAGGGGGCCCGCGCCGAGGGGTCCGCCGTCGTAGCCGTCGAGGCGTACCCGGAACGCCGGGGGCATCGGCCCGCGCAACGGCAGGATGGCGACGCCGTCGCGCAGGGCCACCTCCGTCCAGGTGCGTCGGACGCCGCCGTCACGCGCGTACGTGACGACCGGGGAGTACGACGCCTCGAGGACGGTCGGCCGGGCCAGGAGCAGGACCGCCCCGACACCACTGGCGTCGATGTCGGCGTCAGGATCGCCGTCGGCCGGACCGGCCCCCAGTGCCCCGTCCGCAGCAGGGTCCACGGCGATCGGCACGATGTCGTCGCGGTAGACGATCCGGTCGCGCACGAGGTCGACCGGTGCCAGTGAGGCGGCCGCGGCGCCGCTGCGGCCCGCCCACATCTGCACCGCGGTGCCGCCGGACCCGCTGGCGTCGGCGCTGGCCGCCACGACCACCCGGCGGCCGGCCAGGTCGTCGGCCCACAGCAGGTGCGCCCGCGGCGAGGCGCCGGCCACGAGGGTGGCGATCCCGGCATCCCCGGCGAGGCGGCCTCGGGCCGGCCAGGTGTTCGTCGCGACCCAGACCGCGTCGCCCGGTCGGGGTGGCTGCGGCGCAGCCTGGGATGACGCCCCCGTCGCCACCGTCTCGACGACCCAGGCGACGGCCGCCCCGGCGGCCAGCGTGGCGCCCGCGCCCAGCAGCACCGACCTGCGGCGCACCTGCCGGTGGCGGTCGCCGACCAGTGCCGCGGCATCCGGGGGGTCGGAGTGGTCGGCGACCAGGAGGTCCAGCGCGTCCTCGAGGTCCCGGTCGAGGGCCCACGGCGCCGGCTCCCAACCGGCGGCGGCGCGGGCCGTGGTGTGGGCCTCGAGGAGGCGGTGGCGGACGGCTGTGTCGGCATCGTGGACGGTGGAGGGCGGCATCCCCAGCAGGCCGGCGACCCGACCCGGGTCCAGCCCCCACGCCGTGGCGGCCGCGAGCGCGGCCCGCTGGAGCGGGTCGGCGGCCCGCACCACTGCCAGCAGCGCGGCTCCCACCGCGTCATCCGGGTCGATCCGGGCGTCGGGGCCGTCCCGCGGCTCGCGCGGCCCGGGCGGCTCGGTGCGGGAGCCGCCGCCCCGCCGCGCCGGGGAACGGTGACGCCGGGCGGCGAGCGCGCCCATGAGCACCGCGGCGCGGGCCGCCGACCCCGGTGAGCCCGCCTCGAGCAGGTGGTCCCACTGCCCCGACAGGTCGGCCAGCGCGTCGGTGGTGACGACACGCGCGGTCGGCCCATCGAGCACCACCAGGCGGGCCACCGTCTCGAGCTCGCCCCACCGGGCCTCGACGAAGGCGCGGAAGTCCTCCTCGGTCGTGACGGTCACGCGATCTCGATCCTCCGGTCCGACGGCCACAGGTCGAGCAGGTCGCGGCTGGGGCGCGGCACGCCGGTGCCCATCCGCGTGCCGTCGGCGGCGCGGCGCACGAGGCGGAACGCGGCCGCCTGGTCGGCGTTGATCACGTCGACCACGGCGACGCCCCCGGCGCGGGTCTGCGTCACCTTCGAGACCGGGTAGGCGTTGGGCGAGGTGGACAGCAGCTGCACCCGGGCGGCTCCCGGGGCGATGACGAGGAAGCGACCCACGTTCAGGCGGGCGTCCTCGAGCCGCAGCACCACCGGTTCGTCGCGCGGGGTGTCGGCGGGCAGCACGGCCGGCGCCTCGAGGTCTAGCCAGTTCAGCTTGCTGCGACCGTCGTCGACCACCCGCACCGACCGCACGACGATGCCGTCCGGCGTCGTCGTACGCAGCACCCGCACCCTGCCCTCGCCACCCCGCGCCGAGATGGCGATCGGGTCGATGACGCCGCCACCGACCTTCGCGTCGGTGACGACCTCGGTGCGCAGGTCGTCGACCGGCTGCCCCAGCGCCGCGGCGACGAAACGGCGGGTTTCCTCGGCGAAGCCGGCGAGGGCATCGTTACCGCCCTCGGCGACATAGGTCTGCAGCACCCCCGCGGCAGGCCCGTCGAAACCGGCGCACCGCACCCGCAGCGCCGGCCCTTGCTCGTCCTCCCACCGAGTCGTCCCGATGCCGGCCGTCAACCGGATCGGCACCCAGGAGCGTTCGATGCCGCCGTCCGGTGTGGGTCTGACCAGCGGGGAGTACGTCGCGGACGTGACCGGCGGCCGGGCCAGGACGAGGAGCAGCGTGCCGGGTGAGGTCGGTAACGCCACCGCGACGCAGTCCTGGCGGCTCGCGACGAACGGGCTCTGCAGGGGGACCGCCGGCAGGGTCGCCGGGTCCTCGTCCGCCGCGCCCTGCCAGGCCCGCAGGCTGACGTCCTCGGTGCCCGGGGTGGGAGTCGCCGCGATGACCAGGCGGTGCCCGTCGACGTCGTCGGCGAACAGCACGCGGGCGCCACCCAGCGCCTCGCCGGCCAGCATTCCCTGCACCCGCGGGTCGGTCGCGAGGGCACCGCGGCCGGCCCACCTCGAGACGCTCTCCCAGCTCGGGTCGGTGGCGTCGGGCGGCGCGCTCCGGCCGGTTGCGCGCCCGGGAACGCCGCTGGCGGCGGCGGTCCGACGGCCGGCCGCCCACCAGCCGAGGCTGCCGACCGCCACGACACCGGCGCCCCAGGCGAAGACGGAGCGCCGCGGCACCGACCGCCGCCGGTCCTCGACCAGCGCCGCAGGATCGGGTGGGTCGCCCTGGCCGGTGAGCAGGCGCTCGACCACGGCGTCCAGGTCGACGTCCAGGGCCCAGTCGGCCGGGCCGAGCCCCTCGGCGGTGCGGGCGGCGTCGTGGGCGTCG
>Ga0302299_10002472_pt1 | contig 11300 bp, 2 predicted proteins | sample III_Fen_N3_4_FD_198795 | JGI IMG/M metagenome (GOLD analysis project Ga0302299, IMG submission 198795) | Peat permafrost microbial communities from Stordalen Mire near Abisko, Sweden - III_Fen_N3_4 | ecosystem: Environmental > Terrestrial > Soil > Wetlands > Permafrost | place: Sweden: Abisko...
GGCGAGGAGGGCCTGCGCAGGATCCAGGCCGGCCGCGTGACCCTGCTGCCCACGCCGGATCCCTGGATCGACTCCATCGGCATCACGGGCGGCGACGTGGTGGTGGTGACGCCCCTGGGCCTGGCCCGGGGCCCCCTGGGAGGCGCCCTCGCGGCCCTGCCCGGCGGAGAGGACGCAACATCGGCCTCCATCACCGGCGACCAGGTGCTGGCCGCGGGCGGCGGCCGCCTCCTGCGCTTCGCCCCCGGCGGGCGCGCCCAGGAAGAGTACCTGCCCGCGCCGCCCCGCAAGCTCTTCACCGCCTCCGGGCTGGTTTTCGCGGATACCGGGATGGGCCTGTACCGGCGCGCCCACGAAGGCTGGGTGCTGGCGCGGCCAAGGCCCGCGTCCATGGCCCCAGGCTCCGTGCACGTGGGCGCCCTGGCCTGGCTGGGCGAAAAGCTCGTGGCGGGCATCTTCAACGGCGGCCTCGCAGTGGCCGAAACCCGGGGCGCTTCCCTGGAATGGTCCCCGGTGCCAGGTTCCCAATCCTGGGGCGTCAACGCCCTGCTTCCCGCCGGCGGCGCCCTGCAGGTGGCGAGCCTCCGGGGCGCGGCGCGCTTCGACGGGCGCACCCTTTCCGGCCCCGGCGGCGACGGGGCCGCCTTCGCCCTGGCGGCCACCCGGGACGGCGTGGCGGTGGGATACGGCCAGGGCGTGCTCCTGCCGGGCTCCAGGCTGCTGTCGGCCTTCCACGGCCTCCCCGGCAACCAGGCCCTGGCCCTGGCCCAGGGCGACGCCCTCTTCGTGGGCACCCCTTCGGGCCTGGGGGCCATCGACCGCAGCCGCGTGCTGTGGCGCGTGACGGCGGGAGAGGGCAAGCTGCCCCACCCCTGGATCACCGCCCTGGCCCTTCACGGGGGCTCCCTCTTCATCGGCACCTACGGCGAAGGCGTCGCCCGGCGTGACGCGCCCCGGGCCCAGCCCATGGCCGTGGGCACCTTCACCGCCTACCCCGAAACCGCCGGCCTCAAGGTGAACACCGGATGCCTGACGGAAGCCGCGGGCCGGCTGTACCTGGGCACCGACGGCCGCGGCCTGTGGCGCCTTTCCGGCGACGGTTCGCGCTTCGTCCCCATCAAGGTCCACCTGCCCTCCCCCCGCGTCACCGCCATCCTTGAAGGTCCAAACGCCCTGTACGTCGGCACCGACGAAGGGCTCGCACGCATTCCCCTGCCCATCCCAGATGAGGGTTCCTGATATGCACCGCGCCTTCCGGGCTTTGCTCCTTCCCCTCCTGGCCGTCCTGCCCCTGCGTTCCCAGGCGGGCCTGCTCGTTCCCACCAGTTCCGGCCGTCCGGATTCCAAGGTTCTTTCCCTGCGGGAAATGAACGTGGATCTCTGCATCGCCCGGGGCTACGCCAGGGTGAACGTGCGCCAGGTGTTCGAGAACCACACCGTCACGGTGCAGGAGGGCACGTACCGGTTCGCCCTGCCCCCCTCGGCGGCCGTGGGCGACTTCGCCATCTGGGACGGCCTCCAGCGCATCCCGGGCGTCATCCTGGAAAAGAAGCGGGCCCGCTCCATCTACCAGGAGCTCACCCGCCAGAAGATCGATCCGGGCCTCCTGCAGCAGGGGGAGGAGGAGGATGTGGAAGCCGGTGACCGCGCCCCGGGCGCGCGCCCCTCCACGGGTTCCCTCTTCTCCGTCACCGTCTCGCCCATCCCCCCCATGGCCACCAAGCGCCTGGAGATGCAGTTCCAGCAGGAAGTGCCCCTCATCGGCGGGCGCGGCGAGTTCCGCATGGTGCTGCGCCCCCCCGACGCCGAGCCGCCCGTGGCCGGCGTTCTCACCGTGCGCGTGAAGATCGAGGATGGCGAGTTCGAGGCCCTGTCTTCCGCCCTGCCCCTGCAGGCCACCGCCGAGGGCGCCTCGTTCTCCGGCCAGCGGGTGAAGCTGGACAGGGATCTGGCCCTGCGCTTCAAGCCCCGCACCCAGGATCCCCTGCGCCTTTCCGCCTTCCGCAACCCCGAAGGCGCCCTGCCCGAAGGCCTCGCCCTGGCCCCCTGGGAGCGCCCCTCGGAGATCCCGCCCGAAAAGGACGGCTTCTTCCTCCTGGAAGCCCTGCCCCGGGGCGGCCCCGCGCCCGCCGAGAAGCCCGCGCCGGTGCCCGGCGGCCAATCCCTGGCCATCCTCTTCGACACCTCCCTGGGCCACCGGTGGGCCGGCCTTGAGACGGCCTACGGCCACCTGGTGCGGGTGCTGCAGTCCCTGCACGCCCAGGACCGCTTCGTCCTCATCCCCTTCGACCGCGTTCCCGCATCCGCCGAGCTCGCCTCCGTCACGCCCCAGTCCATCGAGGCCCAGCTTTCCGCCCTGAGGAACCGCCCCCTGGGGCCGGGCTCCGATCTGCCCCTGGCCCTGGCCGCGGCCCGAAAGGCCCTGGGCGACCACGGCCGGATCCTCCTGCTCACCTGCGGGCAGGGCGTCATCCGCTCCAAGGCCCTCAAGGCCGCCGCGGGAAATCTGCCCCTGTTCACGGCGGTGACCGCCGGCGAGGCCGGGGAGGCGCTGGTGTCGGCGTCGGCCCAGGTGCTTTCGCCCACCGCCACGGGCATCGAGGGCGATCTCTTCTTCCAGCGCCTGCTGGGAGCCGCGCCCCCCGAAAAGGCCTCCAAGGCCCAGGGCGAGGTCCCCTTCACCGTCACCGGCGGCGAAGCCCGCCTGCGAGACATCTACCCCGTGCTGGTGCAGCCCCTGGAACCCGGGAGCCTTTCGGGGTACGTGGGGCGCTACGGCGCCCCCGTGGCCAAGGCCCATTTCGAATGGCCCACCTTCCCGGGCGGGAAACAGACCCTGGACGGCGCCCTGCCCGAAAAGGCCCTGGAGGCCCGGGATCTGCCCCGGCGCTGGGCCCGGGCCCGGGTGGACGACCTGCTGCGGCGCATCGAGGCCGAGGGCGAAAAGCGCGAATGGATCGAGGAGATCATCGCGCTCAGCAAGCGCTACAAGTTCATCACCCCGTACACGGCCTTTCTCGCCGCGCCCCGCTCCCTGCTGAGGCCCCGGCGCATCCAGCCCGGCGATCCGGTGCTGCGGGTGGAATGCGACGCGGGCACGGTTTCCGCCACGGCCCTCTTCCCCTTCGGCCTCAAGCTGGACCTGGTGCGCCGCCCCGCCAGCAACGTGTGGGAGGGCCGCTTCCTGGTGCCCGAAGGCCTGAAGGACGGCCAGCATGCGGTGCGCATCCTCATGCGCGACGCCAGCGGGGCCCGGGTATCCGAAACCAAGCATTTCGTCCTGGACGGCAGGGCTCCGGAAATCCACCCCAGCCTGCCGGCCTTCTGCAGAGCGGGAGAAACCGTGCGCATCGCCGCCGCCGCCGACGAGGACGTGGTGTTCCTCAGCGCCCGGGTGGGGGATGCCCCGCCGGTGCCCCTGCGCTGGGATGCCGCCGAGCGCAAGTGCGTGGGCCTGGTGACGGTGCCTTACGGCGCCGCGGGCCCCGTCAACGTGGTGTTCGAGGCGGTGGACGCCGCCAAGAACCGTGGATTTGCAACCGCCATCCTGGAGGTGAAGCCGTGAGGACCCGCCGCGCTCTCGCCTGGATTCTGCCCGCGGCGGGCCTCGCCGCCACCGTCATCCCCTGGAACGACATGACCGAGGGCGACTGGATCTACGCCCTGGCCACCCGGTTCGCCCAGGTGGACGGCCACAAGGTGCACTACCCCACTCCCACCGCCGAGCTGGCCAAGCTCCTGGACGGCCGCACGGACCCCGCCGCCCTGCGGCACCTGGCCGAAGCGCGCCTGGCCCTGGGCGACCGCAAGGGCGCCCTGGAGACGATGGAGCGCTGGGCCCAGGCCGAAGGCCCCCAGGCCTGGGCGGAAACCGCCCGCTGGGAAGCCGCCCACCATGAGCCCGCCGCGGCCTTCAAGGCGGCGGAACGCGCAATGGGAGGCCTGCCCGCGGACGACCGCATGGCCCTTTCCAACGAGCGCATCGCCTGGGCCGTGGCCCACCCCGACCTGGCCGACGCCATCGCCCTGAAGAAGGCCAAGGCCGACATCTTCCCCGAGTACGCCCCGGCCGTCGAAGACTGGCTGCGGGCCCTGGAGGCCGCGGGCCGCCTCGCTGAGGCCGATGCGGGCCTGGCCGCCACCCGCTCCATGACGCCCTTGCGGCGGACCCTCCTGCGCTCCGACCTCAAGGCCGGCCACGGCGACACCCGCGGAGCCTTCCAGATACTCGATGCCGCCGTGGCGGAGTTCGCCGGCGAGCCTTCCTTCCAGCACGCCTACGCCCGGCGGGTGGACCAGGCCGCGGGCACTTCTCCCGGCGCCTGGCGCGCCACCCTGGAAACCAAATTCGACACCGGCGCCCTCCTGCGCATGGACGCCTATTTCCTGGGACGCAACGAGGCCCCCCGGGCCACCGATCTCCTGCGCCAGGTGGAGCGGCGCTTCGAGAAGGGCCTCGGCCGCCAGGAGGAACTGACCCTGGCCCGCCTCTACCTGGGCGTGGACGCCGTGCCCGAGGCCTTCCGGGCCGGGCTGGCCGCGGCCCACCAGGGCTCCGCCGAAGAACAGGCCGGCGATCTCGCCAGCCTCGCCCACATGGCCCTGAAGGCCGGGGGCCGGCCCCTGGCGTGGGGCACCTATAACGACGAAGCCTACCGCTGGGCGGCGGGGGTGGACCGCACCCCGGGGTTCTGGACCGGCGGCGTCTCCTTCCTGCTCACCGGCCTCCCCTGGAAGGAGACCCTGGACAACCTGGAAACCCAGTCCCTGCCCGAGCAGACCTTCGCCACCGCCCGCGCGCTGGCCGCGGCCCTGGCCAAGCGCGCCCCCGGGCATGCGCAACTTCCGGCCCTGTCGGCCAAGCTCATGGCCCGGCACGTGCAGCGGGGCGAGGGCCGCGAGGCCCTGGCCCTGCTGCCGGCACTGGAATCCGGCCCTCCGGCGGTGGCCGACGAGGCCCGGCACCAGGCCCTGCTCGCCGCGCAGCAGATGAGCCTGCCCATCACCGAAGAGATGCGCCTCATGAAGGCCCGCATGCGCTACCTCGCCCCGGACGGATCCCGCCCGGCGGCCGCGGAGCATTACTCCGACTACAGCTACCAGCCCGAGGACACGGGCGACGCCCGCCCCTGGGCCCGGCCCGAAACCGGCCCCCGTCCCCCCGTCTACGGCCAGCTCCTCAACGAGTTCACCACTCGCCTGGACCACCTGGACAGCTCCCACCGCGCCTCGGTGGACCTGCTCCTCTCGGAAATGGATCGCCTGCCGGACGCCGAGGCCCTGTGGCTCCGCCTCGCCGGCAACCTGGAGAGCTGGAACCTCGATGACGGCCTGGGCACGCGGTACCAGGAGGCCCTCAAGCGCTTCCAGGATCCCGGCGTGTGGGACAAGGCGGCGCGGTGGTACGCGCGCCGCAGCTACCATGCGGAGCTGCGCCAGCTGGCCGCGGACGTCACCACTCGCTTCCGCGGTTCGGCCCTGTTCCAAAGGGCCGGCACCGAGGTGGCGGTGCAGGTGCCCGATCAGCCCCCGGTGGGCGCGGGCGTGCGCATGGTGCTCTGGGCGGACCTGGTGCGCCTGAGGGCCCTGGAGCGCTTCCCCCACAGCCCCCAGGTGTTCCTGGAGGCACGGCGCCTGGTGACCCCCTCCCAGTGGCAGGCCCACTATGACCCCGCCAAGGAGCTCAAGAAGTCCACAACAAAAGTCATCGTGCCCGAAGCCCTCATGGCCGAGCGCGGCTGGGCCATCCTCTTCGTGGACGCCGGCCAGCGGGAAGACTGGTTCGCCAAGACCATGAAAGCCGGCACCCTGGAAGGCAAGCTCACGGCCCTGGAGGCCCGCACGGACCGCACGCCCGTGGAGGACCTGCTGATATTTGAAGGGTGGTCCCGCCTCAGCCGCTTCGAGCGGGCCCTGGCCGCCGGCGAGCGCCTGGCCCAGGCCTACCCCGGCGACGGCGCCATCGCCCAGCAGGTGCTGAGCCTGCACCGCTCCCTCAACGGCCTGGAAGCCTCCCACGCGGGCCCCGCCCGCATCCTGGTGGAGCGCACCGCCCCCGCCCTGGAGGATCCCAATCCCCTGTGGACCGAGCTGGGCGAAATGGAGGAGGACCGCGGCCGCAGCCCCGAGGCCATGCGCATCTGGACGCAGCTCCTGGCCCGGGAACCCCGGGATCCCGCCAAGGTGGCCGAGCTGGCCACCCTGCTGTGGGACTACAACCATGACAAGGAGGCCCTGGAGGTGGTGGAGGCCGGCCGCAAGGCCATGGGCCGCCCCCGCTTCTACGCCTTCGAGACAGGCGTCCTGCGCGAGAACCTGCGCGACCTGGACGGCGCGGTGCGGGAATACCTCGACGCCACCCGGCCCGAGAATTCCGATCAGTACTTCTCCTCGTTCGAGAACGACCAGCGCTCCCTGCGGCGCCTGGCCCAGCTCCTGGCCCGGGAGAAGGTGTACGGCATCGTGGAGCGCCGCATCAAGGCCCTGGCCCCCGGCAACGCCGAGGACGAGAAGACCCTGGCGGCATTTTTTCCCCTGGGCACCATCGAGACCCCCGACCCGGGCCTGGTTTGGGACGCCGACACCTGGATCGACGGCATGGACCACCCCAACGACCCCGTGGCCCGCGCCCAGCGCCAGGCCCAGAAGGAGGAACGGCGCCCCGGCGAATTCGCCGCCATCCGCCGCATCGGCGACCTGATGATGGAGAAGGCGCGGGAGATGGTGCCCCAGGCCACGGCCCCCGGGTTCCTGGACTTCGCCGAGCAGTCCACCTCGTACCTGGCCCAGGAGCGCTGGACCAAGGACAAGAGCGTGGCCTTCAAGGCCACCCTCCTGGCGCGCAGGGCCGCCCTGGCCCCCGCCGAGGAGGAGCGCATCCGCCTGGAAATGGAGCGGGCCCAGTACCTGGCCGCCAACGGCCGGGTGCAGGATGCGGATTCCGTGTGGGCGGCCCTGGAGCCGCGCATCGGCAAGCTGCCCGAAGGCAGCGTCAAGCTCCGTGCTGAAAGTGAGCGCGCCAGCTACGTGGAACGGGCCAAGGGCATGCCCGCGGCCGCCGCAGAATGGCGGCGCATCACCGCCCGCTACCCCTGGAGCCTGGGCCTGCTGGAAGACCGCCTGGCCTTCCTGGACCGGGCCAAGCTCGACGCCGAGGCCCGGGACCTGCTGGAAGCCACGGTGCCCCGCGCCGCCTCCGGCCACCGGGAGAACCTCCTGGAGCAGCTCACCAAGGCATCCCTGGCCGCCTCGGACCTCCCCCGCGCCCGCAAAGCCGTGGAGCAGATACTGGCCCGGGAGGGCCTGGAGGACCCGCGGCGCCTGTCGGCGGCGCACCTCCTGGCGCGCCTGTCATTTCGGTCGGACCCCGCATGGGACCCCTTCGCCTTCGCCAAGGTCCAGTCGGCGCTCCTGAAGCCCGAGGTGCAGGCGGACCTCTACCATGAACTGGCCCGGGCCGCGGATCTGGAAAACGCGCCCGCCAAGGGCGTGGCGCTGTGGATCGAGGCCCTCAACCGCCGCACCGAACGCGATTGGCTCGTGGCCGCCTCCCGGTCCACCCAGCGCAACGGCAAGGGCCCCGAATTTTTGGCCTTTTTCGAGAAGCAGCGCGAACGCAGCCCCCGGGATATGCGGTGGGCCGTGGCCGTGCGCGACATCAAGCGCTTCTACCACGATGTGGACGGCGCCATCCAGGCCGCCACCGCCGCCGTGGCCGTCAGGCCCGAGCAGGAGATCCTGTGGCGGGAAGCCGCCGACATCATGGTGCGGGCCGACAAGATCCGCGAAGCCGCGGACTTCCTGGAGGGCTGGAACAAGCCCCGCCCCGCCAGCGAGGATGTGGCCCAGTGGCGCAGCGGCCTCTACCTGAAGGCCGGCGACACCGAGAAGGCCCTGGCCATCGAGCAGGGCGCCCTCAAGGCCCTGGCCAAGGAAGGCATCGCCGACGCCGGCGAAAGGGCCAGCCGCAAGGGCCGCGCCGCCAGCCGCCTGCATCAGGAGGGACACCCCGAACTGGCTCTGCGGCTCTATTCCCCCAAGAGCGATGCCGCCGACCTGGTTCCCGTGGGCACCATGGACATCGGCCAGAAGGTCGAAATCTCGCTTCTGGTGGGGCAGTTCCCCCGCTTCCTGGGATCGGTGAAGGGCCGGCCCTCCGACTTGGCCCAGGTGGGTTCCGCCTTCGCCGGCCATGGGCGGCCGGATCAGAAGGAGGAGGCGCAGGCCATGCTCTTGCGCAGCCTCTACCCCATCCGCAATCCCCAGCCGGAATCCCAGGCCCTGGAAGCCTGGTGGCCCTTCATCCAGAGTTCGGGCCTCGAGGCCGGCCTGCGGGTGGCCCTGGCCCAGCGCTACCTGGCCACGCGGCCCGGCCCCTGGCAGAACGACGCGCCCTTCGCCTTCCAGCGCAGCGTGGGCGACGAGCTCATCGGCGAGGTGGAGAACTACGGCGCCCGGCACAAGGTGTTCCGGGACCCGGACCTGCCCAGGCTCTGGGCCTGGGACCTGGCCCGCCGGGACCGCGCCGAAGAGCTGATGGCCTTCGTGGAACCCCGCTGGCAGGAGCTTCTGGCAGCCGCCAAGGGCGCCGCGCCGGCCAATTCCCGCCAGGCCTGGGCGTCCTGGATGGACGACCGCACCGTGCTGGAGGCCTGGAGCCGCGCCGCATCCAACCATGCCGAGAAGATCCGCGAGCTGGGCGAAGTCATGGGCGAGCGCCGCCTCTGGGACCGCTTCTGGGCCCTGGGCGCCAAGGGCTGGTCCGCCGACACCCTGGTGGCCGTCCTTCCCGAAGGGCCCCGCACCGCGTGGTTCCGCTTCTGGGAGCCCCAGATCGCCCAGGATCCCGTTCTGGTGGCCCGCAGGGGCGTGGTGGAGCGGGTGGACGCCATCATGGCCCGCCTCGTGCAGGGCGCCCCCGGCGCCGTGGACGATCCGCTGGTGGAGAGGCTTCGCGGCCCCCGCACCGTGGGCGAGGTCCTGGGCAAGGATGCCCGGTGGATCTGGCCGGAATTCAGCGTGCGCCGCGACGCCCGCGGCGAGATCACCGAGAAGGGCGATGACCGCATCGCCGGCCAGGGCGTGGACCAGGGCCGGGTTCCCGGCGTCCTCTGGGGCGAGCGCCCCGGGGAGGCCTGGTACGTGCTGGAGGCCCTGGCCCGCTACCGCAAGGGCGACGCCACCGCCCCCTACCTGCCCCTGGAATCCCCCCAAAAGGGCGCCGAGACCCAGCGGGTGCTCCTGGCCATGCGCCTGGCCCGGGCCCTGGGCGACCTGCCCCTGGCCCAGCGCATCGCCGAAGCCCGCCCCGGCCCCGCCAAGGACCGCCCCTGGCTGGAGGGGAGGCTCAGCCTCCTGGCGGCCCTGGATCGCAAGCAGGAGGCCGCGATTGCCTTCAAGGCCTACGTGCGCAGCATCCAGGCCGGCCTCACCGAGGCTGATTTCAAGGATCTGAGCGTTCTGGCCTCGCGCCTGGGCCTGCCTTCGCCCATGGACTGCCTGGATCCCGCCAAGGCCGTGGGCCCCGTGTTCCTGGCCTATTTGCAGGACCAGCGCACCGAGGCCGCCAAGCCCTTCCACACCGGCAACGTGGTGGACTACCGCACCGCCCTGTGGCGCCGCTGGGCCTCCGAGGAGGGCCGGCTGAACCGCGACCAGGTGCGCTACTGGCTGCGGGAATTGTGGGCCACCGGGTCGGCGTCCCTGCCCCGCAGGTCCCTGGCGAAGCTGGGGCCCGTATGGCCCAGCGCCGCCTCCTGGCTGTCGCCCATCGCCGTGCCCCAGCGCCTGGAGGCCATCGCCTCCATGGAGGAGGCCCTGGATCCGTCCAAGGCTCATCCCGCGCTGCTTTCCGAATTGACCAGGCCCGGCGCCGCCGATGCCACCCGCCTCCTGGCGGTGCGCATCCGCCTGGCCCGCAACGAAGTGGAACCGGCCCTCGCCATGGTGGACGCGGTCATCGCGGAAACCACGGCGGGCGCCGCCCTCACCTACGATTCCGCCCTGCCGGCCGAACCCGCCCCCGCGGAGGAGGGCGAAGAAGCCCCCGAGGAGGCTCCCTCCTACGGTGGCGATCTCCTGGTGGACCGGCTCGAAGCGTGGCTCCTGCCCTTCCGCAACGCCAACAAGGCCGGCCCCGTGGAAGACCGGTTCAGGAAGCTCCTGGCCGGGCGCCGCGAGGACGGCAACGTTTCCGCCAAGGCCTGGCAGCTGGCCTTCCGCATCACCCCCGCCGCCGAGGCCCCGGCCCTGGCGCGGGAGCTGGAGGAGGCCTGGTTCCGGGGCGAAGTGCCCCCCGAGAGCCTGGGCACGATCCTGGACACCGCCGCCGTCTCCATGCCGGCCGAGGCTTCCCGGTGGCTGTCCCGTTGGCCCGAGCGGGGCGGCTTCGCCCACGCCCGGCAGCGCATGGCCATCCTGGAAAAGCTCAAGCAGCCCGCCCAGGCCGTGCGCGCCCTCCTCGCGGCGCGCAGCCGCCACGCCTGGACCGCCCAGGAGGAAGCCATGGGCTTCGATCTGTGGCGCAGAATTGCTCCCGCTGAGGTGAAGGCCCCCGATTACTGGACGGGTTCCAGCACCGTGTGGTCCGGCGGCATGTCCCTGGGGGACCGCCTCGGGAGCCATTCCCACGATGTGCTGGCGGCCCGCGCCGCCCTGCGCAACCTGACGCCCGGAAACGAGAACGCCCTGGCCCGGGCGGAGCTGGTGCTGGAAACGGACCGCACCTGGGCCCGCGACATGGAAGGTGACCGCGAAGTCCTTCGGGCCCGCATGGCCCGGGGCCTCCTGGGCACCAGCGCCGCCGCGGCCCAAAGAGCGATGGGGGCCCTTGGCAAGCCGGACCCCGCGGCCCTGGCGCGCCTCCTGACGGAACGGAAATTCAAGGCGGCCGACATCAACGCCGTCCTGGCGGATCTGGCCCGCATGGCCTCGCGCCAGGGGCAGGAGCCCAAGGCCATCCTCGCCGTGCTCGCCGACCGCAACGCCCCCAACCTGAAGGCTCTCCAGACCGAGCTGGCCCCCGCGGCCGGCAAGGCCGACGCCTTCCGAATGGAGGGCGGCAAGCCCGTTCCCATCCGTCCCCGGGATCTCACCTGGGCCATGCTCACAAACGTGCTGAACAAGGAGGGCAAATGAACCCGCGCATGATGGTTCTGGCCCTGGCGCCGCTTACGCTCGCGGCCCAGGCCCTGCCCCTTCCCGACGCCCCGCTGCGCCTGGTCATCCCCGATGCCCAGGCCCTGGATGCGGCCCTCACGGGGGATTTCCGGCAGTTCCTGGCCGGGGAGCCCCGGGACGGT
>Ga0302299_10002473_pt1 | contig 11299 bp, 7 predicted proteins | sample III_Fen_N3_4_FD_198795 | JGI IMG/M metagenome (GOLD analysis project Ga0302299, IMG submission 198795) | Peat permafrost microbial communities from Stordalen Mire near Abisko, Sweden - III_Fen_N3_4 | ecosystem: Environmental > Terrestrial > Soil > Wetlands > Permafrost | place: Sweden: Abisko...
CCGGCGGTCACGTCGCCACGGTCAGCGTGGACGGGCCGGCCGGGCCGCTCGGCATCGACACCGGGTTCATCGTCTACAACGAGCCCACCTACCCCCGGCTGGTCGGGTTGTTCAAGGAGCTCGGCGTCGAGACGCAGCGCAGCGACATGTCGTTCGCCTCGGCCTGCCGCGCCTGCGACGTGGAGTTCGGGTCTCGCGGCGCCGGCGGGTTCTTCGCCCAGCGCAGGCTGGCCGTCCGGCCGTCGTACCTGCGCATGTTCCCGGACATCGCCCGCTTCTATCGCGACGCGCGGGCCATCCTCGACGCGCCGGCGCCCACGGGCATGACCCTGGGTCAGTACCTCGACGACCGGCGCTTCGGACCCTCGTTCCGCGATCACTTCCTGGTGCCGGTCACGGCCGCCGTCTGGTCCACGGCGCCCGGGCGGACGCTCGACTACCCGGTGGATTACCTGCTGCGGTTCCTGGACAACCACGGTCTGATCGGGATCGGGCGGGCGCTGCCCTGGCGGACCGTCACGGGTGGGTCGCGAGCCTACGTGGAGAAGCTGGTCGCCAGCCTTTCGCCCGGCTCGGTCCGGACCGGCGATCCGGTGGTGGCGGTATCAAGGGGCGAGACCGGCTCGGTCCTCCGTACCGTGGCGGGCGTCCGCGAGCGCTTCGACGCGGTGGTCATGGCGACGCATGCCGACGACGCACTGGCGATCCTGCACGACGCCGATCCGGTCGAGCGGGCGGCGCTCGGCGGGTTCGAGTACAACCGCAACACCGTCGTGCTGCACACGGACCCGCGGGTGATGCCGGGGCGCCGGGGCGCGTGGTCGTCGTGGAACGTGGCCCAGGCCGCCTGCAACCCGCCCGGCGGCTCGGTCACCATGACCTACCACATGAACCGGCTCCAGGCGCTGCCCGGGCCGACGCCGTACTTCGTGTCGGTCAACCCCGGCGACCTCGTCCGCGACGAGCACGTGATCCTCGAGCGTGCCTTCAGCCACCCGCTGTACACCTTCCGCTCGCTCGAGGCACAGGCGGCGATCCGCGGGCTCCAGGGCCATCGCGGGACCTGGTACGCGGGAGCACACCTGGGCTACGGCTTCCACGAGGACGGCTGCCGCTCGGGGTACGAGGTCGCGGAACGAATCGCCGAGGCTGCGACGTTCGCGACCGGCGCGCCACGCGAGGGCGACGAGACACGCGAGAGCGAGGTGGCCGCATGAGGTCACACCTCCTCGAGGGCAAGGTCCGCCACCGCCGCACGAGGCCCGTCGAGTACGCGCTGGAGCACGACGTCTGGTACGCCGCGCTTGACCTCGCGGAGCTTGACCTCGTGGATCGTTCGATCCGTCTGCTGAGCCGGAACCGGCGCAACGTCCTCTCGTTCCGCGACACGGACCACTGGACGGAGCCGGCGACCGATCTCCGATCGACGGTCCTGGACCATCTCCGCGCCGAGGGCGAGGACCCGGCGGGCTGGCGGATCACGCTGGTCACGAACCTGCGCGTCCTGGGCTACGTCTTCAACCCCGCCAGCTTCTACCTCTGCCGAGACGCCGCCGGCGCGCTGCGCGTCGTCATCGTCGAGGTGCACAACACGCACCTGGAGCGCCACCTCTACACGCTTCGGCCGCGCGATGCCGGCCCCCGGTTCGTCGCGTCCATGGAGAAGGAGTTCTACGTGTCGCCGTTCATCGACATGGAGGGTCAGTACACCGTGCACGTGCACGATGACCGCGGCCGGCTGCGGATCGCGATCAACGAGCGCCGGGGCGACGCTCCCGTCATCGCCACGAGCCTCGTGCTCGAGCGGCGCCGGATGACGAACCGGAGCGTGCTGCGGATGCTTCTGAAGCACCCGCTCTCGACACAGCGGACGATGGCGCTGATCCACGTCCACGCGCTGCGCCTCTGGCGTCGCGGGGTCGACTTCCAGCGGCACGGGGTCGCCATCGCGCGTGACCAGGAGCGCCGGTCGGCGTCGGCCGCCGTCGCGTCGGTCGCCGCAACGTCGTCCCGACCCGCCGCCGTCCACGTGCGGGTGGCCTCGTGAGCGCGGGCGCGCGGATCCGGCCCGCCGCGGGCCGCTCGTCGCGGACGGTCGCCTCGCTGGCGGAGCGCATCGTCTTCAGGGCCGCCGGGCGCCTGCGGGTCGGCCGGCTCACGGTCGTCATGCCCGACGGGCGGCGCCACGTCTTCGGCGACCCGGCGTCCACGCGCCACGCGGAGATCCACGTCCACGACGCGGACGCCGCGCTGCGGATCCTGCTGGGCGGCGAGACCGGCGCGGGCGAGGCCTACATGGACGGCCTGTGGACGTCGCCCGACCTCGAGGCGCTGATCGAGCTGGCGGCCCTCAACCGCTCCGCCCTGGCGATGAACACCGGCTGGTGGCGCCTGCCCCTGGAGATCCCGCGTCGCCTCGCGCACCGTGCCCGCCGCAACTCGAAGGCGCAGGCGAGCCGCAACATCTCCGCCCACTACGACCTGGGCAACGACTTCTACCGGCTCTTCCTGGACGAGACGATGACCTACTCCTGCGCGGTGTTCGAGGCGCCGGGCATGGCGCTCGCCGACGCGCAGCGCGCCAAGTACCGCCGGATCGCCGAGGGCGCCGGCCTCCGCGCCGGGATGCACGTCCTGGAGATCGGCTCGGGCTGGGGCGGCTTCGCGCTGTACGCCGCCGGCGAGCTCGGCTGCCGCGTCACGTCGGTCACCATCTCGAAGGAGCAGCACGCCCTCGCGAGCGAGCGCGTCCGGGCCGCCGGGCTCGAGGACCTCGTCGCCATCCAGCTCCGCGACTATCGCGACATCGGGGGCGAGTACGACGCGGTCGTGTCGATCGAGATGCTCGAGGCCGTGGGCGCGGAGTTCTACACGACCTACTTCGAGGCCGTCGACCGGGCGCTGCGACCCGGAGGCCGGTTCAGCCTCCAGGTCATCACCTTCCCCGACGTCGCCTACGAGGCGCAGCTGCGCGGCGCGAACTGGATCCAGACCTACATCTTCCCGGGCGGCCTGTGTCCGTCGCTCTCGGTCATCGAGCGCTCGCTGCACGGGACGCGGCTGCTCCTGCGCGACGCCTCGGACATCGGGCCCGACTACGCCCTGACACTGCGCGCGTGGCGCACCAGGTTCATGGAGAACCTCGACACGGTCCGCGCCCAGGGCTTCGATGAGCGCTTCATCCGGACCTGGGAGTACTACCTCGCGCTGTGCGAGGCGGGCTTCGCGGTCGGGTTGACGCAGGACCACCAGATCGTCATGGAGAAGGCGCGCGGCCTGGACGCCTGACGGGCGAGACGGGGGCGACCCTCGCGGGCCTGGCGGTCAGATGGCGGCTTCGACCGCCATCGCGATCTCCAGGACCTCCTTCGCGTCGGTCGTGGCGCCCATGCCCATCGACGTCAGCCGCGGCAGCGACCCGATGACGAGGAGGGAGCCGGCGCCGTCGGGGGCGAGGCGAAAGAGGCGCGGCGCCTTGACCTTGATCGAACCCATCTCGGACTCGGTCCGCAGCACCCTGTCCACGCGCTTCGCCAGGTCCTTCGCTCCGTTCAGCCGGCCGGCGGCGGCCCCGCCGAGGAACTTCGGCGTGCCGAACGACTTGTGGTCCTCGATCGTGACCTCGCCGTCCACGGGCTTGGCGAGGGAGATCGTGAACAGGAGCGCGCCCGTGTAGCAGCCGACGCCCTGGCGCACGACCTGCGCGGTGAGCGTGGCGGGTCGTGCGGCCGGCAGGTCCAGCTCCACCCCGAGGAGTGGCGTGACGGTGCCGCTGCCCAGGACGTGCCCGATGTCCACGAGGACTGAGGTCACCGACGCGGGCGGGGCGTCGCCGCCGGTGACACGGTAGGTGAGCGGGGACGCCGAGCCCACGTCCCTGCGGACGATCTCCTCGACGCTCGCCGCGACCTTGTCGGTCTGCTGGTTGCCGTAGATGAGGTTGTTCACGGGACGCCACCTCGACGCTGGACCAGTCCGGCCTGCGGTCGTACCAGTATCCGCGGAGCCTACAGCGCCCTGCCGCCCGCCTTCAGCCTCGGTCAGGGGTACGGTGCGATGACCCCCTTGCGGCGACGGCGACGACCGACCATCATCCGTGGCAGCCGGCCGTCCCGCCGGCGCCAGTGGAGCTCCCCACGGTGCAGCCCAGCGTCCCCGTCCCCGTCCCCGGCCCCGCCGTCGCCCGAGCCCCGCGCGCCGCCCGCCCCCCTCGGACGCGGACGACCGCCGTCGTGATGGCCTTCGTCTGGGGTGTCTGGTCCCTCCTTGCCGTCGGCATGATCGCCGGCAGCATCCAGCAGATCGCCCTCCAGGGAGACGGGACGCCCGCGACCATCACGGTGGACCACTGCGACACGGTCGGTGGGCGGGTCACCTGCACCGCGACCCAGGTCATCGGCGACCTGCTCAACGGCGGCAGCGTCGTCATCCTGACCGTCGAGGGAGCGACGCCGGCGGATGTCGGCAAGCCGCTCGCGGTCCGGATCAGCGGCGACGTGGCCCGGGTGCCGGACAGCGCGTCACCGGTGGTCTTCATCGGCATGGGAATCGCCATGCTGCTCGCGATGATCTGGTTCCTCGGCCTGCTCGTGCGGCGGCCGGCGTCAGACCCCTTCCGCAGCGTCCCACCGACGGCCCGGCTCGTGGCGCCCGGCTGGCGTCCTCCGGGCTACCTCTTCGGGCTCGAGGCGGCCGTGCGCCAGCCCGTCTCGATGCTCATCACCTTCGTGCCCGGCATCGGCCTCGTGGCGCTGTCGCGGATCGCGCGTCCGGGTGACGCCCCCTCGATGGTGCTGCTCGGCGTCGGCTGGTCCGTCCTGGCGTTCCTGATCGTCGTCGGGCGGGCACAATCCGCCGGCGTGGCTCGAGCGTTCGCGGCCCGCTGGGGGCTCGGGCTCGCCGACAGCGCCCGCGAGGCCTTCGTCCTGCCGCAGATGCCCGTGCACCTCGGCCCGACCTACGACCACGCCGCCATCTACCGGGTGTTCCGCGGCCCCATCGGGGGCGGGCCGGCCGGCTACCTGGCGCCGGAACCGCTCGAGGTGGCCTACCGGCAGCGCTCCAGCAAGCCGGCGCTCGCGGCCTACCCGTTGCCCGACGGCGGCGGCGAGCTCGCGAAGTCGTCGTTCTCCGCGCGGTTCCGGAACGGCGGGGTGGACCACGATCCGTCCGAGCCCGGGTCCGCCGCCAGGCTCGTCATCGGGGACGTCTTCGGGCCCTATGTCGCCCACGACGGGCTGGCCGCCGTGGAGGTGAGCGACGGCTGGCTGTTTGTGCAGGCGGCGGGGCCGCTCGGCAGCCGCTACGCCGACCTCGAGACGTTCGGGCAGCGGGCGGGCCATGCCGCAAACGCCGTGTACGCGCGCTGCGCCGGCGACGAGCCGCCCACGGACCACGCTACGGCGCCCGGACCTCACTGACCGACCGGACGCGGCGGCCGCAAGTCCGGTTCGTCAGACCCCCACGGGCTCCCGGACGAGCACGACGGTCGTGCGGCCTCGCCGCGGCTCCTCGTAGATCACCAGCAGCTTGGCGAGCTTCGTCGCCACGCCCAGCTGCGCGCGCAGGCGCTCGTCCTCGTAGGGCATGACGTGCTCGCGGGCGCGCCGCAGGCCTTCGTCCAGGTCCTCGACGATCTTCTGGCTGCCGACGACGAGGATGAGCCGCCCGGCGCCGGCCGCGTAGGGTCCGAGCTGGCTGCCGCCGTACGAGGTGACGACGAGCGCGCCGTCCTCCGTGATCGCCTGCACGCTGCCGAGCATGACATCGGGCGATGCCATCAGCTTGCGGATCTCCCGGGCCTGGGTGGCGCGGTCCATCGTCAGGTACCTCGGCCGAACGGCGTCGTAGCGACCGGAGAGCAGGTCCTCGGTGAGGCCGATCTCGTCGAGGGTCTTCGAGGTGCCCCAGTGGACCTCGCCGCCCTCCGGCAGCAGGGCCAGGACCCGCTCCCGCGCCTCGGCGCCCGTGTCGACCACGACGGCCTCGATGTTGTGCCGCTGCAGCGCCGCCGCCACCGCGTCGATGCGCGCGTCGGGCGCCGGTGCCGCGTGGGGGAGCGGGGAGGTGGGGGCGATGGTCGCGTCGGTCACGGGTTGCCTCGGTCGCTGGTAGTTGAGTGTGCAACTATACCGTGTCCGGTGCGAGCCGCCATCGGCCACCCGAAGCTGGGATGAAGCTGTACCGTCTGGCCGTCCCTGGACGCGGCCCGGTTCGGCCGACCTGGCTCCCTGCGCCCGGTCCTCGACGCCCGAGTTCGTGCCGCGCGGCCCTCTCGTCCACCCGCCCGGCCGGCCTACGCTCGTCGTGGGTGGATCGCGGACCCGACGTCCCGGACCTCCGCCCACGAAAGGAGGGGCTCCATGCGCGGCCCCATCGTCACCGGGCACCACGCCACCGGCACCTGGATCACCGCCCACTCGGCGACCATCCTCTGCTGGAGCCCGGAGGTCACCGCCCGCCACCGTATCGACTCCACCGTCCCGGACCGGCACCGGTCCACGGGCCGGGCGCCGACCGATCGCGGGGGCGATGACGGCCGCCGCGACGAGCACATGCGGGCCTTCTTCGACGACGTGGCCCGGGCCCTGCCGGCCGACGATGACCTGCTCCTGGTGGGCGACGGCGAGGTGGTCGAGCACTTCGCGGCCCGGGTCCGCGCCGACGATGAGGTCCACGGCCTGGTGCGGCGGGTCGAGGTGACGAGGAGCGAGCCGATCACGGACGCCCAGCTGATCGCCCGCATCCGGGCATTCGCGGGCTCGCCGCCCAGGCGGGTGATCCCGCGCTGAACCGTCCGGCGTCAAGTCGCGGAACCCGGCTCCAGGACTTCGCCGACCCGCACGGTGGCCACCCGGTGAACACGCCCCGTGACTGAACACGCCCGGTGGCTTTGGCGCGTCCGCCCCGCGGTGAGCTACGGGCGCTGGACCGCCGCCGGGTCTCCCGAGATCGCTCGGCCCGATCTCCGCTCGGCCGTCGGCGCCGCGGTTCGGCGCGCCAGCAGGGCGTCGAGCTGGGCGAGGAACGGCGTCGCACCGAGCCGCTCGAACGTCGCCCTGGCGAACGCGGCGAGATCGGCGACGTCCGCCTCGTCCCTCCCGACCAGCGCGACGAGCATCATCGAGCCCAGCGCGCGGCGCCACGGCAGCCCGAGCTGGTCGTAGTCCGCCATCACGGCGCGCGCCTCGCGGAGCGCGTCCTGGGTCCGGCCGTCGAGCGCCGCGAGCCCGGCCGCGAGCATCCGCCGGTCGACGGCGCGGAGTCGCGCGTGGCCGGGGAGGCCGTCCAGCCCGTCGATCGCCCGGATGGCGCGCTCGCGGTCGCCCGCCAGCAACGCGGACAGGCCCGCGAGGAAGTACGCGGGCGGGGCGTTCAGGATGTCGGTGGGGGCGTAGGCGAGCCAGTCGGCGGCAGCGGAACGGTAGTCGCCCGCGCCGAACGCGACCTCGGCGCGAAGCCCGGCGATGCCATCGTGCGCCCCCGATTCGCCGAGGCCATCGGCCCAGGCCACGAGGCTCGCCACCTCGTCGTCGACGTCCCGGCCGCGCCAGGCCTCCAGAGACACGGTGGCCCAGCGCAGGTAACGCGTCTCCATCGCGTCGGTGCTCTCGTCGAGCGCGAGCGCGTATTCGTGCAGCGCCAGGTCCCACTCGCCCACCTCGACGGCCGCGGCCGCCAGGTTCCCGACCAGCGTCCGGACGAAGCCGCGCAGCCCGAACCGCCTGGCGATCTCCAGGGCGGCCCTCGCAGCCTCGAACGAGGTGCGCGGGTCGTATGCGACGACCCCGAGGTTGAGCCGGCCGCGGAGGGCCGTCGAGATCAGTCCGCGCTCGTCCGCGAGCGCGATGCCCGCCCGGATGGTCCCGAGACCCTCGTACGAGCGGCCGAGGCTCACCAGGCACCCGCCCCGGGTGATCAGCGTGTCGGCCACGACGGGCGCCAGGTCCAGCCGCTCGCCCGCCTCCAGCGCGCGGTCCGCGACCTCGATCGCCCGGCGGGGCTGCTCCCGGAAGAAGTACACCCGCGCGAGCTGGGCGAGGAGCGCGACACCCCCTGGGCCGGTCGGCGCCCGATCCGGCCCCACGATCTCGTCCACGGCGGGCTCCAGGATCGCCAGCGCCGCATCTCGCCGCAGCGTGCCGATCAGGACGAAGGCAAGACGCGCGATGGAGCCGGCCAGCCCGTCCTCGTCGCCCAGCGCGCGGCGCAGCTCCACGGCCCGCCGGAGCCGGTCCTCGGCCGCGTCGTTGAGGCTCCCGTTGGCTGCGGCCTCGCCTGCCCGCTCGAGGAGCTCTGCCCGCTCGCCGTCGTCACGCGCCACCTCGAACGCCTGGTCCAGGAAGCCGACCGCCTGGCCGAGCGACCCGAGGCTGATCGCCCGCTCGGCGGCCGCCCGGAGCGCGATCCGTGCCTGGGCCGCGAGCGCCTCCGCCTCGGCGCCCTCGCCCGCGTTCCGGAAGGCGGCGAGGTAGTGGCCCGCCAGCCCACCGGCCAGCTCGTCCGACCCGAGCGACTCGAAGAACCGCGCCGCGGCGATGTGCCGGGACTTGCGCTCGCGCTTGCCGAGCGTGTTGTACGCCACCTCGCGGATGAGCGCCTGGACGAACGCGTACTGGCCGCGCTCCGGCGACCGCGGGTCCACCTCGAGGTTCAGCAGCTCGCGCCGGACGAGGGCCCTGAGCCGGGGCTCCAGCTCCGCCTCCGAGATCCCCGACACGGCGGACAGGCCCGCCGGCGTGAAGCTCTGGCCCAGGACGGCGGCATCCGACACGAGGGTGCGGTCCTCGGGCGCGAGACCGTCGAGCCGCGAGGCGATCACCGCGGTGAGCGTGTCGGGGACGGCGAGGTTGGCCAGGTCGCCGATGGGGCGGTAGGCGCCCGCCTCGAGCGCGAGCCGCCCGTCGGCCAGCAGCATGCGCACGGTCTCGACCGCGTACATCGGGATCCCGTCGGCGCGCGCCACGATCGCGCTCACGGCCGATGCGGGCAGCCCCGGGACGAGCCCGGCGAGTAGCTGGCGCATGGCCGCCTCGGACAGGGGATCGAGGTAGAGCGAGGTGAAGTTCCGCTTGCCGGCCCCCCAGTCCGGACGCTTCTCCAGCAGCTCCGGCCGGGCCAGCGTGACGACGCAGATCGCCGCGTTGCGGGTCCATTCCTGGAGGTGGTCGACGAACGCGAGCAGCCCGGAATCGGCGAAGTGGAAGTCCTCGAACACCATGACGACCGGGGCGCTGGCCGCCAGCCGCTCGAAGAACGTGCGCCACGCGCCGAACAGCTGCTCGGAGCCGACGCCGGTCTCGACGCCCAGCAGGGCGAGGAGCGCCGGCTCGATCCAGCGGCGTTCCTCGGGATCCGGAACGTGGGTCGCCAGCGTCTCGGCGACCTTCGCCCGGGTCGTGGGCTCGTCGTCCGTCTCCACGAGATGGCACCGCGCGCGGACCATCTCGCCCAGGGCCCAGAAGCTGATGCCATCGCCGTAGGCGGGGCTGCGCCCGTCGTGCCACCAGACGGTGTCCGCGATCCCGTCGATGTACTTGAGGAACTCCCAGGCGAGGCGCGTCTTGCCGATCCCACCCGGGCCGATCACGGAGACGAGACGGGTCTTCTGCTCGCGACGCGTGGCATGGAACAGGTCCTTGAGCAGGCGCAGCTCGTCGTCGCGACCCACGAACGGGGCCTCGAGCGCGTCCGAACGGCGCCGGCCGCCGCGCTCCCCGACGACCCGGAGCGCGCGCCAGGCGGGGACCGGCGCGACCTTGCCCTTCAGCGCCTGGTCGCCCGCGGCCTCGAACTCGATGGCGCGCGAGGCGGCCCGCTGCGTCGCCTCGCCGACCAGGACGGTGCCAGGCTCGGCAACGGACTGGAGGCGTGACGCCGTGTTGACGAGGTCGCCCGCGACCATGCCCTGCCCGGTGGCGCCGATGGTGACGGCCGCCTCGCCGGTCAGGACGCCGGCCCGGGCCTGGATCGACGGCCCCAGCGTGCGGACGGCGTCGACGAGCTCGAGGCCGGCGCGGACGGCGCGTTCGGCGTCGTCCTCGTGCGCCGTGGGCGCGCCCCACACGGCCATCACCGCGTCGCCGATGAACTTCTCCACCGTGCCGCCATACCTGGCGATCACGTCCCGCGCAAGGTCGAAGTAGCGCGACAGGAGGTCGCGCGTGTCCTCCGCGTCGCGGCCTTCGGCGAGCGTGGTGAACCCGACCAGGTCCGCGAACAGCACCGAGACGAGCCGGCGCTCTGCGACGGGGGCCGGCGATGCTGCAAATGCGGACGAGGTCCCGAAGGCGGGTGATGCGCCCGAGCCGGGGGCCGCGGCGCCGAGGACACCGGACCGGTGGCCGATGCCGCCTGGCGTACCCGGGGCGGCGCCGGCCAGCGCGGTGGCGCACTCCCCGCAGAACTTGGCGGTCGCGGCGTTCACGGCGCCGCACGCGGGGCAGACGACGGCCAGCCGGGTCGCGCACTCGCTGCAGAACTTGCGTCCAGCCTCGTTCAACGTGCCGCAGTTCGTGCAGACCACCAGGGGCGCTCCCGTGCGACGGTGTGGGTGAGGGGCGGAGCGTACAGCACCGACCCCCCGGCCTCCAGCGATCGGCCCGCGGCGTGGCGGTGGTCTTCCCTGGCGACCTGCCGATCCGGGCCGATTACACGGAGACCTACCTGCCCTCGGTGGTCTGGGCGTCGGCGGTCAGTCGATGCGGGCCGGCTCCGGGACCAGCCGGCCGATGGGCTCGCCCTCGATCCGGATGTGCGGCAGCCAGCGCAGGAAGGGCGGCAGGTACCAGTTCCACTCGCCCAGCAACCGCATCGTCGCCGGCAGGAGGACGGTCCGGATCAGCGTCGCGTCCAGGAAGACCGCGACCGCCAGGCCCATGCCGAGCTCGCGGATGATCACCAGCCGGAGCGTCATGAACACCAGGAACACGACCACCATGATCGCGGCCGCGCTGGTCACGGTTCCCGCCGTCACGGCGATGCCGCGCGCCACGGCGTCGTGGGTGGTCGCGCCGCGGTCCACGAACTCCTTGATCCGCGACAGGATGAACACCTCGTAGTCCATCGACAGCCCGAACAGGACCGTGAACACGAAGATCGGGACCCAGTTCTGGATGGCATTGGTGGGCTGCACGCCCAGGATGCCGCCGAGCCAGCCCTCCTGGAACACGAGCACCACGGCCCCGTACGCGGCGCCGGTCGAGAGCAGGTTCAGGATGATCGCCTTGATCGGGATGGCGATCGAGTGGAAGACGAGCATCAGCAGCAGGAACGAGAAGCCGAGCACGAAGAAGAAGAT
>Ga0302299_10002475_pt1 | contig 11296 bp, 12 predicted proteins | sample III_Fen_N3_4_FD_198795 | JGI IMG/M metagenome (GOLD analysis project Ga0302299, IMG submission 198795) | Peat permafrost microbial communities from Stordalen Mire near Abisko, Sweden - III_Fen_N3_4 | ecosystem: Environmental > Terrestrial > Soil > Wetlands > Permafrost | place: Sweden: Abisko...
AGCCTTGCGCTCGCGCTGCTCGGCGGTCAGCGCATCCGCCAGGAGCTGCGTCCGGGACTCCGCGAGCCGCGACAGGCCCTCTGTCCGTCGACCGAGGAGGGCCGACAGGAGGACGCACGCCGCTCCCACCCACGCCAGATATCCGGCCTGCGTGACCACGAACCGGGTTGCGCCCGGCGCACCCCGCGCGGGGTGGGCGAGTGCCTGCAGGACGTAGGCGGCGGTCGTCGTCGCCGCGGCGAGCGCGGTCAACCGCGGCCGGAAGCGAAACGCGACGGCGACCGGAACGAGAAAGTACGCGAGCCGGGCCGAGGAGAACGCCCCTCCCGAGAGCAATGCGAGCGCGGTGATCATCGCAATGTCGACCGCCGTCGCGACGAACGGAAACCGCGGGCCGACGAACCGCCGCTCCGCGACCACGAAGGCCACGACGCTCCAGGCCGCGAACAGCGCCAGCCCGACGTAGAAGCCGCCCCGGTCGGGGTTGGGATGGGAGATGCCCTGTCCGATCGCGAGCAGCACGATCGCCGGGAAGCGGAGCCAGCCGACGATCCGCTCGGTCTCGGACCTGGCCTCGACGAGCGTCTCGGTGCGCTGCGCAAAGGCCATTCGCTACTCGAGCAGGCCGCGGCGCATGGCAACGGCGACCGCCGCCGCACGATCCGACACACCGAGCTTCTCGTACAGGTGCTGCACGTGGGTCTTGACCGTCGTCACGCCGATGAACAGCTCCCTGGCGATGTCCGGAAGGCTCTTCCCGTCCGCGATCAGCCGCAGGATCTCGCGCTCGCGATCGGTCAGGATCGGCGCGTCGGACTGCCGACGCAGCCTGATCTCGGAGACGAGGCCGGCCGCGACGCCCGCCGGCAGGACGTTCTCACCCCGCGCGCAGGCGAGCACGCTGTCGACGATCTGGTCCCGCGACGACTCCTTCGAGAGAAAGCCGGCGGCACCCGCCTCGAGCGCCTTGTAGACGATGCTCGGGTCGTTGAACGCGGAGACGAGCAGGATCCGGGTCCGGAGGCCGTCACGCACTGCGGCATGGGTGACCTCGACGCCGTCGAGCTCCGGCAGCTTGAAGTCGACGAGGGCGACGTCCGGATCGTGCTCCCTGATCGCATCGAGTGCGCCACGACCGTCACCCGCCTCGGCGACCACGGTGACCTGCCCGCTCGCGGAGAGCGCGCGCACGACGCCGTCCCGGTAGACCGGGTGATCGTCTGCGACGACAACCGAGACTCGTTGGCCCGAAGGGGGCATCCTGGCCCATGGTACGCCCCGCCTCGCAGCCTGGTCACCCGCCCGTCGGCGTCCGCCGGGCAGGTGAGCCCCCGGCCGGTCACGAGCGCTCTCCGGATGGCCGTCGCCTCGTCTCGTCGACGGGCCGATCGGGGGATGGCGCCGCGACCCGGCGGCCGCCATCCTGGGCGGAATGTCCATGACCATCAGGCTCGACCCCGAGTGGATCGAGATCCGGCTCGTCGGCCTGACTGCCGTCACGGCCGCCCGGCGGATCGTCCGGATCCCGTGGTCGGCGGTACGAGCGGTCCAGACCGAGCCCTTCGAAGAGCCCGGTCACCGACCTGCTCCGCAGCCGCTCGGCCGGACGCTCGTTCGCCGCCTGACAGTCGACGGCCGCCGCTACTTCCTCTGCTACGGCGAGGGTGACCCGACGCTCACGCTCGACCTCGACCGCGAGCTCGTTCCCGAGCTCCCGTTCGACGTCATCGTGATGGGCGTGGGACCGACGACGACCGTCGTCTCGCCGGGCGGAGACGCACGGAGCGCCCGGACGGAGTGACCGTCCGCCCGATTGCCGCGCTGACCGTCGTGGGCGTGGTGCTGATCCTTCACGCAGCCGTGCGCGCAACGGCGGACGTCTCGCCGCAGGCAGCGTCGCCCGTCCCGGGCTTCTCGATCGTCGCCGCGCCGGCAGGCGGAGGAAGCCTCCTCGGCGGCGTCTTCCCGTCCGCGTCGGCTCCGCAGCCGCTCCGCAGTGGGCTTCTCTACCTGCCGCCACACTTCGATCGCTCCGTGCGGTACCCGGTCGTCTACCTGCTCCACGGCATGCCCGGCGCACCGGGCGAATACGCGAGCGGGCTCGACGTCCGCGGGGTCGCCGACAGGCTCATCTCCACCGGCCGGGTACGGCCGTTCATCGCCGTCATGCCGGCCGCCGGGCCGACCGTCCACTACGACGGGGAGTGGACGGGGCCGTGGGAGCGCTACCTCGTCTCCGACGTCGTCCCCTGGGTCGACCGCAACCTGCCGACGCTCGCAACGCCCGCGGGCCGGACGATCGCCGGCCTCTCGGCCGGAGGCTACGGCGCCGCCGACATCGGCCTGCGCTCCCCGCAGCTCTTCGGGCGGATCGCCTCCTGGAGCGGATACTTCCATCCGCTGCACGACGGCTCGCTCGCGCACGCCAGCCGTCGAACGCTGCTGGCCAACGACGCCTTCCGGCTCGCCGCGTTGCACGCCGGCCTCCTGCGGGCGCGCGGGCTGCGATTCTTCGTCTCGACCGGCCCTTCGCACAGCCACTGGTTCAGCGCCCGGCAGACCGTCGACTTCGTCGCGGAGCTCAGGCGCCTGCGGCTCCCGGTCGCGAGCGTGTTCCTGCGCTCGCAGAAGGGAGCGTACGAGACGCAGCTGATCGCCGGGCTCCGCTGGGCACTCGCCCGCCGGCCCGCGTGAGCGCGCTCAGGACCCCGGGGTCGCGGGCGGCGGCGGGCCGGCCTTGGCGAGGTGGGTCAGCGCGAGCCCGAGCCACTGCGCCGCGTGCGACTGCCAGACGGCCCGCGTGTGCCCACCCGGGTAGATCGCGAACGTGTGGGCGATGCCGGCGGCGAGCAACTCGTGGTGGAGAAGCACGTTCTCGCGGCGGAAGCGGCTGTCCTCGCGACCGACGTAGAAGGCGACGAAGGTCGGCCTGGCGCGGAGGTCGAGCTTGAGCCGGGCGATCAGCGTGTGAGCGCTCGCGTGGTCGTTCGCCGCCTTCGAGCCCAGGTCGAGGGCGCTCGTGCCGGACGGGTCGGTGGGGTGGAAGTACCCGCTCCACGACTCGATCACACCGAAGTCACCGAGGTCGTGGAGGGCGACGAGCATCGCGCCGTATCCGCCCGCGGAGAGTCCGGCCATCGCCCGGCCCGTCCGGTTCGGGATCGTGCGATAGGTCGCGTCGACGTACCGGCGGAGATCCCGCGAGACGGCCGTCTCCCAGTTGCGACCCGGGCCCCAGTCGAGGTATTCCGGATCGGTGTCGCCCCCGCGGGCCCCTTGCGGGGCGACGATGATCGCGTCGTCTCCCGTGGCATCGAGCGCGCGCTCGAGAAAGCCCACGTCGCGATACGCAACCGGACCGGCCGGAAGACCGTGGAGGAAGGTGATCACCGGGTACCGCTCACCGCTCGTGGCGTAGTCGGCCGGCAGCACGACAACCGCCTGCAACGAGCCACCGAGGGCCGGGGATGGGACGACGACGTCCTGGATGCGCGGGTCGACGACGTGCGTCCCGTGGGCCACTCTCACCCCGACGGCCACCGCGAGCACGACCGAGATCAGTACCGCCGGAAGCATGAGGGGCCGCCTACCGATCCAGCGAGGGTAGCCGACTGGCCGAGCCATTTTCTATATATTTCCTCGGTCGACTCCCGCCCCAACCCCGGAGGTTCACGTGTCCGCCCCGACCACCGAGCAGCCCGTTGCGCTCGACCCTCTCGACTTCCTCGCGATCGACGCCCTGCTCGACGACGAGGAGAAGGCGATCCGCGACACGGTGCGGCAGTTCGTCCGCGAGCAGATCGTGCCCGAGGTCGGCGACTGGTTCGAGCAGGGCATCCTGCCCCGCGAGGTGATCCAGGAGCTTGCGAAGCTCGGCCTCTTCGGGATGCACCTGGAGGGCTATGGCCTGCCCGGTGCGAGCGCGGTCGCGTACGGCCTGACCTGCCTCGAGCTCGAGGCCGGTGACTCGGGGATCCGCAGCGCCGTCTCGGTCCAGGGCTCCCTCGCCATGTTCGCGATCTGGCGGTGGGGGTCGGAGGAGCAGAAGGAGCACTGGCTGCCGCGGATGCACACCGGCGAGGTGATCGGCTGCTTCGGGCTGACCGAGCCCGACGCGGGCTCCGATCCGGGGACGATGCGCACGCACGCCCGACGCGACGGGTCCGACTGGATCCTCAGCGGCACCAAGATGTGGATCACGAACGGGACGATCGCCGACATCGCCGTCGTCTGGGCACGCACCGAGGACGGCGAGATCCGCGGCTTCATCGTCGAGAAGGGGACGCCGGGATTCACGGCGCCCGAGATCCACCGGAAGCTGTCGCTTCGCGCGTCGGTGACCTCGGAGCTCGTGCTCGACGAGGTCCGCGTGCCGGCCGAAAGCATGCTGCCGGGCGCGACATCGCTGAAGGGGCCGCTCTCGTGCCTCAACGAGGCCCGCTTCGGGATCGTCTTCGGAGCCGTCGGCGCCGCCCGCGCCTGCTTCGAGGAGGCGCTGTCCTACTCGAAGACGCGGATCGTCTTCGAGAAGCCGATCTCCGCCTACCAGCTGACCCAGCAGAAGCTCGCCGAGATGGCACTCGAGATCAACCGTGCCTCGCTCGTGGCGCTGCACATCGGCCGGATGAAGGACGCCGGCACGCTCAGGTCGGAGCACGTCAGCCTCGGCAAGATGGGCAACGTCCGGGGCGCGATCGAGGTCTGCCGCAGCGCCCGCACGATCCTCGGCGGCAACGGCATCACGCTGGAGTACCCCGTGATCCGCCACATGAACAACCTCGAGTCCGTGCTCACGTACGAGGGCACGCACGAGGTGCACACGCTCGTCGTCGGCGGCGCGCTGACCGGCACGCCGGCCTTCCGGTAGAGGCAATGTCGGTCGCCACGACCGATCGCAGCCCGACCGCCCAGGATCGGGCGGCGGCGACCCTGCGCGCCGCGATCCTCGACGGCGAGCTCCGGCCCGGCCAGCGCGTCAACCAGGAGGCGTGGGCGGAACGCGCGGGCGTCAGTCCGATCCCGGTCCGCGAGGCCCTGCGGGCCCTCGCCGGCGAGGGTCTCGTCACGTACCGGCCACGCCGCGGCTACGTGGTGACCGAGCTCGACCTGACCGAGCTCGAGGAGGTGTACCGGCTCAGGAGGCTGCTCGAGACCGACGCGCTACAGCGCGGCGTCGCGCACGCAACGCCGGCCGACCTCCGGGTGCTCGAGGCCGCCGCGGACGCCTGCCGCGAGGCCGCCGGCGTCGGAGACGTCGCGGGGCAGCTGGCCGCCAACCGGCGCTTTCACGACCGGCTTCACGGGCTCGCAGCCAGCCGCCCGGCCGCACGGCTGATCGACGTGCTCTGGGACTCGACCGAGGCCTACCGGGCGCTCTACTACGTGCTCCCCGGCGAGGCCGCCGAGGCCGACCGGGCACACCGGGCGATCATCGCGGCCGTCGCGGCCGCCGACACCGGGCGGGTGATCGAGCTCCAGGACGCGCATCGCGAGCGGGCGCTCGCGCGACTGCGCGACTCGCTCTGGGACCGGGCCGGCGGCCCGCACGCGGCCTGACCGAAGCCGAAGCGTCGGGGGCCGGGCGCGGCCCGGCCCCCTCCGTCGCGCCTACGCGCCTCTAGGCGGGCATGCCCGCCGGAACGGGGGTGAAGTTCCCCGCCCCCTGCTTCCCGCCGGGCTGCATCCCCATCGGCGGCCCGCCGAAGTGGTCCCCGTCCGGATGCATCATCCCGGGGCCCCCCGTGCCGTTGACGAGGTCGTCCAGGTGATCCGTCATGCGCTTGAGCATGTCGTCGGCCTGTGCCTGTGTGATCTTCCCGGCCTTGACGGCCGCGTCGAGCTTCGCCTTCGTGTCGCCCGTCAGCGCCGTCTTCAGGCCGTCGACCGACTTGCCCTTGTCCTTGGCGATCTGGGCGAGGGTCTTGCCCGACTCGAGCTCGGTGTGGAGCTCCGCCTCGGTAAGGCCGAGGTACGTCGCGGCGGCAGCGAGAGAGGCCGGCCCGTGGTGCCCGAAGCCCCCGCGGTGCCCATCTCCGAAGGGCGGCAGCACGCCCTGTGCCGACTGCTTCTTCATCGCGTCGCCCTGCTCCTTCGTGATCTTCCCGGCCGCCACGGCGGCGTCGATGCGATCGTCATAGGCGCCCTTGAGCGCCGCCTGTAGCTGCGCCGGCGTGACGTTCAGCCGCTTGGCCGCGTCGTTCACGAACGCCTGCTGGTCGTTGCCGCTATCGGCGATGGCGACGCCGGCTCCGATCACGAGAACCGCAGCGACCGCGCTGATCACAACGATCTTCTTCGTCCGAATGGTCAAGTGTCGTCCTCCTCCAACTCAGGTGTCCACGACGAAGTAGAGCACCCGCACTTAGGAGCCAGCTGTGAATGTGGCCGTTCCGTCCTCGGCTTCGATCAGCGACGCGACGAGTGGCACCGCCAGCAGGATCGGGACGGCGAGAACCGGCCAGAGCACCTGATAGCCCTCGGTCGCGGGCAGGTAGGGCCGCGTGACGTCGATCAGGATCCCGGCGAGCAGCGTGCCGAAGATGAGCCCGATCCCCTTGGTCGTCGTCGCGAGCCCCGAGATCGCGCCCCGATCGCCCTCCGGCATCAACTTGAACAGGAGCCCCCACGCAAGTGTCATAACCGAGCCGCCGAAGATGGCGACCACGAAGATAAGCGCCAGATACCAGGCGTGCCATTGCGTTGCGAGCCCTCCCGCGAGGAGGCCGAGGCCGTAGACGACAGAGCACCACGTGATCACGCGCGCGAGGCCGAACCGGTCGCCGACGGTGCCGGCGACGAGCGCCGCCAGCACGTAGCCGCCCGCGACGGCGGCGAGGACGAGCGTCGAGGTCGAGAGCGGCTGGTTCAGGCCCTCGGTGATGTAGAGGACGACGAACGTGCGGGCGCCCGCGAAGGTACCTTCCCAGGCGGCGTTCGCGAGCAGGAAGCGGCCGATGTCGCGATTGCTGCGCAGCACGCGCCAGGAGTGGCCGAGATAGGCCCTCACGCCCTCGAAGACCCTGCCGTGACCACCGTCCTCGCGGAGGAACAGCACCGGCACGAGGCAGGCGGCGGTGACGATCGCGGCGGCGGCGAGAAACGGTGCCGGCTGCCAGAGGTGGTAGAGCACCCCGCCTCCGATCAGCGCGCCTCCGAGAGCTATCCCACGAAACAGGTGCTGGACGCCCTGCGCCCGTCCGTAGACCTGGTCCGGCAGCAGATCGGGGTAGAGCCCGCGGTAGGGCGGCTCGTAGACGTAGTAGGCAAAGAAGAACGCGAACACGAGCAAGGCCGTCGTCCAGAGGTTCGGCATGAACGTCATCAGGGCGAGGCAGAAGCCGATCGGCCCGATCGCGACGAGCATGAACGGGCGACGCCGGCCGAGCGGCGTGTGGAACGTGTCGCTCCAGGGGCCGATCACGAGCGGCAAGGTCAACGCGAAGATCCCCTCCGCCGCGAGCACCGCCCCGATCAACGAGGTGGACTCCGTGTACTGCCCGAGCACGGGCGGGAGGTATGCGGCCGTCGTCGTCAGCGACCAGGCGAGGCCGAGCGCGCCGACGCCCAGCTTGACGATGGTGGCGGCGCTCGACCCGAGCTCAGCGATCGATGCCGTCGCGGACGGTGAGACCGCCGCAGACGACGTCGATGATCGTCCGCTCTGCACGGGCGACCTCCTCGTCACCGTCGGGAAGCTGGCCGAGCACCCAACCCGTCAGGATCTCCTCCAGCCCTCCGTAGAAGATCCAGCTCGCGAGACGTGGATCGAGGTCTTCACGAAAGACGCCTTCCGCCTGCCCGCGCTCGATCACCCGCTGGATCGTGGCGAAGCCCATCCGGATCTCGTCCACCTGCTCCTGCAGGTGTGCGCTACGGGCCACCTCCCTCACCATCACGCGGACGAGATCGGGATCGTTCCGCCAGGTGCGGAGCAGGATCTTGGCGATCCCGCGCAACTGCTCGTCGGCAGGCCCATCCGACTGCTCGACGCGCACGAGGCGCCCGAGCAGCTCGCCCCAGTTCTCGCGAAACAGCGTCGCGAGCACCTCCTCCTTGGAGGAGAAGTAGTGGTAGAGGAGGCCGTGCGCGACACCCGCCTCCTCCGCGATGTCACCGACCCGGGACGTGTGGTAGCCGTCTCTCGCGAAGACGCGCACCGCGGCGTCGATGATGAGGCGGCGCTTCTCCTCGCTTCCCGCCTGGCGGTCGCGGGCTGGGCGCTCACGCGCGATTGAACGGTCGGTCAAGGCCCGATCAGGATAGGGGTCGGGCAGGCCGGCACGCAACCGCCCGGCAACGCCGCGGATGCCCGGGACGACACCCGCCTCGGGTCACGATTCCGCAGCGAGACCGAGCGCCGCAGGCAATGCCCGCAGTTCGGTGATGCGGTCCGGCTCGCCCGGATGAAGCCCGTCGCGGTCGATCAGGATCGCCCGCATCCCGAGCGCGCGGGCCCCCTCGATATCGTCCGCAACCGAATCGCCGACCATCGCGGCCTCTCTCGCGGTGACGCCGAGAGCCGAGAGCGCGCTCTCGAAGATCGAGGCGTGCGGCTTCGTCCGGCCGTGGCTCTTGGAGCCCACCGCGACGTCGACGTCCAGCCGGTGGTGGCGGGCGAACTCCTCGAGGTCGCGCTGCCCGTTCGAGATCAGGCCGATCCGCAGCCCGTGCCGGCGGAGCTCCTCGAGAGCCGGGACCGCGTCGTCGTAGAGGTCGAAGTTGGCGTGGACCTCCCAACGCCGCACGATCTCCGCCGCACACGCACGCGCGCCGCCGGCATCGCCGCCCATCCCACGGACGATGTCCTGCGTGAAGGCAACCCAGATCTCCTCGTCGTGGACGAGCTCCGGGTGGGTGCGCAGGCCCGCGAACGCGGCGACGCGGGCCTCCTCGTAGCGGTCGGGGTCGAGCTCGAGCCCGTGGAGCGCTCCGACCACCCGGTACGCCTCCGGGCCGAGCTCAGGCCCGGGCCGGGAGAGCGTGAAGTCGACGTCGAGGAGGACGGCCCGCAGCACGCCGATGAGCATAGGGGTCGCCGCCGACGATCCTCGCCGGTCGAGCCCGCGCCCCGGGAGGCAGGCGGGCAGTGCGAGGCGGGACCCGCACCGGCGGATCCCGCGTCGCATGACCATCGGGGTGCCCAGATTCGAACTGGGGACCTCTCCGACCCGAACGGAGCGCGCTACCAGGCTGCGCCACACCCCGAGCGCCCACAGGGTACCCGCTCGGCGACACGGGGTGTTCGGAGCAACGGCCTAGACTAGGGAGCGTGGCCGGAAGGGACGAAATAGTCGCCTACGCGAACGCCCTGCTCGAGGTCGAGCGCTGGCCGGAGTTCGCGCCGCCCGGGCTGCAGGTGATCGGGGCCGGGGAGGTGACGCTCCTGCTCTGCGGCGTCTCGAGCTCGCTCGCGCTCTTCGAGCACGCGGCCGACATCGGCGCGGAGATGGTGCTCGTGCACCACGGCCTCTTCTGGCGCAACGAGCCGCTCGTCGTCGACCGGCGACTGCGGGGCCGGCTCGAGGCGCTCTTCCGCGGGGAGGTGTCGCTGCTCGCCTACCACCTCGCTCTCGACGCGCACGAGACGCTCGGCAATGCGGCTCAGCTGGCGGCGAGGATCGGCGCCACCCCGGAGGGCCGGTTCGGCAGCATCGGGCTCGCCTGCACCGTCGACGGCCTCTCGATCGGCGACCTCACCTCCCGGGTGGAGAGAGCGCTCGACAGGAAGCCCCTCGTGCTCGCCCACGGCCCGAAACGGATCGAGCGCCTCGCCGTCTCGACGGGCGCAGCGGGGTACGACCTGATCCGCGCAGCACACGAGGGTTTCCATGCCATGCTGACGGGCGAGCCGGAGGAGCCGAACCTTGCGACAGCACGCGAGCTCGGCATCCATCTCGTCGCGGCGGGGCATCACGCGACGGAGCGGTTCGGCGTCCAGGCGCTCGCGGCTCATCTCGCCGCGACGTTCGCAATCGACTGGCGCTATCACGAGGTCGACAACCCGGTCTAGCGGCCGCGAGTGTTACGCCTCCGCGAAGGCACGGGGACGGGTTTGCGGACGTCCTGTGCCAGGGGTATCCTGCGAAGCATCATGGTGCATTCCGGGAGGCGGGCCCGTTGACCCCCGTCAGCGACAACCGAGCGTCGATTCAGCCCGACCGCGCGCCTTGCGCCGGCGGGCTTTTTTCATGCTCAGAGGAGGCGACGAATGGCGAATCACCTGACGCCTGAGGAGCTCTCGGACGAACTCGGCATGGATCGCGATGCGATCATCAAGCTCTGCATCGAGGAGGGCGTCCCGATCTACCAGGGCAAGATCGACAAGCACCTCTTCCAGGTCCAGCTCCAGGCCGTCGGCCTGCCCGTCGCCCAGCACGCCTAGACGCCGCCGGGCTCGATGCCAGGGTGTCTCCCCTGCACGTTCGGGAGGCACCCTGCGACAGCCGGGCTACGGCAGCGTTACTTCGAAGCGCGCGCCCGTGACTTCGCCGGAGCCTTCTTCGGCTTCGCGACCTGCCGGCCATCGGACTTTGCAGCCTCGACGCTCGCCCTGAGCGCTTCGAGCAGGTCGACCGCGGGAGCAGCGGCTGCCTCGGGCTCGCTCGGCGGGGGAAGCTCCACCCCTTCCAGCTTTGCCTCGAGCAACGCGCGAAGATCGCGCCGGTAGCTACTCGTCAGGGCTGCGGGCTCGAAGGCGCCGGCGAGGCCGTCGATGATCTGGCGGGCCAGCGCGAGCTCCGGCGCCTTCACCTCCGTCGAGTCGACGGCCTCGGTGATCTCCGCGTCCGAGTACACGTCCTCGCTCAGGTACAGGGTCTCGAGGACGAGCGAGTCGCCACGGCTGCGGACGAGGCAGAGCGACTCCCGGCCGGAGCGCACGAAGCGGCCGATCGCGCCCGTGCCCGTCTCTCGCATCGCCTCGAGGAGCAGCCGGTAGGGGCGCCGTTGCGCCGCCGTCGTCCCGGGCACGAGGTAGTAGGCACGGTCGCGCCAGATCGGATCGATATCGCCCACGGGCACGAATTGCGAGATCTCGATCGATCTCGAGTCGTCACGGGCCTCGAGCGCCTCAAGCTCGGAGTCCTCGACGATCACGAACTGGCCCTTGGCCGCCTCCCAGCCCTTCACGATCTCGTCAGGGCCGAGCTCACGATCGTGCTTGGGGCACCATCGCTTCTGCTTGATCGGGGTCAGGCACTCGCGATGCAGCAGCCTGAACGAGACGTCCGACTGCCGGGCTGCGGGCTTCGTCGCCGGCGCGAGTCCGACAGGGATGCTGACGAGCCCGAAGGTCAGC
>Ga0302299_10002477_pt1 | contig 11293 bp, 6 predicted proteins | sample III_Fen_N3_4_FD_198795 | JGI IMG/M metagenome (GOLD analysis project Ga0302299, IMG submission 198795) | Peat permafrost microbial communities from Stordalen Mire near Abisko, Sweden - III_Fen_N3_4 | ecosystem: Environmental > Terrestrial > Soil > Wetlands > Permafrost | place: Sweden: Abisko...
TCAGGGCGCTCGCCCGCGGGATCGCGACGGACGACGTCGGCTCGGCGCGCACGGCGATCGCGGCCTATCAGGGGGCAAACCCGGCGCGCGCGAAGGATCTGCACGCGCAGGTTCGCAAGCACGCGAAGGTGCTGCACGGCCTGATCGGCGACGCGTTCATCGCCGCGCCCGACTCTGGCGCCGCCGGCCCCCGCGGCCGCGAGTCGAAGATCCTGGGCTTCCCCGTGGCGTTTGCTGTCATCGTCTTGCTCAAGCTGTTCGCCAGGTGCGACGCGCCCGCCCCGACGGAGCACGCGCTCGACCTCCAGGTCCCGGCCGAGGCCGTGCGCAAGCTCCGCCCCCGGGTCGAGCCGCCCGCGGTCCACGAGCTGATGGACTCGATCTGGACGATCCGCGGCTCGCGCGACGCCACGAAGGCCCAGGTCGAGGCGGCCTACAGCATGGACATCGCCGTGCGGCCGCCGCGCGACTGCGACCGGCTGGTGGCAGCGTTCGGTGCGCTCGAGCAAGCGACCCTCGGCGCCGGGTCGGGTTCGGATCACCTGGGCGGCGCGTCGCTCGACTACATGCGCGCGGACCTCACCGAGCTGTGCGGCGAGCGGTTGTTCCGGTGATGCGTACGACGATCGGCATCGATCTCGGCACCACGTACTCGCTCGCGGCGATCGTGCGGGACGGCGTGCCCGTGGTGCTCGCCAACGCGATCGGCGAGCTGCTGACGCCCAGCGCGGTGAGCGTCGACGACAATGGCGCGATGCTGGTCGGCGCGGCCGCGCGGGCGCGGGCGACGACGCACCCCGAGCGCACGGCGCTGTCGTTCAAGCGCGACATGGGCACGGAGCGCCGGCTCGCGCTGGGCGAGCGGCGGTTCTCGCCGCCCGAGCTGTCGGCCATGGTGCTCGCGGCGCTCAAGCGCGACGCGGAGGCCGCGCTCGGCCGGCCGATCGACGAGGCGGTGGTCACGGTGCCGGCGTACTTCGGCGATGCCCAGCGCCAGGCGACGCGCGACGCCTGCGCGATCGCCGGGCTCACCGTCGAGCGGATCATCAACGAGCCGACGGCGGCCGCGCTCGCGTACGGGCTGCACGAGCGCCACCGCGAGCAGAAGGCGGTGGTGATCGATCTGGGAGGCGGCACGTTTGACGTCACCGTGCTCGAGATCCTCGAAGGCGTGATCGAGATCCAGGCCTCGGCCGGAGACACCCGGCTCGGCGGCGACGACTTCGACGCGGCGGTGGTCGAGGTCGCGATCGCGGGGCTGGGCGCCGACGAGGCCGCCGCGTTGCGGGGGCACCCGCAGGCGTGGGCGCGGCTGCGCGACGCCGCGGAGGCCGCCAAGCGCCGGCTGAGCGACGCCGAGCTCACCCGCGTCGTCCTGTACGAGCTGCCGGTCGGCGGTGGGCGCACCACCACGCTCGAGCTCCCGGTGTCGCGCGAGCGCGCCGAGCAGGCCTGGCAGCCGCTGCTCGACCGCATGAAGGCGCCGGTCCAGCGGGCGCTGCGCGACGCCGGGCTGCGCGCCGATCAGATCGACGAGGTCCTCCTGGTCGGAGGCTCGACCCGCATGCCGTGCGTGGCCCGGCTCGCGGCGCAGCTGTTCGGCCGGCTCCCGCTGCGCACGCTGCCGCCCGACGAGGCGGTCGCGCTCGGCGCGGCGGTGCAGGCCGCGCTCAAGGCCGGCGACGCCGCGCTCGACGACGTGATCGTCACCGACGTCGCGCCGTTCTCGCTCGGCATCGACACCGCGGACCGGGTCGGCCACGACGTCGTCCGCGGCCTGTTCACGCCGATCCTGGAGCGCGGCACGGTGATCCCGGCGAGCCGCGAGCGCACGTTTCACACCCTCGAGGACGACCAGAAGGCGATCACGTTCGGCGTCTACCAGGGCGAGCACTCGCTGGTCCGCGACAACACCAAGCTCGGCGAGTACACGATCCGCGGCCTGCCCCGGAAGCCGGCCGGCGAGCAGTCCGTGACCGTGCGGTTCACCTACGACCTCAACGGAATCCTCGAGGTCGACCTGACGATCGACGGAACCGGGAAGACCGAGACGCTGGTCATCGAGGGGTCATCCACCCGGCTGTCGCGCGACCAGCTCGCAGCGGCGCGCAAGGCGATGGCGCGCCTCAAGTTCCATCCCCGCGACGGGCTGCCCAACACCACCTTGCTCGCGCGCGCCGACGCGCTGTACGTCGAGCTGACCGGCGAGGCCCGCGCCGAGCTGGGCCACGCGATCTCGCACCTGAGGCTCGCGCTCGAGACCCAGGACGCGGCGCGGATCGCGGCAACCCGCGCCCACCTCGCGCTGCAGGTCGACGCGCTCCGCCGCTGACCGACGCGCGGTGGGTGATCGGACGGCGCGGCCCGCGCGAGCTGCTAGCCCGAACAATTCACCATGAGTCGAGCGAGACCAAGCAGCGCGAGGTAAATCGCGGCGCACGCCCGGAAGCGCAGCGAGGAGCGTACTGGACGTACGCGACGAGCGAGAACCGGCCGTACGTCGCGGGTTGCCCGCGATGCGCCGGTCGCAGCCGGCGACCTGGTGAACTGTTCGGGCTAGGCTGGCGGCGTGTCCAAGCTCGTAGCCGTCTTCACGGCGCTCGCCGTCGCCTCGTGCTCGTCTCCACCCGCGAGCCGGCCGGTGCCGCCCACGCCCACCTCACCGGCGCCCGTTGCGCCACCGCCCGCCGCGGTGCCCCCCGCGGTCGTGACCGCCGCGCCGCCGCCCGCGCAGCGGTTCTCCGACGGCGATCTCGGCTACCGGTTCGACGATCCCGGCCGCAAGGCGAAGCTGGTCGCCGCCGCGCGCCAGGTCGACCTCGCCGTCGCCGACGAGATGACGCGCCAGCACCTCTCCGGGCTCGCGCTCGGCATCGTCGTCGACGGCGAGCTCGTGTACTCGAAGGGCTACGGGGTCGCCGACCTCGACGCCAAGACGCCCCCGGATCTCGACACCGCGTATCGCATCGGCTCGCTGACCAAGTCGTTCACCTCGCTCGGCGTGCTCGCGCTGCGCGACGATGGCGTGCTCACGCTCGACGATCCGCTCGTGCGATGGGTCCCCGAGGCCGCGGGCCTCGTGTATCCGACGCGCGACGCCCGGCCGATCACCCTCCGCCAGCTCCTCACCCACACCTCGGGCCTGCCGCGCGAGTACGATCGCACCAAGACGGCGACCGAGGCCGAGCTCCTGGCGCAGCTCCAGGGCCTCGCGCTGGAGAACCCGCCCGGCCAGGCGTTCGTGTACTCGAACCTCGGGTTCGTCCTGCTCGCCACCACCGCCGCGCACGCCGCGCACACCACGTTTCGCGAGCTCATCACCAGGCGGATCTTCCAGCCGCTCGGCATGACCGCGTCCGCGTTCGACTCGACGCCCATGCTCGCGCCAGCGTACCAGGACGATAACCACACGCGCGAGCCAACACTGTCGGAGTACCGGTTCGCCGTCGGTGGCGGCGGCATCGCGTCGACCGTGCGCGACCTCGCGCGCTACGTCGCGTTCCAGCTCGGCGCGTATCCGCCCCGCAGCGACGCGGACGGCGGGCCGATCCGCCGCGCGACGATCCGCGAGTCGCATGCGACGGGCTTCGCGATGGGCGCCGGCGTGTCGCGTCGCGACGTCAAGCCCGGCCAGCCCAGCCTCGCGTTCGACGCCTCCAGCTACGGCTTCGGCTGGGCCGCGCATCGCACGTGCGACGCCAGCGATCTCATCGAGCACAACGGCGGCATCGACAGCTATCGCTCGTCGATCACGATGCTGGTGCGCCACGGCGTCGGCGTGATCGCGCTGTCGAACTTCGGCAACGCCGACACGTCGCGCATCACCAACCGCGTCATCGCCGAGCTACGCGCGACGGGCGCGCTCAAGCCCTACACCGCGCACCCGTCGCTCGCGCCCGGCTTCGACGTCGCGATGACGAGGTTCCTCGCGGTCTACAACGCGCCGACCGAGGCCGGCCTGCGCGACATGCTCGCGCGCGAGCCCGCGCCGGGCGAGCTCGAGGAGCTCGGCGGCTACGCCAGGCTGCATGGCAGCTGCTCGAGCTTCGCCGTCGCACGCGCGACGTCGCCGACCGACGCTACCTTCGCGATCACCTGCGAGCGCGGCCGCTTCGAGGTCCAGGCCAACCTCGTGCGCGGCAAGCTGGCTGGCTTCGCTGGCATCTCGCACGGGGTGGCGGTCCCGCCCGTCGTGACGAAGCTCGCCGGCGATGCGATGTCGCTGATCAACCAGTGGGACGATCGCTTGTTCGCGCGCACCTTCGCCGACTCGAAGCAGGCCGAACAGCGAAAGGCCGATGGCGCGCAGCTGCACGGCAGCCTCGGCGCCTGTCGCGTCAACGAGCTCGTCCAGGAGGCGCAGGGCTGGGGCATCGACGCCCGCTGCGAGCGCGGCACCGCGCACTTCTACCTCGAAGAGACGAAGTCCAGGCTGACCCGCTTCATGGTCACGCGGACCGAGGGCGGATCGCCCTGCACAGCTCAGTAGCGAAGGCGGAAGGCCGACTATCGATCGCGCCGGCGATCCGGCCGGTCGTGGGTCTGCAACAGGAAGGCGAGCTCGCGCGCGGTCTGCTTCAGGCGGTCGAACCGCCCCGAAGCGCCGCCGTGGCCGGACGTCATGTCGACCTCGAGCAAGACCAGGTTGTCGTCGGTCTTGGTCGCCCGCAGCTTCGCCACCCACTTGGCGGGCTCGTAGTACTGGACCTGGCTGTCCCACAGCCCCGTGTGGACGTAGATCGATGGATAGCCCTGCGGCTTCACGTTGTCGTAGGGCGAGTACGACAGGATGTAGTCGTAGGCCGCCTTGTCCTTCGGGTTGCCCCACTCGAGGAACTCGCCGGTGGTCAGCGGGATGGTCTCGTCGAGCATGGTCGTGACCACGTCGACGAACGGGACCAGGGCGATCACGCCGCGGTAGAGGTCCGGACGCAGGTTGACGACCGCGCCCATCAGCAGGCCGCCGGCGCTGCCGCCCCGCGCGTAAACCTGATCGCGCGAGCCGAGCTTCGCGGCGAGCAGGTGCTCGGTCGCCGCGATGAAGTCGGTGAACGTGTTTCGCTTGTTCATCAGCTTGCCGGCCTCGTACCAGGCCCGGCCGAGCTCCTGACCGCCACGCACGTGCGCGATCGCGTAGACCCAGCCGCGGTCGAGCAGGCTGACCATCGCCGACACCATCTCCGGATCGATCGACAGGCCGTACGAGCCATAGCCGTAGACCAGCAGCGGCGCGGTGCCGTCGCGCGGCGTCGACTTCTTGTAGACCACCGAGATCGGGATCTCTGCGCCGTCCTCCGCTCGCGCGTGGAGGTACTCGCTGGTGTACTGCGCCGGATCGTAGCCCGGCACGGGCTGCTGCTTGAGCAGCCGGCGGGCGCCGGTCGTGACGTCGACCTCGAACACCGATGACGGCGCCACCATCGAGGCGTACGAATAGCGCACGTGGGTCGTGACCGGCTCCGGCGTGTCGATCACCGACATGGTGTACGTCGGATCGTCGGCCTCGAGGAAGAACGCCGGGCGGCCCGCCGGCGCGACCTTGACCTTCGAGAGCCCGCCGGCGCGCACGGTCACGGCGGTGACGCCTTGGAACACCGCGAAGTCCTCGAGGAACACGGCCGGATCGTGGGCGATGACGTCGTGCCACGCCGAGCGATCGGCCTGCCTGCCCTCGGCGACCGAGACCAGACGGAAGTTCTTCGCGCCGGCGTTGCTGCGGATCCAGAACCGGCCGTCGAGGTGATCGATGCTGTACTCGTGATCCGTGGTGCGCGGCAGGAACACGACCGGTGGGGCCGCGGGCCGGTCGGCGTCGACCAGCCGGGCCTCGGAGCTGGTGGTCGCCCGCGCCGCGATCAGGATGTAGCGCCGCGACTTGGTGGTGCCGACGCCGAGGCTGTAGGTGGCGTCGGTCTCGTGGACCACGAGCTCGTCGCTGGTCGCGCCCAGGGTGTGGCGGAGCACGCGGTCCGCCCGCAGCGTGACGGCATCCTTGGCGGTGTAGAACACGGTCTTGTTGTCGTTGGCCCACGCGAACGAGGGCGCGATGTTGCTCGCGGTGTCGGCGAGCACGACGCCGGTCGTGAGGTCCTTGATGTGGAGCACGTACTGGCGGCGCCCGGTGGTGTCGTCGGCCCAGGCGACCAGGGCGCCGTTGCGGCTGACCCGGTACGCGCCGATCGCGTAGTACGCGTGGCCCTGGGCGAGCTGGTTGCCGTCGAGGACGATCTCCTCGGGCGCGGCCATCGTGCCCTTGCGGCGCGCGTGGATCGGCTGCTGCTTGCCGACCTCGAACCGCATGTAGTACCAGTAGCCGTCGGTGAACGTGGGCACCGACGCGTCGTCCTCCTTGATCCGACTGCGCAGCTCGGCGTACAGGGTGTCGGCGGTCGCCGCGCTCGGCGCGAGCATCCGGGCGGTGTAGGCGTTCTCGGCCGCCAGGTAGGCGAGCACGTCGGGATCCGTGCGGGTGTCGTCGCGCAGCCAGTGGTAGGGATCGTTGCGGTTGCCGTGGGGCGACGCGACGACGTGCGGGCGCAGCGCGGCGATCGGCGCCGGCGCGGCAGGGGCGGAGGGATCGGACCGCTCGGTCATGGCCGGACTCCTGGGCGACGGCCCGGCGGGCGCGAGGCCGGGCTCGCCAGCGGAGCCGCCGCACGCTGCGATGACCACGGGGAGCACACACGACACCGGGCGAGACTGCGACATGGCGCTTGGGTATCACACCGCCGCGCTGGCGATGCCGGGTGGGGCCGCCGCAGCTCGGAAATCGTCCAGCCGCCCTGCGCGGGCGACGGTCTGGGCTCGATACAGCTCAGAATACCTCCGGACACCACGGCGCGATCGGCCAGGTGAACAACCGGCCGGCGCGCGCCACGGCCTCGGCGCTGCCGGTGATCCGGCCGGCGCGGGCGAGCAGCGCCGGTGAGATGCCGCCGAGCACCAGCGAGCCGAGGCTCGCGAGCTCGACGCGGAGCTCGGGTGTATCGTCGGAGCGGACGCACTCGCCGCGGCCGGCCTCGACCGACAGCGCCCAGGTCGCGTCGCCGACCGCGAGCCGCAGCGCGCCGTCCGCCGCGTAGCGCCGCGCCGCGAGCGTGGCGGCCACGTCGTCGACCCGCAGCCACAGGCCGTCGCTGCGCCGGCGCACCACCCGCCGCGCGTCGGACGCCAGCCACGGCAGCACGCAGTCGACCGGCGCGTGCGCCCAGGTCGCGGTGGTGAACAGGTCGACCCCGGCGACGAACTGCCACAGCGTGGCCTCGGCGCGCGGATCGACCGCGATCAGCTCGATGATCTCGACCACGCCGCTGTGCACGTCATCGCGCTCCTGGCTGCGCTGGCGGTACGCGATGTACCCCACGTCGGCGCCGTCGCGCTCGACGATCACGTGCCGGCGCAGGCTCGCGCCGTCGCGCATGAACGGCGCCTCGAGGAACCGGCGCTCGCGCCACCACACGTCGCTGCGGCGCAGCGCGCCCGGGCGCTCGGCGGTCGCGCGGGCGTAGATCGCGGGCAACCGGGCGAGCGCCGCGGCCGCGTCGACCCACGCGCAGCGATCGGGCTCGCCGACCGGGGCGACGACCAGGCCGCGGGTATCGATGCGGAGCGCGTCGAGCTCCGCCGCGACGCCGTAGCCGAACCGGCCGTAGATCGTCGCCTCGGACGCCCACAGGCCGCTGAGCGGCTCGCCGTGCGCGCGCGCGTCGGCGAGGTGCAGGCGGATCAGCTCGCGCAACAGGCCGCGCCGACGATGGGTCGGACGCACGGCCGCCGCCGTGAGCCCCGCCATCGCGAGCGCGCCGCCCGGCACCCCCACGGTGAACGCCGCGGTGCCCGCGGTCGCGACGATCGTGCCGCGATCGAACGCCGCCCACGCGCGCCCCGGCGCGACCAACGCGCGGGTCCGCGCCGCGCCGTTGGGATCGATCTCGGGGTCGTCGCCGAACGTGGTCATCACGCAGTCGCGAAACGCCTCGACCTCATCGTCACGGATCACCCGGACCTCGAGCATCGCGCGGGAGGATAGCAACCCCGTGTCCGGCCGTCTCGTAGCCTGCCCCGGACTCGAGCGAGCTGGCGGCTTGCCCTGGCCCTCTCCTGGACGATAATAGGCGCTCATGATGTCGGGGGATCCTCCGGGCGCAGTGAACACCACCGACGCGGTGTCGATGACTGCGCAGTCGGGTGCCCCGACGCGCGGTCGGGCGGACCACGTGTTCTGCGTCGACGGAGACCGCTCGTTCACCGTCGCGATCCCGGCCTCCGGCGAGCTGGTGATCGGGCGCGGCCCCGACGCGGGGCTCGCGGTCGACGACCCGCTGGTGTCTCGCGCCCACGCCCAGCTGCTCGTGGTCCCCGACGGCCTGCGGGTCAGCGACCTGGGCAGCCGGCACGGCACCCTGGTCAACGGCGAGCGCATCCTCGAGCCGCGGCTGGTCCGCTCGGGCGACGTCATCACGATCGGCAACGTGCTGCTGGTGGTGCGCCGCCCGCTCCGGGTCGCCGACGCGTCGCACGTCACCGAGCAGCCGATGCTGGTCCGCCGGTTGACCGAGGAGCTGTCGCGGATCGCGCAGTACGAGCGCGAGCTGTCGCTGGTGATCGCGCGCGCGATCGACGGCGATGCCCCCGCGCTGCTCGCGGCGATCGCGGACCGCCTGCGCGTGATCGACACCGCGGCGCTGGTCGGCGCACGATTCGTCGCCGTGCTGCTCCCCGAGACCGGCGCGGACGAGGCCGAGCAGTTTGCCCGCGGGCTGTCGGCGAGCGGTGTCGGCCGGGTCTCGGCCGGGGTGGCGACGGCACCGTACGACGGGCTCGACGCCGACGCGGTGCTCGGCGCCGCCCGCGCCGCGTGCAACGCCGCCAGCCCGGGCACCGTGATCCGCGCCGCCGAAGCCGCCGAGACGATCGTCGCCGGCACCCAGCGCATCCTGGTGGCGGATCCCGCGATGGCGCGGCTCTACGAGCTCGCCCGCCGGCTCGCGCGCTCGGTGATCCCGATCCTCGTCCTCGGCGAGACCGGGTCGGGCAAGGAGCTCGCCGCCGCGGCGATCCACGCGTTTTCGGCGCGCGCCACCCAGCCGTTCGTGTCGGTCAACTGCGCCGCGATCCCGGAGTCGCTGGCCGAGAGCGAGCTGTTCGGTCACGCGCGCGGCGCGTTCTCCGGCGCGGTCAACGCCAAGCCGGGTTACCTCGAGGTCGCCTCGGGTGGCACGCTGTTCCTCGATGAGATCGGCGAGCTGCCGCCCGCGATCCAGGCCAAGCTGCTCCGCGTGCTCGAGAGCGGCGAGCTGATCCGGGTCGGCGAGACCGCGCCGCGCACCACCGACCTGCGGATCGTCGCGGCGACCAACCGCGACCTGGCGCGCGAGGTCGAGCACGGCCGGTTCCGCAGCGACCTGTTCTTCCGGCTCGGCTCGGCCCGGCTCGAGCTTCCGCCGCTGCGCGAGCGCCCGCGCGACCTGGCGCTGCTGTCTGCGACGCTGCTCGCCGACGCCTGCAAGAAGCTCGAGCGCCGGCCGCTCGCGCTGTCGATCGGCGCGGCGGTCGCGCTGTTCCGGCACGACTGGCCGGGCAACATCCGCGAGCTGCGCCACGTGATCGAGTACGGCGCCGCCGCCGCGCACGACAATGCGCGCGAGCTCGAGCTGTGGCACCTGCCGGCCGGGCTGGCGACCGCCGCGCGCAAGACCCGCGACGCCGCGCGGTTCGGCGGCGAGACCGAGGTCGCTGCACCGGCCGAGCCGGCGACGAGCACCGCCGCGGTCGCCGCGGCCGACGGCCCACCGCCGGCCGGCGGGTTCCGTCCGATCGCCGACGAGGTCCGCGAGCTCGAGCGCGCGCGCATGACCGCGGCGCTGCGCGCGACCGGCGGCGTGCAGAACCGCGCCGCGGCGCTGATCGAGATGCCGCTGCGCACGTTCGTCACCAAGGTGAAGCGCTACGCGATCGCCGCCTCGGAGTGGAGCGAACCCTGACGGTCACGCGAACAGGTCGTCGCGCGCGCCGGCGCGGATCGCGACCACGGCCGGGTGGACCAGGCGGCGCTCGGCGGAGATCGCGTAGAACCGCTCGCGCACCGCGGTGACCTCGGCGACCTCGACCAGACCGTAGCGCGCAGCCACGATCGCCGCGATCACCGTCGGAACGAACACCGCGCCCATCCCGTCGGCGGCGAAGTCCTTGAGCAGCGCGCTGTCGTCGGCCTCGGCCACGAGCTCGGGGCGGAGCTCGCCAGCGGCGAACCACGCGTCGAGGTTGCGGCGCAGCGCGCTGCCGGGGGTGGGCAGCAGCACGGGCGCGCCGTCGAGCGTGGCAGGGAAGCCGCGGCGCAGCCCGCTCGCCTGCGCGACCGGCGCGAGCAGCGACACCGTCGACTCGCCGAGCAGGTGGTTGAACGCCCGCACGCCAGCGTCGGGTGGTACCGGCGCATCGGCGATCACGACGTCGAGCGCGTGGAGCGCGAGCTCGGCGAGCAGGCGATCGAACCGATCCTCGCGGCAGCTGAGGGCGAGGTCGGCGCACTCGTCGAACGCCGGCGCCAGCAACCGGCGGACCAGCACCTTGGGTACGACGTCCGAGATCCCGACAGTCAGCCGCTGCGTGCGCCCGCCCGGTCGGTCGCGGATCGTGTCGAGCATCTCGCGGCCGAGCCCGAAGATCTCGCCCGCGTAGCGATAGACCACGCGGCCGGTCTCGGTCATCGCGAGCTTGCGCCCGCGGCGCTCGAACAGCGGCTGGCCGAGCGAGTCCTCGAGCTGCTTGATCTGGCCGCTCAGCGCCGACTGCGAGAGCCGCAGCACCTTGCCGGCCGGTAGCAGCCCGCCCTCGCGCGCGACCGTCCAGAAGTACAGGAGGTGGTGGTAGTTCAACCATTCCATGCGACTCCTGCAACCCTGGCACGCGGCGCGTTCCCCGCCTACCTACCCCGCGCACCCGCGTCGGCGACCGTCGAGTCCTGGAGACGGATTCTCTACCCGAGAAGTCCCGTTCGCGATCGCCGAAACGAAATCGGCCACCGAGCCGACCGCCAACCACCGAACGCCGACCACTGATGTGTCGTCGACCGAGATGCGTGCCACCTGCGCCTCGGCTCGATCGGAGAGAGATGGCCTCGCATTCGATCGAGGCACTGTCCGGGCCCGCCGAGCATGCGAGGTGTGTGCAACCAGGGACATCCTTGACACTTCAGTCCAAGGACATCCTTGACACTTCGGCGACGGCTTCCCGCAGCGACGAGAACACAGCGGCACTTGTGCGGAGCTGATGCCGGCTGACGACATGGCGA
>Ga0302299_10002478_pt1 | contig 11290 bp, 9 predicted proteins | sample III_Fen_N3_4_FD_198795 | JGI IMG/M metagenome (GOLD analysis project Ga0302299, IMG submission 198795) | Peat permafrost microbial communities from Stordalen Mire near Abisko, Sweden - III_Fen_N3_4 | ecosystem: Environmental > Terrestrial > Soil > Wetlands > Permafrost | place: Sweden: Abisko...
CGTGTCCGACGGGGGCCGGCTGGCGGACTGGCTGAACTGACGGCGCGCGCCGCCGCAGGTCGATGCCGTACGCTTGGCACTCAAGAGTCGAGAGTGCCAACCATCGCCGCCGGATCCGGCCGGCGACGACACCGCCAGGAGGACCACGTGCCGACGTACGCCTACGCGTGCACCGCGTGCGAGCACCGCTTCGAGGTTCAGCAGGCCTTCAGCGACGCCTCCCTCACCGACTGCCCCGAGTGCGCGGGACGGCTGCGCAAGCTGTTCAACTCGGTGGGCATCGTGTTCAAGGGGTCGGGCTTCTACCGGACCGACTCGCGGCCCAAGAACGGCTCGTCGGAGTCGTCGTCCTCGCCGTCCACCTCGTCGACGGCGGCGGAGACCAAGAGCTCGGACTCGTCGACGTCCTCCTCCGGTTCCTCGTCCGGTTCCTCGTCCGGTTCGTCGTCCTCCGGTTCGTCGTCCTCCGGTTCCTCGTCGGGTGGTTCCTCGTCCGGCGGCTCGTCGAAGCCGGCGACGACGACGGCCGCCTGAGCGCCTCGACTCGTCCACAGCACGGCCCGGGCCGCGCCCGTCCACAGGACTGGCGCGGCCCTCTCCGGGTGTGAGTGCACCCGCACTAGATTCGCCGGTGTGACGACATCTTCCGACATCCCGCCCATCGCCCCGGCCGTCGACGACGCCGAGCGGCCCGTGGGGGTCATCGGCGGGTCCGGGTTCTACTCCTGGCTGGACGGCGCCCGCGAGGTGACCGTCGAGACCCCGTTCGGCGCCCCCAGCGACCCGGTGACCCTCGGTGAGGTGGGCGGGCGTCCGGTGGCCTTCCTGCCCCGGCACGGGCGCGACCACCGGTTCCCGCCGCACCGGGTCAACTACCGGGCCAACCTCTGGGCCCTGCGCTCCGTCGGCGCACGCCAGGTGCTCGGCCCCTGCGCCGTCGGGTCCATGCACACGGAGCTGGGTCCGGGGTCGCTCGTCGTGCCCGACCAGATCGTGGACCGCACCTGGGGGCGCGAGCACACCCTCTTCGACGCCGTCGGCGCGGTCGCCCACGTGGCCTTCGCCGACCCGTACTGCCCCCGCGGGCGGGCCACCGTGCTCGGCGCGGCCGCCGCCGACGGGCAGCCGGCCCACGACGGCGGGGCACTCGTCGTCATCAACGGCCCGCGGTTCTCCAGCCGCGCCGAGTCCCGCTGGCACGCCGCGCTCGGCGGGGTCGTCGTCGGCATGACCGGCATGCCCGAGGCGGCGATCGCCCGCGAGCTGGCCCTGTGCTACACGTCGATCAACGTCGTGACCGACCTCGACGCGGGCTTCGAGTCGGGCGAGGGCGTCACCCAGGCCGAGGTGTTCGCCCAGTTCGGCCGGTCGATCGAGCACCTCAAGCGGCTCCTGGTCCAGGTCGTGGCGACGCTCCCCACCGACGCGGCGTGCACCTGCCGGCACTCGCTCGACGGCATCGACCTGCCGTTCGAGCTGCCCTGAGGCCGTCGTGCGGGGGCGGGAGGTGAGGGCGCCGGTCGCCGGGCCCTCGGCGTGGCAGGTGGCCCGGTTGCGGGCACGGCTGGTGGTGGTCCGCCACCGGCGGGCGGTCGTCGCGGGACTGCTCGCCCTGGCGGTGATCGCCGGCCTGCGGGCGGTGCGGCCGGTCGACCCGGCCTCCCCCTCGACGGCGGGCGCGGCTCCCGGCCGCAGTGCAGGGGGCCGCGGCGCGGGAGGCCCTGCCGCGATCCCGGGCGCGGGCCGAGCGGGTGGGCTCCTCGGGCTGACCGCGGTCACCGTCCGGCTGGCCGACCCGGCGTCGGCGCTCGTGGCCGCCCGGGGAGCCCGGGTCGACGTCGTCGCCGGGCCTCCCCTGGACCCGCTGGCACCCGGCGCGGGCCAGCCGGGCGGGAGCCAGCCGGGCGGGGGGCAGCCCGGCGCGGGCCGTTCGGATGCCGGGCAGGCGGCCGTCGTGATCGCCCGGGGCGCGCTGGTCCTCGCGGCACCGGTCGACGGCGCGCGCGCATCCCCCTCCCCGGCCGCGGGGCTGGGGCTCCCGGGCTTCCCGGGTTCCGGCGCGCCGGCCTCGCCGGACGGCGCTGCGGCGCGTGCCGGGCCGCCGTCGGGCGTGGTGGTCGTGGCCGTGACGCCGTCCGACGCCTTGCGCCTCGCCGGGGTGGCCGGCGTCCGCGCCCTGTCGCTGACGCGCGGCAATCTCTCCGAGGGGGACTTCCCCGGCTGAGGCGCGCCCCGGTCACGGAAAGTGGCTACGGTGCTGTCCGCCACCCGGCGCGCCCGCGGGACGCCGCCCCCGAAGGAGAGGAACTTTCATGATCAAGGGCTTCAGGGACTTCTTGATGCGCGGCAACGTCGTCGACCTGGCCGTCGCGGTGGTGATCGGCACCGCGTTCAGCAAGGTCGTGGACGCGATCGCCAAGGACCTCATCGGCGGCATCATCGGTAAGATCATCGGCAAGCGGAACCTCGACAACGTGAACCCGGGCGACATCGTGATCGGCACCACCCTGACCGCTCTGATCAACTTCATCATCGTCGCCGCGGCCGTCTACTTCATGGTGGTCGTGCCCCTGAACCGGCTGAGCCGGCCGCGCCGCCCCAAGGTGGAGGCCGCGCCAGCCGTCCCCGAGGACATCGCCCTGCTCGCCGAGATCCGCGACCTGCTCGCCCAGCAGCGCGGCATCCAGGCCTGATCCGACCCGCGCGGCAGGCGCGGGCGCGGGCGGTCACTGCCAGTGCGGGGGACGGTCCCGGAGGAAGCGCTCGTCGTCGTCCGCGTCGCCGCGCGGGACGTCGCCCCAGCCGACGTCGGTCTCGTCACGGGTGCGGTCGGGCAGCACGGCGGGCTCCTCGCCCGTCGCGCGACCCGGAGCCGGTGTCCCCTCCGGTCGGGAGTCGCTCGTCACGGTTCCAGTGTGCCCGTCCTGCCGCCCCCCAGGACGTCGCGGGCCGCCTGGGAGACGAGCGCCTCGACCCGCGGGCCGCGCAGCACGAGCTGCAGCACCTCGCAGACCGCGGCGACCAGGCCCTCGACGCCGCGCTCGACGCCGTCGGTCAGCACCCACCCGGCGACCAGGCGCAGCTGCTCGGGGGGATAGTCGCCCACCGGGCGGCCGATCGGGACGCCCGGCCAGGTCGCCCTGACCTTGGGCCGCCCGACGATGACCAGGCCGGTGGCCGCGGTCTCGTGCTCGGTACGCCCGCCCGCCGCGCGCCAGGCCCGGCGTACCCGCTCGACCTCGGCGGCGGGGTCGCAGAAGAGATCCATCGCGGCAACGCGCACGTAGGTCCAGCCGGCGCGCTCGAAGGCCTCGCGGCGCAGCACCTCGCGCACGCCGACGCTCCGGCAGGCGGCGTGCTGCTCGTTGTCGACGTCGACGGCCAGCAGCAGCTGGCCCGGCACCTGGGGGTCGGCCACCACGAGGGGGAGCGGCCAGTCCGGGGCGTCGATCCCCGCGCCCACGGGGAGGCCCGCCACGGCCAGCCGGTCCCGCAGATCGGCGACGAGCGGGTCGTGCAGGGCCGGCACATCGGGCGCCTCGTCGGCCTCCACGGCGACCGGTCGGTGGTCGCCCCGCAGGTCCGGGTCCTCGGCGAGCGCGAGCAGCGACCACAGCATGCGCGAGCCGTCGGTGCGCAGCCGGTCCGGGTCGAGGTCACCGGCCGTGAAGGAGCTGACGAGCGTGATCCGGCGACGGGCCCGGGTGAGCGCCGCGGTGAGGCAGGCCCGCCCGTAGCTGCCGTCCAGGACGCCGAACCGGTGCAGCACCCGCCCGTGGGCCGTCCGCCCGATCCCGAGGGAGAGGATGACGGCGTCCCGTTCCAGGCCGCAGAGCTGGTGCACGGGACGCACGGCGAACGACTCCGAGATGCGCCCGGTCCAGTGGACCTCGAGCCAGCGGGCCAGCTCGGGACGCAGGGCGACCTCGGCGCGCAACGCCTCCTCGATCCGTTCGGCGTGCCGGGCGCCGAGCGTGACGACCATGAGGGACTCCCCCGGCCGCCGGCCGGCGTGCTCGGTCACCAGGTCGAGCACGCGCCGCACCTCGGCGTCCGTGCCGGCGGCGGCCCCGGCCGCCGCGGCCGCCGCCCGCTGCTCCGCGGACTCCCACACGTGCTCCAGGCGCAGCGGCGGGGAGGCCGCCGCCCCCGGCGTCGCCGTCCACGGGCCCGGGTACTCCCGGCGCGGGGCCGTGAGCAGCCGCCCGTCCCGCACCCGGTGGTCGCGGTCGAGCCGGTAGCTCTCGACGCGCGGCGCCAGCGCGGCCAGCACCGACGGCCGGCCGGTCGCCGGGGGCAGGCCCGCCGGGTCCCCGCCGATGACGGCGCTGCGCGCGCGGGCGATCGCCGCCGCCGCCTCCGGCATCCCGACCTGCCCGGCGTCGTCCACGACGACCGCGTCGAAGAGCGGGCGCCCGGCGACGGCCGCGGGCAGCCAGCGGGCCACGGCGTCCGGGCTCATGACGAGCACCGGACGCAGGGCGGCGATGAGGTCCCCGGCCCGGCGGAAGAGGTCGGCGGGCCAGGTGGAGCGGTGACCGCGCTGGACCTCGGCCTGCAGCCAGGCCACCTGCGACGGCACGGACTCCGCCACGACCTTCGCCCGGGCCGAGACCGCCGCCCGCACCCGGGCCAGGCCCGCGACGGCCAGCCGGTCGCCGCACGAGCGCAGTTCCTCCAGCGCGCCGGCCAGATGCGCCGGGTCGTGGCGAGCCAGCCGCGGATCGCTGCGGATAATGGCCTCAAGCACCGAAGTCCACCAGGCCAGATCGAGCTCGCCGTCGACGTCCTCGGCTGCGCAGCGGCGATCCCGCAGGTCCGCGATGAGGTCGCCGAGACCCGCGGCAGCCAGGCGCTCGACCAGCACCGTGCGTTCCGGCTGGGACGCGAGCCCGTCGCGGTCGGCCGCGAGGTCGCCGAGCCGGTCCGCGAGCTGGTCGAGCGGCAGGCCGGCGAGCGCCGGCGTCTGGGTGCCCGCCAGCCGCTCGGTGAGGACGGCGAGTGCCTGGAGCACCGACTCGACGGCGGCCCCCGCCTCGGCCAGTCCCGTCGGGACGCGCGGCCACCCGCCGCCCGCGCTGACCGCCTGCCAGCGGGCGCGCTGGTCCTGCGCGACGAGCAGCATCCGGTGGACGTCCTTGAGGTGGACGCCGGGACGCACCAGGGCCCGGGCGCGGCGGCGCAGCGCCCGGCGGGCGAACCGGCCGGTCCCCGGGGTGCCGGCGGCGTCGGTCCCCGCGATGAGCTCCTCCAGCGGCTGCTCGTACACGGCGGGCAGCATGGAGTCGAGCGTGTCGCGCACGCCGCACAGCAGTTCCAGCTGGGGACGCCACCCCTCGGCCGTCGTCGCATGGGCGATGCCCGCCGCGTCCGCGACCGCCTCCATGAGCCGGCGCGCCCGCGGCACGCCGTCCCGCGCGGTGACCGCAGCGGCGAGCGCCTGCCGCGCGTCGTCGTCGGTGCGGACGGCGGCCCCCAGCCAGCGCGTGTCCAGGCGGGTCAGGGTGAAGGCGCCGGCCTCCGCGGCCTTGTGCAGGTCGGAGCGCAGGCGCTCGCGGGCGGCGGCGTCCAGGCGCCGGCAGACGTCGGCGCCCAGCCGCACCCGGGTGCAGGGCGCGACGTCGGTGGCCATGAGCGCCGCGAGCGCCTCCATGGCGTCGTACGCGGAGACCCCCCACGGCTCGCGGACGGCGTGCAGGGCGGCGCTGGAGCCCGCGAGGGTCGCGGTGGCGGCGAGCACGGCCGCGGCGTCGCCGTCGCCCGCCGTCCGCGCGACCCGGGCGGCGCGCTCGGCCGCGTCGCCGGAGACGGTGGCGGCGAGGTCGGTGGCGAGGGCGCCGAGCAGCGCGCCCTGGTCGCCGACGCCGTCGTGCAGGTCCAGGACCAGGTCCGCCAGCCCGGCCGACGTGAGGCGCGACAGCAGGGTGCGGCTGCTCGCGCGGTGCGGCGTCAGCACGAGCACCCGCCGGCCGGCGCCGATCATCGCGACGAGGGCGGCGGCGAGCGTCTGCGTCGTCCCCGTGCCGGGCGGACCCTGGACGGCGAGGGAGGCACCCTGCCGCGCGGCCCGCACCGCCCGGCGCTGGGCCGGGTCCAGGGGCAGGACGCACAGGTCGGGCTCGGGCGGCTCGTCGCCCCCGGAGTAGGGACGCCGGGCCTCGGCGCCGCCCTCCGGTCCGGCCTCGGGTCGTGTCCCCGGTCCGGTCTCCGGTTCACGGACCGGGGCCGCCACGAGGGGACCCACCAACGGGTGGGCGCGCAGCGCGGGCGCCGCGGTGTCGAGGTCGCGCAGCAACGCCCCGGAGCCCGCGGTGAAGCTACCGACGAGCAACCGCTGGTCGATGCCGAAGCCGGGGACGTCGATGCAGACGTCCTCCAGGTGCTCGTAGACGGGACCGGGATCGAATCCCTCCGGCCCGAACGCCAGGCCGCCGAGGGCGTCGGAGTCCAGGCGCAACCGGTGGTCCTCCCGCAGGCGGCGGAGGACCTCGGGGTTCACGGCGACGGCGGGCACCAGCCGCAGCTCGTAGTCGTCGTGCCCGGCGCCGCGCGGGTGCAACTCGCACCCCCGCAGCAGCAGCGGCGCCCGGACCGTCGAGCCGGCGCGCTCGCCCCCGCGGCCCCCGTCCACCGACCACCAGCTCACCAGGCCCAGCGCGAGGTACCCGGCGCGGACGCCGCGCTCCTCGGCGAGGTCCCCGACGGTGCGGCGGATCTGCCGGGCCCGCTGCCGCGCCGCGCTGTGCGCCGCGCGCTCGCGGAACAGGCTCGACAGCCGCGTCGGGCGACCCGCGAGCAGGGTCGCCAGGCCCGACGGGTGGGCGTGGGTGAGGTCCAGGCTCTCGGCCGCGAGGTCGCCCTCGCCGAGCAGGGTGTCCGGGAGCGGCAGCGCGGCCAGGGTCGCCCACCACTCGTCGAGGACGCCGGGGGGCCGTCGGGATCCGGCATCCGGCGGTCCGGGCGCCGGCACGGTCGCCCTGCCGTCCGGCCCCGCGGGAGCGGCCTCCACCGGAGCGGGCACCTCGTGGCGTTCCTCGCCCGGCACGTCGGCCGCGGTCACGTCGGCTGCGGTCACGTCGGCTGCGGGCACCTCAGTCACCGGCTCCTCGGCCATCGGCACCTCGGCTACCCGTTCCTCGGCGACCGGCTCGCCGGCTGCCGGCTCCTCGGCAGCGGTCCCGTCGGCAACGGTCCCGTCGGCAGCGGTCCCGTCGGCAGCGGGCTCCTCGTCCGCCGGTCCCGCCGCAGCGGTCTCACCGGCAGCAGCAGGATCCGCCCCGGGCGTGGACCCGGCGGCGGGCTCGTCACCGGAGGAGACCGGCGACGGGTCGACGACCACCCAGCCCAGGCGCGGCGACGCCGGCGTGCGGGCGATCCCCGGGCCGGCACCGTCCGTCGCGGACCGCGGCCAACCCGTCCCGGCGGCAGGCGGGTCCGCCGCCACCTCGGGGACCTGCGCGATCACCGGAGCATCGTCAGCGGGCCGGTCGATGGCCGCGCGGGCGATGGACAGCCCGTCCGCCGTGGTGCTTCCACCGGGTGCGGGAACGGTCGGCCGCCGCGGGCCGGCCCCCGGGAGGGGCTCGGGCCGCGGTTCGTGGGACCGCATCGCGAGCGGCCGCCCGAGGACGTCGTCCGGCACCGCTCCACCGTAAGCGTCCGGGGCTTCCCAGCCGTGTCAGCCGCTCGGCGCGTCGCTGGACCCCACGTTCTCCTGATCCTGGCGATCACGGGTCAAGCTCCGGCGTCGGACGGCCGACGCACCGGGCGTACCCACGCCGTCACCGGTCGGCGCACCCGCATTCCGCAAGGAGAATCATGGCCCCGACCTCCCCGCCGCCGACGTCCCGGCGGGGTCCGGCGGCGACCGCCGCCCTGCTCCTCACGGCCGCCCTCGGCGCGATCGCGACCGTGCCCGCCCTGGCGGCGCCCGCCCCGGTGGCGCCCGCCGGCGGCGACCTGCTGCACGGCACCCTGCAACGCCTGTCGGTCGAGCGGCAATCAGGCGCGTCACGCAGCGGCGAGATCACCGCCTGGCTGGACGCGCCGGGCGGCCACGTGCCGCTCGATCCCGCCGCCGTCGTCGGCGTGCCCACCGGGACGGCGGTCGCGGTCCGGCTGGCGCCCGCCCCTGCAGGTCGGAACGGTGCCGTGCGGGCGGTGCGCTCGCTCGCCGTCGTCACGCCCGCGCCCTCGACGCCCGCCGGGGCGACCCCGCCGAAGGCGGTCAAGGCGACCCCGCCGAAGGCGGTCAGGGCGCCACAGGTGGCGAAGGCCGCCGTGCACGGCGTGACCCTCCTGCTGGCCCTGCCCGGAACGGCCCGGGCGGACGCGACGACCCCGGCCCGGCTGTCGGCGGCCACCGACGCCGCCGCCCGGTTCTGGTCCGGCCGGACGGACGGCCGCATCGCCTTCGCCGTCACCCGCGCCGTGGGGTGGACGCGCCTGCAGCACGGGTGTGACGACGTCTGGGGGATGTGGGACGAGGCCCGCGCCCGGATCGGCTTCGTGCCCGGTCCCGACCGTCACCTGCTGCTCTACGTGCCGCCGGGGGCGGGCTGCGCGAGCGGGCTGGGCACGGTCTCGCCGTCGGTGGACGCCGGCGGTTACGTGCTGGTCGCGGGGTCGACGACCGGGCTGCTCGCCCACGAGCTCGGCCACAACCTCGGCCTCGGCCACTCCGACGCGCTCCGCTGCGACGGCGTGGCGGACGGCACGTTCGTGGAGGGGTGGTCGAACGGCTGCACGCACGACGACTACGGCGACTGGTACGACATCATGGGCATCAGCTGGGACAACATCGGCTCGTTGAGCACCGCCCAGGCCTACCGGCTCGGCGCGCTCGACGGCGTCCTGGCGGTGAGCGGGCCCACCCGCGCGGTGCTGCGACCGGTGTCCGGGCGGGCGGGGGTGCGCTCGCTCCGGGTCACCGACCCGGACGGCGCGGTCTACGTCGTCGAGTACCGCCCGGCGTCGGGGGCCGACTCCTGGCTCGGGACGGCGTCGGACTGGCGCGGGCTGCGTCCCGGCGTCCTCGTGCGCCGCATCGACCCGCAGGACCCGACCCGGATCCTGCTCCTGGATGCGACGCCGTCACCCTCCGCGCTCGACCCGGCCGACCACGACGAGCCGCTGCGGCCCGGCCAGTCGGTCCGGACGGCGTCGGGCCGGGTGACCATCCGGCTGGAATCGCAGGTCGCCGGGGCCGCCACCGTCGTCGTCGACCGGGACGGCGTCAGCCCCGCCGACGTCGTCCAGCCGGGCGGGCGCCTCGTGAACGGCAGGCAGGTCACCATCGGTGACGCCCCGGCAGCCTGGGCGGTCGCCGGACGCTGAACGGCGGCGGGCCCGCGGCCGGCTGCGGGCCCGCGGCCGGGCGACGATCAGGCCGCGAGGAGCATCGCCAGGACGGCGGTGTCCGGGTCGGCGAGCGGGTTGATCTCGACCTGGCTGACGAGCCGGGTCACGGTGCCGTCCCGCTCGGCCTCGACCCAGGCCGCGCGGTGGCCGAGGCCGAGGTGCGGGATGCCGGGCAGGAACACGCACCCCGACGCCGCCCCGATCACCTCGGGGCTGGAGGGCCGGCTCTCCTGCGGCGGGTGCAACAGGAACAGCGCGGGCGGCGCCGACCGGAACTGCCCGGGGGACGGCGCGCCGTTCCCCATCACGGGACCCGCGGTGGTGACGAGCCCGATCGTGCCCGGCTGCGGGTCGTCCGGGACGTCCTCGACGGCGTTGAACACGGTCGTCGTGGGCACCAGGCCGGGCACCGCTGCGAGCCGGACCGCGAGGGTCAGGAACTGGGCCCACTCGCGCGTGGAGTCCGGCCAGCGACCGGAGACGACGAAGCCGGACAGGCAGCGGTCTCGATGGAACGGCGAGACCTGAACAGGCGGTTGCGACATGGTGCTCCTCCTCCCGAACCACAGGGGGACGACGCTGGCCCGGAACCTGAACGCAGGGTGCGGGACGACCGTGCTGGCACACAAGGGGGTCCGAGTGCCAGCCGCGCATCCGGTGCCCGCGGCGGACGGCGACAATGGCTCCATGGTGCAGAGCGATGACGTACGCATCTACCTGGAGGAAGGCGCGAAACGGACCTTCGCCGTGGCCCTGGACTGGCCCGGCTGGGGGCGCTCCGCGCGCACGGCCGAGGCCGCCGTCGCGGCACTCCTCGCCTACGGGGACCGGTACGCGCTCGTGGCGCGGGCGGCCGGCGAGCCTTTCCCCACCGGCGCCGCGGCCCCTGATCCGGTCGACGGCGCGACGCCGGCCGACGGGGCGGCCACCGGTCGCGTGGACGTCGTGGCGACGGTCGCGGGGAACGCGACGACCGACTTCGGCGCACCCGGGGTCGTCCCACCCGTCGACCTCGCAGGCTGGGACCCGGCCGAGGCGGACCGGCAGTGCCGGCTGCTGCAGGCTGCCTGGGACCGGTTCGACGCGGTGGTGGCCGGGGCGCCCATCTCCCTGCGCAAGGGGCCGAGGGGCGGCGGGCGCGACCGGGACGCGATCGTGGAGCACGTGGTGGGCGTGGAACCCGCCTACGCCCGCAAGGCCGGGTTGCGCCGTCCGGCCCCGAAGGACCGCGCCGGCCTCGACGCCCTGCGCGCCGACCTGGTGGCCCTGCTGCGCGACTCCGCGGGCCGGCCGGCCCCCACGACCGGGTGGCCCGCCCCCTACGTCGCGCGGCGGCTCGCCTGGCACGCGCTCGACCACGCCTGGGAGATCGAGGACCGCACCGAGCGCCCCGGCGGGCCGGACCAGGGATGATCCGGCCCGCCGGCCCAGCGCCCAGCCTTGCGCTCAGCCCTGCGCAGCGCCGGTGAGCGGCGCGCTCAGGTCGTAGACCGTCGTCCCGCCGACGGTCGTGCTGGTGAACGTCGCCGCGACCCAGGTGGCGATGGCGGCCGTCGCGCCCTGTGCGCCGCCCGGGCCGCCGCCCGGTGCACCGCCCTGCCCGCCGCCCGGTGCACCGCCGAACCCGCCACCGAACCCGCCGCCGAACCCGCCGCGGCCACCACCACCGAGGTAGTAGTGGACCTTGTGGGCGGCGACGTCGGCCTTGAACTGGTCGAGTGTGATGGCGGGGTCGGAGCCGCTGAAGCCGCCGAGCGACATCACCGGCGCGTCGGACGAGAGCTGGAGCGACGCCGCCGACTGCGAGCTGGGTGCCGCGGCGACCCACCGGTATCCCGCCGCCCCCTGCTTCAGCAGGGTGACCAGCGCGGGCTGCGTGGTCTCCTCCCCACCGGGACCGCCCAGGGGCATGCCCCCCCCCCCCCCCCCC
>Ga0302299_10002479_pt1 | contig 11287 bp, 11 predicted proteins | sample III_Fen_N3_4_FD_198795 | JGI IMG/M metagenome (GOLD analysis project Ga0302299, IMG submission 198795) | Peat permafrost microbial communities from Stordalen Mire near Abisko, Sweden - III_Fen_N3_4 | ecosystem: Environmental > Terrestrial > Soil > Wetlands > Permafrost | place: Sweden: Abisko...
CGGGTTGCGGCCACACCGCGAGGCCGTGGGGGCCGGCGCCGACGTCGATGCGCCGCAGCAGTCGGCCCGTGCGCGTGTCGATGGCGTACACCTGACCGTCGTAGCGACCCGACAGCCACAGCGTCTTGCCGTCGGCCGACACGCCGCCCATGTCGGGGCTGCCGCCCGGGATCTGCCACGTCGCCACGACCTTGCCGGTGGCGAAGCTGACGACCGACACGGTGCCCGCTCCGCGGTTCGAGACGTAGAGATTGCGTGCATCGCGACTCGGGTAGAGCCCGTGCGCGCCACGACCGGTGGGCAGGAAGCCGGTGATGCGGAATCGGCGCCCGTCGACCTTCCAGAGCCCGTTCGCCATCATGTCGGCCACGTAGAACGTCTTCCCGTCCGGCGAGAGCTTCACGTCCTGCGGCATCGAGCCCGACCGCAGGGTCAGCGTCCCGACCACCCGCTGCCGGCGAACGTCGACCTTGAGCAGCTGGCCCGAGAACTCGCAGCTCGCGATCAGGTAACGGCCGTCGGCCGAGAAGTCCATATGATCGACGCCCGTGCAGTCGACGGGCACCGACCGGTGGAGACGGAAGGTGTGCGCGTCGCGGAAGTCGAGCCGGTGGAGCGCCTCGGCGACGACGATCGCGAACCGCCCGTCGGGCGTGAAGTACATGTTGTACGGGTCGTCCACCGGGATCCGCGTTCCCGGCTTCCCCGTGCGTGGATCGATCGGCGTCAGGCTGTTGCCCGTGTCGTTCGTGACGTAGAGCGTCTTCAGGTCGTACGCCGGGACCACGTGCTGGGGCAGGCCTCCGACGGCGAAGTGATCGACGACCCGGTACGTGCGCGGGTCGATCACATCCACCGTGTCGGACTTCGAATTCGGGACGTACAGGCGCGAGAGGGCGAAGCGCGCGGCCCCGCGCAGCTGGTTGGCCCTGTCCGCCGCGTAGACGTTGGCGGCGTCGAGCGGAGCCGGCACACTCGTGACGGCGGACGACTTCCGTGCCGTGACGGTGACGCGACGGACCGCGGTGACGGCTGCGACGGTGCCGCCTCGGGCACGACCGCCCGCCACCACGATCCGATCGCCGAGCCCGACGGCGGCGAGATCACTGAGCGGCTCCGGCAGCCGGCCGACGGCGTGGCTGGTTCGCCGAGCGACGTAGATCGCGACGATCGTTGCTCTCGGCGTTCCGGTCGTCGCACCTCTTCCGCCGAGCACATAGGCGGTGCCACCAAGGGGCGCCGCCGCGGCATGCGTCACCGGCGAAGCGAGCCGAGTGAGGACGACGACGCGACCCCCCGGCGTGTACACGAGCACGGCATCGGTCGCCGAGCCGTCGGGCCGCGAGCCCCCGGCGATCACGAGCCTGCCGCCGACCGCCGTCACCGCCGCGTAGCGCAGCGGCGAGGGGAGGTGCGCAACGACGCGCGCCGGCGAGCCGGGCTTCCACGCCACGATCGTGTCCAGCCATTGCGTACCCGTGTAGCCGCCGACGACGTAGGCGGTTCCGCCGATCGCCGCCGCGGCCTGGTCCGAGCTCGGCGCCGGGAGACGGCCGGCAACGCTCGTTCCGCCGCTCGCTGGATCGACTCGAAGGATCTCGGCGTGCTGGCCGACCCCGTCACCGCCGCCGAAAAGGAAGACCCCGCCGGGCAGCGTCACCGCGGCGGTGTCGTGGAGGGCCGTCCGCAGCGATCCGACGCGACGCGCGCGCGCCCGGTCGACCCGGATGATGTCGCCCGTCGACGTGTCGGCGGCCGTGAGGCCGCCGATCAGAACCACGCTGCTCGCTCCGGCGGCCGAGGCCGCCGCATTCTGGACCGGGCTCGGAAGCACTCCGGCCGACGTCGAGACGAGGCGGACGGTCGTCACGAGACGGGCGGTCGCCCGCACCGGAACGGTCCTGGCGACCGTTGGCGCCGGCGCCGAGCTGCTGTTACCGCCGCCGCCTCCGGAGGAGAGCTGCCAGGCTCCTACGATCACCGCGAGCGCGACGGCGGTCACGAGCAGCCCGGCAACCCGACGGCGGCGTTTGCGCTGCGCGCTGAGCCTTCGCCGCCGCTCGAGGACGCTCCCGGGGGGTTCCGAGCTCACCCCTTCACAGTGACCGTCACTGCCTGAACGCTGCCTGAACGGTGGACGGTCGCCTCGGACCCGAGCTGGTGCGCCGCGGTGGCGGGATGACCCAGCGTGAGCGGCTCGTCGAGCTTGATCAGGCCAAAGCGGATGAGGACGAGCGGCAGCCGCGCGAGGGGGTGCATCTCCTTGCTGTGCGCCCAGCGTCCGACGTACCGCGTCACGGGAGCCTCCGGGTTGATCCGCTTGATCGCCCGGTAGAGCGCCCCCGACTCGGCATTCTGGTTCCTCACGATCCTGTCGCGCAGGCTCCACCAAAGGTGGAGCGGGACTCCCGACCACGCGATCTGCCGCGCGAACGCGATCGGGCTCCGCTCGGCGTAGGCCCGCGGCACCTGCGCCGGGGTGCCACCGATCTCCACCCGCGCGAGGTGCTGGAGGAACCGCCCGTCACGCAGCTGCGCGAACGCCCGATAGCGCGCCACCATGTTCGTGGCCGAGTCGAGCGCCGCCGCTCCGGCCAGCAGGTGCGGATGCGTGGCGACGAGCAGGAGCGTCTCCTGGCCGCCCATGCTGCTGCCGATCGCATAGATCCTCGAGCGGTCGAGGCGGAGCCCCGGTACCGCGCGCTCCACGATCGCCGGCATCCGGGCGAGGTCGTCGATCTGCCCCCGCCAACCCCACGAGTACCGCGTCAGCCGGCGCCCCTGACCCTCCGGATCGACGACGGCGAAGGGGCCGAAGGCCGGCAGGGCGCCCCAGTAGTTGAGGTTGGTGCGGGCCGAAATGCCACGCCCGTGAACCGCGATCACGAGCGGCAGCGGGGGGTGGCGCCGCACGTCGTACCCGCGCGGGAGAACGACGAACCCGTCTCGATACCGGCCGTCGCTCGCGGTGTATGCGAACCTGACGACACGGACGAGCTCCGGGTGGCTGCGAACGAGGTCTCGGTAGCGGACGTGGAACGGGACGAGCTCCTGGAGCGCAGTCGGTCGCGCGGTGGCAGCCGCAGCGCGCGGACGGGCTCGGGCGGCGGCCGCCGGGGGCTCGTGCACGACGCCGACGACGCCCGTCGTGAGCAGCAGGAGCCCGATCGCCAGGATCAGGACGAGCCGCCCCGAGCGAGCGCCTGGGGGCGCCGCGGCGGCGTCTTCGGATCGAAACCTTACGCTGCCAACTCCATCGCGCTCTCAAGCTAGGGCCCGGCGCCTGAAGGGCACCTGAACGGCGGCAGGGAGCGTCAGTCGCGGGCAGCGACGGCTGCGGCATCCCGGCGCCGGCGCCTCAGCCGGTGCCAGAAGAACAGGGCACCGGCCGCCACAACGACGACGGCGAGCCCGATGAGGCCGAAGTCGCGGAAGATCGTCGCGGCGACGTGGCCGAGCAGGTAGGCGGCGAGCCCGATGGTCGTCGCCCAGGCGATTCCCCCGAGCGCGTTCCAGAGGAGAAAGGTGCGCCAGCGCATGTGGTTCGCGCCCGCGAGCCACGAGCCGACGACGCGGAGGCCCGGCAGCCAGCGGGCGAGAAACACCGCCTTCGGCCCGTGCTTCTCGAAGAACGCCTCGCCCCGAACGAGGAAGGTGCGGCGCCGCTCCATCCACCTCCCGTCGCGCGTGAGCAGCTGCCGGCCGGCGTGACGGCCGAGGAGATAGCCGATGTTGTCGCCGACGATCGCGGCCAGGGCGGCGACGGCGATCACGACCTCGATCACGATGCCGGAGTGCTGGGACGCCAGGATCCCGACCGCGATCAGGCTCGTCTCGCCGGGCACGGGCAAGCCCGACGACTCCGCCGCGACGACGACGAACAGCGCCCCGTAGACGAGGAGCGGCGGCAGGCCGAGAAGCCAGTTCGTGATCACGCGAGAGGCAGCCGCACGCTGAACCGGCCACCCGCGCCGTTCGCCTGCGCCACGACCTCACCGCCGGCACTTCGTGCGAGACGGCGCGAGAGCGCAAGCCCGAGGCCGGCGCCACGAGGGTCGGAGCTCGCGAGCGAGCCCCGCGCACCCGGTTCGAAGATCGCCTCGGTCTCGGCCTCCTCGAGGCCCGCCCCGTCGTCGACGATCTCGACCGATGCCGTGGTCCCGTTCACTCCGACCTCGACCGAGATCTGCGAGCGGCCGTAGCGGACTGCGTTGTCGAGGAGCGGGTGTACGATGCGCTCGAGCAGATCGGCCTCGATCGCCACGGTTACGGGGCGCGGCGGCACCGACAGGCGGATCTCCATGCCCGCCGTCGTGACCTCCTCGCGCACGGCCTCGACGCCCGCCCTGACGCCGTCCCGCGCGTCGCTCGTGGAGCGCCTCGTCCCCGCCGCCTGCCGCGCCGCGGAGAGCAGCGCCTCCACGGCGCGCGTCATCTGGCCGGCGTTGCGCTGGACTGCCTCGAGGCTCTCGCGGTACTCGTCGCCCGTCCGCTCGCGGCGGAGAGCGAGCTCCGACTCGGTCGCGATCTTCGCGAGCGGCGTCCGGAGCTCGTGGGAGAGCTCCGCCGTCAGCCTCTGCTCGTGACGCAGGCTCGCAGAGAGCCGCTCGAGCAACGCGTCGAGCGTGGCCGCGAGCTGCGTCAGCTCGTCGTACGGCTCGCCGCGGTCGAAGCGCCGGTCGAGGTCGTGGTCGCTCCAGGCCGCGGCGTCGTCCGTCATGCGCGACACGGGCAGCAGCGCCTTGCCCAGGATCCAGTGGCTCAGGAGAGCAACCGCCGCGAGCAACAGGACCGCGAGAGCGACCGAGCCGACGAGCGCCGTCGTCGCCGTCTCGTCGTAGGCGGCGATCGGGACACCCGCGACCACCGTGCCGATCCGCTTGCCGCCGGCGGTGACGGGAACCGCGTAGAGGCGAATCGACTCGTTGACCCGCATCGTCCGCCTGGAGCCGGATGCGAGCGAGGCGGCGGCCGCGGTCAGGGTGGCGGGGACGCGCGGCTTCTCGAGGATCGTCCTCCCGGAGAACACCCATACGGGGCTGCCGACGGGAGTGTGGGCCTCCAGCCCTGTCGGCGAGACAAGCGCCCCGTTCCGGACGCTGAGCGACGAGAGCTCCGCCTCGGCCTGGGCCCGGGCGAGCGCGGTGGCGTTTGCAGAGAGACGGTGCCCGAGCACGAGGTTGAATGCAGCCACCCCGATGACGAGGGCGAGCGCGACGGCGCCGACGGCCGCGAGCAGGAGGCGGGTGCGCACGCCGATTCGCAGCGGTCGGATCATCGGAGCGAGTATCCGACGCCGTGCACGGTCGCGATCTCCGGCGCCCCGGGTAGAGGCTCGAGCTTGCGACGGAGACGGGCGATGTAGACGTCGAGCGTGTTGTCGTGAACGATCGCACCGTGCACCCAGCCCGCCTCGACGAGCTGGCGACGCCGGACGGCGGCCCCCGGCGCGGCGGCGAGTCGGGCGAGCAGCCGGAACTCGGTCGGCGTCAGGTCGATGGTCGCGCCCCCGCAGGTCGCGGCGTGCGTCCCCGCATCGAGCCGCAGGTCGCCCACGTCGACAGAGTTGCCGCTCCCGCCCCGTCTGACGAGCGCGCGGAGGCGGGCGACCAGCTCGGCGAATGCGAACGGCTTGGTCAGGTAGTCGTCGCCGCCCGCGGCGAAGCCCGACAGGCGATCGGGCAGCGCGTCGCGGGCAGTGAGGAAGATGACGGGCGTCGACTCGCCCCGGGCCCTGAGCGCCTGGACGACATCGCGGCCGTCCGCGTCGGGCAGCCCGATGTCGACGACCATGGCGTCCGGAGGCCGCTCCCGGAACAGCTCGAGAGCCTCGGCGGCGCTCGCGGCGGCGGTCACGCGAAAGCCCTCCTCGCGGAGCCCGCGCGTCACGAGCGAGCGGAGCTCGAGGTCGTCCTCGAGCACGACGACGTAAGGGTCGATCATCTCCCCGTCAGTATCGCGCCTGGCCGGGCCGGGCAGCGGGGCCGGTGAGGTCACGGATCGCAGCTCTCGCCGGTCGTCCGTCGCAACGGCCTCTACGCGACGTTGGCGAGGCGTCGCCGGGCGGGCCGGATCGCGTCGCCGACATCGGACCACGACGAGACCAGGGCCACGGCGACGACTCCGATCACCACGTCCGTCAGCGCCGTCGCAGCCTGCATGCCGACGCCGAACCCGAGCACGGCGGCGGCGCTCACCGTCCCGGCGAGCGCGAAGGCGAGCGCTGCCTGCTGGGTCCCGGCGTTGCCGGGAGCGAGCGGGAGCAGCGCCGCCAGGTTCTGCGCCACGATCACGAGGAGCACGGCCCACAGGCCCCCACCCACGTGGAACGCGAGCAGAAAGCAGTAGACGGTCGCGAACCGGAACGTCCACGCGACGAGCTTCCACGCGATCACGCCGCGCAGGAGCTGCCGGGGCGCGCGCACGACCGACATCCCGCGGACGAGCGAGGTGGTGGCTCCGGCCAGGCGCCGCCGCGCCAGCCAGGCGATCGCGCCGAGCACGATCGCAACGCCGCCCAGGGCCGCGAGCACGAGAGGGTGCGCCCGAACGGAGGCGAGCGGCGATGCGACCGGCCCGACCGACCGGCCTGCGAGGAGCAGCGCGCCGATCACGACGAGCCCGAAGACGACCTCGATGCCGGTCTCGAGGACGATCGTGCCGGCGATCGTGCCGACGGTCGATCCGGGCACGCGGCGGCGCATGATGCCGAGCCGGAGAGTCTCACCGACCCGCGCGGGAAGGACGGCGTTGGCACCGATGGCGCCCGCGAACGCACCGAGGCTCGTCCGGTACCGGATCGTGCCGTTCGGGTGCGCATGGCTGACGATCGCGTGCCACGAGCGAGCTTCGGCAGCCACCTTGCCGAGGTGCAGGACCACGGCCGCCGCAAGGGCGACGAGCGAGGCACCCGCAAGCGTGTGCGTTGCCCCGGTGACGATCGCGAGGATGGCATGCACTCCGCTATCGTCGTCCGCGCGACCTGACGCCGGCCTGAATGCCGGCCGGCCGCCGGATGCGGTCGCAGGAGGCGAAAGCGAGCGCCCTCGCTGCTACGTTCCCGGGCGTGAGTGACCGCGCGCATCTCGTCTCCGACATGCAGGCGTCGGCGCCTCCCGTCGAGCTCGCACTCTCCCGGGCCGGCGTCACCGGCGTGCAGAAGGCGATCCGCATTCGGCGCGGCGACGCCGAGACGGTGATGGCAGCCGAGATCGAGTGCACCGTCGACCTCGCCCGCGGTCAGAAAGGCGTCCACATGTCGCGCTTCCCCGAGGTCTTCGACGAGGCGATAGGCGACGTCGTGCTCGGCGAGGCCCGGATCGTGGAGGAGATCGCCGAGGTCATAGCGCGGCACATCGTCGAGCGTCAGCGCGCCGTCCGGGCCGAGGTGCGCATCACGGCCCGCTGGCCGATGCGCCGCCTGACTCCGGTGACCGGGTTGCCGACGCAGGAGATGGTCTCCCTGATCGGGATCGCCGCCGCGACGGAGCAAGGCGCTCGTCGTGTCGTCGGCGTCGAGGCAGCCGGGATCAACGCCTGCCCATGCGCGCAGGGGCTCGTCGCCGGCCGCGCCGCCGAGAGGCTCGCCGAAGCCGGCTTCGATCCGGGTGACATCGAGCAGATCCTGGAGCTCGTCCCGATTGCGACCCACAACCAGCGGGGCCGCGGCACGCTGCTCGTCGGCACCGCGAACGACATCGACGCCGAGACGCTCGTCGACCTCGTCGAGCGCTCGATGAGCTCTCCGGTGTTCGAGCTCCTGAAGCGGCCCGACGAGCTGTTCGTCGTCGAGCACGCCCATCTGCAGCCGCGGTTCGTGGAAGACTCGGTGCGCGTCGCGCTCAAGGGCCTGCTCGACGAGGTTCCGGCGCTCGCCGACGGCGACTTCGTCTTCTCCCGGCAGGTCAACCTCGAGACGATCCACGCGCACGACGTGCTGGCCGAGCGCTGGGGCACGGTGGGCGAGCTCCGCAGCGAGATCGCCGGCGGCAACGGTGCGCGTCAGACGACGCTCGCCGACTGGCTCAACTCGTAACGGACTTGCTGTCGCGCGAGAAGCGCGATTCGGTGCCGTGCAGGAGGCGGCCGATGTTCTGCCGGTGCAGCACGATCACCGCGAGGCTCGCAACCGTCGCGAAGATCACGGTGGCCCACGGCTCGCCGAGCAGCAGGCAGAGGACGGGCAGCGCCACCGCCGTCGCGAGCGAGGCGAGCGACGCGTACCGGAACAGCACGAACGTCACGAGCCAGACGCCGAGGCAGATACCCGCCGCGAGGGGAGCGAGTGCGAGCACGACGCCGCCTCCGGTCGCGACCATCTTCCCTCCCTTGCCGAACCCGAGCCAGATCGGGCGCGCGTGGCCGAGCATCGCGGCTGCGCCGGCGAGCACGCCGACCCACTCGCCGCCGAGCTTCACGCCGACGAGCGCCGGCACGAAGCCCTTGAGGACGTCGAGCAGCGCCACCGGCACGCCGAGCCAGCGGCCGTAGGCGCGCCAGACGTTGGACGCGCCGATGTTCCCGCTGCCCTGCTTGCGGATGTCCTCGCCCCGGAAGAGCCGGACGACGACGACGCCCGAGGGAATCGACCCGATCAGGTAGCCCCCGGCGACGATGAGGGCGTTCTCGAGCACCTCTCGGGTCAGGCGGCCGGGATGCCGTAGCTCGTGATCCAGCCGTTCACGACACTCCAGTCGAGGTTCGCGAAGAACGCGTCGATGTACGCGCCACGATCTGTCTGGAAGTCGAGGAAGTAGGCGTGCTCGTAGGTGTCGAGCGCCACGAGGGGCGTCGCGTTCCAGACGGGGAACGTGTTCTGCGCGTCGCCGATGTAATTGAAGAGCCGGTGCTCGTCCCAGTCGTAGGCCGTCCAGGCCCAGCCACGGCCCGCCATCCCGGTGGCCCTGAGATCGTCGCGCCAGGAGTCGACCGAGCCGAAGTCCCGCTTGATCAGGGCGTCGATCGCCCCGGTCGGGTCGCCACCCTCGCCGCCCAGGTGCGCGAAGTAGATCTCGTGGTTCTTGATCCCCCCGATCGCGAAGCTGAGATCGACCTTGAGAGCGCGCAGCTCCGAGTAGACCTGGTTCGCGGCCGAGCGGTCGACGGCCTCGAGCTTTCCGAGGATCTCGTTTCGCTTGGCAACGTAGCCCTGGTACAACCGGTGGTGAGCCTCGATCGAGGCGCGCGAGATGCCGTCGAGTTGAAGGAGAGCAGGCCTCAGCTCGCGCGGCGTGATCTCGGTGTACGTGGCCATCTGAAAAGGGAACCTCCTGCTCGACGAGATGCCCCGCAGCATATCCTTGCAGCGGAACCGAACGAAGGAGTAAGGAATGGCGTATCAACTGCCCGACCTGGCGTATGCATTCGACGCGCTCGAGCCGCACATCGACGCGACGACGATGGAGATCCATCACGACAAGCATCACGCCGCGTACGTGACGAACCTCAACGCCGCCCTCGAGGGCACGGAGTGGATGGATCGTCCGATCGACTCGGTGCTCTCGAATCTCGAGATCCTGCCCGCCGACAAGCAGGCGGCCGTGCGGAACAACGGCGGTGGCCACGCGAACCACACCCTGTTCTGGGAGACGCTCTCGCCGAGCGGCGGAGGCGAGCCGGCCGGCGCGCTCGCCGAGGCGGTTCAGGCCACCTTCGGCGCCTTCGACGTGCTCAAGCAGCAGATGGTCGACGCCGGGATCAAGCGGTTCGGCTCGGGCTGGTCGTGGCTCGCCTGGGACGGCACGGGCCTCGCCGTGCTGTCGACGCCGAACCAGGACTCACCGGTGTCGGAGGGCAAGACGCCGCTCCTCGGGATCGACGTCTGGGAGCACGCCTACTACCTCAAGTACCAGAACCGGCGCCCCGAGTACCTGGAGGCGATCTGGAACGTCGTCGACTGGAACGCGGTCGGCGCCCGCTTCAAGGCGGCACGCGGCTAGACGACGGGCAATGTGGGCGCCCGGGGAACGCGGCCGACGCCTCGTCGCCCCGGGCGCCGCGGTACCGTTCACGCGATGACGCCCATCGCCCCGCTCCAATCCGTCCCGGCGCCGGTTGCGTAGGTCCTGGATGTGGAAGCTGCCCTCGCCCTACCCTTGCTCCGAACCGCTCGAACCGCCACGATCGAGCACGTGAGCACGCCGGAGGTCACCGACGCCGCGCTGATCGAGCGCGTCGCGGAGCGAGAGCGGGCGGCGTTCGAGCAGCTCTATGCGCGCTACGCGCGCTCCGTGCTCGGGCTCGCCCTGCGCCGCCTCGGCGACCGCGGGCGCGCGGAGGACACGGTGCAGGAGGTGTTCGCGGCCGTCTGGCGGTCGGCCGCGAGCTACGACCGAACGCGTGGGCCCGGTGGTGCCTGGCTCTACACGATCGCCCGCAACGCGATCGTCGACGCGCAGCGCCGGCGGCCCCCACCCACCGTGGCCGATCCTCCCGAGCTCGTCTCGCCGCACCCGACCCCCGACGAGGAGGCCGAGGCCTCGTGGAGCGCGTGGCGCGTCCACCGCGCGCTCGAGACGCTGCCCGAGAACGAGCGGGTCGTGATCGACCTCGCCTACTTCTCCGGCCTCTCGCAGAGCGAGGTCGCGAGCTTCCTGCAGCTTCCGCTGGGAACCGTAAAGACGCGCACGCGCAGCGGGCTCACCCGCCTGGCCGATGCGCTCGAGGGGGAGCTGTGAGCGAGAGCCGCCCTCCGTCCTTTGCCGATCTGGTCGACCCCGACGATCCCGATCGCGCCCGGCTCGAGGCGGCACACGACCTCCTCGTCGCTGCCGGCGCTCCCCCCGAGCTGCCGCCCTCGCTCGAGGAGGCACCGCCGGAGCCGCAGGCCAGGCTCATCACTTTCCCTCGACGTCGCTACACGGCGATCGCGGCCGTCGCGGTCGCGGCGACGGTGCTGTTCGGCGTCGGCTACGCGATCGGCAATCGCCACAGCCCGGAGAAGCCCGTCCAGACGATCGCGATGGCGGGCCCGGCGGGTGCAACGGCATCGATCGCCCTGCTCTCGCCGGACGCCGCGGGCAACTGGCCGATGCGCCTCGAGGTCTCCGGGCTACCCGCGCTGCCGGCCGGTCGGAGCTACACGCTCTGGCTCACCCGTGGCGGCAAGCTGGCCGAGTCGTGTGGCTCGTTCGTCGTGGCCTCCGGGACGACGAAGGTCCCGCTCAACGCGCCCTACCGGCTCAAGCAGTTCGACGACTGGGTGATCACCCGCACCGGCTCGACCCGCCCGTTGTTGCGAAGCACCACCGTCTGAGAATGGCCTCCGGCCCGGGCGCTATCGTCGGGT
>Ga0302299_10002480_pt1 | contig 11281 bp, 9 predicted proteins | sample III_Fen_N3_4_FD_198795 | JGI IMG/M metagenome (GOLD analysis project Ga0302299, IMG submission 198795) | Peat permafrost microbial communities from Stordalen Mire near Abisko, Sweden - III_Fen_N3_4 | ecosystem: Environmental > Terrestrial > Soil > Wetlands > Permafrost | place: Sweden: Abisko...
TTCGACGCCGCGCTCGCCACCGTCGACAAGGGCTTCGACCCCCTCCAGGTGGAGGCCGCGTTCGTCGCAACCCAGCGGGGCACGCTGTGGGGCCAGGAGGGCATCGGCGGCAACACCGTACCCACCGCGATCGGCCTCGCCGGGATCCCCTGCACCCGCATCGAGAACGCCTGCCCATCGGGCAGCGACGCGTTCCGGGTCGGCGCCATGGCGGTCGCCAGCGGCGTCCACGACGTCGTGCTCGTGATCGGTGTGGAGAAGATGCGCGACAAGTCCGGTGACGAGGGGCTGCTCGCCCGCGCCGCGGCCGGCCACCCCGTCTACACCCGGGGCGAGACCGCGCCGGTGCTGTTCGCGCCGTTCGCCACCCGGCACATGCACGAGTTCGGCACCACGCGCGAGATGCTCGCGTCGGTCGCGGTGAAGAACCACTACAACGGCGCCCGCAACCCCAACGCGCACTTCCGCAATGAGATCACGATCGAGGACGCGATCAAGTCGGCGCCGGTGTGCCATCCGCTACACCTCCTCGACTGCTGCCCCCAGACCGACGGTGCCGCCGCCGTGCTGCTCGTCAGCGCGGAGCGCGCCGAGGAGTTCACCGACAACCCGGTGTACGTCGCCGGGTTCGGCGTGGCCACCGACCACCCGTACCTGCACGAGAAGAGCACGTTCACCTCGTTGCGGGCCACGACGATGGCCGCCGAGCGCGCCTACAAGATGGCCGGCGTCGAGCCCGGCCAGATCGACAGCGCCGAGGTGCACGACTGCTTCACGATCACCGAGATCCTCGACATCGAGGACCTCGGCTTCGTCGAGAAGGGCAAGGGTGGCGTCGCCTCGCTCGAAGGCGAGACCTCGCTCACCGGTCGCATCCCGGTCAACACCTCCGGCGGCCTCCTCGCCAAGGGCCACCCGATCGGCGCGACCGGCGTCGCCCAGATCGTCGAGTGCTGGTCGCAGCTGCGCGGTCAGGCCGACGAGCGTCAGGTCGAGATGCGCAACGGCTACGCGCTCCAGCACAACGTCGGCGGCCGCGGCTCCGGCGTCTCTGTCATCAACATTCTCACGACGAACAAGTAGGTCCCCGTGATCCGCTACGAGATCGGCGCCGACCACGTCGGGCGCATCACCCTCGACCGTCCCGACGCGAAGAACGCGCTCACGGTGGAGATGCGCGACGACATCGTCGCCGCGGTCCGCGACGCGCGAGCCAACGACGACGTGCGGGCCCTGCTCATCAACGGCGAAGGCGGAGCGTTCTGCGCGGGCATGGACCTCGGCGCGTCCACGGTGATGAAGGCCGCCGAACCCGGGTACCGCACCCGCAGCACCGCGGAGGCCCTGCGGGTCGGCGTCCAGGCCTTCATCCGCGAGCTGTGGGAGCTCGACAAGCCGACCGTCGCGTGTGTGAACGGCGCCGCGGTGGGCCCGGGCGCGCACCTCGCCCTCGCGTGCGACTTCGTGCTCGTCCAGCCCGGCACCAAGTTCATGTGGTCCTTCGCCCGGTGGGGCCTCGTGGTCGACGCCGGCGGGGCGTACCTCCTCCCCCGGCTCGTCGGACTGCCCCGGGCCAAGGCCATGGTCATGCTCGGCGAGGGCGCCCAGGGCCAGGAGGCCGTCGACCTCGGGCTCGCGTACCGCTGTGTGGAGGCCGACGACCTCGCGGCCACCGCCGACGCCCTCGCGGTCCGGCTCGCGGCCGGCCCCACCCGCTCCCTGGGGCTCTCGAAGCGCCTGCTCAACGAGTCGTTCGAGACCGACCTCACCCGGGCCCTCGACCTCGAGGGCACCTACCAGTCCCTCGCCGCGACCTCCGAGGACCTCCGCGAGGGCATGGCCGCCTTCAAGGAGCGCCGGGACCCGAACTTCACCGGCGGCTGATCCCGACTTCACGCAGCCCCGGGCGCCCCATTACGCTCCCCGACGCTGACGTCAGGTTCCGCACGCACAACAGGGAGTCACCGATGGGTCTGTTCGACGGCAAGGTCGCGATCGTCACCGGCGCGGGTCGCGGCATCGGTCGCGAAGAGGCATTGCTCCTCGCGAAGGAAGGCGCGTCCGTCGTGGTCAACGACCTCGGTGGCGCCCGCACCGGCGAGGGCTCCGACGTCGGTCCGGCGCAGCAGGTCGTCGACGAGATCGTCGCCGCCGGGGGCACCGCCGCGGCCAACGGGAACGACTGCTCGAGCTGGACCGGCGCCGAGGAGATGGTGAACCAAGCCATCGAGACGTTCGGCTCGCTCGACATCCTGGTCAACAACGCGGGCATCCTCCGCGACAAGATGAGCTTCAACATGACCGAGGAAGAGTGGGACTCGGTCATCAAGGTCCACCTCAAGGGCCACTTCGCGCCGGCCCGGTTCGCGGCCGCGTACTGGCGCCAGAAGAGCAAGGACACTGGCGAGTCGGTGAACGCGAAGATCGTGAACACCGCGTCGGAGTCGGGTCTCTACGCCAACGCCGGGCAGGCCAACTACGCGGCGGCGAAGGCCGGCATCGCGTCGCTGACGATCGTGCTCGCCCGCGAGCTCGAGCGCTTCGGCGTCCGGGTCAACTGCATCGCCCCCGTTGCGCTCACCCGCCTCACCGAGGACCTCATGGGCGGCGGCGAGGCCAACGAGGAGCTGGCCAAGAAGCTCGCCCCGGCCAACATCGCCGCCGGAGTGTGCTGGCTGGCTTCCGACCTCAGCGACGGCGTCAACGGCCAGGTGCTCAAGATCCAGGGCGGCCTCGCGCAGATCGTGCAGGGCTGGCGACCGATCACCCAGATCACCTCCGACGAGGCCTGGACCATCGAGGCCATCGCGGCGCAGCGCGACGCGCTGTTCGCGAGCTCCGAGCCCGGCATCCCGCCGTTCTTCCTCAACATCAACGACCCCACCGGCTGACCGGGCGGCGTCGAGCCACGGCGCCGCCGCGACGAGCGCTCAGATGGTGCGGTCGGCCCAGTGCTGCTCGCGCAGCACGCGCTTGAGGACCTTGCCGTTGGGTTGGCGGGGCAGCTCGTCGACGAGCTCGAAGCGCGCCGGCACCTTGAAGTCGGCGAGCCGTTCGCGGCAGTAGTCGGCGAGCGCGTCGGTCGTGACCGGCTCCCGCGCCTCCACCACCGCCATCAGCTGCTCGCCCAGGCGCTCGTCGGGCACCCCGAACACCGCGCAGTCGACGACGGCCGGGTGCGTGTAGAGCACCTCTTCGATCTCGCGCGGGTAGACGTTGACGCCGCCGCGGATGACCATGTCGGCGGCGCGGTCGGTGAGGAACAGGTAGCCGTCGGCATCGAGGTATCCGACATCGCCGACGGTGAACGCGTTGTCGCGCCACGCGCTCGCGGTCTTCTCCGCGTCCTCGTGGTAGTGGAACGTCGCGCCACCCGGGGGCATCACGTAGATCATCCCGGCGGTGCCGACCGGCTGCTCCTGGCCGAGCTCGTCGAGGATCCGCACCTCCACGCCGGGCCAGGGCAGGCCCACGCTCCCCGGGCGCTCCAGCCACTCCGCCATGGAGATGCGGGTGGCGCCGCCCTCGCTCATCCCGTAGAGCTCGGCGATCTCGCACGGTGCCAAGGCCTCGATGATCCGGTACTTCACCGGCACCGGGCACGGAGCGCCGGCGTGCACGATCAGCGCGAGGGACGACAGGTCGTACCGCGCGCGCTCGTCCTCGGGGACCTCGAGCATGCGGATGAAGTGCGCCGGCACCGCGAACGTCCGGGTGACGCCGTGCTTCGAGACGAGGCGGAACCACTCGCGTGCGTCGAACGACGGCAGGATCACCGTCGTCGCGCCGACGGCGAGGGCGGCCATGGTCCAGCCGCCCGGGCCCGCGTGGTAGGCGGGACCGGTGACGATGTAGACGTCGTCGGCCGTCCAGCCCCACAGCATGATCTGACCGGCCGTCGCCTGCGCGGCGCGCTCGGGGTCGATCTTGCCGTGCACGACGCCCTTGGGCCGACCGGTCGTGCCCGAGGTGTAGAAGATCGGCGCGCCGAGCCCCACGAGCTCACGCGGCGGCCCGTCGGGTGCCGCGGCGATCGCACCCTCGTAGGCGTCGCCCCGGCCCACCACGAGCAGCGCGCACCCGGTCGCCTGCGCCGCGGGCTCGGCGAACTCGAGCAGGTCCGCGTGGGCGACGAGGAGCTTCGCGCCCGAGTCCTCGAGGATGTAGGTGAGCTCGTCCCGCTTGAGGTGCCAGTTCACGAGCACGACCGGGGCCTCGATCTTGCTCGCGGCGGCCCACACCTCGAAGAACTCGATCGAGTTCGGCACCATGATCGCGACCCGGTCGTCGGCGGCGATCCCCCGGGCCGCGAGCGCGTGGGCCAGGCGCGTCGTGCGCGCGTCGAAGCCGGCGAAGGTCACGACCCGGTCGCCCAGGACGAGCGCGGGCTTGTCGGGCGTCTGCCGGGCGTGCTCGCTGATCCCGATCGTCATCCGCCGGGACACTAGTGAACGATGACACCGGCGTCAGGTTCCCTCCGGAGGCGATAGCGTCCGCGGCCGTGCCCAGCTTCCTCACCGACGACGAGCTCCGCACCCTGGCCGCGGCCACCGATCGGCTCGTCCCGCCACTCGACGACCACCCCGGCGCGGCGGCGCTCGGCGTCGCCGACTACGTCGACACCCTGCTCGGCGCGTTCACGTTCGACCCGCCCCGCATCTTCGCAGGCGGCCCGTTCTCGGGCCGGGCGGGCGGTGACGCGTCGTTCGCCGACTTCCTTCCCCTCTCGCCGCTCGAGGAGCTCGCCTGGCGGACCCGCATCGAGGGGTCCCGAGGTGATCCGGCCCGCGAGTTCAACGGCCCGGTCGTCGGGTGGCAGGAGCGGTACCGGGCGGGGCTGGCCGCGCTCGGTGCCGACTTCACCGACCAGGCGGCCGAGGAGCAGGACCGCCGTCTCGACGCCGACCCTGCCTTCAAGGCCCTCTGCTACGAGCACGCCTGCGAAGGCGCCTACAGCGCACCCGAGTACGGCGGGAACCGCGACGGCGCCGGGTGGCGGGCGATCCGGTTCGCGGGCGACGTCCAGCCCCGGGGCTACACCGACGAGGAGGTCAGCGGCCGTGACTGACGCCGCGCGCGACTGCGACGTCGTGATCGTCGGCACCGGGCCCGGCGGTGCGACCGCCGCCCACGTCCTCACCCAGGCCGGTCGATCCGTCGTCATGCTCGACAAGGGCCGCAACCACCTGCTGGCGCTCGACGCGCCGTTCGGGCCGCTCGGGCACGTGAGCAACGACGAGCTGAAGTTCACCCGCCGCCACTTCCTCGGTCCCGACCCCCTCCTCGAGCCGCGCACCTACCGCGACACCGACGAGGACGGTGACCACCTCTGGGTCGGCGATGTGAACAACCTCCCGTCGACGGTCGGCGGCGGCGGATTCCATGCCGACGGCAAGCTGCCGCGGTTTCGCGAGGTCGACTTCCGCGCGCGGTCCGAGCTCGGCCCGATCGAGGGCGCCGACATCGTCGACTGGCCGTTCGGGTACGACGAGCTCGAGCCGTACTACGCGGAGGCGGAGCGCCTCGTCGGTGTCGCCGGCGACCACACCGCCAATCCGTTCGCGGCGTGGCGCTCCGGTCCGTACCCGATGCCGCCGGGTCCCGACATGTTCTGCGCGACGCTGACCGCAGCGGCCGCGGCGCGGCTCGGCTACCACCCGTACCAGGCGCCCACCGGGGTCAACAGCGTCGAGTACGACGGTCGCCCCGCGTGCAACAACTGCGGGTTCTGCGCGTTCTACGGCTGCCCGATCGAGGCGAAGGGTGACCCCGTGGGCCTGCTGCGGGCGGCCCTGCACACGGGACGCTGCGAGATCCGCCCCGAGGCGAACGTCACCGAGATCGTGCTCGACGCGACCGGCAAGCGCGCCCGCGGCGTCCGCTACCTCGACGCGACCGGTTCGGTGCACGAGGTCACCGCCGAGCATGTCGTCGTGGCGTGCGGCGCCTTCGAGTCGCCGCGTCTGCTCATGCGGTCGGGCGTGGGCAACCCCGAGGTCGTCGGCCGCTACCTCATGTACCACCTTCAGACGCTGGTGCTCGGCCTGTTCCCGTTCCGACTGCACGCGCATCGCGGCCGGGCGGTCACCCACCTCATGGACGACCCGATCGTCCCCGACGCGGAGGCCCTGGCCGCGGCCCGTGCCGCCGGCCTCCCGTACTTCCGGGGCGGGATCGTCGAACACGGCGGAGCGGGACAGCCGATCATGGAAGCCGTCCACCTCCCCGCCGGGGAGCTCCACAGCCGCCTGATGCTGGAATCCCCGATGCGCGACAGCATGGCCGCGTTCACCATGCAGGGCGAGGACCTCCCCCAGGCCACCAACCGCATCGACCTGGACCCCCGCGTCCGCGACGTGTGGGGTCGCCCCGCGGGGCGGGTCACCTACAGCCCCCACCGCCACGACGCCGTGTGTGCCACCCACTGGGCCCCCCGCCTCGAAGCCGTCATGAAGGACGCGGGGGCGCACACGACGTTCTGGGTGACCTCGCCACCATTGCGCGCGCACCGCCGACCGGGTGCCGATCCCACGCCGACCTCGCGCCACGTCATGGGCACGGCGCGAATGGGCGTGGACCCGCGCGCGAGCGTGTGCGACCCGCATCAACGGACCTGGGACGTCGACAACGTGCTCGTCACCGACTCGTCGGTGTTCCCCACGTCGACCGGCTACGGCCCCACCCTCACCATCGTCGCGACCGCGCTGCGCGCCGCCAGCCTGCTCGTGGGCGCGAGTCCGACCCGATCTCCTGACGGCGACCTGCCCGAGTCCTGAGTCGGGGCCGAATCGTGACGGCGGACACAGCGATCGTGACCGCGGGCACACCGCCGGTGACCGCGGTCACCGTGCGACTCCAACGGGAAGGGGTTCCCCTAGACTCCGGTTCAACCGCCGTGTCGGTGAGATCCACTCTCGACAACGGGCAACGGTTCGAAGAGCGGGAGCGCATCATGGGGGGCCAGGGACGAGTGGGGCACACGATGGACCGAATGGGCTCGAAGCGACGGAGCCGGCGCAGCCTCGCCGTCGTCGCCGCGGCCACGATGGCCGTCGCGTCACTGTCCGCGATCGGCGCCGTCGGTGCGCCGGCCGGCGCTGCGGTGCTCGGCGCGGCGTCCAACACCGGCACGCTCACCGTCGAGGCCCCGGGCGTCACCGTCCTCAAGAAGGGCACACCCAAGTTCGCCAAGGCGAAGACCGCCCAGAAGCTCAAGACCGGTGACACCGTCCAGACCGACAGCACCGGGTTCGCCGAGATCCTGTTCCCCGACGGCTCCGTCACCCGCCTCGACAGCAACACGGTCTTCACGCTCGAGGAGCTCGCCACGAGCGCCGGCAAGCGACAGATCCAGGGGTCCGTGAGCACCGGCCAGACCTGGAACCGCGTGCAGAAGCTCTCCGAGTCCGAGGGCAGCTCGTTCGAGCAGAAGGGCGGAGGCGCGACCGCCGCCGTGCTCGGCACCGCGTTCGTCACCAAGTGCGACCTTCCCGCCGGGGGCGTCGCGTTCAAGGTCGTCAAGACCCAGAAGGCGCTGCGCAAGCTCCAGAAGGCCACCAAGAACTGCAACTTCACCCTCATCGACGGCAAGCTGAAGCTCACGGCCCTCGACAAGGTGGTCAACATCAACCGCGGCCAGCAGGTCGCCGTCGCCGCCGGCCAGGCCGGTGACGCCGAGGTCTTCCCGCCGGACATCCTCTTCACCGACAAGTGGATCCTGCGCAACCTCGGTGCCGACGCCGCCGCCGGCATCTCCGAGGCCAGCGGCCAGCCCTCCGCCGACGACCTCAAGCAGGCCCGCATCGAGGGCTCGTGGCCGGTCACGCTCACGGTCACCGACTCGGGTGGCTTCCGTGACCTCAGTGGTTCGAAGAACCGCACCTACAGCTTCGCCGGCAGCTGCGGCACGGGCGGTGCCTGCGCGGTGACCCTCACCCAGGAGACCGCGAACGGCACCAAGGTCATCCCGCTCACGTACGCCGACGGCGTCTACACGGGCCAGGACCCCGACCTCGCGACGCAGAACTGCGTGCTCGACAACGGCACGGTGTCGGTGGTCAACGGCCTGAAGAACTCGAGCACGATCAGCTTCACTCCGAGCGCGGCCGTGGCCGACGGCGGCCTATGGCGGGCGACCGGCCTGACCGGCACCGTCACCGAGACCGCGACCCAGGTCGCCGGGGCCGCGAACCAGTGCCAGGCCGGAACGGCTACCTTTGCCCTCGTCGCCAGCCGCTGATCGCCGACAGGAGCTCACGATGACTCGACGCACGCTCCGACGCAGCCTCGCAGCAGGGTGCACGGCCGTCTTCGCAGCAGGGATCCTCGGCTTCGCGGTCGGCGGGTCGGCGTCCGCCGAGGTGCCGAGCAGCACGCGGACCCAGATCGCCACCCCGCCGCCGCCCGGCGGTGGGGTGCAGATCACCGTCGAGCAGCCGAAGCCGTTGGGTCCGCTCTCCTTCACGTGATCCGCGGCTCGTGAAACGGCGCCGTCTGGCGCGGCGGCTCCTCGAAGCAGCCGCCGTCGCCGCGATCGCCGCGGCCGTGGCCGCCTTCGGGCTCGGCCAGGGGTACCTCGCCGGATTCCAGAAGGCATCCGTCGACAACTTCTTCCCGTCGGCGAAGACGAGCTCCGACATCGTCGTCGTCGGCTACGACTACGACATCATCCAGCGCTTCGGCTTCCCGCTCCCGCGCTCGGTCCAGGCCCAGATCGCTCGGAACCTCGGCCAAGCCGGCTCGGCGGCGATCGTCTGGGACGTCATCTTCGCGGCCCCTCAGGGCTCCGATGGCGCCGCGGGCAACGCCGACCTCGCCAGCGCGTTCCAGGAGCTGAGCGACGCGGGGATCCCCAACATCCTCGGCGTCGACGGCAACATGGTCGACCGATCCGGGCGCCTGTCACGGCTCGACGACCCCACCGGGGCGATCGCCGCGTTCGACGGGCCCGCGGCGGCCGGCGGCCTCGTGAAGGTGGACACCGACGGTGACGGGGTCGTCCGCAGCACGAGCGTCGTCGTCGAGACCGCCGACGGGAAGTTCCTCCCGTCCCTGTCGCTCGCTGCGGTCCTCGCCTACCGCGGCGCGCAGATCCAGCCGGTCGTCGGCCCCAAGGGCGTGCAGGCCGGGGGTCGCATCATCCCGACCGGTCCCGACGGCAAGATGCGCCTGAACTGGGCGAGCGGTCTCAACGGGTCGACCGGCCAGCGCTCGGTCGTCTCCGCGCTCGACGTCTACTGCGCGACGGAGCCGGCCACCAACCCGGATTGCGCCGGCGCGAAACCGGTCCACCCCGAGCAGTTCGGCGGCAAGATCGTCTTCGTCGGCGCGACCGCAGAGGCTGCGCAGGACAACGTCAAGGTCCCGATCGACAAGAGCGGCCGCTTCCCCGGCGTGCTCGTCCACGCGAACGCTGCCAACACGATGCCGCGTCGTACTTCAACGTGTCGTCGGACACCACGACCGTGCTGACGGTCGCGCTGCTCTGCCTCCTCGTGGCCCTGTCGGTGCTGTTCCTCCCGCTCTGGGCGGCTCCGGTCGTGTCGTTCCTGCTCGGAATCGTGTACCTCTTCTACGCCGCGGTTGAGTTCAACCGCGGGCACATCATGAACCTGATCTATCCCATCGGGCTCATGATCGGCGCGTTCGTCGCGGCACTCATCATCCGTTACTTCACCGAGACCCGGCACCGCCAGCGCGTGTCCAAGCTGTTCGCCCAGTACGTACCGGAGGCGGTCGCCCAGCAGCTCGTCGACGAAGGCCGCGTCGAGCAGGCCGCCGAAGGTGAGCGGCTCGACGTGAGCCTCTTCTTCTGCGACCTCCGCGGGTTCACCGCGATGTCGCGTTCGCTCACCCCTCAGCAGGTTCGAGCGATGCTCAACGAGTTCTACGACGCGCTCACCGACATCACGCTCGAGGCCAGCGGCACGGTGCTCAAGTTCGTGGGCGACGAGGTCTTCGCGGTGTTCGGCGCGCCCCTGCCGGTCGAGCACCACCCCCAGGTCGCGCTCGAGTGTGCGATGGAGATCCAGCGATTCGCGCCCGTGCTCACCCAGAAGCTGGCTGAGATGGGCATCCCGCCCGCCTACTTCGGCATCGGCATGAACTCGGGTGAGGTCGTCGCTGCCCACGTCGGTGGGGGCAAGCGCCGCCAGTACGACATCGTCGGCGACACGGTCAACATCGGCAGCCGCATGTGCGGCCAGGCCGGCAAGGGCGACATCGTGATGCCCGTCGCGATGTACCAGATCCTCGACGACCCGCCGCCGGCGGAGTCGATGGGCTTCGTCTCCCTGAAGAACGTCGAGGTGCCCATGGAGCTCATGCGGATCCGGGTCGACTGGCCCGACGGGATCCCCACCGACGGCGAGGAGGCGCGGGCCCGAGTGGCCCCGTCGCCGTCGGGCGCGACAATGGGGGCGTGACCTCCCCCCTCGCGGATCCGGACGACCGCCGCTTCCGCACGGTCATCCTCGACTTCTACGGCACGCTCGGCCACGCCACGCACTGGCTGGGGATCGACGCGGTGCTCGCCGAGCACGGCTACGACTTCCCCGACGAGGTGCGGCGCCGTTGGTGGTTCGAGAGCGAAGAGGACGGCATGGACCACGCCGAGCACTCGGCCGACGCAACCGCGTACGAGCAGTGGCAACGCAACCGGATCCTCGGGATGCTCGCCGACTGCGATGTGCACCCCGGCGAGTACGAGGTGATCGTCGACAAGCTGCGCAGCGGGAAGTCGACCCGGGTGCTCGAGCCCTATCCCGAGTCGGCACCGGTGCTCGCCGAGCTGCGGGCCCGCGGCCTCCAGCTCGCGGTCTGCTCGAACTGGGACTGGGATCTCGCCGAGGCGATCGACGAGGTGGGCCTCACCGGCGCGACCGACGTCGTGGTGTCGTCGGCGTGGGCCGGTGCCCGCAAGCCGCACCCGCGGATCTACGAGCACACCCTGGCCGCGACCGGGGCCGACCCCGAGCACACCCTGTTCGTCGGTGACACCTGGGGCCCCGACGTCATCGGGCCGCGGACGCTCGGCATGACGCCGCTGTACCTGCTGCGCGTCGACCACTGGGCCGACCCCACCGCGCCCGACGAGCCCGCCGCCGAGGCGATGTGCGCCAACGACCTCACCGCCCTCCTGACCCTGACCGACCTGACCCTGACCGAAACCTTCGTTGACCGAACCGAGCTGACATGACGACCGATGCTGCCACCACTCCCACCGCCCAAACCGGCTTCGACGCTGCGGCCCTCGTCGATCGGCTGCGCGCGACCTTCGCGA
>Ga0302299_10002481_pt1 | contig 11280 bp, 7 predicted proteins | sample III_Fen_N3_4_FD_198795 | JGI IMG/M metagenome (GOLD analysis project Ga0302299, IMG submission 198795) | Peat permafrost microbial communities from Stordalen Mire near Abisko, Sweden - III_Fen_N3_4 | ecosystem: Environmental > Terrestrial > Soil > Wetlands > Permafrost | place: Sweden: Abisko...
CGCCACTGGGCACGGGTGGTCGGGTGCGTCATGCGCCGCCCGTCCGGCGACGGATCAGTGCGCGGCGAGCGAGCCATGTGTGGAGGCTAGGGGACTCGAACCCCTGACTTCTGCCTTGCAAAGGCAGCGCTCTACCAGCTGAGCTAAGCCCCCGGTGGCCGGCCCGAGGACCGGTGCACGTGGGTCGAGCAGGTCAGCGAAGGTCGGGTGCGGAGGTCGCCTCGGTCCACAGGTCCTGCTCGGCCTGGCTTGCCGAGATCTGCCGGTAGACGACGTAGCCCACGGCGGCGAGTGCGGCGATCACGAGGAGCTTCTTCACGATTCCTGCCTTCCAGGGCTGGCGGGTGGTGGGCCTAGATGGACTTGAACCATCGACCTCTTCCTTATCAGGGAAGCGCTCTAACCGAGCTGAGCTATAGGCCCGTGCGTCGTGCCGGAGAAGGTTACCTCAGGCCCGCCGAGCCGCCCAAACCATCGTCGGCGCCCAGGGACTCCGGGGCGCTCAGGCGTCCTCGGACAGCGTCACCTCGAGGCCGCCGGTGAGCCCGACGGAGAGGTTGTAGAGGAACGCGAACAGGGTCGCGAGGGCCGACCCGAGGACGATCTCGATCGCGGTCAGCACCAGGCCGATCCCCATGATGCGACTGAACCCGACGAACGACAGGAAGTCGAACGACGAGCTGCCCGAGCCGGCGACGTCGTCGATCGTCCGACCGATCGCGGCGAACACCCCGGTGACGTCGAGGGTCCACCAGAGCAGGGCGGTGGACATGAGCAGCACGATCCCGATCGAGACCGACAGCATGAACGCCGTCTTCATGACCGACCACGGGTCGAGCCGCGTGACGAGCAATCTCGCGCGGCGCGGGCCGGCGGCCGGACGGGAAGCCGGCGAAGCCGCGGAGGGTGCCGGAGCGGGCACCGGCACGGGCACCGGCGCCGCGGGCTGCGCCGCGGGCTGCGCCGGGACGCTGGCCCCGGCGCGCGCCTGGCCGGTCGCGGGCACCGGTCGAACTGCTGCGGGCGGGACCGAGACGGGTGCTGCGGACGAGGCAGGCCCGGCCTTCGAAACCGGCCGGGCGGGTGACACCGGCGCAGCCTTCGCATCCGGCGCGGCGGACGACGCAGGCGCGGCCTTCGCATCCGGCGTAGGGGCCGAGACCGGCCCGGCCTTCGCCGCTGGCGCGGCGGACGACGCCGGCGCAGCCTTCGCAGCGGGCGCGATGGGTGAGGCGGGCGTGGCCTTCTTGGCCGGGGCCGGCGCCGGACTCCCAGCGCGCGCTGCCCCGGCCGGTGCGGCCGTGCCGTCGGTGTCCACCGAGCCTGCTCCTTAGTCCTGCTCCGCCGGGCCGTCCTGCGGCTCGTCGGCCGCATCCTCCTCGGCCACGGTAACGGACTCGTCCGGCGCAGCCTCGTCAGCACCACCCTGCGGGGTGCTCGCGTCGTCCGGGCTGCCCGGGTTCTCGATGTCGGGAGCGTCGACGTCGTCGGCCTCGTCGTCGTCGCCTGCGTCCCCGAGGGCGACCGCGACGATGGCGTTGTCACCGCTGACGTCCATGAGCGAGACGCCCATGGTGTCGCGACCCGTCGAGCGGATGTCGGCCACCCGGGTGCGGATGACGACGCCGTCGGACGCGATGGCGTAGAGCTCGTCGTCCTCGAGCGCGACGAGCGCTCCCACGAGCGAGCCGCGCTCCTCGACGAGCTTCATCGCCCGCACCCCGAGGATGCCGCGGCCCTTGACGCTCCAGTCGTCGACCGGCGTCCGCTTCGCGTAGCCGCCGTCGGTGATCGTGACGAGGTAGGCGCCCTCGCGCACCGTGTTCATGGCGAGCAGGTGGTCGTCCCCGCGGAACTTCATGCCGATCACGCCCGAGGTGTCGCGGCCCATCGGCCGGAGCGTCTCGTCGTCGGCGGTGAAACGGGCTGACATGCCCTTGGCGCTCACGAGCAGGAGGTCGGCGCCGTCCTCCACGAGCTGGGCGCTGATGAGCTCGTCCCCCTCGCGCAGGTTGATCGCGATGATGCCGCCGCTGCGGTTGGAGTCGAAGGCCTCGAGGCGGGTCTTCTTCACCATGCCGTCGCGCGTCGCGAGCACGAGATAGGGAGCAGTGGCGTAGTCACGGACGTCGAGCACTTGCGCGATCTGTTCGTCGGGCTGGAACGCGAGCAGGTTGGCCACGTGCTGGCCGCGTGCGTCACGACCTGAGTCGGGCAGCTCGTAGGCCTTGGCGCGGTAGACGCGTCCCTTGTTCGTGAAGAACAGCAGGTAGTGGTGCGTGGTGGTCACGAAGAAGTGCTCGACGACGTCGTCCCCGCGCAGCGCCGCACCGCGCACGCCCTTGCCGCCGCGCCGCTGCGCGCGATAGAGGTTCGTGAGGGTGCGCTTCGCGTAGCCGCCGCGGGTGATCGTCACGACGACGTCCTCCTCGGCGATGAGGTCCTCGTCGGTGACCTCCCCGTCCCAGGGGATGATGATGCTGCGTCGCTCGTCGGCGTACTTCGCGGTGATCTCCGCGAGCTCTTCGCTCACGATGCTGCGCTGACGCGGCTCGTTGCTGAGGATGTCGTTGTAGTCGGCGATCTTCGCCTGCAGGTCGTCGTACTCGTCGATGATCTTCTGCCGCTCGAGGGCCGCGAGGCGACGCAGCTGCATGTCGAGGATGGCGGTCGCCTGGATCTCGTCGACCTCGAGCAGCTCCATGAGCCCGGTGCGCGCGTCGTCGACGGTGGCGCTGCCGCGGATGAGCGCGATGACCGCGTCGAGCGCGTCGAGCGCCTTGAGCAGGCCGAGCAGGATGTGCGCGCGCTCCTCGGCCTTGCGCAGCCGGTAGCGCGTACGACGGACGATGACCTCGATCTGGTGGCTGACCCAGTGCCGGACGAAACCGTCCAGCGGCAACGTCCGCGGGATGCCGTCGACGAGCGCGATCATGTTGCAGGAGAAGTTATCCTGCAGCTGCGTGTGCTTGAACAGGTTGTTGAGCACGACCTTCGCGACGGCGTCGCGCTTGAGCTCGATCACCAGGCGCATCCCGGTCCGCGACGACGAGTCGTCGCGGACGTCGGAGATGCCCGCGATCTTGCCCTCGTTGGCGAGCTCCGCGATGCGTAGCAGGAGGTTGTCGGGGTTGACCTGGTAGGGCAGCTGGGTGACGACGAGCGTCGTGCGGCCCCGCGAGTCCTCCTCGGCCTCCACGACGGCGCGCATCATGACCGAGCCGCGACCGGTGCGGTAGGCATCCTCGATCCCCTTGCGCCCGACGATGAGACCGCCGGTCGGGAAGTCCGGGCCCTTCACCCGCTCGAGGAACGCCTCGAGCATCTCCTCCCGACCGGCCTCGGGGTGGGCGAGCGCCCATTGGGCCGCCTCCGAGACCTCACCGAGGTTGTGCGGCGGGATGTTGGTGGCCATTCCGACCGCGATGCCGGCGCTGCCGTTTACGAGCAGGTTGGGGAACCGGCTCGGCAGGATGACCGGCTCCTGCGTGCGGCCGTCGTAGTTGGGCGTGAAGTCGACGGTCTCCTCGTCGATGTCGCGCACCATCTCCATCGCGAGCGCGGCCATCCGTGCCTCGGTGTACCGCATGGCCGCCGCCGGGTCGTTGCCCGGAGAGCCGAAGTTGCCCTGGCCGGACACGAGCGGGTAGCGGAGCGACCACGGCTGCGCGAGACGCACGAGGGTGTCGTAGATCGAGGAGTCTCCGTGCGGGTGGTACTGGCCCATGACGTCGCCGACGATGCGCGAGCACTTCGAGAACTGGCGGTCCGGTCGGTAGCCGCCGTCGAACATGGCGTAGAGCACGCGGCGGTGCACCGGCTTGAGCCCGTCCCGCACGTCGGGCAGCGCGCGCGACACGATGACCGACATCGCGTAGTCCATGTAGGACCGCTGCATCTCGACCTGGAGGTCGACGGACTCGATGCGCGGGTTGAACTCGGGGCTGTCGGTGGTGGTGTCGATGTCGTCAGGCATGGGTTTCCTTCGCGGTACGACGGGGGGCGGGACGCGGGCGCCGTACGGCTAGATGTCCAGGCGCACTAGATGTCCAAGAACCGGATGTCGCGGGCGTTGCGCTGGATGAACGCGCGGCGGCTCTCGACGTCCTCGCCCATGAGGACGCTGAACATCTCGTCGGCCTGCGCGGCGTCGTCGATCGTGACCTGCAGGAGAACCCGGCGGTCGGGATCCATCGTGGTCTCCCAGAGCTCATCGGCGTTCATCTCGCCCAGGCCCTTGTACCGCTGCACCGAGTCGTCCTTCGGCAGCTTCTTCCCCGACTCGATGCCGGCCGCGATGACGGCGTCGCGCTCACGGTCGGAGTAGGCGTACCCCGGGTCCTCGCGGGCCCACTTGATCTTGTACAGCGGCGGCTGCGAGAGATAGACGTGGCCGCGCTCGACGAGCGGCTTCATGAAGCGGAAGAGAAGCGTGAGCAGCAGCGTGGTGATGTGCTGACCGTCGACGTCGGCGTCGGCCATGAGCACGACCTTGCCGTAGCGCAGCTTCTCGATGTCGAAGTCGTCGTGCACGCCGGTGCCGAACGCCGAGATGAGCGCCTGCACCTCGTTGTTCTGCAGCACCCGGTCGATGCGCGCCTTCTCGACGTTGAGGATCTTGCCGCGGATCGGGAGGATCGCCTGGGTGCGCGGGTCGCGTCCGCTGCGGGCGGAGCCGCCGGCCGAGTCGCCCTCGACGATGAAGACCTCGCACTCGTCAGGGTTGGTCGACGAGCAGTCGATGAGCTTGCCGGGAAGGCCGGCTCCGCCCATGAGCCCCTTGCGGTTGCGGGCGAGGTCGCGCGCCTTGCGCGCGGCGATGCGCGCGGCCGCGGCCTGCATCGACTTGCGCGCGATGTCCTTGCCCTCGCTGGGGTTGGCCTCGAACCACGCTCCGAGCTGCTCGTTGACGAGCTTCTGCACGAAGGTCTTCGCCTCGGTGTTGCCGAGCTTGGCCTTGGTCTGGCCCTCGAACTGCGGCTCGCCGAGCTTGATCGACACGATGGCGGTGAGTCCCTCGCGGATGTCCTCCCCCGAGAGGTTGGCGTCCTTCTCCTTGAGCACCCCCCACTCGCGCGCGAACTTGTTCACCAGGGTGGTCAGCGCCGCACGGAAACCCTCCTCGTGGGTCCCGCCCTCGATCGTGTGAATCGTGTTGGCGAAGGTGTAGACCGACTCGGAGTAGCCGGAGTTCCACTGCATCGCGACCTCGGCCGAGACGAGGCGCTCGGTGTCCTCGGCCTCGATGTGGATCACGTGCTGGTGAGCCGGGCCCTTGGTGGCGTTGAGGTACTTCACGAAGTCGGCGATGCCGCCCTCGTAGTGGTAGCTGATGGTGCGCGGCGCGGCCTCCGCCGGGTCGACACCGTCGATCTCGATGTCGATCGGGTCGGGCTCGCGCTCGTCGACGAGCGTGAGGGTGAGGCCCTTGTTGAGGAAGGCCATCTCCTGGAAGCGACGCGAGAGCGTCGTGAAGTCGTAGTGGGTGGTCTCGAAGATGCCGCCGTCGGCCCAGAACGTGACCGTGGTACCGGTGAGGTCGGTCGCCTCGCCCTTGTCCAGCGGTGCGGTGGGCGCGCCGTAGCGGTAGGTCTGGCGGTAGACGTGGCCCTCGCGGCAGACCTCGACCTGCAGGTCGGTCGACAGCGCGTTGACGACCGAGACACCCACGCCGTGCAGGCCCCCGGACACGGCGTAGCCGCCGCCGCCGAACTTGCCCCCGGCGTGCAGCACGGTCAACACGACCTCGACGGCCGGCTTGCCCTCGCTCGCGACGATGTCGACCGGGATGCCGCGACCGTTGTCGACCACGCGGACGCCCCCGTCCGCCAGCAGGGTCACCACGATCCTGTCGCAGTACCCGGCGAGGGCCTCGTCGACGGAGTTGTCGACGACCTCCTGCACGAGGTGGTGCAGGCCCCGCTCCCCCGTGGAGCCGATGTACATGCCGGGCCGCTTGCGGACCGCGTCGAGACCTTCGAGGACGGTGATGTTGCTCGCGTCGTAGGACACGGGTGGGGGGCCCTCCTGCTTCCGGGGTGCCCGGCCGGACGCTGGGACGGGGGCGACGCCGGGAGGCGATGTCACGTCCCGGCGCTGGTCGACCGGTCGGGGCGGGTCCGGGAGTGGTCCGGGAGCCCCGTCGAACTGGCCCTCATCCTACCGTGAGCAGGGCTCAGGAGCCGTCACGCAGGCCTCTGCTTGTGGGGATATGTCGGCTGGGTCCCGTCGGCTGTGGGCCGGGCTCACGGCGCGGGCGTCCCTGGGTCGGCCCCCGCCTTGCCGGTGGCGCGGCGCGAGGCCGGGTCACCCGTAGGTGTCGCGGGGACCGCGTCCCTTCACGCGCAGCTTCCCGTGCTTCCAGGACGGCGCTGCCGGACCCAGCACGGTGATGTCGCGGACCGTTCCCGCACCGAGCTCGTGGTCGATGCGGGTGCGCAGGGTGGGGAGCAGGGTGCGCATCGTGTAGGCCCAGGCCGAGGAGTCGGCCCGCAGGACCAGCAGCAGCCCGCGGCCGTCCGGAGAGGGCTCGAAGGTCTCCGGCACGACGTGCTCGGCGACGTCGGGCCCGACGATCTCCGCCCAGCGCCCGGTGAGGCCACCGACCGCGGTGGGCTCCTCCCAGCCGCGCTCGCGCATCATCCGCTCGACCGACGATCCGAACAGCTGCGGGTCGCGCGCGTCGGGGCCGGAGCCGGAGTAGGACCCGGGCGACCCGGGACGCCGCGAGCGGCTCCGGTTCGGTCCACCCGACGCCCGCGCGGCCGCCTGGCTCGCACCGGCGGCCGCGCGCGCCCGGGCCAGCGCCTCCTTCGCGGCGTCGCTGCCGGAGCCCGCGGGAGCCTCGGCTGCGCTCTCGACGTCGTCCTCAGCGGGCACGGGACACCTGACCGTCGGCGACGTCGACGCGGTCGCCCACCAGGAGCTCCGGGACGTCAGCCTCGACCGCGGCGGTCACGAGCACCTGCTCCGCCACACCGACGAGGGCGGCCAGGCGCGACCGGCGCTCGACGTCGAGCTCGGCGAACACGTCGTCGAGGATGAGCACCGGCTCACCCCCGGGTGAGCCGTCCTGACGGAGCAGCTCGTAGGACGCGAGCCGCAGCGCAAGCGCGTAGGACCACGACTCCCCGTGCGACGCATAGCCTTTCGCGGGTGCAGGCCCGAGCTTGAGAAGCAGGTCGTCACGATGAGGCCCGACGAGGGAGAGTCCTCGGTCGAGCTCCTCACGGCGTCGTCGCTCGATCCCCGCGAGCAGCAGGCTGGCCAGCACGCTCCGGTCGGGAGCGAGCGCGACGTCCGGGCCCAGGGAGCAGACGTAGTCGAGGGCGGCCGGGCCGGCGCCGGAGCTCACCTGGTCGTAGGCCTTGTCGACGAGCGGCGCGAGCGCAGCGACGAGGTCGAGCCGCGCTGCGAGCAGCTCGGCACCGACGGTCACGAGGTGGGTGTCCCAGACCTCCAGGGTGCGCAGCGCCTCACCGGACCCCGACCCGCCGCGCCGCGCCGCGGACGCCGTCTTCAGCAGGGCGTTGCGCTGCTTGAGGACCCGGTCGTAGTCCGCGCGCACACCGGCGAGCCGTGGTGCGCGGGCCACGAGGAGGTCGTCGAGGAAGCGGCGACGTTCGCTCGGGTCGCCCTTGACCAGCGCCAGGTCCTCCGGGGCGAACAGCACGGTCCGCAGGGTTCCGAGCACCTCGCGCGGGCGCGGCACGGGGGAGCGGTTGATGCGGGCACGGTTGGCGCGCCCGGGATTGATCTCGATCTCGATGAGGGTCGTGCGCTCGTCGCGGACCACCTGGGCGCGCACCACCGCCTGGCTTGCGCCGAACCGCACGAGCGGCGCGTCGGTGGCCACCCGGTGGCTGTCGAGGGTCGCGACGTAGCCGAGCGCCTCGACGAGGTTGGTCTTGCCCTGACCGTTGCGACCGAGGAACGACGTCACGCCGGGACGCAGCTCGACGTCGGCCTGCGCGTAGCAGCGGAAGTCGGTGAGCGAGAGCGCGGCGACGTGCACGGTGCGGGTCCGGACCCGGGGGACGGGCGTCAGCCCGAGAGCCGGACCGGCATGAGGAGGTAGCGGTAGGCGGGGGCGGCCTCGGAGCCGCCACCGGTGAGCACCGCCGGACGGGTCGAGGTCGTGAACGACAGCTTCGTGGAGGCGTCGTCGAGCGCGCTGAGCCCGTCGAGCAGGTACTGCGGGTTGAAGGCGATCTCGATCGGGTCGCCGTCGATCGCGCACTCGACGGCCTCGCTCGCCTGCGCCTCGTCGCCCGCGCCTGCGCGCAGCTCGACCTCGCCGCCGGAGAACGCGAGCCGCACGGGGGTGTTGCGCTCGGCGACGAGGGCCACGCGCTTCACGGCGTCGACCAGGGCGCTCGTCTCCACGGCCGCGACGGTGGCGGACTCGCTCGGCAGCAGCGCGCGGTACTTGGGGAACTCGCCGTCGAGAAGCCGGCTGGTGGTGCGACGGCCGTCGCCCTCGAAGCCCATGAGGCCGTCACCCGCGCCCGACGCGGACAGCGCGAGGTGGACGACGTCGCAGTGCGCGAGCGACTTCGCGGTCTCGGCGAGCGTGCGCGCAGGCACCAGCGCGGCGGTGTCGAGCCCAGAATGCTCTGGGCTCCAAGCGAACTCGCGGACGGCGAGACGGTAGCGGTCGGTGGCCGCGAGCGTGATGAGCGCGTCGGCGATCTCGACGCGGATGCCGGTGAGCGTCGGCAGCGTGTCGTCCCGGCCGGCGGCCGTGGCCACCTGCGCGACGGCGGCGGCGAACGTCGCGCCCTCGATCGTGCCGGTGGAACCCGGCATGTCCGGCAGCGTCGGGTAGTCGTCGACCGGGAGGGTCGGGAGGGTGAACGACGAGCGGCCGCAGCGCACCTCGACCCGGCTGCCCTCGGAGGTGATGGTCACCGGTGCGGGGGGCAGGGCCCGGGCGATGTCGGCCAGCAGCCGACCGGAGACCAGGACGCGACCGGGCTCGTCGACGTCGGCCGTGACCGCGACGCGGCCGGAGACCTCGTAGTCGAAGCTCGACAGGGTCAGTCCGCCCGGGGCGGCGTCGATGAGCAGCCCGGCGAGCATGGGCATCGACGGGCGGGAGGGCAGGGTGCGCGCCGCCCACGCCACGGCATCGGCGAGGACGTCGCGCTCGAGCCGGAACTTCACGTCGGGTCACTCCTGTCGGGCCGAGCGGGTGTGAGGTGCGCAGCGTATGCCGGGTCATGCTTCCACGGACCACCCACGCCCGGACAGGCACCACCCCGGTAGGCGTGCACGCGTCGTGGTCGACCCGGTCGCGGACCGGGTCCGCGGAAGCGACTGGAGACCCGTTCGGGTGCACCCGAACGCAGGGGCGCGCCCGGCGACGGACGGAGGTGGTCGTCCACGGCGGCGGCGATGTTGTCCACAGACAGCGGGTGGGTGAGGGCGTTCAGGCAGCTGCTGCAGATACAGGGGGCGTACTCGTCATAGGAGGTGTGGATGCTGTGGACAACTCTCGTCGTCGCAGGTGGCCGTGCGTGTCGTCCTCCCTGGCGGCTGTGGACGACGGGTCTGGACAACCGTGCGGGGCTGGGGAGGCAGGGGTGCGGGGTGTCGTTCGTCCCCTGCCGTCCACAGGTTCCGTAGGTCGTGGGAGCGCTCATCCCCAGGGCTGTCCCCAGCGGCTCGGAATCTCTGTCCACAGGGTTATCCCCAGGGTGTGAACGCGCGGCGTGACCGGGTCGACGACAGCGATCACGCTGGGTAGCGGCCGTCCAGGCGTCGTCGCCCGTGGCGGCGGGACGCGGGACCGGGCTCAGGCCTGCCGCGCGGTGCTCTTGATGCGCGCCGTGAGGTCGGTGACCTGGTTGTAGAGCGAGCGGCGCTCTGCCATGAGCTGACGGATCTTGCGGTCCGCGTGCATGACGGTCGTGTGGTCACGACCCCCGAACGCCTGACCGATCTTCGGCAGGGAGAGGTCGGTGAGCTCGCGGCAGAGGTACATCGCGATCTGGCGGGCGGTCACCAGCACGCGCGAGCGCGACGAGCCGCACAGGTCGTCGACCGTGACGCCGAAGTACGCCGCGGTCTGCATCATGATGATCGAGCTCGTGATCTCCGGGCCCGCCTGGTCGGTGATGAGGTCCTTGAGGACCACCTCCGCGAGGGGGAGGTCGACCGGCTGGCGGTTGAGGCTGGCGAACGCGGTGACGCGGATGAGGGCGCCCTCGAGCTCGCGGATGTTGGTGGAGATCTTCGAGGCGATGAACTCGAGGACCTCCGGCGGTGCGGAGAGCCGCTCCTGCGCCGACTTCTTGCGCAGGATCGCGATGCGGGTCTCGAGGTCGGGCGGCTGGACGTCGGTGATCAGGCCCCACTCGAACCGCGAGCGCATCCGGTCCTCGAAGTCCTGCAGCTGCTTGGGCGGCAGGTCGCTGGTGACGACGATCTGCTTGTTGGCGTTGTGCAGGGTGTTGAACGTGTGGAAGAACTCCTCCTGCGTCTGCACCTTGCCCGACAGGAACTGGATGTCGTCGACGAGCAGGACGTCGACGTCGCGGTAACGGCGCTGGAAAGCGGCGGCCTTGTCGTCACGGATCGAGTTGATGAACTCGTTCGTGAACTCCTCTGAGCTCACGTAGCGCACGCGCGCACCGGCATAGAGGGTGCGGGTGTAGTGCCCGATCGCGTGCAGGAGGTGGGTCTTGCCGAGTCCGGACTCGCCGTAGACGAAGAGCGGGTTGTAGGCCTTCGCCGGCTGCTCCGCGACGGCGACGGCGGCCGCGTGCGCGAAGCGGTTGCTCGAGCCGATGACGAAGGTGTCGAAGGTGTACTTCGGGTTGAGCCGGCTGGCCTCCTCGCCGCGGGTCCCCGGGGAGCCGGTGCCGGGGCGGACCGGCTCGGGCGCGGTCGCGGGCGGCGCCACCGAGGGCGCGGCGCTGGGCGCGGACGAGACCGGGTCGGCGTAGGTCGAGTCGGCGAGGTCGTCGGTGGCGTCGTCGTCGAGGGAGGGGGCGATGGTCGGGTCGACGGTGACGGCGATGCGCACCTCGCGGCCGAGGGTTCGGGAGAGCGCGTCGACCACGAGAGGGCGCAGCTTGCTCTCCAGGACGTCCTTGGTGAACTCGTTCGGCGCGGCCACCAGAGCGGTGTCCTCGACGATCGCGAGCGGACGGGTGAGGGAGACGAAGGCCCGCTGCTGCGAGGTCATCCCCTCGTCGCCCAGGGACTCCAGGGCCCGGGCCCACACGTCGGTGAGGTCCAGGTCGTCGTCGGCCACGGTGCCTCGTGTCCCCTCGG
>Ga0302299_10002482_pt1 | contig 11280 bp, 9 predicted proteins | sample III_Fen_N3_4_FD_198795 | JGI IMG/M metagenome (GOLD analysis project Ga0302299, IMG submission 198795) | Peat permafrost microbial communities from Stordalen Mire near Abisko, Sweden - III_Fen_N3_4 | ecosystem: Environmental > Terrestrial > Soil > Wetlands > Permafrost | place: Sweden: Abisko...
CGCACGTACCGACGTCTACGCGCTCGGGACCCTGCTCTACGAGATGCTCTCCGGGCGGCTCCCCTACTCGAGCGCCAACGCGGTCGCGCTGCTGCGCGACAAGCTGAGGGAGCCGGCCGCGCCCCTGGGAAAGCACGTCCCCGGTCTCGATCCGGCGCTGGAGGCGATCGTCCTGAAGTGCCTGGAGCTGGCGCCGCATGACCGGTATGCCAACGCGGCCGAGCTGATGCGGGATCTGACCAATCCGGCCGGCGTGGATCCGTCGGTGCGCGGCGCGGCCCGGCGGTCGGTCGGCCGCCGGCGGTCGGCGATTGCGCTCACCGCAGTCCTTGGCGCGCTGCTCACCGGGGCTGGCCTGCTGGCCTGGATGAGTCGACACGGATAGTCAATCGAGCCCCCAGCCGCGCTCCAGCATCTCCGCGACCGCGGCCACGGCGGCCTCCAGACGGGCGGCCCTGGCCCCGCGCAGCCAGCTCCAGCTCCGGCCGGTCGCCTCCAGCCGCTCGGCGAACACCCCGGTCATCCAGCGCCGGATCCGCTCGCCGTCGCGCAGCCCATCCTGCACGAACGGGACGTCCTCGGGATCGGTGAGCAGGTAGAGCGCGCCGCGGCGGCTCTGGGCTTGGGCCTCCGTCTCGGGATCGCGCCTCCCCACGTACCGCTCGTGCCAGATCCCGGTCGCGAAGGCGTCGGTGTCGCAGACCAGCACCGGGCCGCCAGCGCGCGCCTCGGCGTCCTCCATCCGGCTCTGGGCCGCGGCGATCAGCGCGAAGTCGGGGGACGACCAGGGGAGATCCTCCAGCCGCGGCGCCGGGGTCCCCTCGAGCGCGGCGCGGGCGCGCGCCTGGGCGAAGAGCCGGATGGTGTGCTCCCGGCCGTACTCCGGCACCCAGCGCGTGAGCCCGAACGGTCCGCCCCGCGCCCGGAGCGCGGCGGCCAGCTCCGCGGCCAGCGTGGTCTTGCCGGTCGACTCGGCGCCGACGATCACCACCCGCCGCGCCAGCCCGGCACGCACCGGAGGTGACAGGTGCTCCCAGGCCGTCGCCGGATCGCGGCGGACCGCGGTGCCGGACATGGGGACCAGCCCGCGCTCGGGATCGACCGGCACGTGGCGCGCTCCCAGGCGGCGGCCCAGCTCCGGGCCATAGCCCTCGGAGGTGAAGACCGCGTCCACCGGCGCCGGCGAGAGCGCCCGTGCCCCCTCCAGCATCAACGCCACGTGCGCCCGCCAGATCGCGTCGTTCTGGTAGTCCACCGGGTGATCGTCCCGCACCCCGGTCACGGCCACGTTCGGCTCCCCGGCGTGCACCTCGCGCATCCAGGCCACCCGGTCCGCGAGCGGGATCCGCTCCCAGGCCGCGGCCATGACCACCACGCTCACGCGCTTGCAGAGCGCCGCCGCGGTGCGGACCAGGAGGTGGTGCCCGGCGTGCGGCGGGTAGAACTTGCCGATCACCAGGCCGTGCTCGGGCGTCATCAGGCCGCCTCCCGGCGCGCCGCCGGCACGGGATCGACCGGCAGCGCGCGCGCCCAGGCGCGCAGCCCGACCACGCACAGCCCCAGGAAGAGCGCGTAGAGCGCAGCGGTCGGGTAGAGCCCCCGGATCAGGTAGAGCGGGACCGAGAGCACGTCCACCGCGATCCAGAGCCACCAGGACTCGAGGATCTTGCGGGCCTGGGCATAGGTGGCCGCCAGCGACAGGCACAGGACGGTGGCATCCCACCGCGGCACCGGCGAGTCGGTGTGGCGCGCCAGCCAGCCGGCGGCGAAGACCGTGGCGGCGGCGGTGGCCGGGACCAGCACCGCCCACTCCCAGGCGCGGCAGCGGCGCACGGGCGCGGACTTGCCGCTCCCGCGCGCCCAGGCCCACCAACCGTAAACCCCGAGAACCGCGAAGATCCCTTGCAGGGTGGCGTCGCCGTAGAGCTTGGCCCACCAGAAGAGCAGGAAGAAGAAGGCGTTGTTGAGCAGCCCGACCGGCCAGTTGGAGATGCGCTGTCGGGCGGTGAGCCAGACGCAGGCGATGCCGGTGGCGTCGCCGAACAGCTCGGCCCAGCTCACGGGTCCGAGCGCGGGGCGCTGCAGCGCCCGGAGAATGGCGTCCACGGCGTCCAGGTGGTTCATGGCGGGTGAGCTCCTCCGAGCGCGCTCCGGTACGGGACCACCTTGCCGTCCCGGCCCCGGCCCAAATCCGGGTCGATCGAGACCTCGATGGGCGTACCATTTCCAAACAGTGAACGGAGCTCGGCCGCCACCTGCGCCGGATCGACCGGGATGCCGGACGCCGGCCGGAGCACGACCCGGCAGGATCCGTCCGCTTCCTGGGTGAAGGCGTGCTGCAGCACCGCGAACCGGCCGCGCAGGGCCCGGCCCACGTCCACCGGATTCACCGGGCTGCCGTCGTCGGCGCGGAAGGAGACCGCGGCCCGCCCCTCCAGGTCCGCCAGGCGCCACTCCACCACGCCGTCGGGGCCGGTCACCGCCATCCAGCGGGCGAAGTCGCCGGTCCGGTAGCGGAGCAAGGGCAGGTAGGGGTTGCGACCGCCGGTGACGGTGATCTCGCCGCGCGCGCCGTCCGGCACTGGCCGGCCCTCGGGGTCGAGCAGCTCCACGAAGAGGTCGGGCGCCAGTATTGCCAGGCCCGCCAGGTCTCCATCGCCCGCGCCGTCCGGCTTGGAGCAGGCGATGGGGCCGGTCTCGGTGGTCGAGTACCAGTCGAGCACCGGGCAGGCGTAGCGCTCCGAGAGGGCGCGCCGCAAGGGCGGTGCCAGCGCCACCGCCGTCGAGAGCAAGGCCGCGGGGCGCGCCGGGACGTCCAGCCGCAGGAGCTCGGAGAGCGAGGTCGGATCGCCGGAGAGGAAGCCGGGATCGAGGGCAGACACGAAGCGGGCCGCGGAGGCCATGCCGCCCGGCCAGTCCCGGGGAGAGAGGTTGAGGCGCGCGAAGGCAGCCTCGCCCCAGACCGAGAAGAGGCTAGGGTACACCCAGAGTCGCGCCTGGGCGTGCAGGTTCATGCAGGCCACGGCCTCGGGCCCGCGCCTGACCTGGACGCCGTGCCAGGCCAGCGCGCGCTCGGCCAGGACGTGGAGCTGCGCCACGGCGCGCGGGTGGTGCGGCACCCGCAGCGCGTGGCCGGTGGTCCCGCTGGTCTCGTAGACGATCAGCCGCTCCAGCGGCTCGTCCTCCGGGACCAGGGTCTCGATCCGCGCCGCCAGGTCCTCGCGCCGCAGGGTCGGGATCGACGGCCAGTCGCGCTCCAGCACGGCCACGTCCGGGACCAGCGCCCTCCAGCGGGCCACCCGCGCGCGGGTCCGGACGATCCAGTCCAGCAGGGCCGGCGGAGGCTGGTGTCGATCCGCCGCAGGGGCGGGCTGGGCGGAGGCGCGGAAGGCCTCGACCGAGGCCAGGTCCTCGGCGCGGACGTGGTCGCCGACGAGGTGCGTCCAACGCGGCGCGTCCGGGTGCTGTCGGAGCCGCTCGAGGTTCTGGAGCCCGGCGGGCGTGGCGAGCGGGAAGCACTGACGGGCGGCGGCGAGGTCCATGCTCAAAGCTCACTCCGAGGAGTACCGGGCCGCGGCCTGACGCGCGCGCTCCGAGGCCATCTGCTCGCGCAGCTCCCGCGCCCGCTGCTGCTGCGCGCGGGTCGCCTCGATCACCCGCGCCCGCTCCACGCTGGAGAGAGCCCGGAGCCGATCCGCCGACTGCGCCTGGGTCTCGCCCGCCGGCAGGAGCCCGAGCGCGTCCAGCAGCGCGCGCGCCAGCTCCTCGCGCCGATCGCCGTCGGAGACGAACAGCTCCGGGGCCACCACCGCGGCCAGCGGGGGGAGCCCCTCGAGGAGCCAGCGCCGCACCGCCGGACCGAGGCCGCCCAACTCGCGGAGCGTCCGGTCGTGGCAGAGCCAGGCCGCCACGAGCGTCAGGGACAGTAGATTTCGGTCGCCGGGGCTGGTGCCGGTCCAGACCTTTACCGCCTGTGGAGAGAGCTTCGCCTCCGGCTCCGGCGATCCCAGTGCGACCAGGAGATCGGCCACTACCGCGGCCACCTCGATGTGACCGTCCGTGGATCCGGCCAGGCGCGGCTCTAGCAAGAACTCCTCCGGGCACTCGGCCAGCCGCCGGGTGAGCTGCTCCACCGCCGGACCGCTGCGGGGAGGTGTCCGCCTGAAGGGATTCACGCGCGGACCTCCGCGCCGGCGCCGTAGCGGGCGCGGGAGAAGGCGCGCGCGAAGGCCACCAGCTCCTCCATGGTTCGCACCGGGTGAATGGCCCAGCCCGCGGCGCGGAGCCGGCTCAGGTCCTCGGTCCACTGGGACGGATTGAGCTGGAGCGCCGCGGTGGCGCCACCCCCTGCCCGCGCCGCTGCCTCCCGGGCGAGGTCCCAGCCACCCCGCAGCTCCTTCAGCATGTGAAAGAGATCGCCGTCGCTCACCACCAGGATGTGGACCGGGTTCCTGGGCGGCGGCGCATCGAGGAAGGTGGCGCGCAGCCGCTCGATGCCGAAGGCGTAGCCCGTGCCGAGGTAGTCGGTGAGCACGCTCAGCACCTGTCGCTCGGAGCGCACGAAGCCTTCGGTCTGGGTGAACGACCCCGGCTCGCCCGAGGGGCAGGCCATCACCCGCGCGCCGGTTCGCAGCGCGGAGAGCGCCATCACCGCGCCGGCCAGCACCGGGTAGGAGAGCGAGCGGGCCGGGTTCTGCATCGAGCCGGAGCAGTCGATCCCGAGGTAGAGATCGACCGGGACGCGGCGGGGCTCGCCGCCCTCGGCGACCCCCTCGGCGCGCTCCAACATCGTGAGCCCCGGGATCACCACCGGACTACGGGTCAAAGTCCCCGGCCAGTCCACGCGCGCCAGCGGCGATCCCAGGTCCCAGGCCTCCAGCCCCTCCGGGATGGGATCGGCGTCGGGCCGGGTGACGCGCGCCGGGAAGGGGACCAGGTGCGGCAAGGCCTGCTCGCGGTAGTAGCGCGCCACCAGCTGCTTCTCGGTGACCTTCACCCCCAGGCTCTGCATCAGCTCCACGTAAGACTGGGGGTCGCGGTAGCGGTGCTTCTGGCCACCCTGCTGCGCGCGCTGGGCGTCGGTGGGCGGCGCCGGCTTGGAGCTGCTCAGGCCGGTCAGCTCGGGATCCTCGGCCGGGTGGATGTCCTCGCCCTCCTCGTCCTCGTCGAGCGCGGCCAGGCCGTCCGGGATCTCCTCCCCCTCGCCGGCCAGGGTGGTGTCGAGCCAGATCGCGCCGCCGGGTGGGGTGGGGTCGAGCTCCAGCAGATAGGTGAGGAGCAGCGTGCCGAAGCGGCCAGCGCCGCGCAGCCAGTCGCGGGCATAGGCCCGGATCACCCGCGCGCCCAGGTCGGCATCGAGCGCGAGCTGCGCGTCCTCCTCGAACTCGACCAGCGTGCCGCGGGGCAGAGCCCAGAGCCGCTCGTAAATCTGGAGGTAGAGCGCCCAGAGCCGATCCTTGGTCGGCCGGCGGAGCGCGCGGTAGACGCTGGCCATGTCGAGCCCGGCGCTCCGCTGCAGGCGGTCGTTCACCAGCAGATCGGCGTAGAGGTTGGCGACGAAGGCCGCGTACCCCTCGCGCGTCGGGAGCGCGTGCCGCAACCGGGCCAGGAGCCGCGCCTGGTCGCGGAGGTCGCCGGGCACGTACACGTGGTGGCCCACCTCGTGCGCCAGGATCTCGCGGGCGAACGGCTCGACCCCGGCCTCGCGGACCTGACGAAGCCCGATCACCACCGCGTGATCGGCGAAGCGAATCATGGCGAAGGAGCCGGTCAGCTGCTCCCGCTGTTCGTCCTTCACGGTGAGGCACCAGCGGGGCAGCGAGAGCTGGGTGTAGCGGCTCCAGGCGGCCAGCGCCGACTCCCAGTGACCTTCCCAGGTCCGCTGCAGCTCCGCCAGCGAGCCGGGATCGGGGGGCGGCGCGCTCACGCCGCACCCTTGGTGACGGCGACCAGCGCGACACGATGCGTGTAGGGTGGCAGCACGGCCACCAGCGCCCCGGCCGCGAAGCAGCAGCGCGCGCCGGCCAGGGCGGGGAAGCGCGAGGTGAGCCCGCGGTAGGAGAGGGTCCCGTCCGGCGCCAGGCGCAAGGCCTCCGCCGGCGCCCCCGGCTCGGCCGGGGCGCCCTGGGTGCGGACCACCGTCCGGCCGAAGCAGTCGGCGTGGAGCGTGAACCCGTCGGCGCCGTCGAGCGCCCAGAGTCGCTGCCCGTCGGAGGCCAGTCGGGGCGGCGCCAGGAACGGGCCGCCGAAGCCGCGGAATCCACCCACGGTCCCGAGCAGGCGGAGCACCTGATCGCCGGGAGGAGCGCCGGGCGTGCGGAAGGGGTCATCCAGGGCGCGCCGCAGCTCCGGCCGCGGAGGCGAGGCGGCTGGGTCGAGGCCGAGCACCATGCTGGCGAGCCCATCCGGCAGGCGATCCCAGACCTCCAGCGCCGACTCCCTCCAGTGGGCCATCCCGGAGCGCCAGGCGAGCACCTGGCCGGCGGCCAGCAGGGTGTCCACGTCCGGGCAGTGCGGCGCGGCGGCTGCCAGCGCGTCGAGCCAGGCGGCCGCGTTCACCGTGGGTTCGAGCTCGAGCTGGAGGGCGGCGTTGGTGACCGCGGCGGCCACGCGCCCGGGCGCGGCGGCCAGGTGCCTGGCCAGGCGGGGCAAGGTCTCGCGCCAGGCCGCGTCGGCGCCGGCGTGGCGGCCCTCGGCGCCCAGGACCTCGCGCGAGACCAGGTCCACGGAGAGGTCGAAGAGCGCGGCGCAGACCGCGTCCACGCACCGTGGAGCGATCGCCTCCACCGCCTCCACCACTGGCGCCAGGCGCTCGACCAGGTGGCAGGCCAGGCGCGACGGATCGAGCCGGCCCCGGTCTCGGCGGCGGGCCGCCAGCGCCACGCGCGCGTTGAAGCGATCGCGATCGCGCGCCAGCGCCCGGGCCAGCGCGGAGCCGGGCGCGAGCGGCCTCACCCCTTCCACCGGAGCCACCGGAGGTAGTTGGAGTAGCGCTGGTGCAGGACCTTGAGCAGCAGCACGTCGTCGAAGAGGTGGCCGTACATCTTGCGGCCCGCGGCGAGCTTCTTGAGCGACCGCTCCACCTTCACCAGCCGGTCGCGGACCACCTTCTCCGAGAGTCCCTCCAGACCCTTGGAGAACTCCTCGGCCAGCGCGCCCACCGGGTCCTCGCGGTCCAGGTCGAGCCGATCGTACTCCCGGCACGAGAGGGCGAAGAGCGACCGGATCCAGCTCACCCGATCGATCCGGTAGGCGGCGTGCCCTGCCGCCTCGAACCAGGGCGCGTCCGGGTTCTGCACCAGCTTGTCGTGCAGCACGAACGGCAGCATCTGCCGCACGTCCTCGAACGAGACGGTGCGCGCGCCCCGGAAGTAGGCCATGGCCTTGCAGAAGACCAGGCTGGTCATGAGCGCCCGCACCGAGAGGCCGTTCCGCGTCTGCGGCCCCAGATCGGCGACCTGGTCCTTGCCCTCGTCGCCGCCCGCCAGCGTGCTCGGGTCGAGCCCGGAGAGCTTGAAGGTGTCCTTGGTCTGGTACTCGAGCTGCCGGGCGGCCGGCTCCAGGAACTCGAAGTGGCTGGCGAAGAACTCCAGCCGGCGGCGCAGCGGCGCCGGGAACTCCACCGCCAGGACCTCCTTCTGCAGCCGGTCGAGCTCGTCCTGGCTGAACACGATCCCGGGCGGAACCAGCTCCTCGGGTCGGACGTCCTCCTCGATGCGCGCCAGCAGCTCCCCGAGGAAGCGGGTGTTGAAGTGGAGCGCCTTCACCACGACGTCGATCCGGTCGCGCAGCGCTTCGATCACCTGGTAGGTGCCGCCGCCCGCGTCGTCGTTGGCGGTGAGGTACCAGGCCGCCTTGGGGCACTCGTAGATCTGGTCGAAGACCTCGGCGTAGTCGTCCGCCATCACGGTGAGGAGCGCCGACTGGGTCCGGGTCGGGATCCGGTTGTACTCATCGACGATCTTGACCCGCATCGAGAGCCAGCGGCGCCAGGCGATCTTGACCTCGTCCATCTCCTTGGCCGCCAGCAGGCTCTGCGGGAGGGGATTGCCCAGGAGGTCCGAGACCGTCATCTGCGGTTGCCCGTGCTGGATGCCGCGCTTGATGTCACGGAGCGAGTACCCGGCCAGGAGCCCCATCAGCACCGCGATGGTGGTCTTGCCGCGCCCCGGTCCGCCCACCAGCAGGCAGCGCCGCCGCACGGCCAGGTTGAGCAGCGGCAGGAGCACGTAGCTGGAGTAGCTCTGGTCGGAGGGGAGGGTGACCTCCACGCCCTGGTCGCCGAAGCGGATCTGCTCCGCCGGCCCGTCCGTGTACTCGACGTCGTAGAACGGGCTGATGATGGCGTGGTTGGTGACCCAGAAGTAAGCCTGCCGGAGCTTCTCGTCCAGTGGAAGGCCGCTCGCCTCGGCGGCGCCGCCGGCCTCGGCCGGGCCCCGGTAGAGGTCGGCCACGTCGAAGCGCGTCGCGCCGGCGGCAGGCGCGGGCCGGGTGGGCGCCTGGGAAATCTGGAGAAAGCGGTCGCGGGACATGCCGGTGGAGCTTCGCTTGGCCGCGCGTCGCGAGTCAACGGGCCGAGCGCGGCGTCCACCCGAGGGCGAAGGCGCGGCCTCGCGACGATGGGACCGGTAACACCGGCAATCCAGTTGTGAATCGTTTCATAGGCTCGCCCGGGTCCTTGACAGACCGTGCCTCGTCCGGAAATGTCACCCACCGCAAGTAGCCCGAAGGAGCGTCGGTCCGGGTCGTCCGGCCGTCGCTCGAAGCTGAACCCCGGACCGGGTCCGCTCCCCCGCCAATCAGGAGGGGCCCGGGATCACAACCGTGAGGTCTCCATGAATCGCAGTCGACTCAGCAGGATCGCCCTGGCGAGCTTGGCGCTCATCGCGCTCGGCAGCTCCCCCCTCTCGGCCGGCGCGCTCGGCCCCGTTCCGGGGCCTGGGCCTGGGCCCGCCAAGAAGCCCACCTTCACGCTGACCATCGCGGCCAGCGGCAACGGCAGCACTTACCCCGCGGCCGGCAAGCACGTCTATCCCGCCGGGGCGCGCGTCCGGGTTGCGGCCATCCCGGCCTTCGGCGACACCTTCACCGGCTGGAGCGGGGACGCCAAGGGCGACGCCGACCCCATCGTGGTGGTGCTGGACGCCGACAAGGCGATCACCGCCGCCTTCGCGCAGGGTAAGAGCTGGCTCTCCAAGCTGCCCAATCCCCCCGGCGTCGGCGTGCGCCGTCCGGTTGGCAAGCCGGGCAACCTGGCCGTGGTCGATTGGGCCGGGTTCACGGGCGCGATCTCCTACACCTTCGACGACGCCCTCGACTCGCAGATCCAGAACTACACCGCGCTCCACGCCGGCGGCGTCCCGGTGACCTTCTACCTCAACATCTTCACCTCCACTGCCTTCACCCAGGACCAGCGGGTGGCGGCGTTCAAGCAGTGGGAGGCGGACGGCAACGAGCTGGGCAACCACACCGCGCACCACTGCAACATCGACGCGGGCGCGCTGGCTCCGACCTGCGCTTGGTCGTCCGACAACAACCCGGTCCCCGGCACCACGCCGGAGAGCGAGATCGCCGACACCACCACCTGGCTCGAGAAGACGCTGGGTGAGCGCGGCGTCTGGACCATGGCTTCACCCTACGGCGACGCGGATTGGGACGTCTTCGCCCAGAAGGCCGACATGCTGGTGCACCGCGACGTGTACCAGGGGATGCTCGCGCCCAACGACCTGACCAACCAGTACCACCTGCCGGTCTACATGGGCGGCGCGCCGCAGTGGGGCGGGCTCGACGACCAGCAGGCCAGCTACGAGAAGGTGATCGACGATGCGCGGGCGGCCAAGAGCTGGGCCCTCTTCCTGTTCCACCAGATCGGGCCGGCCACCGATACCATCGGCTGTTGCGAAGTTCCGGTGGGGAACATCACCGGGAGCATGGGCCACCTCAAGGCGCTCGGTGATGTCTGGGGCGACACGGTGGTGAACGTGGCCGCGTACTGGGTGGGCCAGAAGCTCCTCTCCACGGCCACCGCCGCCTCGCACGGGCGCGGCACGGTCTGGACCTGGAGCCTGCCGGCCAACTTCCCGCCCCACAAGTTCCTCCGGGTGAAGGTAGACGGCGGCACGCTGTCGCAGCACGGGCACCCGCTGGCGTGGGACGAGCACGGCTACTACGAGGTCGCGCTCGACGCCGAGTCGCTCACGCTGACGCCCTGATCGACCGTCGGAGACGATTACACGTGACGTTGGGCGCCCGGGCCGCGGTTGGGTCCGGGCGCCGTCGTGCGGGCTCTCTCAGGCCCTACCGACCGCGTCGTCCCGCCGGAGCAGGAAGAACTCGTAGCCGAACCAGGCCAGGTTCGTTCTGAACATGGCAAACTCGCGCCGCTCGAACCGTGCCGCTTCCTCGGCGTCCGGGTCGCCCGCGTGCTGGGCGAGCACCTCGTTCATCCGGCGCTCCAGGGGATCGACGTAGGCGGCCCACCCCTCCTCGGGAAGGGAGAAGTGGCCAACCGGGGAGAATCCCGCTCGGCGCGCCAGCGACAGGGTCCCCTCCGCGTCGCTCATGGCCGGGTAAGCCTGGTCCCAGAAGGCGAGGACGTCGGCCGGGACCTCGCTGCGCGGGCGCAACCAGATCGCCTCGCTCACGACCATCAGTCCGGGCCCTCGTAGCAGCGGACGGAGCGCCCGCAGCCCGGCCTCGAAGCCCAGGATGAAGATCGCGCTCTCGCACCAAATGAGGTCGAAGCTCTCCGGAGCGAAGGTCAGGGCCGTCATGTCACCGGCCTGAGCGGTGACCCGACTCAGGAGGTTGCGCTCCGCCAGCCGCTGGCGAAGCTCGTCGAGGGAGACAGGGTTGATGTCCACAGCGAGGATATGCCCGGTCGTCAAACCCGCGAGCGTCAGGGTCTGTCCGCCGTTGCCGCACCCGAGATCGAGGATGGACGGGACGGGAGGCAACGTCGCCTCGATGCGGTGGAAGGCCTCGGTGGTGGCGGTGGGAGTGCCGGGCCCCTGGCGCGGGATGCCCTGATGAAACTGGAGAAAGAACTGGAATGCGCGTTCGTTCACGACGAACCTCTCTCGCTTCGCCTGCTCTCGCAGGCGAGTCTGTTCTAGAAGTACCGGAGCGCTGCGGTCACCTGCTCACGAGGAGCAGGAACTCAGGCCGCGTCCGTTGCCGAGAGGTTCATCATCCGGGAACAGGATGCGGCGGCTCCGGCGTAGAGTCAATCGGCATTCACTGGCCGCGCGCGGGCACGACGGGAAGGAGCGGGTGTTCGGA
>Ga0302299_10002483_pt1 | contig 11277 bp, 9 predicted proteins | sample III_Fen_N3_4_FD_198795 | JGI IMG/M metagenome (GOLD analysis project Ga0302299, IMG submission 198795) | Peat permafrost microbial communities from Stordalen Mire near Abisko, Sweden - III_Fen_N3_4 | ecosystem: Environmental > Terrestrial > Soil > Wetlands > Permafrost | place: Sweden: Abisko...
CGGTTCACCACCGCCGGCGCGCTGGTGTGGGCGCGGAGCTACGGCGCGGACCGCGAGGACATCGCCTACGGCGTGGCCGCCGATGCCGCCGGCAACACGATCACGACTGGCTGGTTCCAGGGCTCGGTCGATTTCGGAACCGGCCCGCTGGTCAGCAAGGGCAACAAGGACGTGTTCGCGCTCAAGCTCGACGCCGGCGGCGCCGTGGTGTGGGCAAAGCGCTGGGGCGATCGCGATCACGATCAGGGCCGCGCGGTCGCCGTCGACGCCCACGGCGCGGCGATCGTCGTCGGGATCTTCCGGTTCGCGCTCGACGCGGTGTCACCGCCGCTCGAGTCGGTGCGCGCGGAAGCCGACCGCATCCCCAAGCCCGATGTGTTCGCGATCAAGCTCGCACCCTGACGGTTGCGCTAGCCGGGTCGATCGGTGAATCGCGGCTCGCCGTCGCGAAAACTGGTTGGCCGCGGTTCTTGGCGTCAGATGCGGTGGTAAAGACGCTCGAGGAGAACAACATGGCCAAAGCGAAAAAGCGAAAGGGTGCCAGCAGCCCGCGTCCGACCGAGATGCTGCTCGTCAGCTCGAAGGTCCGTCAGCTGATCAAGGACGCCGGCTGCAATACCGCCGGCGATGCGCTCGACGGCCTCAACGCCTACGTCGGCTGGCTGATCGAGCAAGCCGCCAAGCGCGCCAACGAGAACGGCCGCAAGACCGTCCGCGCGCACGACTTTATCCTCGCGTAGACCGGCCTCGAGGCCGTTCCGGGCGCGCCGCGCGGTCACACCGCAGGTGCGCCCGTCGCATTTTCGGACCGTCCGTCCTACAATGCGGCCAGGTGACCGGGGATCCGATCTACCTAGTCTCGGCATGCGCGACCGGCGAAGAGTTCGTCGCCGCGTTCCGGCGGTACGCCGACAAGACCGGCTTGTTCGTCCCGATCGGTGAGCCGTTCGCGGCGGGCAAGCGCGCGCGGATCGCGGTCACGCTGTCCGACGGCGGCGTGATGCTCGAGGGCGACGCCGAGGTCGTGAGCGCGGCGCGCACCCCCTCGATCCTGCACGGTCGCGTCGGCATGACGCTGCGGTTCTTCGCGCCCGACGCCGCGAGCAAGACGCTGCTGGGCGAGCTCGAGAAGGCGCGGCTGTCGATGAAGCCAGCGCCGCCGAGCGTGGCGCCGCGGCCGGCGACCCTGCCCGCCGAGCCCCGGCCGGTGCCCCCCAGCCCCCAGGGCCGGATCGACGCGATCAACGCGCTGGCCGAGTGCGTCGCGATCGGCGACGCCGCGGCGCTGAGCGCGCTGGTTCCGCCTCCCGCGGCGGTGCCGCCGCGCGCCGGCCAGCGGTTCGCCGTGCCCGCCGTGCCGACGCTCCGGCCGCGCGCCCCGACGCCGCCGGTCGGCGTCCCCGCGGTCCCGCCGAGCCGGCGCAGCGGCGCGACGCCGGCGGTCGCCGGCCCGAGCTCCGATACCTTCGTCGCCGTCGCGCCGCCCGCCGCGTCGCCATCGCCCCCCGCCGCGCTCGTCAGCACACAGCCCGCGCACCCCGTCACGCTCCACGCCGTGGCGCCGCCCCCTGCCCCGCCCTCCGCATCGACTGAGCGCGCCCCCGCCGACGCGGGCGGCCCGTCGAGCGACGCCGCGATCGCCATCGCGACCCCAGCACGAGACGACACCAGCTCGCGGACCCAGGTCCACGCGGGGGCGCCGCGGCCGACAAACGCGACCGCGCCGCCGGCCGCAGCCGCGGTCGAGCCGGCGATCGATCCCGGCCCAGCAGGCGTCGGGGCCCACGTCATCGCCGACGCCGAGCTCGCGGGGCCCACCGATCGAGCGGCGCTGCGGACCGACCCCGCACGGTCGCCCGCCGAGGACGGCGAGGTCCGGCCGCGCAGGACGGCGCTCGGCGTGGCGGTCGCGCCGTCGGAGACCGCCCCGCCGACGCCCGACGGCGACGCTGCCGAGGAGCCCACCGGCCACGAGCGCGTCGAGCTGCTCACGCTTGGCGACGCCGCGATACCCGACCCTGCGCTCGACGGCACGACGCCGATCGACCTGCCGCGGCCCCACGTTCCGCTCTCCGCGTGGCGCCTCGCCGCGGCCGCGCGGCCTGCGCCGGGGCTCGACGAGCGCACGCCGATCGACCTGCCCGTCGGCGACTGGGGCATCCCGCAGATGACGCCGACCGAACGGGAGACCGAACCGCCCACGCCGAGCCCGCCGGCGCCGGCGCCCCACGGCCGGGCCGCGGCGTTCTCGCGCGTCACGCCGCTGAGCGCCGCCGCGGCCCCCGCGCGCGGCGCCCCCTTGCCGAGCGGCGACTGGACGATCGCGATCGATCCCGGCGCGCCCGATGGTTGGACCGCGCCGCTGCCGACGGTCAAGCCGCGCGTGGCCACCGGCGCGCAATCCGTCGTGGTGACGCCGCCCGTCGAGCCGCGGCCGCGACCCGACGAGCGGCTGCCGCCGGCCGAGCCCAAGGTCCAGGTCGATCCGACGTTGATCGAGCCGTTGATCGAGCCGCTGATCGAGCCGCTCCACGGAGCCCAGCTCGCCGAACCGGCCCGGTTCACCGCCGATCCCGCGGGCTACGCCGCGGGACCTCCGCTCACCCAGCCAGGCCCTTCCACCGATCCGGCCGAGGCCGGATATGCCGGATATCCCGGATATCCCGGATATCCCGGATATCCCGGTCATCAGGCCGGTTCCGGGTCTCCGGGCGATCCGGCCCAACCGGCCTATTCTAGCTATCCGCCGTCCCCGGCCTATTCTAGCTATCCGCCATCCCCGGCCTATTCTAGCTATCCGCCGTCCCCGGCCTACGCCTCCTATCCGCCGTCCCCGGCCTATTCTAGCTATCCGCCGTCCCCGGCCCACGCCTCCTATCCGGCGTCCCCGGCCTACGCTTCCCAGTTACCCTCGGAGTCGTTCCCGCCGCTCTACCGCTCGGAGTTTTCGCCGGCAGAGGCGCCCGCCTACACCACCGGGACGGGCTCTCCGAGCCTGGCCGTCGCGACCCCACCGTCGCCCGGCGACGCCCCCGGCGCGAGCGCCGCCAGTCCGCGCCACAGCGAGACGATGCTGCACAGCCGCACCCGGAACCGCCGCCTCCTCATCGTCGTGCTTTCGGCGATGCTCGCGGTCGCGATCGGCGTCGCCGCGGTCGCCTGGATCTCGCGTCGACAGGCGCCAGGCGCGGCGCCGCCTTCCTCCCGCGCGCGCGCCTCGCTCGCGGCCCCGACCGCGCCGCCGGCTCCCCCAGCGCCCCTGACCGTCGAGCCGGCCGCGGCTGCACCTGCGGCCCCCGCGGCCGAGGCCACGGTCCGCCCGCCGAGCCGTTGCTTCGCCGATGTCTCGAGCGTGCCGAGCGGCGCCGAGATCGTCACGGGCGGCAACACCGTGCTCGGTACCACGCCAAAGACCGTGCCACTGCCGTGCGGCGCGCCGATCGATCTGATGATCCGCAAAGCGCGGCTCGTGCCCGTCACCCGCTCGGTCACCCCGACCACCGGCGGCGTGAAGATCCGCGTCGCGCTCACCAAGCAGACCGCCCTCGTCAAGGTCAGCTCGAGCCCCGCGGGCGCGACCATCACGCTCAATGGCCGAACGCTCGGCGTTACCCCGACGACGATCAAGCTCCCGGTGCTCGAGTCGTCGACGATCACGATCACCAAGAATGGCTACGAGCCGCTGACCGAGAAGCTCCTGCCCGCAGACAGCGGTGCCGTCCTCAGCGTCCAGCTGCGGCGCCCCGGACGCTGACGACCGCGACCGCGCCAGCCACCGACCCGGCGCCGGTTACAGCAGCTGACAGCGACACGACGATTCGTGCTCGCAGCTGCAACCGGCGGCAGCGCTGCACGCGCGCGTCCCGAGCGTGCAAATCGCCCGCTGCTTGCCGGGACACCGCACCTCGCACCCGGCGGTACAGTACGCACCCGGCTCGACGGCGCACGTGATCGCCGACGACGCCTTGCCCATCGGGAACACCATCTCGCCGTCCTGCTGCGTGGTCCTGCGCGGAGACGGCGCACCGCGCGTCGCGTCACGCTCGCCGCCGCCGCACGAGGTGATGACCCCGGCGATCAGCAGCGCGAACCGCAACGCCGCCACGCGGCACGGTCGCTTCGCCGGCAGATCGCGCTCCCTGGGTCCAGCCCAGGGCACCTGCGACAGGTCCTGGAAGGCGGGCATGGTCGATCGCGATGATACCGCGACGCCCGTGCGACACGGCGACCCGACCGGGGCAATGTGGATCCGTGGTGCAACGTTTCGTTACGATGGTCGCGCACGCGGCCAGGCGATCCGGCGAGTTACCGTGGCATGGTCCGTGGAAAGACCTACGAGGTGACCTCCGTGGCCCGCATTCTCATCGTCGACGACGACCGCTCGATCCGGCGGACGCTGGAGAAGTTCCTGGGCAGCGAGGGCTACGAGGTGGCGACCGCGCAGGACGCGCCGGGCGCGATCGCCGCGGCCGAGAGCGCCGATCTGATGCTGCTCGATCTCGGCCTGCCCGGCGGCAGCGGCTTCGACGTGCTGGCCGCGCTCGCCGACCGGCCGCGACCGCCGACGGTGCTCGTCGTGACCGCGCGCGACGACATGCAGTCGACCGTCAAGGCGATCCAGCTCGGTGCCTACGAGTACCTGGTCAAGCCGGTCGACATCGACCGGCTGCGCCAGATGATCAGGCAGGCGCTCGAGAGCCGCGACGCCCGCAGCCAGCTCGAGGCGTTCGTGACCCGCTCGGCCGACGGGCGGCTGGTCGGCGACATCCTCGGCAAGAGCGCGGCGATCCGCGAGGTGTGGAAGCAGATCGGCGCGGTGTCGACGACGCGGGCGCCGGTCCTGATCGCCGGCGAGTCGGGCACCGGCAAGGAGCTGGTCGCGCGCGCGATCCACCTGTCGTCGGCCGACCGCGACCGGCCGTTCGTCGCGGTCAACTGCACCGCGCTCGCGCCCGGCGTGCTCGAGAGCGAGCTGTTCGGCCACGTCAAGGGCGCGTTCACCGGCGCGATCGCCGATCGCCCCGGCCGCTGCGAGCTCGCCGGCAAGGGCACGCTGTTCCTCGACGAGATCGCCGAGATCCCGTTCGACCTCCAGGCCAAGCTGCTGCGGGTCGTCCAGGAGCGCACGTTCGAGCGCGTCGGCGACGCCCGGCCGCTGCCGCTCGAGGCGCGGATCATCGCCGCGACGCACCGCGATCTGCCGGCGATGGTCGCGCGCGGCACGTTCCGCGAGGACCTGTTCTACCGGCTGCGCGTCGTCGAGATCACCCTGCCGGCGCTGCGCGAGCGGACCGGCGATATCCCGATCCTCGTCGAGGGCCTGCTCGCCAAGATCAACCGCGACCTCGCCAAGGACGTGCGCTACATCACGCCGGCGGCGCTCGCCCGGCTCGCGGCGTACAGCTGGCCCGGCAACGTGCGCGAGCTCGAGAACATGCTGACCCGCGCGGTCGTGCTCGCCAAGGCCGACGTGCTCGACGAGACGATGTTTCCGGTCGGCGCCGCGGCCGCCGCCGGCGATCCCGCCGCGGGCGGCGAGGCCGACGCGGCGGGATCGCTGCCGACGCTGCGCGAGATCGAGCGCCGCCACATCATGCGGGTGCTCGCGCACACCGAGTGGAACAAGCGGCGGAGCTGCGCGATCCTCGACATCAGCCGGCCCACGCTCGACCGCAAGATCGAGGAGTACGGCCTGCACCGCGGGGAGCCGGCGTGATCGCGGGGCTCGTCCCGCTCGCGATCGCGGCGATCGGGGCGGCCTACGCGGCGCTCGTGCTGCGCGACTGGCGGCGGTGCGACAACCTGACGTTCGGCCTGCTCGCGCTGACCGACGCCCTGATCACGGGCTGGCGCGGGCTCAACGTGCTGACCGGCGCCGCGATCACCGCGCCCGCCGTGCTCGTGCCGTGCATGTTCGCCACGATCGTCCTCGCGATGTTCACGCTCGAGTTCGTGGCCGGGTTCCCGCGCCGGCCCGCGATGGCGTGGCGGTGGCGCGGCCCGATGCTCGCGTGGGGCGGCGTCGGCGTGGCGCTGGGCGTCGCCAGCGTCGTGGCTGGCTTTAGCTCGAGCGTCCCCGAGGACGCGTTCTTCGTGCCGTCGACCGTGCTGATCTTCGTCGTCAGCGCCCGCGCCTACCGCCGCACGCCCCGGCGCGACGCGCGGATCGTGATCGCGATCCTGGCGTTCCGCTGGGGCTGCGGGCTGTTCGCGTACGCGGTCGGCCCGGCGCTCGGCGTGTTCGAGCCCGCGCTGTGGGTCGAGTCCACGATCGTCACGTTGACGAGCCTCGCGGTGATCGGCACGGTGGTGCTGCGCGGCGATCTGTTCTCGATCCGGTCGTCGGCGGCGGAGGTGCTCACGATCGCGGCGTTCGCGCTGCTCGTGGTCGTGGCCGGTGGCGGCGCCGTGACCTGCGCGCTGGTCTACGTCGCGCCGGGCCGGCTCCAGCTGCTGGCGGCGTTCGGCGCGTCGCTGGTGCCGCTCGGCCTGGCCGCGCTGCTCCACGCGCTGTACCCGCGGGTCGAGCGCCGCGTGCTGGCCGGGCTCGACGAGCGCCGCGCCCGCCGGTTCGGCATCCAGGACGAGCCGCTGCCGGCCGACGCCGCCGCCGCGATCCCCGAGGCGTGCCACCGGATCTCGGCGATCGGCGATGGCGCCACCGTGCGCTGGGTCGCCGCCGCCGCGCTGCCCGCGGCGTGGCTCGAGCGGCTCGCCGCCGGCGAGGCGCTGCGCCACGACGAGCAGCCCGGGCTGCCGGCGTGCTTCATCGTCCCCGCGCTCGGCGCCGATCGCGTGCTGGTCGGCGCGTTCTACGTCGACGGCGGCCTCGTCGATCGCGACACCTACGTGATCGCGCGCGACCTCGCGATCCGCGTCGCGGTCGCGGTCCAGCGCGCCGAGGCGGTCTCCGAGCTGCACGACGCCCGCCGGCTCGCCGCGCTCGGCCAGTTCGCCGCCGCGATCGCGCACGACATCCGGACGCCCTTGACCAGCATCTCGCTCAACGTCCAGATCCTGCGCCGCAAGCTGCAGCTCTCCGATGACGATCGCGAGCACCTCGACATCGCGCTCGAGGAGCTCGCGCGGCTCGATCGCTCGGTCGCCGAGATCCTCGACTTCGCCAAGCCGGTGAAGCTGGCCGCCGAGCCGATCGACGTCGGCGAGCTGATCGGCGGCCTGCACAAGCGCATGTCGCCGGTCCTGTCGGAGCGCGGCGTCACCGTGCGGATCGATCCCGCCGCGCCCGAGGCCGACGACGCCGGGCTGACCATCCACGGCGATCTCCCGCGGCTGCGCCAGGTGCTCACCAACCTGGTCGACAACGCCGCCAACGCGTCGCGCCCCGGCAGCGACATCACGCTGCGCGCCAGCAAGGCGGACGATCATCGCGTCGCGATCGAGATCGAGGATCGCGGGCGCGGCATCACCGCCGAGGACCTGCCGCGGATCTTCGAGCCGTTCTTCACGACCCGCCCCGATGGCACAGGGCTTGGCCTGGCGATCGTCCACAAGGTGATCCGCGCGCACGGCGGCGAGATCAAGGTCCGCTCGACGGTCGGCGCCGGCTCGACCTTCACGATCACCCTGCCGTCTGCCGCGTGACCCGAGTAACGGGCCTTGGCGGGGTAACGCGGCGTTACCGCGCCCGGCGGCCGCGCGCCGCGCAACTCCTCGAGATCGCGCAGGCCGCGCCCGGCACGCCGCCTGCTCTTGCCGCCGACCATGTGGACCCTGGCTCGCAAGCTGTTGCTGCACGATCGCGCGCGGTTCGCCGTCGCGATCGCCGGCGTCTCCGTCTCGGTCATGCTCGTGCTGGTCCAGGTCGGCCTGTTCTACGGCTTCATGGACACCGCCTCGGCGATCATCGACGCCAGCTCCGCCGATCTGTGGGTCGGCAAGCGGGGCAACGACTCGTTCGAGTTCGCGACCCCGTTCGACGAGCGCGCGTTCTACAAGATCGCGTCGGTCCCCGGCGTCGCGCACACCGACCGCGTGCTGATGAACTTCGCGCAGTGCAAGCTGCCCGACGGCGGTGACCTCGGGGTCCAGGTCGTCGGCGTCGAGACCACGCCGGGCCAGCCCCGGCTGCTCGCGCCGTGGAACGTGATCGACGGCGACCCGGCGCGGCTCGCCGAGCCCGGCGCGATCTCGGTCGACGCGAGCGAGCTCGCCAAGCTCAAGTTCGATCGCGTCGGCCACGTCACCGAGATCTCGGGCGTGCGCGCCGAGGTCGTCGTCGCCACCCGCGGGATCCGATCGTTCACCACCTCGCCGATCGTGTTCACCGACCTGCGCACGGCGCGCAGCTTCCTGCCCCAGCTCGGCGACGAGCCGGTGACCTACGTGCTGGTCCGCGTCGCCCCGGGCGCCGAGCTCGCCGCCGTCAAGGCGCGGATCGACGCGCTGCCCCACCTCGCGGCTTACACCACGGCCGAGATGTCCCAGCGTACGCGTACGTACTGGTCGCAGCGCACCGGGGTCGGCGCCGGGTTCTTCACCACCGCGGTGCTCGGCGTGATCGTCGGCTTCGTCGTGGTCGGCCAGATCCTCTACAGCGGCACGCTCCAGTACCTCCGCGAGTACGGCACGCTCAAGGCGATGGGCGCCAAGAACTCGGCGGTGATCCGCGTGATCCTGTCGCAGGCGATGATCTCGGCCGTGCTCGGCTTCGCGGTCGGCGCCCCGCTCGCCATCCTGGCGCGCGCCGGCATGAAGGGCGCCAACCTCAACGTCGCGCTGTTCCCGGCGCTCTACGCGGTGACCGCCGCGATCACCGTCGCGATGTGCGCGTTCGCCGCGGTGCTCTCGATCGTCAAGGTCCTGCGCCTCGATCCTGCCTCGGTGTTCAAAGGTTAAGGAGCCACCATGCCCATCGCGTTCGCCGTCAACGACACGTTCCCCGCCACCGGCGCGGCGCCCACCGCGGTCGCCCGCCTGGTCGGCGTCGCCAAGACCTACGGCACCGGCGACGCCGCCGTCGCCGCGCTCGCCGGCGCGACCCTCGACATCCACGCCGGCGAGGTCACGCTGATCGAGGGCCCGTCGGGCTCGGGCAAGACCACGCTGATCTCGATCCTGGGCCTCCTGCTCACGCCGACGGCCGGCGAGGTCTGGCTCGAAGGCAAGAACGTCGCGGGCCTGGGCGAGCGCGCGCTCCCCGGCCTGCGCGCCCGCAACTTCGGCTTCGTGTTCCAGGGCTTCAACCTGTTCCCCGCGCTGTCCGCGCTCGAGAACGTGGCGATCGCGATCCGCATGAAGACCCCGGGCGCGCGCGACGCCGACGCCCAGGCGCGCCGCCTGCTCGACCACGTCGGCCTCGCCTCGCGCGCCCACCACCTGCCGGCCGACCTGTCGGGTGGCCAGAAGCAGCGCGTCGCGATCGCGCGCGCGCTCGGCGGCGACCCGCCGATCCTGATCGGCGACGAGCCGACCGCCGCCCTCGACACCAGGACCGCGCTCTCGGTGATGGAGCTGCTCCGCGACCTCGCCACCACCGCGCGCCGCGCCGTCGTCGTCGTGACCCACGATCCGCGGCTCGAGCGGTTCGCCGACCGCGTCGTCCGCGTCGAGGACGGCCGCATCGACGCGATCACCACCGCCCGCCCGTCCGCCCCCGCCTCGCCCAGGAGCCCGCAATGACCAAGCTACGCTATCTGTTCCTCGCCCTCCCGCTCGCCGGTGCCGCCGCGCTGTGGCCAGGTCACGCGGCCCCGACCGTCCACGCCGATCCGACCGCCGCCCCCGCGGGCGCGCACCCCGGCGTCCTCATCGCCCCCGGCCGCGTCGAGCCGCTCCACGACCCGGTCAAGCTCGCGTTCGAAGCCCAGGGCCGGATCGCCGAGATCCTCGTCGACGAAGGCGACGTCGTACACAAGGGCCAGCTGCTCGCGCGGCTCGACGACCGGCTGTGGATCGCGCGGGTCGCCGCCGCCGAGGCCAGCCTGGCCCAGGCCAGGGCGCGCTACCTGCTCGCGCGCCGCGGCCCGCGCCCCGAGGACGTCCTGGCCGCGCGCGCCGACGCCGACGCGGCCGCCGCCGCCGCCCACCACCGCGACACCGAGCAAGCCCGCAGCGACCAGCTCGGCAAGGTCGGCGCCCTCGCCACCACCGTCGTCGACGCCGACGCCGCCGCCGCCCGGATCGCCGGCGCCCAGGCCGCGGCCGCCACGGCGCGCTACCAGGCGCTCGCCCGGGGCACGCGCGCCGAGCAGATCGACGACGCGGCCGCCGCGGTCACCCTCGCCCAGGCGGAGCTCGACGCCGCCAGGGTCATGCTCGACCAGACCCGCCTGATCGCCCCCACCGATGGCGTGATCCTGCGGCGCACCGCGGAGCTCGGCGCGCTCGTCACGCTCAACACGCCGATCCCGGTGCTCTCCATGGCCGACCTCGGCCAGCTCGAGATCCGCGCCGAGATCGACGAAGCCGACGTCGCGGCGGTCGCCCTGGGCAAGACCGCCTACGTCACGGCCGACGCCTACGGCGACCGCCGGTTCCCGGTCGTGGTCACCCGCCTGACCCGCGAGCTGGGCCGCAAGACCGCGCGCGACGACGATCCGCGCGCGCGCGTCGATACCCGCGTCCTCGAGGTCATCGCCCGGTTCGACGGCGCGCCGGCCACCGCGTTGCCGCTCGGTCTGCGCATGCGGCTCCACCTCAACTGAAGCGTCGAGGCCGTGGGCGCGCCAGCCCGATCAGATGAACCCGAGCACCGTGTACTGGTCTACCACTGACGAGACGTCCTGGTCGGCTGCGGCCGGTGCCGCAGGCGCGGTCATCACCTGCGGCGTGCCCTTCCGGGCGCTCGCGGCCGCGGGATCGATCCATCGGCCACAAGATTCGCTGGTCTTCACGCCGCCGGAGAAAAACAGCGACGCTACAAACCACATCGTGGAGAACCCGCCGGAAGCCTTCATGCCTCCAGGACATCGCACAGTTCGTGCCAGCAGAATGCGTACGCGAGATCGCCATCGATCGTCGCCGCGGTCACCGCCGCGACCCCTGTGTGTCGGGCCCGCCGCGCCATCGCGATCGCCGGTGTCACGCGCGGCTCGGGTCGCACGCGATCGGCTCATCAGCGACGGTGTCGCCCGCTCCCCTGCGCGAGATCGCGCGCGCGCGACACGCGCGCGCGGTCCAACCCAAACCGTAGTCGCGCTCGCAGCACGTGCGCGCGTGCAACCCGGCCCACAGCCGCGAAGCCGCCGCACGCGCTGGACGCCGCGCGTACTGCTGGACGTCGCGCGGTCCCTCCAGATCAACCCGGCTGTTCAG
>Ga0302299_10002484_pt1 | contig 11277 bp, 13 predicted proteins | sample III_Fen_N3_4_FD_198795 | JGI IMG/M metagenome (GOLD analysis project Ga0302299, IMG submission 198795) | Peat permafrost microbial communities from Stordalen Mire near Abisko, Sweden - III_Fen_N3_4 | ecosystem: Environmental > Terrestrial > Soil > Wetlands > Permafrost | place: Sweden: Abisko...
GGGGCCGCCGGTGTGAACCGGAGGTTCCCAGCTTCAGGATCCGCGCGCAGCGCGGCGGTAAGCATCGGCCTGGGGATGCTGCGATACGGTCTTTCATCGCAGCATCCTCAGGCCCCCCGCTGCGTGAACCAGCAGCCACGCTCCCGGTCGCGGTAGACGCAGACGTTCTGCCCCGACTCGAGCACGACCTCGTAGTAGCGGCGGTCGAGCGGCTCCTCCGTCCACCAGCGGTCGACGACACGCCATTCCTCGCGCACGAATGCGACCTGCTGGAGGTTGACGACGCGGGGTGAGCCGTCGACCCCGGACTCGACGAGCGCCGGGCAAGGGGTGTTGAGGCGCCCGGCAGTCGTGCGGGAGAGCGCGTGCGGGCGGCTGGCCCAGGAGCCGCCGACGGCGCTCATTAGGTGCCCTCACGCGAAGCCCGGAACACAGGCTGAAGCCTGTCACCGTGCCGCGGGTACCGGTTCGAACCGAAGGTTCCCAGCTTCAGGATCGGGGCGCAGCGCGGCAGCAAGCGTTGGCCTGAGGATGCTGCGATACGCTCTTTCATCGCAGCATCCTCAGGTCAGACGTCGCGGGGCACGACGAGCGCGCGCGCTTCCGGAATACGCGACCACGGTGCCACCTCCACCACGGCGCACACGGAGCCCGAGCCCGTGCTGGCCCGCACCTGCCTCAGCCCCTCGCGTAGCCGTCCGTCCATCTCGTCTCCCTCCGGCGGAACGAGCGAGAGCTGGTTGCCGACGTGGTCGGCGAGCTCCACCGCCTCCAGCCGCAGCTCCGTCACTGGAGCCGGGATCTCGAGTAGCTTCGACCCGAGCGCCGCCCGCAGCCGCCCACGCTCGGCTGTCGCCTCGCGCAGCGTCGTCGCCCGCCGCCACGACCCCCCGCCGACGAGCCGGGCCGAGACCGCCACCTTGCGCAGAGGCCGGCCCGCCCGCTCCGGCCGTGCCAGCAACCGGTCGAGCAGCGCCCCGAACGCCCGCCGCAGCGTCAACTCGTTCGCGACCGCCTCGGGGAAGGAGAGGGCCTCCGCCAGCTCTGCCGCGGGCGATCGCCCACGCACGCGGGATCGAGTGGTGCCCGGTTCCCCGCCTGCGAGGCTCCACGCCCGCTTCCCCTCCGGCCCCAGCCGCTCCTCGACGGCGCCGCCGGGTAGCGACGCCAGCTCGCCGAGCCGACGTACCCCGAGCCCTTCGAGCTCGGCGTACCGGTTCGACGGGAGCGGCAGGAGCGAGAGCGGGAGCGGCTCCAGGAAGCCCTGCTCCTCCTTCCCCTCGACGATCACCGCCTGCCCGGGCCGGGCCACGCTCGCCGCCGCGAGGGCGACGAAGCGGCGCGCACCCGCACCCGCGCGCGGGTCCCAGGCAGATCCGACGGAGGCGAGCGCACGTGTCAGCGCCGCCTCCACACCTCCGTAGAGCCGCTCGACGCCGCCGGTCTCGAACGTGACGAGGCCGGGCTCGACCGACTCCACCGCAAACCCTGCATCCTCGAGCCGGCGCAGCACACCCTCCCACTCCTGCTCCACCGCGGCCGGGTCCTGCTCGATCAGTACGAGTCCAGGGCAGGTGGCGAGTGCCTCCCCCATGCGCATGCCCGCCTGCACGCCGGCGGCCTCGGCGGCGGCCGTGACGGGCCCGATCAGCGCCTCCTTGCCCGGCTCCGGTGCGAGCGCCGCGGGCACGAGCGCCAGCCTCGGCCGGGAGCGCAACGCGGCGCGAAGCGTGAATCCCGGGATGAGGAGGCAGGCGATCACTTGGACTCCTAGTTCTATACGAACATACGTTCGCCTGTCAAGATGGCCGAAACGGACGGGAGACGAGATGGAGATACGCGGGATCGGCTTCGTCGGCAGTCACACGCCTGCCCACGCAGAGATGGAGGACTTCGCCCGGGACGTGCTCGGGCTGACGCAAATCACCGTCGCGGGCGTCGGCGCGACGCTCTTCGCGGCCGCAAACGGCGACGTGCTCGCAGTGGCACGCCCGTACGAGGAGGACGGCGCCGCCGAGCGCACGATCGGGCTGCTCGTGGACGACGTCGACGGCGGCGCCGCCGAGTTGCACGCGGCCGGGATCGAGACGGACGGGATCTCCGAGAACGCCCGCTGGCGCTACACCCACTTCCGCGCGCCGGACGGGAAGCTGTACGAGCTCGTCGAGGAGCGCTCGGGGCCTGATCGGGCCTAGTCGAGGCGGAACCGCAACTCGGCGAACGTTCCGGGTACCGGCCCGTCGTTCACGAGCTTGCTCGAGACGAGCCGGGAGCCCGCCTTCTCCAGCACCCGGCGTGAGCCCACGTTGTGCCCGGCGACCGTGGCCAGCAGGGGCCGCTGCCGCTCGTCGTCGAGGAAGAGGCGGAGCGCCGAGCCTGCGATGCCCCGGCCCCAGTGCGCCTTTCCGATCCAGTACCCGACCATCCGCCCGCCGTCGCCCCTCCAGCTCACGGCGTGCCCGGCCACGGCCCCGTCCGCGACGATCGTGCGCAGGATCGAGCCTGCGTCGCTCCTGATCCGCGCCCAGTGCACTGCGAACGCCTCCGCGTCACGGGCTGCCACCGCCGCCATCCGGTAGCTCTCCTCGTCGGCCTGCCACTCGAAGAAGAGAGGCAGGTCGTCGTCCTCGACGGGACGCAGTGACACCACCGGCACGCTCGGCCGCCTCCTACCGGCGAGGAGCGCGGAAGCACTCGGTCACGTACGGCAGGTCGACCACGCCGCCGACCTCGTGCTCCGCGAAGATCTGCTCGACGCGCTCGAGCACCGGTGCGCGCTCCTCGGGCGTCAGCACGGCGCAGTAGCTGCGCGAGAGCACGAGGTCGATCAGCCCTTCGCGGTCGAGTCGCTGCACGTGCGGGAAGAGCGCGCGCTCGACCTCCTCGAAGAGGCCGCTCTCCCGGACCGGCGCTGCCGCGTCGCGCTCCTCGAACCCCTCGCTCGCGAGCGCCTCCTCGCTCAGCTGCGCCACCCACGGCTCGCGCTGGTCGCGGGTGTTCCAGGCGAGGGCGATCGAGCCGGACGGCCGCAGCACCCGCGCGATCTCGCGGAGCGCCGGGCCGTGGTCGAACCAGTGGAACGCCTGCGCCGCGACGACGACGTCCACGCTCTCGGCGGGGAGCGGGATCGCCTCCGCCCCGCCCTCGAGCGCCGTCACGCCCGGAAGTGCGGCCCGCAGGTGGGCGAGCATCTCGGGCAGGGGCTCGACGGCCGTGACGCGGTGGCCGAGCGCGGCGAGAGAGCGGGTCAGCTTGCCCGTCCCGGCGCCGAGGTCGACGACGTCGAGTGGCTCATCACCCACGAGCCAGCTCACGGCGTCGTCGGGGTAGCCGGGCCGCGAGCGCTCGTAGGCATCGGCCACGCCCGCGAACGAGACGGCGCGGCCGAGGCGCTGATCGCGATCGAGTGCCATCGGGACAGGCTAGTCGAGCCCACGTCGAAGCCGGAACGCCTCGACTGCTGTCGCGTGGTCGACGATCGGAGCAGGATAGGACGGCGCCAGGAGGCCCGGGAACGCGATGTCACGCGCGGGCACGTCCGCGAGCTCCGGCACGTAGCGCCTCACGTACTCCCCTTCGGGATCGAGCTTCTGCAGCTGCGCCGTCGGGTTGTAGACCCGGTTCGGCCGCGTGTCGACCCCGGTGCCCGCCACCCACTGCCAGTTGCCGACGTTCTGCGCCACGTCGCCGTCGAGCAGGAGGTCGAAGAAGTGCCGCGCCCCCTCACGCCAGTCGATCCCGAGATCCTTCACGAGGAACGAAGCGGTGACCATCCGGGCGCGGTTGTGCATCCAGCCCTCCTCGCGCAGCTGGCGGATGCCCGCGTCGACGAGCGGGAAGCCGGTCAGCCCCTCCTTCCAGGCCGCGAGCCCGTCCGGGTCGTCGACCCAGCGGTCGCCGCGCGTACGCATGTCCTCCACCTGCGTGCGCGGCCGTGCGGAGAGGATCTGGGCGTAGAAGTCTCTCCAGCAGAGCTGTCGCACGAACGCGTCTCCGCCTCGCTCCCGGGCGCGCACCGCCAGCGCCCTGGCGGAGATGCAGCCGAAGTGCAGGTAGGGCGAGAGGCGCGAGGTCGCGTCGGCGGCGATCGCGTCGTGGCCGCCGGAGCCGTAGCCCTCGAGTTGCGTCCGCAGCCACGTGCGCGCCCGCTCGACGCCTGCCGACTCGCCGCCCACGACGATCGCTCGTGATGATGCACCACGGAGCCCGCCCACCACCTCGGAGGCCGAGGCGGGCCGGAAGCCGTCGGGCAGCCGTACCCTCCGGGGCGCCGGCAGAGGAGCACCGAACGACACCTCCGACCACGCCCGGTGGTAGGGCGAGAACACCTGATAGTGGTCGTTCCCGGTCGGGACGACCTCCCCCGCCGGAACGACGAAGCTCCCGTCGACGAGACGCAGGTCCAGCTCGGCCGCAAGCCGCCGCTGCCGCTCGCGTGCGTACGGGCTGACGTCGACGGTCGCGAAGACGGCCGTAGCGCCGGTCTCCCGGGCCGCCCGCACGGTCTCCGCCACGACGTCCCCCTGCCGGATGTCGAGGGCGCCGCCGAGCCGGCGGAGCGACGCGTCAAGGTCGGCGAGCGCCTCGTGCAGGAAGGCGCGGCGATTGGCCGCGGCGCCGTAGCGCGTGCAGCCGATCCCCGTGTCGAGCACGAACAAGGGCAGCACCACCTCCGCCGCCTCGAGCGCGGCGGTCAGTGCCGGGTTGTCGTGGAGACGAAGGTCGCGCGTGAAGAGGAGGATCGCGACCTGCACGTCGCGGGCCTACCCCCGGATCTCGGCGGCCACGCCCTGCATGCCGGTGAGCCGCGGAACCACCGCGAGCAGGCTCTCCTGCGCGCAGTACGGGATGTCCGCCTCGAGCTCGGGACCGTGGTTGATCAGATTCCGGCCGCTGCGCGAGGCACGGAAGGCCTCCTCCGCCGTCGCGTACGACGCGGCCAGCCTCACGGCAGCCTCGGCGGCGTCGCTGCGATCGTCGCCGAGTAGTCCGGCGATTCGGCCCGCCACGTAGCTGTCGTCGAGCGCGAACGAGCCCTTGACGCCGGCACAGAAGATGGCGACGTCGTCGTCGTGCACGCGCGCCGCCTCGGTCACCGCGGCGAGGTTGAGAAGCGACGCGATCAGGACGCGCTCGCACCGCTCGGCGGCCGTCACGATCGCGCGTGTGCCGTTGGTCGTGGACATGGCCAGGGTGGGAGTGCGCACGGTCAGGTACTCGCGGGGCGAGTTGCCGAGGTCGAAGCCGTCGATCATCACGCCCAGCCGCTCACCGCCGAGGGTGACACCGCCGCCGGCCGCGAGGGCGCGCGCGTCGTCGACTTCTGCCGCGCAGAGGACGCGCTCATAGCCGGTCGCGAGCGCCTGGCAGATGGTCGAGGTCGCCCGGATGACGTCGATCACGACGCCCGTCGGGGCGGCGGCCTGCTCGTCCGGTGTGAATGCGACGTGGATGTGCACGCCGGTACGCTAGCCGTCCATGTCGGACGCGCCCCACTGCTACCGCCATCCCGACCGTGAGACGCGTGTTTCGTGCTCGGAGTGCGGCCGTCCGATCTGCGAGGAGTGCATGACCTTCGCGCCGGTGGGTATCCGCTGCCCCGAGCACGCCAACATCGGACACGGCCAGCAGTCCCCCGCCCGCACGCTGCAGAACGTGCGCCGGGCCACGCGCACGGTGGCGGCGCCGGCGACGATGGCCCTGATCGGGCTGAACGTCGTCGTCTACCTGATCACCGTCTCCCAGGGCGGCGGTATCAACCTTCCCGGCGGCCAGCTCTTCTCGGACTGGGCGCTCCAGGGCAACGCAGTCTCGAACGGCGACTGGTGGCGCCTCGTGACGGCCATGTTCCTGCACGGGAGCATCCTCCACATCGGGTTCAACATGCTCGCGCTCTACTGGCTCGGAACGATCATCGAGCAGGCCCTCGGCACGCCCCGCTTCCTCCTCGTCTACTTCGTCTCGGGCGTGGCAGGCTCGGCCGGCGCACTGTGGTTCAGCTCCCAGTTCGCGGTCACCGTCGGAGCGTCGGGGGCGATCTTCGGCCTGATCGGGGCTCTCCTGATCCTGGAGTACCTGGCAACGGGTTCGCTCATGGGACTGGCGATGGTGCTGATCCTCGTCAACATGGCGTTCACCTTCGCCGTGCCGGGCATCTCGATCGGCGGCCATCTCGGCGGGCTCGCGGGAGGGATCGTCGCCACCTACGGCCTCATGCGCTACCGGCTGCCGCCCCACCGCATGCTCGGGTACCTGATCGCCGTCGGCGTCGGCGTCGCCAGCTTCCTGCTCGCGTACGTGCGCGTGCGCGGCTACGTCGCCTGAGCAGCGGCGGTGCTCAGCCGCCGATTGCGACCGCGGTGACACCGCGGTCGGCCAGCGCCGCCTGGGCGGCGGCGAGGCGGGCGAGCGGCACGCGGTAGGGCGAGCAGCTCACGTAATCGAGCCCGATCGAGTGGCAGAAGGCGACGGAGCGCGGCTCGCCGCCATGCTCGCCGCAGATGCCCATCTTCAGGCCCGGCTTGGAGCCGCGGCCGCGCTCGATCGCGATCCGCATCAGGTCGCCGACGCCCTCCTGGTCGAGTACCTCGAACGGGTTGCGCTCCAGGATCCCGTGCTCCAGGTAGTGCGTAAGGAACTTGCCCTCGGCGTCGTCGCGCGAGAACCCGAGCGCCGTCTGGGTCAGGTCGTTCGTGCCGAAGGAGCAAAAGTCGGCCACCTCGGCGATCTCGTCAGCCCGGATACACGCGCGCGGCAGCTCGATCATGGTTCCGCAGAGATACTCGATCGCAGGCTCCTCGGCGGCGACGCGCTCCGTCAACTCGCGGAGGAACGCCAGCTCCGTGCGGAACGCGACGAGTGGGTGCATGATCTCGACGAGCGGCGGGGCCCCGGTGCGCTCGCCGACCGCCGCAGCGGCGCGGATGATCGCACGCACCTGCATCTCGTAGATCTCCGGCCACTGCAGGCCGAGCCGGCAGCCGCGCGTGCCGAGCATCGGGTTCGCCTCGTGCAGCTCCTTGATCCGGTTGCGCATCTGCTCGGTGGTGGCCTCCTCGAGCGTGGGCAGGAACTCGTGCAGCGGCGGGTCGAGCAGGCGGATCGTGACCGGGAACCCGGCCATCGCCTCGAAGATCCCCTCGAAATCGGACTGCTGCATTGGCAGCAGCCTGTCGAGCGCCGCACGGCGGCCCGCCTCGTCGCGCGCGAGGATCATCTCCTGCACGACGGGGAGGCGCTCCTGCGCCATGAACATGTGCTCGGTGCGGCAGAGTCCGATGCCCTCGGCGCCGAACTCCCGCGCCTTGGCGGCGTCCTCGGGCGTGTCCGCGTTCGCGCGGACCCGCAGGCGGCGCAGCTCGTCGGCCCAGTCGAGGATCGTGCCGAAGTTCTCGTCGATCGCAGGCGGGACGAGGCGCACGGCCCCGACGATCACGCGGCCGGTGCCGCCGTCGATCGTGATCACGTCCCCGACCTTCAGCTCGTGCTCCCCGATCGTCACGGTCTCGGCCCGCACGTCGATCGAGAGGCCCTCGCAGCCGGCGACGCAGGGCTTGCCCATCCCGCGCGCGACGACGGCCGCGTGGGAGGTCATGCCGCCGTGGGCGGTGAGGACGCCGCGGGCCTGGATCAGCCCGTGGATGTCGTCGGGCGTCGTCTCCCAGCGCACGAGGATCACGTCGTCGCCCGCCTTGCCGCGCGCCTCCGCCGTGTCGGCGTCGAGCACGATCTCGCCCGAGGCGGCACCCGGCGAGGCATTCAGCCCCTGGGCTGCGACCTCGACGTGGGCGGTCGGGTCGATCATCGGATGGAGAAGCTGGTCGAGCTGGCCCGGGTCGATCCGCACTACGGCCTCCTCGCGAGAGATGAGGCCTTCCTCGGCCATCTCGACCGCGATCCGGAGCGCCGCCCCGGCGGTGCGCTTGCCGGTGCGGGTCTGCAGGAGGTAGAGCGTGCCCTCCTCGACCGTGAACTCGATGTCCTGCATGTCGCGGTAGTGCGCCTCGAGCCGGTCGAGCGTGGCCGTGAGCCGGTCGTACGCCTCCGGCATGCGCTCGCGCATCGCGGCGATCGGCTCCGGGGTGCGGGCGCCGGAGACGACGTCCTCGCCCTGCGCGTTGACGAGGTACTCGCCGTAGAGGACGTCCTCCCCGGTGGACGGGTCGCGCGTGAAGCAGACGCCCGTGCTCGAGCTCTCACCCTTGTTGCCGTAGACCATCTGCACGACGTTGACCGCGGTGCCGATGTCGTCGGGGATCTCGTACGTGCGCCGGTAGACCTGCGCGCGCGGCGCATCCCAGGAGTCGAACACGGCCCGGTAGGCGCGGCGCAGCTGGTCGCGGGGATCCTGCGGAAAGCCCGACCCCACCTCCTCCTCGTAGATCCTCTGGAACGTCCCGATCAGCTCGAGGAGGTCGGACGCCGTCAGCTCCAGGTCGTTTGCGACCCCACGAGCGGACTTCATGTCCGCGATCGCCCCTTCGAATCGGTGACCGCCGACTCCGTCGACGACCTCGCCGTACATCTGGATCAGCCGGCGATACGAGTCGTAGGCGAACCTCGGATTGCCGGTCGAGGCGGCCTGGCCTTCGACCGAGACGTCGTTCAGGCCGAGGTTGAGGATCGTGTCCATCATCCCAGGCATCGAGATCTTGGCGCCGGAGCGGACGGAGACGAGCAGCGGGTCGGAGGGATCGCCGAAGCGCTTTCCGGACGTCTCCTCGAGCGCGGCGATGTGCTCGCCAACCTCGTCGTCGAGTCCTGCCGGCACCTGCTTTCCGGCAGCCATGTAGGCGCGGCACGCATCCGTGGTGATCGTGAACCCGGCAGGTACCGGCACGCCGAGCGCGGTCATCTCGGCGAGGCCGACGCCCTTGCCGCCGAGCAGCTCGCGGCCCCCGGGGGCCTCCTCATCGAAGTCGTACACGTAACGCATGCGGCTCCATCCTCGCACAGACTCCCGCGGGCTGAGCCGGTGACAGTGCACAGAGTCGTTGCGGACTCTCCGCAGTCCGACCTGCGAGGATATCCGCGATGCCCGGGCACATCGTCGCCATCGGTGGCGGGGGATTCCTGGGAGGCGACACCGCCTCCCCGCTCGACGACCTGCTCCTCCGGCTCGCCGGGGTCGCGCGCGCCCACGTCGTGTTCCTGCCAACGGCGACGGGCGACTCTGTGCGGGCGCTCGACCTCTTCGAGGCTGCGTGGAGCAGGCGTCCGTGCACGACCGACGTGGCACAGACGTTCGGCGTCCCCGACCGGCCCGCAGAGCGCGTCGCCGCGGCCGACGTCGTCGTCGTCGCGGGCGGCAACACGGCCAACATGCTTGCGGTGTGGCGCCTCCACGGGGTCGACCGGGCGCTGCGCGAGGCCTGGGAGCGAGGCGCCACCGTCGGCGGCGTGTCGGCCGGCGCCAACTGCTGGTTCGAGGCCTGCGTGACGGACTCGTTCTCGGCCGATCTCGACGGGCTCGACGACGGGCTCGGCTTCCTCGCGGGCAGCTTCTGCCCGCACTTCGACGGCGAGGAGCGCCGCAGGCCGGTCTACATGCGCCTCGTCTCGGAGGGATTCCCGGCCGGCATCGCCTGCGACGACGGCGCTGCCGCCGTCTTCCGCGGCACCGAGCTCGTCGAGGTCGTCGCCGACCGGCCGGGCGCGAGCGGGTACTGCGTCTCCGCGGACGGGATCGAGCCTCTGCCGGCCCGCCGACTGTCGTGAGGAAGGTCGCGATCGTCTCGACCTGCTCGGGTAACGGCAAGACGACCCTCGGCAGGCAGCTCGCCTCGATCCTCGAGGTGCCCTTCGTCGAGCTCGATTCGCTGGTGCACGGGCCGAACTGGACCGAGACGCCCGATGCCGAGCTGCGCCGCCTGCTCGTGCCGACTCTTGCGGGCGACGGCTGGGTCATCGACGGCAACTACAGCTCGAAGCTCGGCAGCCTCGTCCTGGAGCGGGCCGACACGGTCGTGTGGCTCGACCTGCCGGTTCATGTCTGGCTGCCCAGGCTGATCCGGCGCACGACGCGGCGTCTCGCCCACCGCGAGGAGCTGTGGAACGGCAACCGCGAGTCGCTCAGGGATGTGATCTGGGGCAGGGACGCGCTGATCCCGTTCGCGCTCAGGATGCACCGGCAGCGGCGGCGCACCTACCCGGAGCGGCTCGCCCCGTTCCCGACCGTCCGCCTCCGCACGCCGGCCGACGTCGACCGGTTTCTCAGCGCTGCCGGCGCGACCTGAACTCGGCGGCCCAGGCGACGACGCGAAGGCCGATCCAGAACGGCGTCAGGATCACGTAGAAGAGCAGCACCGCGATCGCGAGGCCGGAGGACCACAGCGCCCAGTAGCGCAGCGGCGCCCAGCCCTTGTCGGACAGCGAGCGGCCCTGCACGCGCCAGTAGCTCTGGGCGCTCACGATGCCTCCCGCCGCTCTCGCTGCCTGTCGGCGACGAGCTTGACCACGCGCATCGCGGTCTCCTCGACGGAGTAGTCGGAGACGTCGAGGACGGGGCAGCCGAGGCGCCGGTGGATCCTCTCCGCCAGCTCGAGCTCCTCGTAGACGTCGAGCAGGCCGGCGTAGCGCTTCTTCGGGCCACCCATCGCGGCAACGCGATTCGTGCGGATCTCCGACAGGCGCTCGGCGTCGATCGTGAGCCCCACGACCTTGGCCGGGTCGATCTCGAACAGCGTCGGCGGTGGCTCGATCCCCTTCACGATCGGCACGTTCGCCGCCTTGTGGCCCAGGTAGCCGAGGTAGATCGAGAGCGGGGTCTTCGATGTGCGCGAGACCCCGACGAGCACGACGTCGGCCTCGTCGAGCCCGTTGCCGACGCCGTCGTCGTACTTGACGGCGAACTCGAGCGCCTCGATGCGCTTGAAGTAGGTCTGGTCGAGCGGCGGGCGTGCGCCCGGCGTCATCCGCGCCGCCACCCCCGAGACGCGTGCGATCGAGTCGATCGGGTGTCCCAGCAGGTCGCAGTAGTGGACGCGAGCGCGGCGGCAGAGCTGGCGCATCGCGTTCCGCAGCCCGGGCTCGACAAGCGTATACACCATCACGGCAGGGCGACCGCGGGCCGTCGCGACGGCCATCTGCAGGTCGTCCACCGACTCGACCCGGGGATGCCGGACCTCCGCGAACACCTGCTCCGGGAACTGCGCCTCCAGCGCGAGGACGAGGCGGGCAGCCGTCTCGCCCGTCGAGTCGGAGACGATGTGGAGCTCTACGGGGACGGCGTCGCTGCTCACGGGCGGGAGGGTATCCGGACACGGCTACGATCGCTTG
>Ga0302299_10002485_pt1 | contig 11275 bp, 9 predicted proteins | sample III_Fen_N3_4_FD_198795 | JGI IMG/M metagenome (GOLD analysis project Ga0302299, IMG submission 198795) | Peat permafrost microbial communities from Stordalen Mire near Abisko, Sweden - III_Fen_N3_4 | ecosystem: Environmental > Terrestrial > Soil > Wetlands > Permafrost | place: Sweden: Abisko...
GTGGCCGCGCCGCACCTCACCTGACGAGCCCGAGCCCGTCGGCGCCCACGCCAGCGCGTAGACCCCGCATAGCTGTCCTTAACCACACGGATCGCCAGCGGATCGTGTGGTTGAGGACAGTTGTACGCGGAGCTCGGGGTCAGTCGAGGCCGAGGACGCGGTCGGGGTGCACGGTGGTGAGGCGGACGTCGCAGTCGACCTCGTCGCCCACGGCGGGCAGCACCACGCCCTCGGGCACGCGCACCAGCGAGACGTGCATGTGCGGCGGCTCGGCGAACCAGCGCTGCTTGCCGCCGATGACGAACGGCGAGAGCGCGCGACCGGCGCCTTCGAGGACGCCGGTGCCGGCGGCGACGACGCGCTGCCGGTAGGTGGCCGCGGGCGAGGGCGCCTCGAGCGCGACGCCGTGCGACGTGCCGCCGCCGACCACCACGACCGCGCCGGCGCGCGACGCTCGCCGCTGGCGGTAGCCGCTGGCCTGGCCGCGGGCGACGTCGTGGACGGCGAGCACGGTGCCGTGCGCGCGGATCGCGCCGCGGTCGCCGAGCCAGAGCCGGGTGCCGATGCGCGGGTAGATCGCGATGTCGGGCAGGCCGCGGCGCAGCGCCGCGAGCTCGACGTCGTCGAGGTGGCTCACCCAGAGCGCGGCGGCCTCGGTGAGCTCGGTGCGCGGTTCGCCGTCGAGGCGGTCGCTGAGGTCGGCGACGGCCTGCTGCCAGCCGAGCCCCCACTGCAGGCACTCGGTCACGCGGGCGCTCGCGCCGGCCGGAGCTGCGGGCCCGACCGCGGCGTCGTGCCACCGCGCCCCCGGGACGTTGCGGTGGTCGACGTGCGGCGACGCCATCGGCTCGTGCAGCGCGAGGCCCTCGAGGCGCACGCGCCCGCCCGCGATCGAGTCGCGCGTGGCGTCGGACCGCAGCAGCACGAGCAGCTCGTCGCTCGTGAGGCCGAAGCGCCCCACCGACGTGAGCGCCTCGAGCACGACGCGGACGCTGCCGTGCGCGCGCGACGCGAGCGCGTGCCAGGCGGCCGTCGACGACACTGTGCGCACGACCCGGCCCGCGTGCTCGCTGCCGTCGAGCGCGCCCCAGTGCGCCGACGCGACGAGGTCGGCCGGCTCGTACGGCGTCAGCACGAGGATGTCGCCGTCGTGGTGGGCGGCGACGTCGGCCACCTCGAACACGGTGCCGACCGCGACGCGGGTGAGCCCGAGACGACCGGCCTCGCGGGCCAGCCGCGCGTTGCCCACGCCGTAGCCGTTGCCCTTGGCGACCGGCACGAGGTCGCCGGCCACCTCGGTGGGCTCGGCGGCCTCGATGGCCGCGCGCACGGCGTCGCGCACCCGCTCGGCGTTGCGGCGCCAGGGCTCGGCATCCACGTGCAGCGTGAACGTCACACCGCGACCCTACGGGAGCGTGCTTTGTCCGTGGGGCGCGTGCCTCCCCGCCCTCGTCCTGACGGACTGGGGAGAGCGTTCTTTACGTCCGTCAGGACGAGGGCGGGGAGTCCCGCTCGCTTCCTTCGTGGTGCGCTCCCGCAGTCTCGGGCGTGACTGTGGGGAGGAGTGGGTCTGTGGGGCTCGTTTGGGGGTCCCGCTGGCTTTCGTCGGGGTCCGCGCTGCCGGAGTCTCGCGTGTGACCGTGGGTGGGTGGTGATGAGCTAGCGGCGGGCGAGGTAGGCGTCGAAGGCCTTGGCGAGCAGCGGCCTGAGGGGGAGGTCCCACTCGCCGAGGTACTCCTGGGCGTAGCCGCCGGTGCCGAGCTTGAACTGGATGAGGCCGAAGAGGTGGTCGTCGGGGTCGAGGGTGTCGCTGATGCCGCGCATGTCGTAGACGTCGCACCCGGCGGCGAGGGAGTCGCGGATCATCGCCCACTGCACGGCGTTGGAGGGCCGGACGTCGCGGCCCTCGTTGGACGACGCGCCGTAGGAGTACCAGGAGTGCGTGCCGACGCGGACCAGCGTGGTCGCGGCCAGGACACGGCCCTCGTGCCGCGCGACGTAGAGCGCGATGCGCTGCGGGTCCTCGGCCTCCATCGCCCGCCACATGCGCTGGAAGTAGGCGAGGCCGCGCGGCGTGAAGCGGTCGCGCGCCGCGGTCTCGACGTAGACCTCGTGGAAGGAGGGCAGGTCGTCGTAGCCGCCGTGGACCACCTCGACGCCGGCCTTGTCGGCCTTCTTGATGTTGCGGCGCCAGAGCTGGTTGAAGCCGGTGAGCAGGTCGGCCTCGGTGCGACCGGCGAGCGGCACCTGGAAGACGTAGCGCGGCTGCACGTCGCCGAAGCCGGCGCCGGTGTCGGTCTTCTGCGTCCAGCCGAGCTCGCGCAGCCGGTCGGCCACGGCCGCGACGTCGGGGTGCTCGAGGTCGGGGGTGACGTCACGGAGGCGCGCGGCCGTGCCCTCGGAGATGGCGGCCTTGAGGGTGTCGGCGTCCCAGCGGCGCACGACGGCCATCGGGCCCATCTTCGCGGCGAACGCGCCCATCGTCTTGAGCGTGGTGGCGAGCGGGTCGAGCCACTCCGCCAGGTCGCGGCCGGTGCGCTCTGCGGTCCAGTCGATGTCGGGGCCCTCGGGCAGGTAGGCGAGGAACCTCTTCACGCGCGGCACCTGGCGCAGCAGCACCAGCCCGGCGCCCACGATCTGGTCGTCGATGAACCAGCCGAGCGAGGCGTGCTGCCACTCGGCCTTGGCACCGGCCCACGACGGCACCTGCAGGAACGAGATGCGCCCGGTGCCCTCGTGCGCGCGGACGTAGGCGAGGTGCTCGTCGGCGGTGATGCGGCGCACCGTGATCGGCGCAGCGTCGGAGCGGGGGGCGGGCACGGAGCGAGAGCCTACGTCGTCAGTAGAGGGCACGAGCCACGCGCCGGAGGTCCTCGGGCACGGCCTTGAGCCGGCCGGCGACCTCCCCGACGGGGACGAGCTCGATGCGGTCGCCCACCAGCGCCGTCATCACCGACGTCGCGCCCGCGTCGACGGCGTCGGCCGCGGCGACACCGAAGCGGCTCGCGAGCAGCCGGTCGGCGGCGGTCGGCGTACCGCCGCGCTGGACGTGGCCGAGGATCGTCACGCGCGTCTCGAACCCGGTGCGCTCCTGCAGCTCGAACTTGATGCGCTCGCCGATGGCGCCCGCCACGATCGAGCCGAAGGGCCCCTCGGGGGGCGAGAAGTCGAGCGTGCCTGGCTGGGCGATGGCGCCCTCGGCGACGACCACGATCGACGAGTGCGCGTAGGACCGGTGGCGGTGGCGCAGGCGAGCGGCGATCTCGTCGATGTCGAAGGGCTCCTCGGGGATGAGCACCTGGTCGGCACCGCCGGCGATGCCCGCGGTGACCGCGATCCAGCCGACGTGGTGACCCATGACCTCCACGACCATGATCCGGTCGTGCGACTCCGCCGTGGTGCGCACGCGGTCGAGCGCCTCGGTGGCGATGGAGACGGCGGTGTCGAAGCCGATCGACCGGTCGGTGCCCCAGACGTCGTTGTCGATCGTCTTGGGCGCGCAGACCATCCGGACGCCGGCCGCAGCCAGCGTGCCGGCCGCCTTGAGGGTGCCGTCGCCGCCGACGCACACGAGCGCGTCGATGTGCTCCTGCTTGACGGTCTCGAGGACGGCGTCGATCCCGCCGTCGGCCTCGTCGGGGTGGTAGCGCGCGGTGCCGAGCATCGTGCCGCCCAGGTTGAGCGTGCCGCGGACGTCGTGCGGGGTCAGCGGGATGACGTCGCCGTCGACCACGCCGCGCCAGCCGTGGCGGAAGCCCACAACCGTGTGCCCGTGCAGGGTGCTCTGCTTGACGACGGCCCGGATGAGGGCGTTGAGCCCCGGGCAGTCTCCGCCGCCCGTCAGGACACCGATGCGCACACGACGACCCTACGCAGGTCGGAGGGCCGGCGCAGGCGTGCCGGCGCGGTGGAGACGTCCGTCACGCCGGCAGGTCGACGTCGACCACGATCGGCGCGTGGTCGGAGGGCAGCGGCGTGCCCTTCTTGCCGGGCTTGCGCGCCTCGCGGTCGACGTAGGAGTCGGTGACAGCCGAGGCGAAGGAGGGAGACCCGTAGACGAGGTCGATGCGCATGCCGGTGTTCTTGGGGAACGCGAGCTGGCGGTAGTCCCAGAACGTGTAGGGCAGGTCGTACTTGAGCGCGCGCGGCACGACCTCGACGAGGCCGGCGGCCTCGAGCTCGGTGAGGGCGGCGCGCTCGGCGAGGGTGACGTGGGTGGAGCCCTCGAACGCCGCGGTGTCCCAGACGTCGGCGTCGGTGGGCGCGACGTTGAAGTCGCCGAGGATCGCGAGCGGCTCGGGGCGCTCGAGCTCGGCGGCGGCCGTGGCGCGCAGGGCGGCGAGCCACTCGAGCTTGTAGCGGTAGTGCGGGTCGTCGACGGTGCGTCCGTTGGGGACGTAGAGCGACCACACGCGCACCCCGCCGCACGTGGCGCCGATGGCCCGGGGCTCGACGACTCCGTCCCAGGCGGGCTGGGCCGGCAGGTCGTGGGTGACGTCGTCGAGGCCGACGCGCGAGAGGATCGCGACGCCGTTCCAGCGGGCCTCGCCGCGGGCGGCGACGGCGTAGCCCGCCTCCTCGAACGCCTCGACGGGCACCTGCTCGGTGGGCACCTTGAGCTCTTGCAGGCACACGACGTCGGGCGCGGCGGTGGCCAGCCACGGCACGAGGCGGTCGAGGCGCGCGACGACGTTGTTGACGTTCCAGGTAGCGATCCGCACACCGCGATCCTGTCACCCACCCCCGACCCCCCACGTTGGGGATGAAGGTGCCCTTCACTCCGATAGGCGCAACGACGACGCCCTCAACGATCCACAGGCGGGGCCGTCGTCACCCGACGACGGACGCCATCCGCTCGACAGCCGTGCGCAGCGTCTCGCGCGAGCATGCGAGGTTGAGGCGCACGAACCCCTCGCCGCCAGGCCCGAACTCCGGCCCGGGGTTGAGCGCCACGCGCCCCTGCTCGAGGAACGCCGCGCTGGGGTCGTCGCCGAGCCCGAGGGCGCGGCAGTCGAGCCAGGCGAGGTACGTCGCGGCCGGCGGCCGGTAGCCCACCTCGGGCAGCAGCTCGGCCACCAGCTCGCCGAGGTAGGCCGCGTTGCTGGCGATGCTGGCGTTGACGGCGTCGATCCAGGCGTCTCCCCCGTCCCACGCGGCGCGGTGCGCCAGCACGCCGAACGCGCTCGTTCCGTAGAGCACCGGCTTGGGGATGCGCTCGATCAGGTCGGCGCTGCCGGGCCCCGCGACGATCACGGCGGCCTTGAGCCCCGCGAGGTTGTAGGCCTTCGACGCCGACGTCACGACCAGGCCCGCGTCGGCGACCGCGAGGTAGGGCGTGAACGTCGTGCCCTCGGGCACGAGCAGCCCGTGGATCTCGTCGACGACGACGTCCACGCCGTGCTCGGCGGCGAGCTGGGCCAGCGTGTCGAGCTCGGCCTCGGTGTGGACCACGCCGGTGGGGTTGTGCGGCGAGCACAGCAGGATCGCGCGGACGCCGCCTCGCGCGAGGGTGGTGGCGATGTCGTCGAGGTCGAGGCGACCCTCGTCGGTGAGCCGGCTGGGGACGACGCGCCGCCCCATGAGCGCGGTGAACGCGTGCAGCGGCGCGTACACCGGCACCGGCACGAGGACGCCGTCGCCCGGCTCGGTCACGAGCTCGAGCGCGGCGTGCACGCCGGTGATCACGTCGGCGGCCGTGTGCGCGTGAGCGAGGTCGAACGTCCACCCCCAGCGCCGCTGCGCCACCGCGAGGAACGACGCGGCGTACGCCGTGCCCATCGCGGGGTAGCCCGTGTCGCCGGCGGCGAGCGCGGCGCCGAGCGCCTCGGCGATGGCCGGGGCGGGCAGCGCGTCCATCTCGGCGACCCACAGCGGCAGGACGTCGGGGTCGTACATGCGCCACTTGATCGAGGTGCGTGCGCGCAGCTGCTCGAGGGTGAGCTGCTCGAACGGCGGCAGGGCGGGGTCGACGGGGGACGCGGCGGCGGTCACGCGCCGATCCTGGCACCGGTGAGCGGTCGCCTGTGGATTCCTGAGGGCGCCGCTGTTGCGCCTATCGGAGTGAAGGGCACCTTCATCCCTCACGTGGACGTGCGAGGCTATACCGGATATACATACGCGGTATGGGAGTGCGACACGGGCTGCTGGCGCTGCTCGACGAGGGGCCGGCGTACGGCTATCAGCTCAAGGCGTCGTTCGAGGAGCGCACCGGCGGCACCTGGCCGCTGAACATCGGGCAGGTCTACACGACGCTGGCCCGTGCCGAGCGCGACGGCCTGGTGACCCAGGAGGACGCCGACGACGAGGGCCGAGTGGTCTACGAGCTCACCGCCGGGGGTCGCGCCGAGGTCGCGCGATGGTTCGACGAGCCGGTCCGGCGCGACGTCGCGCCACGCGACGAGCTCACGATCAAGCTGGCCCTCGCGGTCACCGCGCCCGGCGTCGACGTCGGCGCCCTCGTCCAGCGCCAGCGCAGCGAGACCATGCGCACCCTGCAGTCGCTGACCCGCCTCAAGGTCGACGCCGCCGACGCCCGCGACGAGGGCGACACCGCCTGGCTGCTCGTGCTCGAGCGGCTCATCTTCGACGCCGAGGCCGAGGCCCGATGGCTCGACCACGTCGAGGCCCGGCTGCGCCGCGCCGCCGACACCGCCCGTGCCGGCACACCCGGTGCGGCGCAGGACAGCGACAGCGACAGCGACAGCGACAGCGACAGCGACAGCGACAGCGACAGCGACGCCGTCACCGAAGCGGCACGTACGGAACGGGGGACCGCACGATGACCACCCACCAGCACCCGACCGAGCCCGTCCTCGAGCTCGTCGACGTCACGCGCATCCACGGCCGCGGAGCCACCGCGGTGCACGCGCTGCGCGGCGTGAGCCTCGCGGTGAGCGCCGGCGAGCTCGTCGCCGTCATGGGGCCGAGCGGCTCGGGGAAGTCGACGCTGCTCAACGTGGCGGGCGGCCTCGACTCGGTCACCACCGGAGCAGTGCGGGTCGAGGGCGTCGACCTCGCGACGCTCTCGCGCGCCGACCTCGCGGCCGTCCGCCGCCGCGCCGCCGGCTACGTCTTCCAGGACCTCAACCTGATCCCCACCCTCACGGCGCTGGAGAACGTCGCGCTCCCCCTCGAGCTCGACGGCCGCCGCCGCTCGCACCACCAGGCGCGGTCGGCCCTCGACGACGTCGGCGTGGGCGACCTCGCGAACCGCTATCCCGACGAGATGTCCGGCGGCCAGCAGCAGCGGGTCGCGATCGCGCGCGCCCTGGTGGGCGACCGGCGTCTGGTGCTCGCCGACGAGCCCACCGGTGCGCTCGACAGCGAGACCGGCGAGGCCGTCCTCGCCCTGCTCCGCAGGCGGGTCGACGCCGGCGCCGCGGGTGTCCTCGTCACGCACGAGCAGCGGCACGCCGCGTGGGCCGACCGGGTCGTGTTCCTGCGCGACGGCGCGATCGTCGATACCGCCGAGTACGACGGCACCGCCGACGCCGCGAGCGCGCTGCGATGACCATCACGCTGGAGCGGCCGGCACCCGCGCCCGCACCGCCGCCGTCGGTGTCACCGACCTCGCGGATGTCGCGCTGGTGGGCCGGCTGGCGCGTCGCGCTGCGCCTCGCGCGCCGCGACGCCTGGCGCTCGAAGAGCCGCTCGCTGCTCGTCGTCCTGCTCATCGCGCTGCCGGTGACGGCGGTGACCGGCGTGTACGTGCTCGCCACCGTCCAGCAGGCGCAGTACGGCGACCGCACCCGGATCCACGCGATGGTCGGCGACGTCGCCGACGCCTGGATCCAGCCGGTGGGCGGCACGGTCTACCAGGCGCCCAACGGCAACCTGGGATCGTCCGACGGGTCGGTCACCGGCTTCCCGGGCACGTCGGACCCGGTCAAGGGCGACCCGGGCACCGGCGGCAGCACCGCCGCCCTCCCGTCCCAGCAGCAGCTGCTCGCCGCGCTCCCCTCCGGGACGCGCCTCGTCCCGGTCGGAACCGCGGTCGGCGTCGCCATCGAGAACGGCGCCTGGGGCGTGTCGTCTGCTCTCACCCTCGCCGACGTCCGCGACCCGATGAACGCAGGGCGATGGCACCTCGCGTCGGGGAACCTGCCCGCGAACGCGAACGAGGTGGCACTCGGCACGGCGGTCGCGCGCCGTCTGCACGTCGGCATCGGCGACACCGTCACCATGACGGCGCTCGACTCCCGCAGGACGGCGCGGCTGACGGTCGTCGGCATGGCCTCGCCGCTGTCGGCGCAGTGGACCGGAGGGGCCGACGGCGTGGCCCTGCCGGCCGCGCTCGGGCAGACGGTCGACCCGACGCAGGGCTACCTCGCGGCGGTGCCGAGGCCGCTCACCTGGCCCGACGTCCGGGCGGTCAACCTCGCGGGCGGCTCGCTCGAGAGCCTCGCGATCTACGACGCCCCGCCGTCGTTCTGCCGGGTCGACCAGATCTGCCTCGACGACCACGGTGTGACGACGACCGACGTGACCGAGCCGACGCCGGTGCAGGCCGCGGACGCGGCGCGCAAGGTGGCCGAGGGCGCGGTGATCGTGGTGCTCGTCGTGCTGCAGATCGCGCTGCTCGCGGGGCCGGCGTTCGCGGTGCAGCTGCGCCGACGTCAGCGCGAGCTCGGCTTGGTCTCCGCCTCGGGCGGCTCGGCGGCGGTGCTGCGCCGCACGATGCTGGCGTCGGGCGTGGTGCTCGGGCTGGTCGGGGCGGTCGTCGGCCTCGTCGTGGGCTGGGGCGCGGTGTGGCTGCTCGGCGGCGTGCTGCCCTGGTGGTCGCCGCTCGCCGACACGCTCGGGGCTCGGGTCGGTGTCCCGCCGTTCCCGCCCGAGCTGCTCGCCTTCGCGCTCGTGGGGATGGTGAGCGCGATGGCCGCGGCGGCCGTCCCCGCCGTGATAGCCGGGCGGGGCGACGTCATCGACGCGCTCAAGGGTCAGCGGCCGCTCCCGCCGGTACGCCGTCGTACGCCGATCCTCGGCGTCGTGATGGCGGGGATCGGGCTCGCGATCACGGCCTACGGCACCGCGCAGTCCGACCCGCTCGTGCTCGGCGTCGGCGTGATCGTGGGCGAGCTCGGGCTCGTGCTGCTCATGCCGTGGCTCGTCGTCCAGCTCGGGCGGCCCGCGGCCCGCCTGCCCGTGTCGCTGCGGATCGCGGTGCGCGACTCCGGACGGCACCGGATGCGCACGGCCGCGGCCGCGTGCGCCGTGATGGCCGCCGCGGCGGCCGCGGTGACGGCGTCGACCTGGGCGGTGTCGTCGGCCAGCCTCGCCGGCAGCTCCGACCGCAACCTGCCCGTGGGTGTGCTCGTGGCCCAGGCGAGCGTCCCCACCGACACCAACGGCGTCCCGACGCAGACGATGGCGGTGACGCTCGCCCAGACCCGAGCGGCAGTCCTCGGCGCCGTCCCGGGAGCGCGCACGGCCCTCGTCAGGCAGCTCGTCCCGGCGGCCGCCCAGGCGTCCGGCACCGGCATGGTCACGTGCACGTCCTGGCCGACGTGGAGCTCGACCGACGTGAGCCCGCGCGGTGTCGCTCGCGACCAGCCCTGCGCCGGTCGCACGGTCTCGGGCAACCGGAACCTGAGCGGTGTGCTCGAGGTGCAGGACGTCGACGCCCTCGACCTGCTGCTCGGGCCGCTGGCGCCGCTCGACGAGGCGAAGGCAGCGCTGCGGGCCGGGAAGGCGCTCGTGCTCACCCCGCACACCCTCGACCCGCAGGGCCGCGTGTGGCTCCAGGCGATGCGGTACGACGAGGCGGTAGCCCCGACCCAGGTGCCGGTGCCGGGCATGCAGGTGCTCACCGGGGCCTTCCCGAGCGAGGTGATCGTCGGCCCGGCCGCGCTCGAGGCCGCGCCCCTGCGGGGTCTGGTGGTGGCCGACCCGTCGTACGCCTGGCTCGTCGTGACGCCGGCGTCGCCCGACACCGCCGACCAGCCGACGGCCCAGGACCGCATCACGCTGGCCTTCGCGAAGGCAGGGATCTCGGGAGGGGTGTCCGACGACGGCGTCGTCATCGATCCCGTCGTCCTCATCCTCGGCATCGGGGCGGTCGCCACGTTGATGCTGGCCCTCATCGCCGGGCTCATGGTGACCGCGCTCGCACTCGCCGACGGCCGGACCGACCTGCAGACTCTCGCGGCGGTGGGCGGACCCCCGCGGGTCCGCCGCCGCTTCGCCGCCGCGTCGGCCGGGTTCGTGACGGGCCTCGGCTGCCTGGTCGGGGCGGTCTCCGGGCTGGCCGTGGCCTGGGTGCTGCTGCCGCTGGTCGGCGGCGTGGACTCCGCCGGCGCCCTGACGCGCGGCCCGTTCGTGGTGCCGTGGGCCACGGTCGCGCTCGTGGTGGTCGCCGTGCCGCTGCTCACGTCCGCCGTCGCCGGGGCCACCACCCGGTCGAGCATCACCCTCACCCGCCGCCCGGACTAGAGCGGCCGCCCGGCGGCCTGTGGACAACCGGCGTCGTGAGGGTCCCGAATGCATGGCTCTACTGGGTGAGGGTCACCCTCATCGGAACGCGCGGGTGCGCATTTGGGGGCGGGCGCGTCGGGCCGGTAGTCTGAGGGGACGTGCCCGGTGCTCCCGGCGGCCCTACGCCGTCGGCCCGGCGGCTCCCAGCCGCCAGGATTGCGTGCCGGGCGTCGTGACGCACAACCCTCCTGCCACGGAGATGCCGTGGCCGCCTAGTCCAGAGGAGGTGGGTATCGCATGCGTCATTACGAGGTCATGGTGATTCTCGACCCCGATCTCGAGGAGCGCACCGTCGCTCCCAGTCTCGACACGTTCCTCAACGTGGTGAAGCAGGACGGGGGCACCGTCGACAAGGTCGACATCTGGGGCCGTCGTCGTCTGTCGTACGAGATCAACAAGAAGCCCGAGGGCATCTACGCGGTCATCGACGTCACCTGCAAGCCCGCAGCGGTCCAGGAGCTCGACCGCCAGCTCAACCTCAACGAGGCTGTGCTGCGCACCAAGGTCATGCGCCCCGAGGCCCACTGACACACGTCTGCACGTGCACGCCCCGCCCGCGCGGCGTGCACAGTCCGCGCCCGAGTCCTTCCCGGAGTCGGAGCGCACCCGTAAGGTCCGGCTGAACGTCGTCACCAGCACGACGCCGTAGCCAGCACGTCTCTGTAGCCAGCACTCTCTGTAGCCAGCACTTCTCTGTAGCCAACACTTCTCTCGAGGCGGTACTCCATGGCCCAGGGCGACATCAACCTCACGATCGTCGGCAACATCACCAACGATCCCGAGCTGCGGTTCACCCCGAGCGGTG
>Ga0302299_10002486_pt1 | contig 11274 bp, 10 predicted proteins | sample III_Fen_N3_4_FD_198795 | JGI IMG/M metagenome (GOLD analysis project Ga0302299, IMG submission 198795) | Peat permafrost microbial communities from Stordalen Mire near Abisko, Sweden - III_Fen_N3_4 | ecosystem: Environmental > Terrestrial > Soil > Wetlands > Permafrost | place: Sweden: Abisko...
AGACGGCGATGATCGCGTTCATGACGTCCTGCGGGTGGGCGGAGGGGATGCCCTCCGTCACTGCCGAGACGTCGGTGATCGTGTCGTCGGCGAGGACGCCGAGACGGAAGTCGTCGAACAGGAGGATCTTCACCGAGGAGTCCTTAGCTTGTGCGGGTGGCGGGGATGAAGTGGCCGTACTGACCTCGGAAGAACAGCAATGCGTGCCCGTCCTCAGCGGTACCGAGGTCCAACGCCCGCGCTACCACGATCGTGTGGTCGCCGGCTGAGTGCTCCTGGTGCACCGTGCAGTCGATCCAGGCGACCGACTCGTCGAGGACGGGCCCCGTCTCGTGGGCATGCCAGCCCACGCCGACGAAGCGGTTCTGGCTCGGTCCCGAGAACTGGCGCGGTGCGTGCTCGTCGTGCGCCGGCAGGATGCTGACGCTGAACGAGCCGGTCCTGCGGATGTGCGGCCAGGTGGTCGACTTGTTGTCGATGCAGATGGCGATCAGTGGGGGATCGAGCGATACGGACGTGATCGAGTTGATGGCCATGCCGACCGGAGTCCCGTCGACGACCGCTGCTACGACGGCGACGCCCGTGGGCAGGTGACCCATCACCCGACGGAACTCGCTGCCGCTGATCTGGAGGTCGTCTCGGGCCGCTGTCGGCTGCTGGGGCAGCTGCGTCACCGAACTGATCATGGGGTCCACCTAACGGACTCGAGTTCCGGAAATGCCGAACTTTTGAAAATGATGGGGCAGCGCAGGACGACTGTCAATGGGTCACCTCACCTGGCCGTGCCCGCGCCCGTCGGCCGCCGGGCTCCGACGGTTCAGGCGGTGGAGCGCCGGTTCCGGCGGCCGCCGCCGGCCACCTGCTCGGTCTCCGCGTCGCGGAAGGCTATGTAGGCGAGAGCCAGCTCGACCGTGCGCTGCAGATGCCGCAGGTGCAGCTCGACCGCCAGGTCGGTGTCGCGGGCCACGACGGCCGCAAGGATGGCCCGGTGCTCGACGTCCTGGTGCCGACCGCCCTTGTGCGCGGGACGCCGCAGGGCGGCGGCCGACCAGTGGCGGTGCAGCTCGGAAGACTCGAACAGCGATGCGCAGACGGCCAGCAGGCGCCGGTTGGGGCAGGCTGAGATCAGCGCACCGTGAAACTCACGGTGCGCCAAGGCACGCTCAGGACCCTGCGTCGCGGACGTCAGCCTGTCCATCGCGGCGAGGGCGGCCGCGGCGTGGTCCGCGTCGGTGTGGTCCACGGACAGACGCATGGCGGCACCCTCGTTGATGCGGCGCAGCTCGAGCAGCTCTTCGATGCTGCGCCGGGACACCTCGATGACTCGGAAGCCACGATTCGGCTCGAGAGTGATGTGACCCTCGGCCGCGAGCCGGCCGAGAGCCTCGCGAATGACCCCCGGCTTGGACTCGTAGCGCGCGCTGAGGTCCGAGGGGAGGAGTCGTTCCCCCGGGGAGTAGTCGCCGGCGAGGATGGCGGCGCGGAGCGACCGGTAGACCTCGTCGCTCAAGGTCTGGGCTGCGTCCGTCCGCACCATGGAACGGAGGTTACAGCCAAGCCCGTGCCGTGTTCTGCTCAGCCAGCCCGTTCCGCCGAGCGGGGGGACGACGACCGCAGTCCCTCGGCTCCCCGCGGGGCGTGGTGGGGGCGGTCCGCCGTCTTCGGCGACCGGCCCTCGGCGCGAGGTGCTCGATGCGCAGCAGGACCCTCCGGCGGCATGCGCCGCCTGTCACCGCCGCCGTACGTGCGTCATGATCGGGCGTCCGTCGGCGTACATCGCCGGCGCGTGGACCGGTGCTCACCGGGCCGTGATCGGATGTCGTTGCACGACGGGAGTCGCTCGCTCACGCTCCAGTCGTGTCCGACACCGAACCGTAGGTGTGGAACCGCCCCTGCGGATCGCGGTCGCGTCGAATCGTCTCGAGCTTCTGGCGGTGCAGGTCCGCCATGAACGGGGCCTCGCGCCGCGCGAGGTTCTCGTCCGCGAGCTGGATGCCGCTCGAATACGGCGCCAGCGCCTCGATGCCGTCGAGGACCCAGCCCGTCACCCTCGCCTCGTCGTCCGGGTTGGCCCACAGTCCGTACAGCGCCATGTAGACCTCGTCCTCGAGCGAGAACGCCATGTCGGGACGTGCCCGTTTCGGCGACCAGTTCATCCAGATGAAGTGCGACGGCGCTCCGGGCAGGTCGGCCCTGATGCGGTCGAGCACAGGCAGCAGCTCGTCCGCCGATGCGTGGGTCCACATGTTGTCGACGACGTGATAGTGGTCGTCCGGGTAGTGCGACATCGTCTCGCGGGTCAGGGTCGCGAGCGGCATCTGCTCGAAGGGCGTGAACAGGTCCGCCCCGTCCGGCCTGGACTGCAGGAAGGACAGATCCGAGGCGGCCTGCTCCACAGTGTCGGCGAACACACCCACGATCAGGAGGAGGCCCGGCTCTCCCGTGGCGGGCAGGCGGGGAGACACGACCCACATCAGCTCCACCGACGTCGGCACATCGGGCCCCACCTGGTGGCACCACCGCAGGATCTCCTCGAACTTCCCGAGCGGGTACACCCCCAGGCGGGCGCCGATCACAGCCGGTCGGCGATACAGCCGCAGGTGGAAACGGGTGATGACACCGAAGAATCCGGGCCCCGAACCCCGGGCCGCCCAGTACACGTCGGCGTTCTCGTCGGGACTTGCGTGCCGCAGCTCGCCGTCAGCGTCCACGTAGTCGATGGCCAGCACGCTCTCGCAGGCGAGCCCGAGCGCGCGCGAGTTCCAGCCGAAGCCGCCCTGCAGAAGGAAGCCGCCAAGACCGACACCCTGGCAGTGGCCCACCGGGAAGAAGAGGTCCAGCTCGGCGAGCATCGCATCGAGGTCGTTCCCCCGCCGGCCGGGGCCGGCTGTGGCGAGCATCGCCTGCTCGTCGATCGTGACGTCGTCGAGCCGAGACAGGTCGAGCAGCATGCCGCCCTCCCGGACGTGGTTGCACGACCAGCTGTGCCCTCCGGACCGGATGCCGATCTTCCATCCGTTGTCCGCGGCCAGGCGTACCGCCGAGACCACGTCCGCCTCGTTGCTCGCCTGCACGATGACGTCGGGGAAGAGGTCCGGCAGGTGCTTGTTGCGGCAGGTCGCTCGCCGCGCCTGCTCGTACCCGGAAGACCCGCGATGGATGACGCCGAGTGGCGCCGCTGTGGAAGACACTGGCCGATTCCTTCCGTTCGTCCGTCAGTCATGTGGGCGTGTCGTGCAGCATCGGGGCCGGTACCACGTGGTCCCTCGGCGAGGCGGAGGGCCCAGAGCCCTTCTCGATCCGCGCCCTTCGTGGTTCGGCGGGACCCCGTGGCGCCGAACCATATATGTGATCACGGGGTCAGGGGCGGGCCGTGTCCGAGAAGCCCTGTCGACCGACGCCAGGCTCGCGCCACGCGAACGGCAGTGGTCAGTCGCTGCCCAGCCCGACCGTCCTCGCGCCGTCGGCCCGGGCCGCGTCCGGCAGAGCCTCCAGAGTGTCGAGGACGAACCGTCGGGTGTGGACGAGGTGGACATCAAGCGCGTGCGAGGCCGTACCGGCGTCACCGGTCCTGAATGCGGCCAGAAGCTCGGCGTGAGCCCGCCCCCGCCGGCCGGGTTCGAGCGGATCAGCGGCGATGCGGTCGAAGGCGCCGCGCACGTAGCGCTCCGACGCGTGCCACAGCATGTCGAGGACTCGGTCGTCCCACTCCGTGGCGGCCGGACGGAGCATCGCGGCATGCAACGCCATGTGCGCCTGATGCCGCTCGTCGGGGTCGCGCGCGTCGGCGTGCGTCTGGCGCAGGACCTCCAGACGCTCGTAGTCGTCGTCGGTCAGCAGGGTGCAGGCCCGCGCGGCGAGCTCGGGCTCGACGATGAGCCGAAGTCGGTAGATTCCCCTGAACTCCTGCGGATCTAGAGGCGCGACGAGCGCGCTCTTCGCTCGACGCGTGACGACCAGGCCCTGGCTCTCGAGCCGGCGCAAGGCCTCTCGTACGGGGATGAGACTGACCCCGAGCTGCTCGGCGATCTTGCGCAGTGAGAACTCTTGGCCCGGTGGGAGGTCCCCGGACAGGATCGATCGGCGGATCTCGGTCGTGACCTGATCGACCACCGAGACCACGTCGATGGAACGCACGAGACTCGACTCGCTCATCGGACCTCCGGCAACGGGGCTGGCTCCTCCGGAAGCCGTCCGGGCGGCGGGACGGGTCGCCGGGACTCGACCCGAGCGCCCTGCTCGTGCCGACGGCCACCGGTCGCCCACCGTATCAAGTGATATGTGATATCCGTCACCGCCGCCTCAGAAGGCGTGCGCGTCGTCACCCGACCGTCACGGTCTGACCCGCACCCACCGGGGGCCGGCTCGGGCGAGACCTGACTGTGATCACATATTTTTCTAGTAAGTATTGCAGCCTTCCCTTACCCGCTGTTAGCGTCCCGGCTCGGTTCCGGTGACCACACTCACGAGGGGTAGGTCCGTCCCATGACGACTCGCAGCAGGCTTCCGCAGAGCTCGAAGATCGCCGCGACGACGGGGCTGGTACTCCTCGCCATCAGTGCGTGTGGCGGGAGCTCGGGATCCGGGTCGGGCTCCACGAGCGTGAGCGGATCGTCGACGGCGTCGCCGAGCGCCGGCTCGTCGACGGTGGAGTGGACGGCGGCTCCCGCCGGGTACGTGGAAGCGGGCGGGGTCCAGCTGCCGAGCCAGTACCCGGCGCCGTCGAAGAACCCGGCGGCCGGCTGCAAGATCGGCTACATCTCGCCGACCAACGCGATCCCCGGGATCATGGCTGAGGTCCAGGGGATCAAGAACACGGCGGAGAAGTACGGGTGCACCGTCGTCCTCAAGGACGGTCAGCTCAACCCCCAGAGCCAGGTCACCGGGATGCAGTCGCTGCTGAGCGAGGGGGTTGCCGCGATCATCCTGAACCCCCTCGTCGTCGGCGCGCTCGCCGCGCCGATCCAGCAGGCGAACGCGCAGAAGGTCCCGGTCATCACGGTGGACTCGCCCGCCAGCCCCGACGGCCAGAACGTCGCAGGCACGGCGAGCGACATCCTCCAGTCCCGGGACGTCACGGCCTACGCCGCGGCCAAGGCGATCGCCGACACCAAGCCCGGCGCCAAGGTCGGGCTCCTCTACCCGGCGTTCCCGGCCGGCAACCTCCAGTACCAGGTGGAAAGGTTCCAGTACTGGGCGCAGAAGCTCGGCCTGACGGTGGCGGGGCGCGGCGACGTCGCGAACGACACCCCGGAAGCGGGGTCGCAGGCGACGAACGCGTTGCTGCAGAAGAACCGCGACATCCAGGCGATCATGGCCTACAACGACACCGCGGCGGCGGCTGCGATAGCCGCGGCACGCACGCTCGGCCGCGACGACGTCGTGGCCACCGGGATCAACGGCGAGCAGGGCGTCGTCGGTCTGGTGCAGCAGGGACGGGTCCTGATGACCTGGGCCTACGACAACGTGCGCATGGGCGAGGAGGAGGGCAAGGCTGCCATCGCAGCCAGCGTCGGCGACACGATCCCGACCAAGGTGACGGCGCCGGGCGCCATCATCGACCAGGCGAACGTGGCCTCGTACAAGCCCCAGGGATGAGTTCGACGATCCACGTCCCGGGGAGCGCCGTCCAGCGCCCCCGGGCGACGGCGAGGCGGATCTGGGCGTCGTCCCGCCACCTCGTGCCGGTGGTCTCGCTGCTGGTCCTGATCTTCGTCCTGTTCTCCGTCACGAACCCGTACTTCCTGTCCGCGGGGAACCTGACGATCCTGCTGACCAGCAGCACCGGGCTGTGGGTCATCGCGATCGGCATGACGGCCGTCATGGTCTCCGGTGCTGTCGACCTGTCCGTGGGTGCCTTGGTCGCCTTCCTCGCGATCCTGTTCGCGAAGCTGCTGGATGCGGGGGTGGCGGGGGGCCTTGCCCTCGTCCTCACGATCCTCGCCGGGGCCCTGATCGGCGGCGGCGTCAACGGTCTGCTGATCGGGCGCCTGCAGCTGTCGTTCCTGCTGGTGACCATGGCGTCGTTGACGGCCTTCACCGGGTTCGTCAACCTCTGGTCGGAGACCAAGTCCATCCCGGTCTCGTCGCCCGTCACGGACACGATCGCGTTCGGGCACGTCCTCGGGGTCAACACCTCGATCCTCATCATGGCCGCGGTCCTGCTCGTGGGGCTCTTCGTCCAGAAGTGGACCTACTTCGGTCGGGACGTGTACGCCGTCGGGGGCAACGCCATCGCGGCGCGCCTGGCCGGGATCAGCGCGACGCGGACCACGGTCGCGGTCTTCGCCATCTCCGGAGCCATGGCCGCGGTGGCAGCGGTGGTGGGCATCGGTCGATCCAGCGCGGCCAGCCCTACGGTCGACAACTCGGTGCCGCTGCAGGCCATCGCCTGCGTGCTGCTCGGAGGTGCCAGCATCGCGGGTGGGTCAGGCGGCGTCGGGGGCACGGCTCTCGGGGTCCTGTTCCTCTCGACCCTGGGCAACGGCCTGAGCCTGTCGGGCATCTCCAGCTACTGGCAGGGCGTCGTGACTGGCGTCATCCTCGTCGGGGCCGTGCTGCTCAACCGGATCTCGGATCGCGGGCTGTCGCGCCCGTTCCGACGGGCGAACCCCCCCTCCACGGGAGCGGCACCGGACGCACCATGACCTCGCAACGCTCGACCGAGCTCGCCCGGGGGCTGACCCGTGGCTAGCGGACCCCACGGCGGTGGACCGCGCGCCGGAGCAGACGGACCGGTCGTAGGAGCGAGGCCGCTCCTGGAGGTCAGAGAGCTGGCGAAACGGTTCGGTGGCGTGCACGCGTTGCGCGGGGCGCACCTGACGATCCGTGCGCCGGGGATGGTCCACGGACTGATCGGCGAGAACGGGTCCGGCAAGTCGACGCTGCTCGGCATCCTGTCGGGCCAGCTCTCACCCGACGGAGGGCAGATCCTCCTCGACGGCGACGCCGTCACGCTGACTCCGCCCACGCGCGCGCTGGCCCACGGCCTCGCGATGGTGTCGCAGGAGATCGCGTACGCGCCCGAGCTGTCCGTGGCGGAGAACGTCCTCATGGGTCGGCGTCTGCGACGCTCGGCCCTCGGGATCGACTGGCGTGCCAGCAGGCACGCAGCGACCGAGACGCTGGCCCGGCTCGGGGTGGACGTCGATGTCGACCGATCGATGCGGGACCTCCGGCCCGACCAGCGTCAGATGGTGGAGATCGCGCGGGCGCTGTCGATGGACACCCGCATCCTCATCCTCGACGAGCCGACCAGCTCGCTGGACAAGCACGAGTCCGACGCCTTGTTCGACGTCGTCCGGGCCCTGAAGGACGAGGGGGTGGCGGTCGTCTTCGTGTCCCACCGGCTCGACGAGCTGTTCGAGCTCTCCGACAGCATCACCGTGCTGCGCGACGGTCGTACCGTCGCCGAGGGGCCGCTCGACGACTTCACCCCTGCCAGCGTCATCGCCGCCATGGTCGGTCGGTACGGCGAGTCGCCGACACCGCATGAGCCGCGGCGACGGGACGAAGGGCGGCCTGCGGCTCTGGCGGTCGAGCACCTCAGCTCGCCTCGAGCCGTGCACGACGTGTCCCTGTCCGTCGGCCGCGGCGAGATCGTGGGCATCGCCGGTCAGGTCGGGTCGGGACGCAGCGAGCTCCTCGAGTGCCTCTTCGGAGCGAGGGCCGTCACGTCCGGAGAGATCGAGGTCGACGGCCGGCGCCACACGCCGTCGACTCCGCTCGCCGCGATACGCGCAGGCCTCGCCTTCGTACCACCGGACCGCAAGGGCCAGGGGTTGGTCCTGTCAGGCACCATCCGCTCCAACCTCATGGCGGCAGCGCTGTGCAACCGTCGCCGCCTCGCCGTGCCGAACAAGCGCGACGAGGACGAGATCATCGACGGACTCGTTCGCCGGATGAGGGTCCGCCTGCACGACACTGAGGACCCGGTCAGCACGCTCAGTGGGGGCAACCAGCAGAAGGTCGCCATCGGGAAGTGGCTGGCCCGAGCGCCCCAGGTGATCCTCCTGGACGAACCGACGCGAGGCGTCGATGTCGCGGCCAAGGCGGAGGTGCACTCGCTCCTGCGCGAGACAGCCGCCTCGGGCGCGGCGCTTCTCGTCAGCTCGAGCGAGCTGCCCGAGCTGCTCGTCCTGTGCGACCGGATCCTGGTCATGGCGCAGGGGAGAGTCGTCGGCGAGGCAGACGCAGCCGACGCCGACGAGGAGACTCTGCTCCGTTACATCACCAACGCCTAGCAGCGGGACGGGCGCGGCGTCGGACGCGAGGTTGGGACAGTCGCACCTCGACGACCTCAGGTCGAGGGGACCGGCGGTGTCGCGCCCCAGCGCGCCGCCTCGAAGCCAACGACGTCGTAGCGCGCGAGACCGTTCACGACGTAGGGGTCCTGCTGCGAGATGGCCACGGCCTCGTCGAGCGACTCGGCGAGCACGATCACGACGGACCCGTCCTGAGACAACGTCCGGCCGGCCAGCACCAGACGTCCCGCGTCGGCCACGGTGGCCAGCCACGCGCGATGGACGGGTCGCATGGCGTCCACGACCTCGAGCGGCTCCAGATACTCGCCCCGCAGCAGGAATGCGTGCATGCCCCACGTCCTCTCCCCGGAGCAGCGCCCGGAGTGGTTGTCCGCGCCTCCCCGTCAATGTACGGTGTCCGCACGAATGGTCGCCATGCGAACAACCGAGTCAAAGGTGCGGCATGTCCTTCTTCTCCTCCATCGACGAAGCGCGGACCGCGCTGGCCCGGACCGGCTACCTCGTCGACGACGAGCTCGCGACCGTCGTGTTCCTCGGGGACGCGCTCGGCAAGCCGATCCTTCTGGAAGGTCCCGCCGGCACGGGCAAGACCGAGCTCGCCAAGGCCGTCGCAGAAGCAGCAGGAGCGGACCTCGTCCGTCTCCAGTGCTACGAGGGGCTCGACGAGGCTCGCGCCCTGTACGAGTGGAACTACCGCAAGCAGCTGCTCCGGATCCAGGCGGCGCAGGCCGCGGCCGCCGCTGGCCACGACTCCGACGCCGAGTCGTGGGACCAGCTCCACGACGACATCTTCAGCGAGGAGTTCCTGCTCGCGCGGCCGCTGCTCACGGCGATCCGCAAGTCCACGCCGACGGTGCTGCTCATCGACGAGACCGACAAGGCCGACGTCGAGGTGGAAGGCCTGCTCCTCGAGGTTCTCTCCGACTTCCAGGTCACCATCCCCGAGCTCGGAACGGTGGCTGCTACCCGTCGGCCCTTCGTCGTTCTCACGTCCAACGCCACTCGTGAGCTGTCCGAGGCTCTCAAGCGTCGTTGCCTGTATGCCCACGTCGACTACCCGGATGCGGCGCGCGAGCGTGCGATCGTCATGTCGCGCGTGCCCGAGGTGGCGGAGGATCTGGCCGTCTCGATCGTGCGGGCTGTCCGGGCGATGCGCCAGCTCGACCTCCGGAAGGCGCCGTCCGTCGCCGAGACGATCGACTGGGCGCAGGCGCTGCTCGCGCTCGGTGTCGACGAGCTGACCGACGACGTCGTCGACCAGACGCTCGGCGTGGTGCTGAAGCACCAGAGCGACGGGTTGAAGGCGCGCGAGCAGCTACGGGTCGGCACCGGCTCGTAGGTCTCGACGTGGGGGATCGCTGCCCTTCGGTCGGTCCGAACCTGCCGCGCTCAGACGATCTGCGTGACCGCCGAGATGAGCTCGCGGATGGTCGAGACTTCGAAGGCCTGTGTGCAGTGGTTTCCGTACTCGGTCGCCCGCGAGTCCTGCGTATCCCACTGCGACACCGGTTCCGGGTTGAGCCAGAAGAGCCGTCGCGCCCGGTGGTGCAGCTCGGCGATCTGTCGGGTCGCCGGATCACGGTCGTGCGAGCGAGCGTCCCCGGCGATGATCACCGTCGTCTTCGCGGTGACCGAGTCGCCCCACGCGTCGAGGAACGTCGCGAACGCACGGCGGTAGTCGCTGCGTCCGTCTTTGACGATGAGGCCCTGTCGGGCCAGCAGGTGGTGCGGGTCGAGCACTCCGGGTGAGTTTGCGAGGATGTCGGTGATCTCGACGATGCCGTCGATGAAGACGAACGAGCGGACGCGTCGGAACTCCTGGTGCACCGCGTGCAGCAGCGTCAACGTGAACGGCGCGAACTGGGCGGTCGAGCCGGACACGTCGCACAGCACCACGAGGTCCGGTTTGGTCGGGCGCTTGCGGCGCAGGACCGGTTTCACCGGAACGCCACCGGTGCCCATGGAGGCCCGGATCGTGCGCCGCATGTCCAGCCCAGCCGTACCTCGGCGCCGCCTGTTGCCGAGGCGCGTGGCCAGCCGGCGGGCCAGGGGCCGGATGGCGAGGCGCATAGCGGCGAGCTCGTCAGCGCCTGCCTCGAGCAACGGACGGTCCTCCGGGTCCTTGAGCTGCTGCTTGGAGGGACCCTCGGACTCGCGCAGCCGACCCGACATCAGGTCCTCGAGACGGCGCTTCATCTGCCGCAACGCGGCGTTGGCCTCGGCCGTGTGGATGGCCCGGTCCATCTCGCTCTCGTCTCCGGCGTCGCCCTCCAGGTAGCGGCGGTACAGCTGCTGGACGTTCATGCGGCGGAGCGTCTTCTGCGTGTGGAAGCCCGCCGAGCGTCCGTCGTCCTGGTTGGCGTCGAGCTGGTCGATCGCGTCCTGCAGGGCGTCGTCGAGCGCGTCGGAGTCGCCGTCGCGCAGCGCCCGGACGATGCCGTCGATGAGTTCGTCGCTGCTCGAGCCGGAGGATGTGCCCTGCCGGTCGGTGTCGCGTGGCCTTGCCGCCCGGGGGAACACCGCCTCGAACGCCCGGTCGAACACGACCTCCCGGGTCGGGTCCTTGACCAGCGCAACCTTCAGGGCGAGCCGCACGTCGCTGCGGCGGGTGAGGTCGACCGCGTCGAGCGCGGCGACGGCGTCGAGCGACTCGCTCGTCGAGACCGGCAGCCCCCCGCGGCGCAACCGCGTCACCACCTCGAGCACGGCGGACGGCCCCGACTCGTCGAGCGGCACGGTTGCGGAGCGCAGGGTCACGGTGACACTCTAGATCGAAGTGCGCATCGCGAACAGATGTACGCCATAAGAACAAGCGTTTCTCTGGAGGCGAGACCGTCATGAACGGCCACCTGCTCGACCTTGCCGTGATGATGCACGCGGACCACGATCGTGTCGCCCGCGAGCACATGGCGCGACTCGCAGGTCGCCTTGGTTACCTCGCCGTCCATGTGCCCGCTCAGTGCGCGCTGACGTCCGACGAGGTGGACTCGCTCGTTGCTGCCGCACAACC
>Ga0302299_10002487_pt1 | contig 11273 bp, 13 predicted proteins | sample III_Fen_N3_4_FD_198795 | JGI IMG/M metagenome (GOLD analysis project Ga0302299, IMG submission 198795) | Peat permafrost microbial communities from Stordalen Mire near Abisko, Sweden - III_Fen_N3_4 | ecosystem: Environmental > Terrestrial > Soil > Wetlands > Permafrost | place: Sweden: Abisko...
TGTTGACGAGGTCGCAGCCGTCATCGAAGACCTGGTGCGGGGCGATGTCGAGCGCCGCGTTGATGTCCTTGTAGTAGCCCTCGGTGTCGGTGTTGTGGTGGGCGAACACCGAGATGCCGAACTCGTGGACCAGCGCGGCAGCCGTGTCGTCCTGGGTCGACAGCGGGTTGGACGCGCACAGGGCCAGCTCGGCGCCGCCGGCCTGCAGGGCGCGCATCAAGTTGGCCGTCTCGGTGGTCACGTGCATGCACGCAGCGATGCGGACGCCCTCGAACGGCCGCTCGACGGCGAAGCGTTCGCGGATCTGGCGCAGCACCGGCATCGAGCGCTCGGCCCACTCGATCCGGGCCTTGCCCTGGGCCGCCAGGGTCTCGTCGGCGATGGCATAGGCGAAGGTGGGGTTCTGGGTCATGCGCACGATCCTAGGGGGCCGGGTCCGGGATTCTCCTGTTCCTGACACAATCGTGTTAAGTTCGGCCCCATGCGGATCTCGGCGGCGGCTGCGGAGCTGGGAACCACCCCGCGGATGCTGCGGTACCGCGAGTCGCTGGGGCTGCTGCCGGGAGCGGGCGAAGCTGGCCAGCACCGCCGGTACGAGGCGGCCGACCTCGCCGCGGCCGCGCTGGCCACCGCACTCGAGCAGCGGTACGCCGTGTCACCGGCAGCCCTCGCGTTCGCGTTGCGGGCGCTGGCTGATCCTCGGGTCGCCGCAGACGTCGCGCAGCTCGGCGTCCTCACCGGTCGGGTCATGGCGCCGACGCGCGCCCTCGACTTCGACCAGTGGAAGGCCGAGCGCCTGCTCCCCACCCGTCCGCGGTGACCGCCCTCCCCGTAACCTGGTGAGGAGACCGAAGACCTTGAAGCCCTGCATGGGGAGCGCCAGTGAGTGAAGTCCAGGACTGGAACGCCAAGATCATCGCCGAGTTCCGCGCGAACGACGGCAAGGTCAGCGGCCCCTTCGAGGGCGCCCCGGTGCTGCTGCTGCACACCACAGGGGCGCGATCCGGGCTCGAGCGGGTCAACCCGATGATGTACCTGGTCGAGGCCGGCCGCACGTACGTGTTCGCCTCCAAGGCCGGCGCCGACACCCACCCCGACTGGTACCACAATCTCGTCGCCCATCCTGAGGTCACGGTCGAGCTCGGGGCCGAGACCTTCGCGGCCGACGCCACGACCGTGGAGGGTGCCGAACGCGACCGGGTCTTCGCGATCCAGGCGCAGCGCTACCCCGGATTCGCCGAGTACGAGACCAAGACGACCCGGGTCATCCCGGTCGTGGAGCTCGTGCGCACCCCGTGAACGCGCCTGTGACCGTCGCGAGCGTCGACGACTACATCCGTACGTTCCCGGGCGACGTGCAGGCTGTCCTCGAAAGCATCCGTCGGACCATGCGCACGGCCGCACCCGAGGCGGTCGAGACGATCAGCTACGGGATGCCCACGCTGCTGCTCGACGGCAAGCACCTGGTCCACTTCGCCGCGTGGAAGCACCACGTGAGCGTGTACCCGGTACCCGTGGGCGACGAGGCCTTCGAGCGGCAGATCGCGCCGTACCGGTCCGGCAGGAGCACCGCGAAGTTCCCGCTGGCGAGCCCCGTCCCGTACGACCTCATCGAGACGCTGGTGGCCCACCTCGCGTCACCGCACCACGGAAGCGACAGGTGATCAGCCGGTGAGCACCCACGACGCGCGGGTCCGTCCGGACGCGGCCTGCCCGCTGCGCCCCGGACAGCCGTGCACCCTGTGCCACCCCGATGCCAAGCTCGGCCCGCAGGACTGCCCGACGGTGGCGCTGGTCATGGACGACGACGAGCTGCGCGCCGAGATGGCCCGGCTCCGGCGCCTGCGGGTCAGCTGACTGTCACCTGGCCGTGCAGCCACGGGTGGTAGGCGTCCAGGTAGTACAGGACGGTTCCCGAGGCAGCCCGCACCCGGACCCAGACGTCGTCGCCCAGACGCAGCAGGTACGCGTCGCCCTCGACGTCGAGGCCACCTGGCTGGCCGTGCTCGACCCGGGTCGACGCCGGGTTCGCCGCCAGCGCCGCAGCCATCTCGGTGACCGCTGTGTCGCACAACGGACACGCGCGACCGTCGTCGATCGTGCGCCCGAGAACCTTCGCCGCGTCCGGGGTGAACACCCACAGGTGCGGTTCGTCGATCGCGTCGCGGTCCTTCCACCCGAGGCGGTCGAGCGGTTTCGCGACGACAGCAGGCCGTGACAGCGCAAGGGTGCTGGTGCGCGTGCCGTCCGGTGCGGTGGTGATCGTGCCTGACGTCGTCGACAGCCAATTCGACTGGCCAGGCACCGGTTTGGCTGACGCGGCAGGCGTGCCCACGAGCAGCGTGACCACTGCGGCAGTGCCGGCGAAACCCGCGGCCGTACGGCCCGATCGACGTGCTCGCACCCGCGATCAGCCTCCGTACGTCATCGGGCCCAGGTGGACCCAGGTGGCCACCGACGGGATGTTCTGCGCGTCGAGCACGAACATCATGTAGTACCCCGGCTGGGCCAGGATGCCGTTGGCCGGCATGACCGCGTGGATCGAAGCCGCCCCGGCCGACGTCACGACCAGGTCGACGAACCGGCTGCTCATGTCGTTCGCGTGAGTCACCGCCGAGGGGTGGACGAGCACGACGCGAGCAGGTGCCGGGCCGGCCGCCGAGTCCGTCGTGATCGAGATCCCGGCGCCGAAGGCGAACTGGCTCGCCGACGTCGTCTTCACGACCGGCCGCGGCCCCTTGAACAGGTACGGCGGCGAGTAGATCTCCAGCCGGGTTCCACCGCCACCGGGACCGGTGTCGCCGGCCGAGAGGACCCGGCCGTCCGGCAGCAGCAGCGCCGTCGAGTGGTACGCGCGTCGCAGGGCCTGGGACGCGAGGGTGGTCCACGTGTCGGCAGCCGGGTCGTAGAGCAGCGCCGAGGTCTGTGGAGTCCCGAACCGGTCGAACGAGTTGCCACCGACCCCGAGCATCGTGCCGTCAGGCAGCAGCACCAGGTTCATGTGCGTGCGTGGCTGCGGCATCGAAGCGGCCGGCTTCCACCCGGCCAGCGGGTCGGTCTCGTCGAACACCTCCGAGGTGGCCGTCGTCTCGCCGCGCTGGGTCTGCGCCCCACCCGAGATGAACATCTTGTTCTGCCCGAGCCCAGGAGCGGCAGGCAGCAGCGCCGAGCTCGGGTTGTTCTTGCGCGCGACGGACAGCGGCGGCAGCTTGGTCCAGGTCCAGCTCGTCGGGTTCAGCAGGCTCGTCAAGTTGTGCTGGACGACGAGGACCCGGCCGTCCGGCATCAGGTACTGCTTGGGGTACAGGTCGAGACTGACGTTCGTGAGCACGGTCGTGAACGAGCCTTGGGCGCCAGCCACGCCAGGGGTGAAGACCTCGACCGTGCGGTTGAGCTTGCCCGTGGTCATGTTCCCCGTGGTCACCAGCACGCGCCCGTCCGGGAGCTCGGTCGTCGACGGGTAGTAGCGGCCCAGCACCGTGTCCGGCTCGGTGAGCCAGGTCTCGGTGACCGGGTCGAAGCGAAGCACGTACGGCGTTCCGGGGGTCGGGTGGGTGTTGGCCAGCCGCCCTCCCACCACGAGCAGCGAGCCGTCCTGCAGCAGCACCTGGCCGGCACAGAAGGTGTTGTCCGGCGGGTCGACCTCCTTCGCCGAGCCGTCCGCCGGGTTGTAGAGGAAAGCGTCGGTAGCGAGGGTCTGGTCGCCAGCGTCGAAGTACCCACCGAACAGCAGCACCTTGCCCGTGTGGAACAAGATCGCGTGGACGCCGATGGCGTCGGCACTGCTCCCCGGCGGGATGAACGGTGCGCCCCACTGACCGACGGCGTCAGGCGTCCCGGTGGCCACCGGTGTCGCTACGAGCAGTCCGAGCTTGCCCTGCGCTGCGAGCCGTTTGGTGAGATTGCGCTGGGCGAGGTGCTCGCGGGCGTGCGCCGTACCGAGCACCTGCGCCTCGACGGCGTACATCGCGTCGGGGGTGTAGTCAGCGTCGGTCGTCATCAGGTCGTACGCACTCGGGCTCTGTTGGCCGCGGGCGTCTGCTGGAGCCGCCACAACCGCAGACCCGGCAACGAGGGCGCCCGCTGCCAGCAGGAACAGGGAACGGGGACCGACCTTCATCGTGAGCTCCTCAGTCGGCCGTGGACCACACCTCAGCCGCGTGTAATCAGGGCGAGCGAGCGCTGCGGATGCGGCTGCCAGCTCGGTTGGGCGCCGAACACCAGGAAACGCCGCGCGGTCCCGTCCCCGGCCGCGAGATAGATCCGGGCTACCCCACCCTGGTCGTTCACCAACGCGATGCGCCGACCGGACGGTGCGAACACAGCCTGCCGATCATGGGGGGTTCCCGTAAAGGGGGTGTTGTCACGACTTGGGAACGTTGTGGCGATTACGGTCGGCGCCGAGTGCGGCCGAAACGCCGCCCTCGAGACGGTGTACGACAACGTCCCCGAGTCCGGTGACCACGCCGGCTCGGCGAACGAGCCGAAGCCGCAGCACGCGCCGTTGATCGCGTCCCACTCGTAGACGACCGAGGTCGTGCGGTCGAGCACCAGCAGGTAGAGGTCCGGGCTGTCGGGGAACGTCGTCGACACGAACGCGATCCACCGACCGTCGGGCGACCAGGCGGGGGCGGAGGTACCCGACACGTCGAACGTCGACAGGTCCCCGCCCTCGAAGGTCGAGGCCGTCAGGGCGACCGGGATGCCGAACGGGGCCCGCGAGCTCACCGTACGCAGCGGCGACCCGAGCACCAGCTGGGAGCCGTCGGGCGACCACGAAGCCCCGGTGGCGACATGGTCGGTCGTGACCTGCTGCGCGTGCTCACCCGTGTCGCCCATGACCCAGAGGTCGCTTGCGCCGTCGACCTGGTGCAGGAACGCGATCCGCTGGCCATCGGGTGACCAGACCGGCCGAGAGTTGTTGCCCCGCTTGGTCAACTGCCGAAGGCCGGTCCCGTCGGGATGCACCGTCCAGATCTGGTTCCCGCGAACGAAAGCGATGCGTCCGTCCTGGGCGTGGGTCGCGCTCGGCTGCACTGGTGCGGCCGCCTGCCCCGCCAGTGCCTGCCCCTGGACTGAGAGCGCCGCGGCCGTCGCGATCGCGGCGAGCGCGACGAAGGAACGCCTACGGATCAGCTGCATGTCTCCCCAATTCCCCGGACGCCCCAGCCGCAGAATCAGTCCGAACAGCGCTCGGACCCCTCCGCGGCACCACCCCAATGAATGGTTCTTCCCCTACTAAGGCGCTATCTGGGGGTCGACGTCAACGCGCCGCGCCGGAACCCGCCTCTGCGGCCGCGTCGAAGGCGTACCCGGGGGCAGCCACGAAACAGGTACCCGCGCCGGTCACCAGCAGGTCACTGATCTCGGCGGGAACGAAGGCCGAGCGCCCGGGCAGCAGCTCGACTCCGGCCGCCGCCACGGCCCCGTCGACGCACACGACGATCCGGTCGCCGGGCGCCTCGACGTGAGTCCCGTCAGCAGTCGGGCGTACTCGCAGGACGATGAAGTCGCCGACCGGCACGTCGTACGAGTCGACGCCCGGTGCCACCGCCCGCGGACGCACCGACGGGTCGTGGCCGCCCCCGAAGTCGATGACGCGCATCAGCTCGACGACATCGACGTACTTGTTGGTCAGGGCTCCGCGCAGCACGTTGTCGCTGGACGCCTGCACCTCGACGCCCGCACCCGAGAGGTACGCGTGGAGCACACCGGCAGCCAGGAAGACCGCCTCGCCCGGCTCGAGCTGCACGAGCTGCAGGAAGAGCGGGGCGAGCACCCCGGGGTCGCCAGGGTGGGCCTCGGCCAGCCGAACGACCCAGCCGAACGCGAGGTCCGCCGCCGGACCCGACGTGCCGATGCTCGCCAGCGCCGCCTCGGCCACGGCCTCGACCAGGTTGCCGAGCCCCGACCTGGCCGGGTCGACCAGAGCCGCGAAGACGTCGCGCCAGGCGGCGTCCGCGTCGAGTTCGGAGAGCGGAGCGGCGAGCTCGCTCAGACCAGGAACTCCAAGCAGGCCAATGAATTCCAACGCTTCCGGCGGCCGGCGGAAACCGCAGAGAGCCTCGACGTGGGTCAGGGCGACCATCAGCTCGGGCTTGTGGTTGGGGTCCTTGTAGCGCCGCTCGGCAGCCCCGTGCGGCACGCCTCTCGCCTCCTCGTCGGCGAAGCCCGCCCGCGCGTGCGCGAGCCCCGGATGGGCCTGGATCGACAACGGCTGCTCGGCCGCGAGGAGCTTCACCAGGTAGGGCAGGTCCGGGACGACGTCGGCCAGCGTCCGCCCGTCGGACAGCCCGGACGGGTCGTCGGGGTGGGCACCCATCCAGATCTCGGCCCACGGCTCCACCGACGGGACGAGCTCGCCCAGCAGCGCCGGGAGCACCGTGTGCGAGCCCCAGGCGTAGGTCCGCACCCGGTTGCTCAGCGGCTGCGCCCCGCTCACTTCGTCAGTCACTGACCGCTCGCTCCGCGATCGCTCGACTCAACACGATCGATGTCGGGCTCGAGGTAGATGGTGACTGCCTGCGGGACGGCGGCGCGGACCCGCGCCTCGGCCCGGTCGATCGACCGGGCGATGGCCAGCGCAGTGTCGTCGTGGCGGACCGCGATCTTGGCTGCCACCAACAATTCGTCCGGACCCAGGTGGAGGGTCCGCAGGTGGATCACCCGGCTGACGTCCGGAGAGTCGGTGAGCGCCGCCTCGATGGCCGCGACCTGGGCCGGGTCGGCTGCCTCGCCGATCAGCAGGCTGCTCATCTCGATGGCGAGGAAGACCGCGATGACCACCAGCAGCAGGCCGATCGCCATCGAGCCGAGTCCGTCCCAGCGACCGTCGTCAGTGATCGTGGCCATCCCGACCCCGATCAGCGCAAGCACCAGCCCCACCAGCGCACCGACATCCTCGAGCAGGACGACAGGAAGCTCTGGGGCCTTGGCCTCGCGGACGAAACGCAGCCACGACACCCCGCCTCGGACCTGGTTGGACTCCCCCACCGCGGTGCGCAGCGAGAGAGACTCGAGCCCGATCGACACGAACAGCACGCCGAACGCCCACGCCGGGCTGGTCAGCGGACCACCGTCGTGGATCTTGTGCCAGCCCTCGTACAACGCGAAGACCCCGCCGAGGGTGAACAAGATGATCGAGACGACGAATGCGTAGATGTACCGGACGCTGCCGTACCCGAACGGATGTGCCTGGTCCGCGGGCCGGCGAGCTCGCTTGGCCCCGACCAGCAGCAGGATCTGGTTCCCCGAGTCGGCGAGCGAGTGGACGCCCTCGGACGCCATCGACGACGACCCGGTCACGCCGAACGCGACGAACTTCGCGACCGCGATCCCGAGGTTCGCCGACAGCGCCGCGACGACAGCCTTGGTGCCCCCGGACGCACTCACCTCATGCGCTCCTTGAGGTCGGCGACGTGCGGCGAAGAGGCGGGGTCGAGGCCCAGGCCGAGGGCGAGGTAGACCGAGGCGAAGTCGGTCAGCCCGACCAGGCTGGCCACCCGCGCCAGGGGCGGCCCGGGCTCGGCTCGCAGCCGGCTCACCCGTACCCCGCTGTCGACCGCGGTGTCATGGACGACCTGCGCGACCCGCCCGGTCTCGTGCTCCTCGTCGTCGACGGAGTCGTGCAGCAGCAGGAGCCGCAGCGTCGTCGCCTGCTGGGTCTCGAACGGGTCGGCGAACACGTCGTCGGTCGAACGGGCGAACGGGCCGTCGAAGGTGGCCACGACCTCGGCGGCAGCGTCCGGGAGGGTGCCGGCGACGGCCGGGTGCCGCGCATTGCGGGCCAGCTGCGTGGCGGCGCGTTTGGCGGCGAACCCGGCCAGGTCGCCGGCCCCCAGGACCAGCGGCAACGTGCCCGCAAGCTCGAGCGCCAGGCCCTTGGCCGGGTTGACGAACGCCTCGGACGACGGACGTGAAGCCTCGGCGACCTCGTCGAGCCGGTCGGCCACGGCGTCGATCACCGGGGCGCCGCACTGGATCAGCCCGAGCGCATCGGCCGCCACCAGGACCGGGATGGACAACGCCCACAGCCCCGAGCGGGACGACCGGAGTCCGGCCGGCACCGGGACATGGATCCCGTGCGCCGCCGCGCTCACCTGGGCCAGGGGCGAGCCGGCGCGGCCCACGGTGAGCAGGCGACAGCCACGCCGAGCGGCTTCGACCGCGACCGCCAGCGGGCCGGTCGCCCGACCAGACAGCGACACGGCCACGACGAGATCGAGCGGGCTCACCCAACCAGGCAGGGTGGACGAGTGGACGGCCGAGACCGGCACCGGGCTGCCCGGGCCGGCGAGCGCGGCCAGCAGGTCACCGACGACCGCGGATCCGCCGAGCGCGGCCACGACGACCGAGCGCGGACGCCCGTCGGCGTTGCTGGCGGCGCCGGCTTCCCGAGCCAGCGTGGCCGCCTCGCGGACCTGGGCCCCGGCGCTCGCCAGGGCACGCAGGATCCCCATCCGGTCGGCCTCGGCCAAGGCGAGCGGGTCGTCCAGCAATGCCTCGTCGACGGAGCGGGTCATCGGGATCAGCCGGCGGGCAGGTTGCCGATGCCTGCCGGTCCCGGGGTCGCCTCGTCGAGCAGCATCACCGGGATGTCGTCGCGCACCGGGAACGAGGTGGCGCAGCGTTCGCAGACCAGCGCGTCGGAGCCGTCCGAGGCAGGGGCGACCGGGGCGTGGTGCTCGCAGGGGCAGGCCAGGATCTCGAGCAGCTTGGGATCGAGGTTCATGCGGACTCCCCTTGACGGACGAGATCGTCGCTGGTCCCACGGACGAGGGCCAGCACGCGGTCGCGAATCAGCCCGAGCTGCTCGACGTCACCGGCCTCGACATTCAACCGCAGCAGCGGCTCGGTGTTCGACGACCGCAGGTTGAACCACCAGTCCGCCGCGCTCACCGTGAGCCCGTCGAGGTGGTCCAGCGTGATGCCGTCGAGGCCGGCATACGCGCGCTCGACCGCACGGGTGCGCTCGGCGGCGTCCGGCACCGTCGAGTTGATCTCGCCCGACTCGACGTACCGGTCGTACGGCGCCAGCAGGCTCGACAAGGTCGTGCCCGCCGGCGACTCGCCCAGCGCGGCCATGACGTGCAGGGCCGCAAGCATGCCCGAGTCGGCGCGCCAGAAGTCGGCGAAGTAGAAGTGGCCGGAGTGCTCGCCGCCGAACACCGCCCCCGTCTCAGCCATGACCTGCTTGATGAACGAGTGGCCGACCCGGGTACGGACGGGGATCCCGCCGTTCTCCAGGATCACCTCGGGCACCGAGCGAGAGGTGATCAGGTTGTGGATCACTGTCGCGCCCGGCACGCGCGCCAGCTCACGGGCGGCGATCAGCGCGGTGAGCGTGGACGGCGAGACGATCTCGCCCCGTTCGTCGACGACGAAGCAGCGGTCGGCGTCACCGTCGAAGGCCAGCCCGAGATCGGCGCCGCTGGCCCGCACCTTCGCCTGCAGGTCGACCAGGTTGGCCGGGTCGATCGGGTTGGCCTCGTGGTTGGGGAAGGTGCCGTCGAGCTCGAAGTACATCGGCAGCACCGTGAGCGGCAGGCCCGCCAGCACCACCGGAGCGGTGAACCCGCCCATGCCGTTGCCTGCGTCGACCGCGACGGTGAGGTGCCGGCTGCCGGTGAGGTCGACCAGGTGCTTGAGGTGGGCGGCGTACTCGCTCATCAGGTCGCGCTCGGTCACCGAGCCCACCGGCCCGTCGTACGCGGGGATCCCGGTCTCGATCAGCGCGCGGATCTCGGCCAGCCCGGTCTGCTGACCCACGGGGGCGGCGCCAGGACGGCACAGCTTGATCCCGTTGTACTCGGCCGGGTTGTGGCTCGCGGTGAACATCGCGCCAGGGGCGTCGAGGCGACCCGACGCGAAGTACAGCCCGTCGGTCGACGCGAGCCCGATCAGGACGACATCGGCACCCTGGGACGTCGCGCCCTCGGTGAAGGCTGCGACCAGGGACGGGCCGCTGGGACGCATGTCGTGGCCGACGACCACGGTGCGGCCCGCCGCACCCAGCACCCGCACGAACGCGGCCCCAGCGACGCGCGCGAGGTCCTCGTCGAGCTGGTCGGGATAGGTGCCACGGATGTCGTACGCCTTGATGATCTGACCCAGGTCGCGCATCCCCGGAGCCTACCGGCCGGCGGACTGGCCCCTTGCTGGCTACCGGATCTTGCGCGTGCGCTCCAGCACCGTCGCGCGGTCGAGCTCACCCTCGGCGCTGAACCAGGTGCGGTTCTCGCAGGCGTGGCAGGACGTGAACTCGACGGGGGTGCCGTCGGTGAGGATCAAGGTCAACGTGGTGACCCGGTCGCTGTGGCAGGTCCGGCACCGGGTACCCGAGCGGGCGCCTGCCTGGGTCAGCGAGCCGAGCGCAACGGGCGGAGCGATCCGCGCTGCCCGGGCTGCCCTGGACGTACGCGGACGGGTCGACCGAGCCGGCGTCGGCTTGGCGAGGGTCTGCGTGGGAGCCGGCGCCGCAGCGGCGAGAGCGGTGGGCGTCGCGATCGCGGTGCTGGACTTGCTCGCAGTGCTGGACTTGGCAGCGGTGCTGGGCTTGCTGGCGGTCCTGGGCGACATCGGTTGCTCCGAACGGGTGGCGGCGGGCGGACCTCCCGTGCATCGGCAGCACCCCCAGGTTTGCTTTAGCAAACGGCGATTCCCGTACATATCGGACACTCCCGCGCACGGTCGAGGCTGAAGGCTGGCCCGTAGCAGGGTGGGCTGGCCCGCCCACCGGCCAGTCCGCGTCCGCAAGGGCCAGGGGGTGGCGCGAAGCAGGCGGCGGGCACGGGCTGGCGCGCAGCAGGTGGCGCGCAACCGGTGGCGGGCCGGGGTGGCGCAGGCAGGGTCAGTCGTCGAGGGGGCGGAGCACGCGCAGGTGACCGCGACGGCCGAGCTCCGGTGCGCTGGCGACCAGCTCCGGCTCGCGCGACGGCGGCCGGGCCGACTCGCGAACGGCGTTCGCCAGCGCCTCCAGGTCGTCGGAGTTCGGCAGCAGCGAGTCCGGGTCCGGCGCGAGCCGGACGACTTCCCAGCCCCGTGGTGCGGTCAGCCGCTCGCTGTGCGCCTGGCACAGGTCGTAGCAGTGCGGCTCGGCGTACATGGCCAGCGGGCCCAGCACGGCCGTCGACTCGGCGTACACATAGGTCAGCGTGGCCACGGCGGGCTTGCCGCACGCGGTACGCGAGCAGCGGCGTAGGAGGCTCACAGCCGCACGGTACCCGCGCCACCTGGCCCCGCCCCGGATTGCCGCGCCGTAGAGTTCGGCCGTG
>Ga0302299_10002488_pt1 | contig 11266 bp, 8 predicted proteins | sample III_Fen_N3_4_FD_198795 | JGI IMG/M metagenome (GOLD analysis project Ga0302299, IMG submission 198795) | Peat permafrost microbial communities from Stordalen Mire near Abisko, Sweden - III_Fen_N3_4 | ecosystem: Environmental > Terrestrial > Soil > Wetlands > Permafrost | place: Sweden: Abisko...
CCCGGCCCGACCAGCGTCCGCATCCAGCCGTGAGTGTCCGCCCGCCGCCCGTACTGCAGGGCGGTCAGCTCCGCACGCAACGTCATGGTGACCGGACCCGGCTGCCCACCGCCGATAACGAACTCGCCCTCGGCATGCTTGACCGAGCCGACCGGGGTGATCACCGCCGCCGTGCCGCAGGCGAACACCTCGGTGAGCTCGCCGCTGTCGGCTTTCTTGGCCCATTCGTCGGTGGAGATCCGCCGCTCGGTCGCGGTGTGACCGAGTTCGCGAGCCAGCGTCAACAGCGAATCCCGGGTGACCCCGGCTAGCAGCGAGCCGGTCAGTTCCGGTGTGACGACCTCCGCCGTCGGTCCCGAGCCGAAGACGAAGAACAGGTTCATCCCGCCCATCTCCTCGACCCAGCGGCGCTCCACCGCATCCAGCCAGACCACCTGGTCGCAGCCGTGCTCCGCGGCCTGGGCCTGCGCGGCCAGTGACGCCGCGTAGTTGCCGGCTGTCTTCGCCGCGCCCGTGCCGCCGGGCGACGCGCGCACGTACTCGGTGGACCACCACACGCTGACGGGTTTCACCCCGCCCGGGAAATAGGCACCAGCCGGCGAGGCGATCACGCAGAAGGTGTAGGTCGCCGACGGACGGACACCCACGCCCACCTCGGTCGCGAACATGAACGGCCGCAGATAGAGCGACGCCTCGCCTCCGGTGGGCACCCACGCCCGATCGACCGCGATCAGCTCGTGCACCGAGGCCAGGAACAGCTCCTCCGGCAGCCTGGGCATGCCCAGCCGGTCGGCCGAGCGGTTCAACCGGGCCGCGTTCTGCTCCGTCCGGAAGGTGGCGATCGATCCGTCGGGCTGGGCGTAGGCCTTGAGACCTTCGAAGACCTGCTGCGCGTAGTGCAGCACCATCGTCGCCGGGTCGAAGATGAACGGACCGTAGGGCACCACTCGTGGGTCGTGCCAGCCCCGGCCGACGTCGTAGTCGATCAGGACCATGTGGTCGGTGAAGTACCGGCCGAAGCCGGGTGCGGCGTGAATCTCGGCTCGCCGGCCGACGCTGATCGGGGCCGGATGCAGTTCGTGCCTGAACTGCGAAGGCGAGGCGGCGGGTGACGGGGCGGGCACAGTCGTCATGACACGAGGATATCGGAATACTAGGACGTCCAAGTATCCGGCATCAGCATCGTTCCGGTCATCGCCGGAAGGGCGCCGGCGGGGCGCCTCAGCGCACGTGCGACGGGACGAAGGGGGGCTTGACCACCCGTACCCGCATCCGGCGTCCCCGGACGTCGACCGCGATCTCGTCGTTCTCGCTGACGCCCGGAGTCGTCTCGATGAGGGCGAGGCCGATTCCCTGACCGAGCGTCGGAGAGAAGGTGCCGGACGTGGTCTCGCCGATGCGTTCACCCCGAGCATCCTGAACGTCCAGGTGGCCTCTCAGGACCCCGCGGTCCAGGGCGAGCAACCCCCACAGCGCCCGAGCCGGACCCCGCTCCTTCTCGGCCAGCAAGGCCTCCCGGCCGAAGAAATCCCGCTTGCGCCAGCCCACCGCCCAGTTCACCCTGGCCTGCAGCGGACTGATCGCCGGGCTCAGATCCTGCCCGTGCAGGGCGTAACCCATTTCGGTGCGCAGGGTGTCGCGCGCGCCCAGGCCCGCGGGGCGACCGCCGCGCAGGCCCACCTCCTGCACCAACGCATCCCACAGCGCTGGTGCGGCGGCCCAGGACGGCAGCAATTCGAAGCCGCGCTCGCCCGTGTAGCCGGTGCGGCAGACCCGCACCGGCGCGCCGGCAAAGACGCCGTCGGCCCAAGCCATGTAGTCCAGCCCGGTGGGCAGGCCGACCGCCTCGACCACCTCGGCCGAGTCCGGTCCCTGCACCGCGATCACCCCGAAATCGGTGTGCCGGTTGACCACCGAGACCGCGTCCGGTGCCGCCGCGGTCAAGGCCGCCACGACTGCCGCGGTGTTGGCCGCGTTGGGGACCAGGAACACCTCGTCATCGGACACCAGATACGCGATCAGATCGTCGACGACACCACCGGATGCGTTGCAGCACATGGTGTACTGCGCCTGCCCGGCCTTGATCCTGGTCAGGTCGGCGGTGAGGCAGTCGTTGACGAACGCGGCGGCCCCGGCCCCGGTGACCGACGCCTTGCCCAGGTGCGACACGTCGAAGACGCCGACCGAGGTGCGGACGGCGGTGTGTTCGGCCACCACCCCGGCGCCGACGTAGGAGATGGGCATGTCCCACCCGCCGAACGCCCCCATGGTCGCCCCGAGGGCCAGGTGCCGTTCGTGCAACGGCGAGCGCAGCAGAGATTCTTCGGTCGCACCGGGATCGCCGGCCGGGACTGGCATGAGCCTGACGGTAGCCCGCGCCCCCCCGGACCGATACGGCCACTACCGTCGAGATCCGGTCGGCATTTTGCCGACCGGTACCGGTCGGTACCGGTCGGTAGCCGATCGCACCCTGACGACGACTGCCGAAGGAGCTCGCCCTCATGACGCGACTGACCCTGTCCACCGCCTCGCCGAGCGCCGCGAAGGCCGACGCCGTGGTGATCGGCCTGCATCAGGGCCAGGACGGACCGGTCGCCGCCGACGCGGCGTTCGCCTCCGTCGTCGACGCGCTGGTCCTGGCCGGTGCCAACGGCAAGCCGGGGACGATCACGACGATTCCCGGGGCCAGCATGGTCGGGGCGGACCGGATCATCGCGGTCGGCCTGGGCAGCACGCCGCCCGGCGACGTGCCGTCGACCAGGGACGCCTACCGCGATCGGCTGCGTCAGGCGGCGGGCGCGGCATCCCGATCGGCGGCGGGCCGGGCCAAGATCGTCTCTTCGCTGTCCACGATCGATCTGGGGGCCGCGGCCGAGGGTCACCTGCTGGGCGGCTACCTGTTCGACACCTACAAGAAGCCGAGCCAACCCCCCGTCGGGACCGTCATGCTCACCGTCCCGGCGGCCGACAAGAGCGCCAAAGCTCAGCTGCGCCGGGCCGAGATCACCGTCGAGGCAGTCACTTTTGCCCGTGACCTGGTGAACACGGCGCCGAACGACCTGCCACCCGCGGTGTTCGCGGACCGGGTCGCCGGCGCGGCGCGGGCGGCGGGGCTGACCGTGCAGGTGCTGGACGAGAAGGCACTGGCCAAGGGCGGCTTCGGCGGCATCCTGGCGGTCGGGTCGGGATCGACCCGACCGCCGCGGCTGGTCCGGGTGAGTTACGAACCGGCCGGCGCGAAGGCTCGGGTCGCTCTGGTCGGCAAGGGCATCACCTTCGACTCCGGCGGTCTGTCGATCAAGCCGGCCGCCAAGATGGACCAGATGACCAGCGACATGGCCGGTGCGGCGGCGGTGGTCGCCACCGTGCTGGCCGCGGCCAGGTTGGCCCTGCCGATCGCGGTGACCGCGACGGCGGCCATGGCCGAGAATCTGCCGTCGGGCTCGGCGTACCGCCCCGGGGACGTGCTGCGGCACTACGGCGGCGCCAAGGGCAAGGGCTCCGGCAAGACCGTGCAGGTGCTGAACACCGACGCCGAGGGCCGCCTGGTGCTGGCCGACGCCATCGTGCGGGCGTGCGAGGACGGCCCCGACTACCTGCTGGACACCGCAACCCTGACCGGCGCCCAGGTGGCGGCGTTGGGCACCCGCACGATGGGCGTGATGGGCACGCCGGAGCTGCGGGACCGGGTGGCCGAACTGGCCCGCGAGGTCGGCGAGGGCGGCTGGGCCATGCCGCTGCCCGAGCACTTGCGAGAGGGCCTGGACTCGCCGCTCGCCGACCTGGCCAACATCGCCGGCGAACCGGGAGGCGGCATGCTGGTCGCCGGGCACTATCTGGCGCAGTTCGTCGCCGACGGGCTCCCCTGGGCCCACCTGGACGTGGCCGGCCCGGCGTTCAACACCGGCCAGTCGTACGGCTACACGGGCCGCGGCGGCACCGGCGTTCCGGTTCGGACGCTGTTGGCGGTGCTGGCGGACATCGCCGGCCGCTGACCGGCTAGTCGCCGAGTGCGGTGCGCTTGGACCGCTCCTGCAGGATCGTCTGCCGGCGGGAGTAGTCCCGCATGCGTTGCGGATACCCGACCACGGTCGCGTCGTAGATCGGCAGCGCTTGATCGTGCGCGAAGGTGCGGGCCGCCTGCGGTGAGGCAATCCGCCGACGGGTGAACTCACCGTCATGCGCCACCAGCACGACGCTGGTCTCGGTGACCGCGGTCTTGGGTTCGACGTAGACCTCGACGCCGCGCCGCGCCACCGCCCATTCCGCCAGGTCATGCGACACGGCCTTGCGCTCCGAGCGCCCCGGGCGGTCCGGTCCACCCCGCCGCATCCAGGAGAACATTCCCATCGACCACTCCCTGTCCCATCCGGTCGGCGCGCACCAGCGCCGGTTGGCGCCTGCGCCGCGCGGACCGGCGTTGACCTCCAGTGTTCCTGATCGGCGGGCCGATCGGTTCCGATCGAACGAGCGACAAATGGGGAACTGGACATCGGGACGGCACCGGGAGCACACCGCGCACACCTGCAGCGCCGTTCCCGACGCACCGGCGGCCGGGCCACCCGGCCCGCCCGTAGGGCGGCCCGACGGAGAGGATGCCAAGATGGACAACGCGCCAGGACCGGCCGGGAGCGCAAGGAATCCGCACGTCAGTCCGTGCAGTGGAATCCGGCGCGGGACCGCCGACACGAGTGTCACAACGAACCGAGGAGCAGTCATCCGATGAGCGATACCAACGTCGATCTGGTCGTTCTCGGCGGGGGGTCGGGCGGTTACGCCGCGGCCCTGCGCGCCGCCGAACTCGGCTCGTCGGTGGTCCTGATCGAGAAGGACAAGGTCGGCGGCACCTGCCTGCACTGGGGATGCGTCCCGGCCAAGACCTTGTTGCACGCCGCCGAGGTCGCCGACGAAGCCAGGGAAGGGCTGTCCATCGGCGTCAAGACCACCTTCGACGGGGTCGACGTGCCCGCGCTGCTCAAGTACAAGGACGGCATCATCAACCGGCTCTACAAGGGCCTGACCGGACTGGTGAAGTCCAGGGGGATCCAGACGGTGCTCGGCGAAGGACGGTTCGTCGGTCCGAACACCGTTGTCGTCGGGGACGATCGATACATCGGCAAGGACGTGGTGCTGGCCACCGGTTCCTACTCGCGGACGTTGCCGGGTCTGGAGATCGAGGGTCGGGTGATCAACTCCACCCAGGCGCTGAGTCTGGAATGGATCCCGGAGAAGGCGATCGTGCTGGGCGGCGGCGTGATCGGCGTGGAGTTCGCGTCGACCTGGGCCTCCTTCGGGACCGAGGTCACCATCGTCGAGGCCTTGCCGACGCTCGTCCCGCTGGAAGATCCGTGGGCCTCCAAGCTGCTCGAGCGCGCGTTCCGCAAGCGCAAGATCACCTTCAAGACCGGGGTCCGGTTCCAGGCGGTCAAGCAGGACGACTCCGGCGTGACGGTGAGCCTGGAGGACGGCAGCACGCTGACCGCCGACCTGCTGCTGGTCGCCGTCGGGCGTGGACCGGCGACCCAGGGCTGCGGGTACGAAGACGCCGGCGTCACCATGGACCGCGGGTTCGTCATCACCGATCAGCGGCTGCACACCAACCTGCCGAACGTCTACGCCGTCGGCGACATCGTTCCGGGGCTGCAGTTGGCCCACCGTGGATTCCAGCAGGGCATCTTCGTGGCCGAGGAGATCGCCGGGATGAACCCCGTGGTGATTCCCGACGAGAAAATCCCGAAGATCACCTATTGCGACCCGAACGTCGCCTCGGTCGGGGTCACCGAGGCGAAAGCCAAAGAAGAGCACGGTGACTCGGCGATCGAGACCTACATCTACGACCTCGGCGGCAACGGCAAGTCGCAGATTCTCAAGACCGCGGGCGGTATCAAGGTCGTCCGGGTCAAGGACGGCCCGATCGTCGGGATCCACATCGTCGGCGCACGCGTCGGGGAGCTGATCGGTGAAGCCCAGCTGATCGTCGGCTGGGAGGCCTACCCCGAAGATGTCGCCCCGATGGTGCACGGACATCCGTCGCAGTACGAGGCCATGGGTGAGGCGATGCTGGCGATGGCCGGCAAACCGCTGCACGTGCACGACTGATCCGCTCCGGGCGTGCCGCGCCCGACCCGACCGGACCCCGATCCGAACTGACGGGTTATCCGCTTCCCCCACGACATACGGTCACAGGCAGGAGATCCACCTCATGTCCCACTCCATCCAGATGCCGGCCCTCGGTGAGAGCGTCACCGAAGGCACCGTCACCCGATGGCTCAAGAGCGAGGGCGACACCGTCGAGGTCGACGAGCCCTTGCTCGAGGTGTCGACGGACAAGGTCGACACCGAGATCCCGTCGCCGTACGCCGGGGTGCTCGAGAAGATCGTCGTGGGTGAGGACGAGACAGCGGAGGTCGGTGCCGAACTCGGCGTGATCGGCGACGGATCAGGTGCGTCCGGTGACTCGTCCGGCAATGGGGCCACGGGCAGCGCCGGCGCGGTCACCGGCGGCAGCGGGGACCTGCCCCCGGATGCCGAGGGAGCGCCGGAACCCGCGCCGGAACCCGAGGCCGTACCCAGTGCCCAGGCCGGCCCGAGCGAGGCGCCCTCCACCGAGACGGAGGCCCCGGCCGAGAAGCCGACCGCGGGCACCGGCGGGTCCTCCGGTGGCGGCACATCGGTGACGCTGCCGGAGATGGGCGAGTCGGTCACCGAGGGCACCGTCACCCGGTGGCTCAAGGCCGTCGGCGACGATGTCGCCGTCGACGAGCCGCTGGTCGAGGTGTCCACCGACAAGGTCGACACCGAGATCCCGTCGCCGGTGGCCGGGACCCTGTTGGAGATCACCGTCGGCGAGGACGAGACGATCGAGGTCGGTGCACAGCTCGGTGTGATCGGCTCTCCCGGCGCAGCGGCCGCCGCCCCGCCGCCCGTGGCCGAACCCAAGGCAGAGCCGAAGCCCGAGACGGCGGCGGCTCCCGTCCGCGCCCCGGCGCCGCCCACACCGACGCCTCCCGCACCGACGCCTCCTACAGCGACGCCTCCTACAGCGACGCCTCCTACAGCGACGCCTCCTACAGCGACGCAGTCACCCGCCGCGGCCGCGCCCAAGCCCGCGGCCCAGGCGCTTCCCTCCGCACCGGTCCCCGAGGGCACCTACGTCACCCCGGTGATCCGCAAACTCGCGGCCGACAGCGGCGTCGACCTGGGCAGCGTCAAGGGCACCGGGGTGGGCGGCCGGATCCGGCGCGAGGACGTCGTCGCCGCCGCAGCGGCGGCCAGGGCCGCCGCCGCCGCGAAGCCCGCGCAAACCCCCGTGCCCGCTACCGCCGCTGCGGCGGCTCCCGCTGCACCGTCCGCGCCGTCCGCGGGCGCGCCGAAGCCCGACGCCGCCGCAACCGCACTGATCGGCACCACGGTGAAGCTGCCCCGGATCCGCCAATCCATCGCCAAGAACATGCTCCACGGCCTGCAGACGGCGGCTCAGCTGACCACCGTGATCGAGGTCGACGTCACCCGGGTCGCCCAGCTCAGGGCGAAGGCCAAGACCGGGTTCGCGGCGCGCGAGGGCGTCCCCCTGTCGTTCCTGCCGTTCTTCGTCAAGGCCGCCATCGAGGCGATGAAGATCTACCCGGTGATCAACTCCTCGGTGTCGGACGATCTGAAGGAGATCACCTATCACGGCAGCGTCAACCTCGGCATCGCGGTCGACACGCCCCGCGGCCTGATGGTGCCGGTGATCAAGAGCGCCGACGACCTGAACATCGGCGGTCTGGCCCGCAAGATCGCCGACCTGGCCGAGCGCACCCGGAACAACAAGATCACGCCCGACGAGCTGTCCGGGGGCACGTTCACCGTCACCAACACCGGGTCGGTCGGCGCATTGTTCGACACCCCGATCTTCGTCCCGCCGCAGGCGGGCATCCTGGGCACCGGCGCCATCGTCAAGCGGCCCGTGGTTGCCGCCGACGCCGACGGCAACGAGGTGATCGCGATCCGGTCGATGTGCTACCTGGCCATGTCCTACGACCACCGGAACATCGACGGCGCCGACGCCTCCAGGTTCCTGGCCGCGGTCAAGCGGCGGATCGAGGGCGGCGAGTTCGAGGGCGATCTCGGCCTCTGACGCTCCGCAGTCTCGTCCCGAGTTCACGTCCAGCGGGGGGTCCATCAGCAATGCGCATCGTTGCCGCGGGGGTGAGCGGGTTCCTCGGAACCCGGCTCACCGTCGCCCTGGCCGACGCCGGCCACCAGGTCACCCGGCTGGTCCGTTCCGGCCCGCCCGGCCAGGGCGAAAGCCGGTGGGATCCGCACACCGGGCAGGTGGACAGCGCGGTGTTCGACGGGGCCGACGCCGTGGTCAACCTGTGCGGAGTCGGCGTCGGTGACCATCGGTGGACCGAGGACTACAAACGGCTGCTGCGCTCCTCGCGGGTCAATCCGACCCGCCTGTTGGCCACCGAATGCGCCCGACTGGGCGTCCCGGTGCTGGTCAACGCCTCCGGCGTCGGCTACTACGGCCCGCACGGCCCGGAGATCGTCACCGAGCGGTCCCCCGCGGGTGAAACGTTCCTCGCCGGGGTCTGCGTGGACTGGGAACGGGCCACCGACCCCGCCCGCGACGCCGAGGTCAGGGTGGTGAATCTGCGCAGCGGCCTGGTGCTGGGCAAGGACGGCGGGCTGCTACCCAAGTTGACCCTGCTGACCCAGTTGTTGTTGGGTGGCACCCTGGGCTCCGGTCGGCAGTTCTTCCCCTGGGTCTCGGCGACCGACGAGATCAGGGCCATGCTCCATGTACTGGCCGACCCGGTGGACGGACCCGTCAACGTCTGCGGCCCCTACCCGGTGACGAACGCCGAGTTCACCAGGGAGCTCGGCCGGGCGCTGCACCGGCCGGCGCCCTGGTTCGTCCCGGGATTTGCGCTGCGGATCGTCCTGGGCGAGTTCGCCGAGGAGATCCTGGCCGGCCAGCGCGCGCTGCCCGTCGCCCTGCACGAGTCCGGGTTCGAATTCACCTACCGCACGCTGCCGGAGGCGTTGGCCGGCGAACTGGCCTGACACCTGGCCCTGGTGGTCACGATCGGAGACGAACCTCAAGTTTGATCTCAGTGCTCGTACGGGTCCTCCGGTTGCTGGACGGGCGCCAGCGACGTCACCGTCACGGTCGGCACATAGCCGTTGTCCATGGTGGCCGTGTTGGGCACCAAGCTGATCACGGCGTCGACCCAGGTGTTGGCCGGGAGCGGCGCCGAGCCGTCGACGTGTAGCTGCATCGGGTTGGCGTCGGCCGCGCAGCAGCTGATCACCATCCGCGCGATGGTGTACCCGGCGGGGTATCCCTGGCCCGGCGGGGCGATGAACCCGGTCACCGTCACCGGTGTGTTCTGCACGGAGTTGTCCACGTCGTACAGCGCCCGCAGGATGAAGTCCTTCATACCCACCGGCGGATTGGCGCCCTCGGCCAGCGGCGGGAAATGCATCGTGCGCCGCGAGCCCGACGAATCCTCCGCCGAGCCGCTGCCGTCGTTGAACTTGTAGCCACCGCCCCCGCCGGACCCGTCCTTGCTGCTCGAATCCGCCCTGGACACAACCTCGACTCCGGCCAGGGCCTGCGAGCTGGCGTTGCGCGCGACCGCGTCCGCTCCGAGCGCCGGCGGCGCGACCAGCAGCAGCACGAGCACCGGGAGCAGAATCAGCCAGGGCGCCCTGGACCTGTCGTGGTCGTGACCGTGGGCAAACGGATCGTCGGCGGGGGGCGTCACCACTGGCGCCGCGGCATCGACTGCCCCGTTGTCCACTGCCGAGTTGTGCACCGCCGCGGCGTGCACGCCCTCGATGTGTCCCGCTGCTGCGGTCCGTCCGGCGACGGGCGCGGTCGAGGGGTTCGAGGCCGGTGGCCGCCCTGCCTTCGCGCGCCGGTCGGCCAGGACGTCCGCGCGGATCGCCACGATCAACGAGAGCACCCCGACCACGACCAGGACCCCGCCGCCGATCAGCAGCAGCGGCGCGAAACCTGGTTTGACGTACGAGGTGAACCTGCCCGACAGCGTGATCGAGACCAGCAGCCCGCCGAGCAGGGCGACCACGATGGACTGGGTTTCCTTGTTCATTCGATGCTCACCAACCCCAGAACAGCAGACCGACGACGGTGCCGACGGTGACCGCGACCCCGAAGGTCAGCGGAGCGAACCGGGCGGCGAACTTGCGGCCGAACACCCCGACCTGCATCGCGAAGAGCTTGACGTCGACGGCCGGCCCGACGGTGAGGAAGACGAGCTTGCCGACGACCGGGATGGTGGAGAACGAGGCGGCCACGAAGGCATCGGCTTCCGAGCAGAGGGCGAGGATGAACGCGAGGCCGGCCATCAACCCGATCGACAGGAACAGCGACGAGCCGATGCTCTCCATGATCCGGGCGGGCACCACGGTCTTGAAGGTGGCCGCGGCCGCAGCCCCGATGACCAGGAATCCCGCGGCCTGGGTGAAGTCGCCGAGCATCGTCGACAGGAACACCCGCCACCCCGACTGCCCGTCGGCCCCGCCACCGACGCGCCGCTGGGGCTTCATCCATTCCGGTCGGCCGATGCGCTCCCAGATCCAGCCCACGATCACCGCCGTCAACAAACCGGCGATCAGCCGCGCCCACACCATCATCGGTTCGCTGGTGAACGCCACCGCCGTGGCCACCAGCACGATCGGATTGATCGCCGGGGCGGACAGCAGGAAGGCCAGGGCCGCCGACGGTCGGACGCCGCGTTCGATCAGCCGGTTGGCGATCGGCACCGACCCGCACTCGCACCCGGGCAACGCCACCCCGCACACGCCGGCCACCGGGACGGCCAGCGCGGGTCGATCGGGCATCACCCTGGTGAACACACTGGCCGGGACGAAGGCCGCGATGGCGCCGGACACCACCACGCCGAGCACCAGGAACGGGGTCGCCTGAACACAAATCGCCACGAACACCGTCGACCAGCTCTGCAGGACGGGCCGGGCGAGCAGGCCCTCCAGCGGCCCGCGGAACAGGATGGCGACGAGCAGCACCACACCGAATATCTCCAACGACCCCGGGCGGTAGCGGCGCCGGCCGGTGGCGGTGGGCAGCGGACCACCCAGCGAGACCTCGACACCGGTGTCCGGCGTGCGCGGCGGGCTGCCCGGCGCCGGCGTACCGGTCGCGTCGCGGAGCGTCATCGGGCCGTCTCCCGCGACCCGGTGAGCCCGATCGGAGCGGACACCGGCGTGACGGCGGTGTCGGTCGCCGGTCCGCCGT
>Ga0302299_10002489_pt1 | contig 11266 bp, 6 predicted proteins | sample III_Fen_N3_4_FD_198795 | JGI IMG/M metagenome (GOLD analysis project Ga0302299, IMG submission 198795) | Peat permafrost microbial communities from Stordalen Mire near Abisko, Sweden - III_Fen_N3_4 | ecosystem: Environmental > Terrestrial > Soil > Wetlands > Permafrost | place: Sweden: Abisko...
CCCTTGCCGGCCGGATGGAGGTAGGCGGAGTAGCCGAGCAGTTCGAGCTTCCCGACGACGGCCGGGTGCGCCGGGTTGGACAGGTCGAGGGTGTACAGCGGGTCGGTCTGCCGGTAGGTGTCGACGTAACCGACGTCGTCGATGAACCGGACGCTGCGGATGGACTCGCCCTTACCCAGGCCCGCGACCGAACCGAGGGTGACCAGGGCCTTGCCGCGCTGTCGCAGGGTGGTCACCCGACTCTGGCTCACCTGCGTGGGCGTGAGCTGGGCGGGCGCGGGGACGGGCAGGCCGCCTGCCGAGAAGCTGCCCGAGCCGCTGCCCGACCCGTTGCCGGAGCCACTCCCCGACCCGCTCCCCGGGGAGGCGCTCGCGGCCGGCGCCGTCTCGACGGCCGTCCCGGGGACGTCGACGGCGTCGGGCTGGGTGGTCGAGGCGACCCGCAGCACCCCGTGGTACTCGTCCATGGCGTACTGCCCGATCAGCGTCCCCGGGACCTCCCCGGAGGCGAGGTAGGTCGGCGGAGCGTCGTTCGGCGTGGCGAACAGATGGATCTGCGTGGTCGCCTGCCGGGCCAGCTCGGTGCTGAGCCGCCCAGCCCCGGACGTGGTCATCCACCCCGGCCGCCAGGGGTTCGTGGCGACGTAGGTGTGGTCGGCCGTGGCGTACATCGTGCTGCCGCTGGCGACGACGGCGCCGCTGTCGGTCTGGGCGAGCCCGCCGCGTGCCAGGTCGACGGTCATCAGCGTCAGGGTGTCGAGGCCGGAGAACTGCGCGGGGGCCGCGACGTCGCCGCAGCCGACGAGGCGCTTTGAGGCGCCACTGTTGTCGATCTTCCCGGCCGATGACAGCGGCCGCGTCACCATTCGAGGAAGCCAGTCGTCCAGGATGGATTTCCGGACGAGGTCCTGGTTGGCCTTGAGCGCCCGGTCCTGGGCGGCCGGGGTGTCGTTGCCCGGGTAGACGAACGGCAACCGGCCGGCGGCGGCGGAGATGCCGAGCCGGGCGACGCCGTCGACGAGCCGGGCCCCGACCACCGAGCCGTCGACGTCGACCACCTTGACGATCTTCGGGGCGGTGCCGTCGGAGACATCGACCTCGACGAGGCGGGTGCTCATGGCCAAGCCGCTATCGCGGGGCAGGATCGCCTGTGCTCCACCGCGGGTGGTCGGCTTCGCCGTCGGGGCCGGGGAGGCGATCGGGGCGACGTTGCCGACGAGCAGGAGCCGGTCGCCCGCGATGAGCAGCTGGTCGGCCGACCACCCGTCGAGCTTCAGCGTCCCGAGGACCTTAGGTGTGTCGTGGCCGAGATCGACGACCCGCAGGGTCGAGGCGTTCATACCGCCGCTGTTGAGAACGGCGTACATTCGCCCGTTCACCACCTTGGCCAGGTCCGCCTCGTCGACCCCGCCGACCTGCACGTTGGTGCCGGTACCTGCGCCGTTGCTCCCGGCTTCTGCTGCAGCGCCCGGGAGGCGGGGGACGGGGGTGTCGGCTGTGCCGCCCCCACTCACGGTCATGTCCCGCGAGAGGGCGCCGGGCACGGCGGCGTCGTACGCGACGCCGGGATGCATGATGGGGCCCTCTCCGAGGCCGTAAGGCCCGACCAGCTTGAGGGCGTTCGTCCGGTAGTACGCCAACAGCGCATCGCACGTGCTGAAGGACGTCAGCTCCAGGTGCTGCGACGCCGCGCCGGACGTGCTGCCGGGCGGTTCTGCGGTGGCTCGCTCCGATCGGCCGGCGACCGCGACCACCGCCGCGGCGACGAGCGCGAGCCCGGCCACCGGGACCAGGACTGGGGCGAGGAAACGGATCGAGCGGGCCATGTCAGCCTCCTGCCGGCGTCATCGACAGCGGCTTCGACGCGGGGCGCGCCGGCCGGGTTCCCTCCCGGAACAATCAGCTGTCGCCGCCTTGGCTGCTCGCGCCCCGGTCGGTGGAGCCGTGCCTGCCCCGCGTCTTCGACGGCCGGGATGTCCGGCCGAGTTGCTCATGACCCGGTCTGCACCACGATCGGACCGTCCGAGGTAGTGGCGTCGATCTTGTGTCCGGACGTGGGGTCGACGGGCACCCTGACCCGGGCCGGCCCGACGTCGCTGCGGGTCTTCACCGCATACTCCGTCCCGTCGGCGGGCACCGTCACGAGGACGGCCCCGGTGTCGGCGCTCGCCACGACGCGCGTCGGTGGCGCGGCGAACTGCAGGACGACGGCGCCTGTGTCTGCGCGTGCCGTCACGATCCGCGACGTGACGCCGGCGAGCCGCACGGCGCCGGTCGAGGTGTACGCGTCGACGTCGCCGTCCACGCCGGTGACCATCACCTCACCCGTGTCGGAGCGCAGCACGAGCTTGGCGCCCCTGGGCAGCAACACGTCGACGTCTACGCGGCACGGGTCGCTGAACGGCCACAGCCCGGTGCACCGGCCCTGAACGGTCAGTTCGCGTCCCACCTGCTCCTGGCTTACCCGGGTCAGCCGGAAGGCCGAGTGCCGGGTAATCACCACTCGCGTGGGATCGCCGTAGGAGCCGGAGCTGACCACGTGGATCCGGCCCTCGCCGGTGGTCACGCTGAGCGTGGTGACCGGATCGGTGTAGGTGTCGCTGGTGCGCTGCTCGCGGACGAAGAACTGCGTGAGGACGGCGAACGTGCCGGCGATCACGAGCAGGGCCACGAAGCCGACCCCGGCGATCCGCCATGCCCAGACTCCCGCGCCGCCCGTTGCCGCCCGCTGGATCGGCGGCTGGAGGGTCGGGTCCGTCGTCAACGGCGTGGTGAGGGGCGTGGGGGTGGCGGACATCTCAGGTCTCCGACTCGCTGGATTCCAGCCACCGCAGGACGGCGAGCACCCGCCGGTGGTCGTGGTCCGTCGGAGGCAGGTCGAGCTTGGCGAAGATGCTCGACACGTGCTTCTCGACCGCGCCCTCGGTGACCACCAGGGCCGCCGCGATGGCCGTGTTCGTCCGCCCCTCGGCCATGAGCCCCAGGACCTCGCTCTCCCTGGGGGTCAACCGCTCCAGCGGGTCCTTGCGGCGGGCCCGGGACAGCAGCTGGGAGACGACCTCGGGGTCCAGGGCGGTGCCGCCCGCGGCGACCCGGCGCAGCGCCTCGAGGAACTCCCGCACGTCGGCCACCCGGTCCTTGAGCAGGTAGCCCACCCCCCGCGAGCGTCCGGCGACGAGTTCGGTCGCGTAGTTCTCCTCGACGTACTGGGACAGCACCAGGACGGCGATCTGCGGGAACTGCTCTCGGACCACCAGGGCGGCCCGCACGCCTTCGTCGGTGAAGGTGGGCGGCATCCGGACATCGACGACGACGACGTCGGGCCGGTGCGCGGCGACGCTGCGCAGGAAGGTCTCCGCGTCCGCGACGGCATCGACGACGTCGAACCCGCCGTCGGTGAGCAGACGGACCAAGCCCTCCCGCAGCAGAACGGAGTCCTCGGCGAGGACGACCCGCAGGCGGGCCGGGGTGGCCGGCTCGCCGGTCTGGGCCGGCGAGACGTTGACGGCGGTGGTGGTCGTCGTTTGGCGGGTCACGGCGTGCTCCTGGTGCTGGAGGGGCTGGGGGCGCTCGCGGGTGGCGAGGCGGGGACCCGGGAGGTGGGCAGCACCGCAGTGAGCACCGTCCCACCGCCGGGCCAGGACGCCACCTCCAGCGTCCCGTCGACGGCTCGGAGCCGGTCACGCAACCCGACGAGCCCGGTGCCGCGGGAGGAATCGGCGCCGCCCACGCCGTCGTCGGCCACGCGCACGGTGAGACAGGAGCCGTCGCTCGTCACGTCGACCCGGGCGGACCTGGCCGCGGAGTGCTTGGCGACGTTCGTGAGCGCCTCGCTGACGCAGAAGTAGGAGATGGCCTCGACCGTGGGGGAGGGCCGCTGGGGGACGTTCACCCGGACCTCCACCGGCACGGGGGAGCGCGCCGCCAGGGCGGACAGGGCGGCGTCGAGCCCACGGTCGGTCAGCACCGGCGGGGTGATGCCGCGGGCCACCTGGCGCATCTCGGTGATGGCCTCCTTGGCGGAGGCATGGGCGCGGTCGAGCAACTCGCGCGCCCCGGCGGGGTTGCTGTCGAGCTTCTCCCGGGCCATCCCGAGGTCCATCGCGATCGCGACGAGGCGCTGCTGCGGACCGTCGTGCAGGTCCCGCTCGATCCGCCGGCGCTCGGCCTCGACCGAGTCGACCGCCGCGGCCCGCGTCTGGGTCAGGGTCTCGACCCGCTGGGACAGGGCCCGGACCTGTTCGCGTTGACTGCGGCCGAGCAGTACCCGTCCGAGGGACATGTCGAGAGCGACGAGCCCCCGGGCGACGAGAGGCAGCACCACGAGCCCGGCGATCCCGACGCCTGTCAGCCACGTCCAGCCGCTGGCCGGCAGCTGCGCCCCCCACGGCAGGGCGAACGTCCCGGAGGGCAGGGCCGACCGATACAGCGGGACCGTCGCGAGGGCGAGGACGATGCAGGTCAGCGTCAGCATGACGGCGCCCGCGACCAGGCCCCACAGCGAGACGAGGGTCAGGTACGCCGTGGCCCGCCAGGGCCGCCAGTCGAGCAGGAGCCTGTGCCACGTGGGCTGGTCGGCCGACGGTGGAGGCGGCGGGTCGATCCGGACCCCGGTCAGCGCCCGCAAGCGGCTTCGTTCCAGCGCTGCGCAGCCCATCGCCAGGACGAGGGCGAGCGCGACCAGCGGGACGCCGATCAGAAAGGCCGGGATGAGGCTCAGGCCGGTGACGAGCAGCCCGAGGATCAGCAGGAACGGGATCGCCGCGAACAGGTCCAGCACTAGGTGGACGATCGCGAGCCAGCCCCAGGACCATAGAGCCAGGATGCTCCGCGGTCCCGCCGGTGTCGGGATCGCGCCGGGCGTCGGGATCGCGGGGCTGCTCACTCCTCCACGGTAGGCAGGGTGTGCCGCGATGGGCGATGCGGCAGACCGCAGGGCGGGCCGGGGGTCTGCCCCACCCAGAGCTGGCCGGGGCGCACCAATGAGCCGGCGGCGGCCGGTCCGCGACGGTTGGACCCATGACAGCAACGTCCGCCCACAGCACGCCGGTTCCCGCCTCGCCGCCGGTGCCGGTCCAGGCCCCGGCCCCGCGATCGGATCGGGCATCCTTGCCCGCATGGTGCGCCGCCCACCGCTGGCGTGTCCTTGTCGCCGGCCTGCTCGTGCTGGCCGGCGCCGTCGTGCTGCTCGGCGGCGGGATCACGACGACCAAGCCGGTCGACGAGCTCGTCGGTGACTCCGCGCAAGCGGCCAAGATCACGGCCGCGGCAGACTTCGGTGACCGGCCCACCGAGAACGTCGTCGTCACACCGATCCGTGGAGCCTGGGGAGCCCACCAGGCCGACCAGGCCGCCGCCGCCCTGCGCGCTGCCTACAGCGGCGTCGACGGCGTGTTCGGGGTCGGCAAGCCGGTGCTCTCACCCGACGGGCGCACCGTCCTGCTGCCCGTCGCGCTCGACGTTTCCTCGCCAGGGTTCGGTTCGAGCTCCGCCCGGAACGAGCAGACCCGCGCCCTAGAAGCTAAGGACGTCGTAGGCCCGATGCTGGCAGTCACCTCGCGGTTCGCAGCCGGTCACCGCGACCTGAGGGTCGGCCAGGTCGGTCCGGGCTCGATCGACAACGAGGTGGGCACCACGCTGAACGGCGACTTCCGCCGGGCCGAGCTGTCCAGCCTGCCGGTCACCCTGGCCGTGCTGCTCGTGGCCTTCGGCTCCGCGGTCGCCGCCGGCGTGCCCTTGCTCCTCGCCATCGGCGCCGTCGTGGTGGCCCTGGGCCTGACCGCCTACGCCAGCCGACACGTCATCGCCGTGGACGAGAACACCCAGAGCCTGGTACTGCTCATCGGGCTGGCGGTCGGCGTCGACTACTGCCTCTTCATCATCCGCCGGGCGCGTGAAGAGCGCGCCGGCGGCATGAGCGTGCGCGAGTCGATCGTCCGGGCCGGCTCGACCGCGGGACGGGCCGTGGTCATCTCGGGCGCGACCGTCGTCGTCGCGATGTCCGGGATGCTCGTCGCCGGGGGGATGTTCACCTCGCTGGCGGTCGGCTCGATGCTCGTCGTCGGGGTCGCTGTCGTGGCCTCGGCCACGATCCTGCCCGCCGTGCTGTCCGTGCTCGGCGACCGGGTCGACCGGCTCAGACTGCCGCTCACGCGGCGGCGTGCCGCCCGGCGCGGCAGTTCCGAGGGCGCCTGGGGTCGCCTGGCCGGCGCTGTGACCCGTCGCCCCCTTGCGTGGGCCATGGCCACGACCGTGCTCCTGCTCGCGATGGCCGCACCGGCCCTGGCGATGCGAACGTCGCTGTACGGCGTGGAGGCGCTGCCCGAGTCCTTCCAGACCGTTCAGGCCTACAAGCGGCTGACCGCCGCCTTCCCGCAGGACGGCACGACCGTCGACGTCGTCGTCGCCGCGCCCGCCGGTGCCGCGGGGCAGGTCAGGCAGGCTCTCACCGCGGCGTTCCCCAAGGCTCTGGCCACCGGGGAGGTCGTCGGGACTGCCCCGCAGATCGCCGCGTCCACCGACGGCACCGTCCACGTGATGCACCTCGCGGTGCCCGGCGCCGAGTCCGCGCCCCGTACCGCCGATGCCGTGGCCGCCGTGCGGGGCGACGTCCTGCCTGCCGTGCGCAGCTCCCTGGCCGGGCAGGACGGCGTCAGCGTGCACGTCGGCGGCGCGGGCGAGGTGAGCGACCTCACCAGGTGGATGGACCAGCGGCTGCCCTGGGTGGTCGCCTTCGTCCTCGCCCTGACTTTCATCGTCATGCTTGTGTCGTTCGGCTCGCCGGCGCTGGCCGCGGCGACCGTCGGGCTCAACCTGCTCTCGGTGGCCGCCGCCTACGGCGTCATGACCGCCGTCTTCCAGCACACGTGGGCACAGGGGCTGCTCGGCTTCACCAGCGTCGCCTCGATCGCCGCGTGGCTCCCGCTGCTCATGTTCGTGATCCTCTTCGGGCTGTCGATGGACTACCACGTGTTCGTCGTGAGCCGGGTCCGCGAGGCGTACTCGTCCGGCGTGGGGCCCCGGGAGGCCGTTCGCCTGGGTGTCGCCCGGTCGGCCGGGGTGGTCACGAGCGCCGCCGCGGTCATGGTCGCGGTCTTCGCGATCTTCGGCACCCTGTCGACGCTGGAGATGAAGCAGCTCGGCGTGGGCCTGGCGACGGCGGTGTTGCTCGACGCCACTCTCGTGCGCGGGGTACTCCTCCCCGCGGTGCTCGCGCTGCTCGGCCGCCGGGCGCACACCGGCCCGGCATGGGTTCCGGTCCTCCACCACTGATCGGCCTGCACCGTCCTACCCACCCGGGGACGCAGCCGGCGATGGTGGCCACCTGCGGGAGAGTTTGTCCCGTGCCGCCCGCACCCCACCACTGGAACCCCCGGGCCGGTCCGCCGGGAGCCCGCCCGCCCGGCCCGCCGCCGGCCCGGTTGCCCGACGACGGGCCGTGCGGCGTCGTGCCCGACCTCGCGTCGGCGGTTCTCGACGTCGTCGACCTGATTCCGGCTGGGCAGGTCGCTACCTACGGCGACATCGCGGCGTACCTGTCCGGCGAAGGCCTGCGGTGCGGCCCGCGGCAGGTGGGGTCGGTCATGGCCCGTTGGGGCGGAGCCGTGGCCTGGTGGCGGGTCCTGTCCGCCGACGGGTCCCCGCCGTCCGGCCACGAGGCCGAGGCCCTGGCCCGCTACCGGCAGGAGGGCACGCCCCTGCGCCGCGACGGCCGGCGGGTCGACCTGGCTCGCGCCCGCTTGTGCGGGCCGCGGCCGCGCTGACCCACCGCGGCGCGCCTGGCCAGGGTTGCCTAGCTGGCCGCAGTCGCGGTCGCCCTGGAGATCGTTATCAGCCCGTCCCGGCCGTTGCGGTGGTCCTGGCTCTGGGTGATCTGCATTGTGGTCTACGCGGGGGACGTCGTTCGCCGTCGAGCACCGGAGGTACCCGGTGTCGTCCCCCTGGCCGCGTCTGCGTTCGCGGCGAGCGCCGTCGTCAGCCTCGGGGTGCTGTTCGGCCTACGCGTGTTTCCAATAGCTAGATGGTCGAACGCTGGTGCCGCTGGCCGGGCTCATGGTCGGTAACGCCATGAAACGCCTGCGTGCTCGCCGCCCGCCGGGTGGTCGAGCAGGTGCGTGACCAGCGGGAGGAGGTCGAGGCACGGCTGGCTCTCGGCCAGTCCTGCGCCCCAGGCCGCCCGGCCCTACCTTGCCCGGGCTGCCCGCACGGCACTCGTGCCGCAGATCGAGACGACCAAGGCGGGCGGGCTGGTCTTCCTGCCCGGCGCGATGACCGGGCTGATCCTGGCCGGGGTCAAGCCCGTCGAGGCCGGGCTCGTCCAGGCGGTGGTGATGTTCGTGGTGCTCGGATCCGTCGCGACGACGACGGCGGTCGTCTCGCTCGGGCTGGTGCGGCGGCTCTTCACCGCCGATCATCGGCTCGTGCGGCTGGCCCGGCCGGTGGCCTGAGCCCGCGACACACCGGCTCGGCTCGAGCCGGTTGTCGGTGGCACGTGATGGGATTCGAACGTGCTGACGAACCGGGGGCCCACCGTGGAGCAGGTCACCGCCGACCGCGTCGGTGAGGTGCGCCTCGTCCCGCCCCGTCGAAGTCGCGAGCCTGGCGGCCCGCTCGACCCCGAGCAGGCCGAGGCCGTGGCCCACCGGCAGGGCAGCGGCCCGCTCGTCGTCGTCGGCGGTCCCGGGTCGGGCAAGACGCGCGTTCTGGTGGAGTCGGTGGTCGCCCGAGTCGAGCGTGACGGCGTGAGCCCGGACGCCGTCCTCGTGCTGGCCCCCACCCGGTCTGCGGCGGCGGCACTGCGTGAGCAGATCTCGGCACGGGTCGCCCGGACGGTCCGCGAGGTCTTGGCCCGCACCCCGCACTCGTACGCATTTGGCCTGCTGCGCCGCGCCCTCGTCCTCGACGGCGACGTGCCGCCACGGCTGATCTCCGGCCCCGAGCAGGACCACATCCTGGGCGAGCTGCTCGCCGGCCACGAGCGCGGCGCCGGGCGGCCGGTGGCCTGGCCCGACACCCTCGGCGCGCAGGTGCGCGCGCTGCGCGGGTTCCGTGAGGAGCTGCGTGACCTGCTCATGCGCGCCGTGGAACGCGGCCTGGACGGCCCGGCCCTGGCCGACCTCGGCCGCCTGCACAGCCGGCCCGAATGGGCGGCCGCCGGGGCGGTGCTGGAGGAGTATCTGGAGGTGACGTCCCTGGCGACGCCGGGCGCGTTCGACCCCGCGGCGATCGTCGACGCCGCGGCCGGCCTGCTCTGCGGCGAGGCGGACCTGCTGACGGCGGAGCGGGACCGGTGGGCCTTCGTCGCCGTCGACGACGCCCAGGACTTGACGACCGCCGGCAACCGGCTGGTCGACCTGCTGTGCGCGGGCGGCCGCGACGTCCTGCTCACCGGAGACCCGGACGTCGGCACCCAGTCCTTCCGTGGCGGCGCGCCCGCGTTGCTCTCGGGGGCCACGCAGCGGCTGCGCCGGGTCGACGGCCGGCCAGGCCGGCTGCTCGCCCTTCCACGGATCCACCGGCAGGGACCGGCCTTGCGGGCCGCGACCAGACGGGTGGCGGCCCGGATCGGCTCCTCGGGCCTGGTCGCCCACCGTGCCGCCGGGTCGGCCAAGGCGGCGGGCCGGCGGGAGGGGCAGATCGCGGTCCACGTGCTGGGCGGCGCCCCCCAGGAGGCTGCGTTCGTCGCCGGGGAACTGCGGCGACACCACCTGTTCGGGCAGGTGGCCTGGTCGCGGATGGCAGTCGTCGTCCGATCTATGCGCTCGACTGAGCCGTTGCGGCGGGCGCTCGCCGGGGTCGGCATTCCGCTCGCCGCACCCGCGGCGGAGGCACCGCTTCGCGACGAGCCGGCCGTGATCCCGCTGCGCCAGGCCTTGCGCTGCTGCGTCGACCCGGCGGCGCTGACCCCGGACCTGGCCGTGTCGCTGTTGGGCGGTCCGATCGGCGGCGCGGACAGCCTGGCCCTTCGCCGGCTGCGCCAAGCGCTGCGCGTCGAGGAGATCGCCGCCGGGGGCGGGCGTGGCAGCGAGCTGCTGCTCGTCGAGGCGCTGCGGTCGCCCGACGCCTTGTCGGCCATCGACCCTGCCGTCGCCCACCCGGCCCGGCGGGTCGCGACGGTGCTGGCCGCCGGCCGGGAAGCGGCGAGCACCGCCGACGGCGGGACCGCTGAGAGGGTGCTTTGGGCGATCTGGCGGGCGACCGGGCTGGCCGAACCTTGGCGCCGGTCCGCCCTTGCCGGCGGCGCACCAGGAGCTCGGGCGGACCGGGACCTCGACGCCGTCGTCGCCCTGTTCGAGGCGGTCGCCCGATTCGTCGACCGCCTGCCGGGGGCGGGGGCCGCGGAGTTCCTCGAGCAGATCGAAGGGCAGGACGTGCCGTCGGACACACTCGCCGAGCGTGCTCCCGACGGCGAGGCGGTGGCCCTGGTCACCGCGGCCGCTGCCGTGGGCCAGGAGTGGGACGTCGTCGTCGTCGCCGGGGTCCAGGAAGGGCAGTGGCCGGACCTGCGGCTGCGCACGAGCCTGCTCGGCGGCCAGCAGCTGGCCGACCTCGTCGACGGCCGAGGCGGACCGGGCGCCGGGTCGGTCATGGCGCAACGGCGGGCGGTGCTCGACGACGAGCTGCGGCTCTTCCACGTGGCCGTCAGCCGGGCTCGGCGGCACCTGCTTGTCACTGCCGTACGCTCCGAGGACCTGCAGCCCTCGCCGTTCATCGACCTCGTCGACCCCGACGCGGAGGCGGGCGAGGAGCTGCGACCGCTGAGCAAGGTGCCCCGGGGCCTCACCCTGCCCGCGCTCGTCGCCGAGCTGCGCTCGGTGGCCACCGACCCCGCCGCCGAGCCCGAGCGCCGGGCCGAGGCGGCCCACGAGCTCGCCCGGCTCGCCGAGGCAGGCGTCCCAGGCGCCGACCCCGACGACTGGTACGGGCTCGCGCCGCTGTCCTCGATCGGCCCCCTCCGGCCTGACGGCGGGCCGGTCCGGGTGTCCCCTTCCAAGGTCGAGGCCTTCCAGCGTTGCCCCCTGCGCTGGCTGCTCGACACGGCCGGTGCCACGGGGGGCGCGTCGCCGTCGCAGGCCCTGGGAATGCTCGTGCATGAGATCGCGCATGAGGTGCCGGACGGCGACGAACCGCGGATGCGCGCCCTGCTGGCCGAACGGTTCGGGCGTCTCGGGCTCGGCGAGGGGTGGCCGGCCGACGCCGAACGCCGCCGCGCCGAGCACATGATCTCGAAATTGGCCGAGTACGTGACCCGTTCACGAAGGGACGG
>Ga0302299_10002490_pt1 | contig 11265 bp, 6 predicted proteins | sample III_Fen_N3_4_FD_198795 | JGI IMG/M metagenome (GOLD analysis project Ga0302299, IMG submission 198795) | Peat permafrost microbial communities from Stordalen Mire near Abisko, Sweden - III_Fen_N3_4 | ecosystem: Environmental > Terrestrial > Soil > Wetlands > Permafrost | place: Sweden: Abisko...
AGCGCGCCGGCCTCTTTGCGGCACAGCTCCTCCACCTCGCCGATGGTGGTGTGGCCGTACACCTCGGGTTTCCGAGTGCCGAGGAGGTTGAGGTTGGGTCCGTTTATCACAGTAATGGATGTCATTGCAGCTCTCTGAGAGGACCGAGTGTGGCGATTGCACCTGGAGTTCGGGTAGGCGCAGGCTACGGGACAACCTGTCGACCCTCGGGGTCGACCGGTTTGTCCGACCGAAGCAGTGCGCTGAATCAGGACGACGTGGAGCCCATTGACCGGGTACGCACGCGGTCATACTCATCGAGGGGCCTCGGAACGGCATTCGGTGTGCCGAGATCCTGGACGACATCGACTACGTGATCGTCGCCCTGTTCGTCCTGGTCTGGGTCGCCGCGGTCGCCCACTGGCAGCTCGGCAACGTCGAGCAACGCTGGAGCCGCCGGCTCGCGTGCGAAGGGCCACCGCCAACCTGACCTCGGACCGACGAACTCCATCCGGCCAGCTGCTCACGAATCCCGTCCAGGGCCGAGGCGAGGAGCACGATCGGGATTCGACGCTCTGTTGCGCGGAGCGGAAACCTCCCGGCCCGCGTGGTGGGGCCACTGCCCGTCGCGAGACGATAGACCGACTCAACCTTGTCCGAGCGGACGCTCCGCGCGAAGGGATCTGCATGTCCACGCGCAGGGACCCATCCGGTGGCGCGCCCGGGTTCATACCCCCCACGCAACGGCCGGGGACGGCCAACGGCGTCGGCCGGCGGCTGCCGCTGCTGATCGCCGGGACCTTCTTCATGGAGATCCTGGACGGCACGGTCATCGCGCCGGCGGCGCCGCATATCGCCGTCGACCTCGGGGTTCCGGTCGTCGACATCAACGTGGCGATCACCGCCTACCTGCTCACCCTGGCCGTACTGATCCCGATCAGCGGGTGGCTGGCCGACCGCTTCGGGGCGCGCTCGGTGTTCATGGGCGCCATCGCCATCTTCACGCTCGCCTCGGCCGGCTGTGCGCTGGCGACCAGCCTGCCGATGCTCACCACGACCCGGGTGCTGCAGGGAGTCGGTGGCGCGATGATGGTGCCGGTCGGCCGGCTGATCGTACTGCGGACCACCGCCAAGTCCGACCTCATCCGGGTGATCGCCTACCTCACCTGGCCGGCCCTGATCGCGCCGGTGGTCGCACCCGCGGTCGGCGGAGTGCTGAGCACCTACGCCTCCTGGCGACGGATCTTCATCATCAACCTTCCGCTGGGGATCGCCGGCCTGCTGCTGGCCTGGCGGCTGGTGCCGGACACCCGCTCCGAGGTCCGGCCGGCACTGGACTGGCGCGGATTCGGGCTGACCGCCGTCGGCGTCACCGCCCTTCTGGTGGGTATGGAGAACATCGGAGTGGGTCCCTCGAATTGGACGATCGTCGCGACGGGTCTGATCCTGTCGGCGATCTCGCTGTCCGGAGCGGTGGCGTATCTGCTGCGGACCGCGCGGCCGCTGCTGGACTTGCGCATCCTGCGCGTCGCGAGTTTCCGGGTCACCGCGGTGGGTGGGTCGCTGTTCCGGTTGGTTATCAACGCGGTGCCGTTCCTGCTGCCGCTGTTCTTCCAGGTCGGTTTCGGCTGGAGCAGCGCGCAGGCCGGGGTGATGCTCATCGCATTGTTCGCCGGGAACGTGGCGATCAAACCGGCGACCACGCCGCTGATGCGGCGGTTCGGGATCCGCCCGGTGCTGCTGGTCGCGGTGACGGCTTCGGCGGCCTGCCTGCTGGTGATGGCCGTGCTGCAGGCCTCGACGCCGCTGTTGCTGATCCTCGCCGCGCTGGGGCTGTCCGGGATCTTCCGGTCGGTCGGCTTCTCCGCCTACAACAGCGTCGCCTTCGCCGACGTCGAACCCGAGAAGATGACCGATGCGAGCACCCTGCTGGCCACATTCCAGGAGCTGGGCGGCGGGCTGGGTGTCGCGGTCGGCGCTCTGCTGCTCCGGCTCGGCGAGCCGGTCTCCGAGGCGCTTGGCCTGCCGTCCAGCCCCGCGAGCGCGTACCGGGTGGCGTTCGTGTTGCTGGCCGTGCTGATGATCGCGCCGGGCATCGAGGCGACGACGATGTCCCGCTCCGCCGGCAGCCAGGTGACCGGCCGCGGCTGACCCGCCGTTCCGTATCGCCGGGGTTCGGCGTTGATCATGGTGCGCAGCCCGCCTTCTTGGGCGTGTCGCCGGTGTGTCGCGGGCTGCGCGTCATGATCAACACGGGTTGGGGTTGAGCGCCGTGTCAGCCCGGGTGAACCAGCAGCGGGATCAGCTGCTCGGCCTCGGTCAGCGAGCCGTGCTGCCCGATCAGTCGCAGCGCGTGCGGCGCGGCGGTCCGCGAATCAACCAGGCCGAACGAGCCGAACGCCGCGACGAGCACGTCACCCAGCCGCGGCCGAACCCGATGGTCGACGATCCCGAACCAGCCGGCGTCGACGGCCTCGTCGCGCGTGCGCACCCAGGCATGCTCGCCCAATACGTCGGCGAACCGGGCGGCGACGTCCTCGGCGGCCCCCGGCTCGCAGTAGGCCTGGGCGAACCTGGCCTCTCCACCCAGCACCTGGATCCCGCGGCATAGGTCGGGATGATCTGCCAGGTCCAGCCGATCGGCATGCGGCACGTCGACCATGCCGTGATCGCCGGTGACGAGAAGCACCGTGTCCGGGTCGAGCCGGCGGGCCAGTCGCGCCAACTCGCGGTCGACGTGCCACAGCGCACGGCGCCATTGCGGCGAACGCCAGCCGTAACGGTGGCCCGCACCGTCCAGCGCTCCCCAGTAGAGGTAGACCAGCCTCTGGCCCGCTCCAGCCAGGGCCGAGACGGCGATGTCGACCCGGGTATCCAAGCCCATGGCGCCGACAAAGTCGCCCCCCCGCAGCGCGGCCAGGGTCAGACCGGAGCCGTCGAACTCGGGATTGCCGATCTTGGTCACCGCAACGTGATCGGCCACGAGCCGGTCGAACACCGTCGGGTGGGGCTGCCAGGCGAGCGGGTCGGTGTCCGGGTCCCAGCGGAGCTCGTTGAGCAGCACGCCCCGGTCCGGGTCCATCACCTCGTACCCGACCAGCCCATGCCGACCGGGTGGCAGTCCGGTGCCGAACGACCCCATGGAGGTCGCGGTGGTGCTCGGGCAGCCCGCCTGCAGGCTGGCGCCGGTCGGGATCAGCGACGACAGGAAGGGCGCACGCTCGGCCGCATCCTCCAGCAGCAGCAGGCCCAGCCCGTCGACGATGACCACACACACGGCCCGGGCAGCGGGCAGCAATTGGGGGGGCAGGCCGACACCCCGAGGTGTGGGAGCCGGCAGACCACCCCCTGGAACCTGAGCCGCTGCGGTGTGAGCCGCCGCCCCGTCAGGCGCTGCACCGCGAGCCGCCGCCCCGCCAGGCACCGCACCGCGAGCCGCCGCCCCGTCAGGCGCTGCACCGCGAGCCGCCGCCCCGCCAGGCACCGCACCGTGAGCCAGGGATTCGTCAAGACCGAGCCCCAGTGCCACCGCTGCCGCCGGCAGCACCGCTCCGAGGAATGCGCCGTCGTAGCGCGGAACGAGCGGGCCGGCGTCGTGGTCCGCGCCCCGCCCAGGCAGGTCAGCCGCGCCGCGGCTCACCGGCGAAACGCAGCGGCCGTCATCGCCGATAGCGCCTTCGCGAACGCCACCGCATCGGTCAGCGCCAGCTCGCCCTCGGCGTCCGCGCTGATCCGCAGGGACAGATCGTCCGCGGTCATGCTCCCGGTCATCCCGTGGTCGGCCTCGCATTGAGGATCCCCGCAGGTCGCCGGCTCGAGATCGATCCTGGCCACCGCACCCCACCCGATGGTCAGGGTCAGCTCACGACCAAGCGCACCGGGGCGGTACTTCTCGGGCTGCGACACCACGTGGGTGACCATCACGCTCCGGACCGCGCTGAGCGGGACCGACTCGCTGGTGGCGATGCCATGGGCCTCGTCGCCGTGTTCCTCGTCGCCGCCATGATCGTCGGCGTGCACAAAGATCAACCGGCTCGGGGTCAGCACCACCACGGACAGGTGCCGGCGGATGGTGTCCAGGTCGAAGGTGGTCTCGCCGTGCACCAGGTGCGCCAGCACGGACTCCTCGGCCAACGCGATGTCGAGCACGTCCGCGACCAGCGCCGGGTAGTAGCCGGACTTCTCAATCTTCCTGACCAGCTCGGTCGGTTGCTGCAGGGGCATGGTGACATCGTGGCATCCCCGCGCCACGCCGCACGACCCGGACCGGACCAGTGGGCCCGAGGTTCGCTCGTTCGTGCTGGTGGGCGCGCGCTGCGAGGCCGCGCGACTGGACCGCAGGCCTGACCCGGCGCGGTTCCCGGCGGCGGGTGTGGCGAGTGGGCCGGTGGAATGTGCTGGGGAATGTGGCGGCGCGATGTGCCGGTCCGGCGGGGGCCGCGACGGGGGAGATCAACGTCTGGGGCCCGGACACGTAGGCAAGAGGGGGGTGAGTCCCGAAACGGTGATCATCCGAGGCCCGGCGGGGTCCATCCGAGGCCGGCCGCGTTCATCCGAGGCCCGGCGGGGTTCATCCGGGCCCGGCGACGCTCATCCGGGCCGGTGGCCCTCCGAGGCCCGGCGGCGCTCGGGGTCAGCCGCGCAGTACCGCGCCGACCCGTTGGGCGGCGACCGCCAGCGCAGAGTTCCGAACCGCGGTCGCGTCCGCCGCGGTCAGCGTCCGGTCCGCCGCCCGGACCACCATGGAGAACGCCAACGACTTGCGCCCGGTGGACACCTGATCCCCGGTGTAGACGTCGAACAACCGGACGGACTCCAGGAGCTCGCCGCCGCCGTCCCGCAGCGCCTGCGTCACCTGCACCAGGGGGATGCCCGCGTCGACGACCACGGCGATGTCGACGTGCACCGGCGGATAGGGCGAGATCACCGGCGCCACCGGCGGGCGCCGGTCGGGGAGAGCATCGAGGTTGAGCTCGAGCGCTGCGGTTCGGGGCGGCAGACCCAATCGCTCGACCACGGCGGGGGCCAGCTCACCGGCGAACCCGATCGGCCAGTCGCCCACCCGGATCGCTGCGCAACGGCCAGGGTGCCAGGGCGCCTGCTCGGTGGCGATGGCCCGCACCTCGGTGCCGGCCACCGAGCCGATCCGCCGGGCGTACTCGACGGCATCGGCCCAGGACGCCGGACGCCCGCCGCCCCACCAGCCCGGGCGGTCCGCCGTGCCGGCCAGCACGATCGCCACATGACGAGGCTGATTCGGCAGCGCGGCGTCCAGCACGGCGAGATCGGCGTCGTCGGGTCGGCCGCGCACGCCCACCGCCGGTGGCACGGGCGCGTTGCTCCGCGGCAGGAACACCGGGCCGATCTCGTACACCAGCAGGTCGCGGTTACCACGAGAGATGTTGCGCAGCACGGTGTCCAACAGGCCGGGCAACAGGGTCGTGCGCATCAACGGCCGCTGCGCATCCAACGGGTTGACCAGCGCGACCGCGCGGCGCCGACTGTCGCCGGCCTCCAGCGCGAGCGCGTCGAAATCGCCGGGGCCCAGGAACGGGAACGAGAGCACCTCGGTCAGCCCGGCCGAGGCGAGCACGGCGGCGATCGACCGCTCACGACGCTGGCGCGAGGTCAGCCCGGTGCCGATCGGCGCGACCGGCAGCTCGCCGGTGATCGAGTCGTAGCCCTCCAGCCGCGCGACCTCCTCGACCAGGTCGGCCGGACGGGTCAGATCCGGGCGCCAGGTCGGGGCCGTCACGGTGATCACCTCTGTGCCGTCCGCAGCGGCGACCGCACAACCCGTCTGCTCCAGCCGTCGGACGATGGTGTTCCGGTCGAAGACGCGGCCGGTCAGCCGCTCGGGCTCCCCCAGCGGCAGCTCGATACTCGCAGGCACCACGGGCTCACCCAGCACATCCGAACGGCCGACGATCCGGCCGCCGGCGTGGCGCACCAAGACCTCCGCGGCGAATTCGGCCGCGACCGCGGCGATCGCGGGATCCACCGCGCGTTCGAAGCGACGCGACGCCTCGCTCGGCAGCCGGTGCCGGCGGGCCGTGCGGGCGATCGTCACCGGATCCCAGTAGGCCGCCTCGATCAGCACATCGGTTGTGGCGGAACTGATTTCGGTCGACGCGCCACCCATCACCCCAGCCAGCGAAATGGCGCCCGAGGCGTCGGCGACCACGAGATCGCCGGTGGCCAGGCCGCGGGTCGCCCCGTCGAGGGTGACGAGTTTCTCCCCCGCGGTCGCGCGTCGAACCGTGATGTCGCCGGCCAGCCGGCCCGCATCGAACGCGTGCAGCGGCTGCCCGAGATGCACCATCACGTAGTTGGTGACGTCCACGGCCACCGAGATCGACCGAATTCCCGCCGCGGAGAGCCTGCGCCGCAACCAGTATGGCGACTTCGCGGTGGGATCGATGCCGGCCACCCGAACGGTGGCGAACCTGCCGCAGCCGACCGGGTCGGCGATCGTCACCGGCCAGCCGCCGGCCGGCCGGTCCGGTAGCGCGGTGTCCGCCGGATCGGTGAACGGAAGGTCGAAGGCGGCGGCCAGTTCTCGGGCCAGGCCGCGGACGGACAGCGCATAGCCGCGATCGGGCGTGATGGCCAGCTCGATCACCGTGTCGTCGGCGCCGACGATCGCCCGCGCGTCGCTGCCCACCGGCGCGTCCGGGTCGAGCACGAGGATCCCGTCGTGATCGTTTCCGGTGCCCAGTTCCCGGTCCGAGCAGATCATCCCGTCGGAGATCCGGCCGTAGGTGGCGCGGGAGGCGATCTCGAAACCGCCCGGCAGCACCGCACCGGGCAGCGCCACGACGACCCGGTCGGCGACCGCGAAGTTCGTTGCCCCGCAGATGATCCCCCGCGGGTCGTCACCACCGCCGGGACCGCGACCCGCGCCAACGTCGACGGAGCAGAAGCGGATCGGCTTCTTCAGGCCGGTCAGTTCCTCGACCGAGATCACCTGGCCGACAACGAGTTCACCCGTTGTGGCGGGCACCGTGTGGATCCCTTCCACCTCGAAGCCGATGCGCACCAGGGTGTCCGCCACCGCCTGCGGGGTCACCCCGGCGGGCAGGGCCAGCAGGTCGGCCAGCCAGGCCAGGGACAGGCGCATCGTCAGACCTCCGATCCGAAGGCGGCGGTGAACCGGACGTCGCCCTCGACAATGTCTCGCATGTCAGGGATCTCGTTGCGGAACTGCAGGGTTCGCTCGATGCCCATGCCGAAGGCGAACCCGCTCCACTCCGCCGGATCGAGCCCACAGGCCTGCAGCACGTTCGGGTCGACCATGCCGCAGCCGCCCCATTCCACCCACCCAGGGCCGCCCTTCTTGCCCGGGAAGTACACGTCCATCTCGGCGCTCGGCTCGGTGAACGGGAAGAACGACGGCCGCAGCCGGGTGCGCGAATCCGGGCCGAACACCGCACGGGCGAAGTGATCCAGGGTGCCCTTGAGGTGCCGCATGGACAGCTGACGGTCGATGGCCAGGCCCTCCACCTGATGGAAGACCGGCGTGTGGGTGGCGTCCAGCTCATCAGCGCGATACACCCGGCCCGGGCAGACGACGTAGAGCGGGGGGTCTCGTTCCAGCATGGCGCGGACCTGCACCGGCGAGGTGTGGGTGCGCAACACCAGGCCGGAGGGCGCACCGGTCGCCGCCCCCGCGGTGACGTCCGGTCCGGCCACGTAGAACGAATCCTGCATTTCGCGCGCCGGGTGATCCTTCGGGAAATTCAAGGCATCGAAGTTGAACCATTCGGTTTCCAGCTCCGGGCCCTCCGCGACCTCCCAGCCCATGGCCACGAACACGTCCTCGATGCGAGCCATCATGGTGGAGATCGGGTGCCGCGCGCCGGCCGGTTGCCGGTCGTAGGGCAGGGTGACGTCGACCGTCTCGTCGGCCAGGATCCGCGCGTCACGCTCGGCGGTCAGGGCTCTCTCGCGTTCGGCGACGACGGCGCTCAGCGTCGTGCGGGCCCGACCGATCAGCCGGCCGGCCGTCGCCTTGTCGGCCTTCGGCAGGGTGGCGATGGCCCGGTTGGCCAACGCGAGCGGGCTCTTGTCGCCGGTCTGGGCCAACCGGGCGGCCTTCAGCTGCTCCAGGGTGGCCGCCGCCTCGATCACGGCGACGGCGGAAGCGACGGCGGCGTCGATCGCCCGCTCGTCGGTGGGAGCGGGCGCGTCGATACGGGTGGTGATTTCAGGGGTGGACATCGGAGCCTTCCGGGGGCGGGCAGAACCAGCAGGGAGTCTATGGGAGCTCGCTCTGGTGAACGGCCGTCAGCCGCCTGGCCCGGATGCGGGCGGGCCAAATCCCCGGCCGGTCGCTGACCTGCATCCGGTGCCGGATCCACCGGACGGCACGGCCCGACCCCCGGTCGAGGTGGCGCGCGGGCGGCCGGTAGGTGGCACGACGTCATCGTCTCACGGTGCGTCGACCCGCCAGCCTGGACGGCCGCGGCCGGCAGCCGGCCGCCGCCGATGCTCCGTCCGCCCACGCGGTTCCGTTTCCGCCCGCGATCGGCCGACCGGGGGCCGGGATCCCGGCCAGGTCAGCGCCGATGGCCCGCACCGATGCAGACGAATCCGGCCGCTGCGGCCCACGCCGACTCACCCTCCGCGGCGGCCTTGTCCTGGGCCCGCGCCAGCGCTTCGGCCGGCGGTCGGCCGGAGCGGAGTTCGCCGTGGTAGGTCACCATCAGGCCGACGATCGCCTGGTCCATGACCTTGGCGACGGGGGCGACGAGCGACGATGTCCCCTGCGCCAGCAGGACGGCGGCCAATCCCAGCACCTCGTCGACCGCGACGACCCTGGGCGTCGCCGCCTCGCAGGCCGCCAACACCACGTGATGCGGGGCTCGATGCAGCCGTTCCAGCTCGTAGACCGTCAGCGGCCCGTCCGACAACCGCAGCGCCGAGAAGAACGGGTTGTCCGAGCGCAACACGCCGTGCGCCGCGATGTGCACCAACGCCGCGCCGTCCATCGCCGACACCACCGCCGCCGCCGTGGCGTCGTCGTCGACCAGGCGGCGCGCACCGGGGTGCAGGGCGGCCACCGCGTCCGCCTCTGCCCTGGCCCCCGGCAACCCGGGACCGGCGACGACCACGACGCCGGCGTCACCGGTCGGCTGGTTGCGCTCCGCGGCGGTGATCCACAGCCTCGCCGAGGGCACCACGGTGACCGAACGGCCGGCGCAGCCGGGCACCACCGACCACGGGATCGACTGCAGCGAGACCGAGGGCACGAGCACGATCGGGCGGTCGCCGATGCGGCCGCGCAACGGCCCGAACAGCACAGCATCGAAGGACTGGCGAAGCCGCTGCAGTGCCGTCGCGGCCGCCGACCGGCTCGCCTCCCGGGAGCGCGGATGGGCCATCCGGCGCAACGCGAACAGCAGGTGCGGCAACCCCCGCACGACCGGCGCCGGAGAACCGAGGGTGTGCAGGCGGGCCACCCCGTCGACCAGCGTCACCGCGTGCAGCAGGTTGTCCAACTCGATGTACTCCACCAGCGCCGTCCCGCCCAGGGCGCCGACCAGTTCGTCCATCCGGCGGAGCCCGGAGCGCTGCGTACCGGTCGCCGCCGGGAATCGACGGCACCGATCGGCGATCGCCCGCTCCAGACGCACCTGGCGCTGGACCAGTCCGCCGGTGGAACGGCCCGAGCTGCGGCGATCTTCGATCTCCGCCATCGTCGTGCGCAGGTCCGCCAGCGCCGCGGACAGTTCCGGGTCGTGCGGCGGGTGGGGCGGCCGGGGCAGCAATGCGGTGGCCCGGCCGCGTTCCACGAAGGACAGCACGCGGCGGGCGTTCCCGTCCTCCAGGGCCATCCGCAGGCCGACCTGTGCGATGGCGCCGCGGTGCACCGAGACATGCGCTCGCAGTTCGGTGGCGCCCAGCGTCAGCTGATAGTTCTCCAGCGCCCGCAGCCCGCTGGAGACGGCTCGCTTGGCGGCGGAGCGCCGGCCGTCGGCCTTGTGCAGCAACGCCTCGGCCAGCCACGCCCGGGACCGGGCATCCGCCGGTCCGGTGAAGCGGGCCTGGGCTGCCATTCCGAGGTCGCGCCGGGCCGCGGGCCGGTGCCCGCGCGCCAGGGCCAGCCGGCCGGCCAGCACCCGAGCCTCGAGCGAGGGCACCAGCCACCCGACGGCGGCCAGGTCGTCGGCGCACAGGCGGGCCTGGGCCGGGGTCACCGAATCGGGTCGGGAGGCGAACCGGGCCTGCAGCTGGGCATATCGGGCCAGGGTCAAGCCGCTGCGCTGGTCGAGGCGGCGAAAGCCGCGCAGCGCCTGATCCGCGGCCCTCATCGCGGTCTCGTTGTCCCCCTGCACCAGGGCCACCGTGGAGAACAAGAGCTGGGCGTCGACGATCTCCAGGTGCCGCTGCTGCTCCCGGTGCACGCGCACGGCCGACTCGGCTGCGGCCCTGGCCTCGTCGACCAGGCGCACCGACAGCAGCAGACGGGCGCGCGCCTCGAGCAGCGAGCCGACCTCGGCCCCGAGATCCCGATACTGCTGCTCGGCCCTCTCGTAATGCTCCAACGCAGCGACCACCTCGCCACGGCTGGAGGCGAGCCAGCCCAGGTTTTGCTCGACATAGGCGGCCCACATCGCCAGCCCATGATCCGTGCACAACCGTTGCGCGGCCAGGAGATCCGCCTCCGCCGCCCGGAACGACCGGCTGGCGATGTGCAACAGGCTCCGGTTGGAAAGCGCCCGCGCGGCCCAGTCGGGCGTGCCGGCCCGGCGCAGTACCGGCAGCGCCGGCTGCAGCATCTCGAGGGCTTCCTCATTGCGGCCGGACAGCTGCAGGATCGCCGCCCGTTGAACCTGCACCTTTGCCGCGGCCAGGCCGTCCAGGTCGGCCAGCGCCGCGGAGACCTCCCGCAGTGCCTGCGCCGGCCGGCCCTGCAGGATCAACGTGCCGGCCAGACCGGCGCGGGCCTCGGCTACCAGGGGCAATGGACCGGCACGGCGGGCCAGCCGAACCGCGACCCGGAGGGAGGAGGAAGACGACGCCAGGTCATCGAGTTGCTTGGCGGCAATGCCGGCGGCATGCGCGGCAATGCTGACCGCAGACCATTCCTTCGCTCGACGAGCGGCGGATTGCACGACCGCCGCACGTTCCAGGGCCTGTGCCGGATTGACGGCGGCGAGATGAAAAGCCTCTCGCGCGGCGCGCTCGAGTTCCTCTTTCGTATCGGCCCCGGAAGCCACGATGGAATCCCCCATCTGGTCGGCGGGCCGGGTCGATCGCTACCCATTTTAGCCTATCCCTCTG
>Ga0302299_10002491_pt1 | contig 11251 bp, 11 predicted proteins | sample III_Fen_N3_4_FD_198795 | JGI IMG/M metagenome (GOLD analysis project Ga0302299, IMG submission 198795) | Peat permafrost microbial communities from Stordalen Mire near Abisko, Sweden - III_Fen_N3_4 | ecosystem: Environmental > Terrestrial > Soil > Wetlands > Permafrost | place: Sweden: Abisko...
ACCTGGATCAGGGTGAAGGACGGCCGGCTGGAGACGGAGCGCGTGGTGCCGATCGGCATCATGCCGGCCGACATCGACGGCCCACACAACGTGCGCGTGGCCCCGGACAACAAGAGCTACTACGTCTCGGTCGCACACGGCACACCGTATGGCTCGCTCTGGCGCCTCGATGCCTTCAACGACACGCTGATCGGGCGCGCCCCGCTTGAGTACTTCCCGACCACGATTTCAGTCACGCCCGATGGTGACCTGGCGTTTGTTGCCAACAGCGATTTCTACGGCGACCGGCCGCGGGTCAACATGCTGTCGATCGTGCACACCCCGACGATGACGACGATCACCAACCTGCCGGTGTGCGACATGCCGCACGGGGTGAAGGTCAACCACGCGGGTAGCAGCGTCTATGTGTCCTGCATGCATTCCGATGAACTGCTCGAGCTGGACATCTCCACGCTGAGCATCGTCCGGCGGGTAAAGACCGGGTCCGGGCACGCAATGACCGGTGGCGGGCATGACCTCGATGCCCACAAGGCGTCGGCCGCAGCGCCGCCCACGCCGCCGGCGCCGGCAGCGTCGGCCCCAACCGGGGCATCGGAGCATGCCGGGCACGACATGAGCACCATGCCCATGACCGGCCCCAAGGGCGGTCCCGACCTGTCGAAGGAGTGCGCACCAACCTTCGTGGCGGTGTCACCTGATGACAAGACGCTCTACGCCGCGTGCAACGTGGGCTACACCATGCAGGTGTGGGACGCCGCCACGTTGACGCTCATCAAGGAATTGCCGACCGGGAAGGGCGCCTATAACGTCGAGCCATCGCCCGACGGCAAGTTCGTCATCGTCACCAACAAGAAGGACCAGAGCATCAGCGTCTTCGATGCACGGACCCTCGCGGAGGTGGCTCGCATTCCCACCACGAAGAAGATTGTCCACGGCATCGCATACTCGCCCGACAGCAAGCTGGCGTTCATTACCCAGGAGTCGATCGGGGCGGACCCGGGCGCGGTGGACATGATCGACCTGACGACGCTGAAGAACATCGGGACCCTGCCGGTGCCGGCGCAGCCAACCGGCATTTCCACCTGGGCGAAGCCGTGACGTTCGAGGCGCTGACGGCACTCGACGGCCCGACGGTGCTCGCGCGGGCCAAGGCGTTCTTCGCCGAGCGGGTGCCGCTCAACGCCGCCTTCCTCGAGAAGGAGGGCGCCGGCTGGCTGGTGCTGCGCGGCCAGGGTGGGGAAGAGGTGGCCATTGCCGTGGCGCCGGCCGATGGTGGTGTGCGCGTGCGGGGGTCAACCCTCTTTTTCGACCAGGCCCTGGATCGCTTCCTCTCGACGCTGCCGCCCATGGCCGGGGCGTGACCACGGCCACCGTACTCCCTGTGCGCGTGATGGTGGAGGACGTCTGGAATGATGTCAGGATCGAGCTTCCGTCGTCCACGCCGCTGGGCGACCTCAAGGCCACGGCGCTCCGGCAGGCGGGCGTGCGGGGCGATCCGGCGGACTATCTCATGAAGTACCTTGGCGCGGAATTGCAGGATGAGGATCGCAGCCTGGCCGACGCCGGCGTCGTGCCGAATGCCGCGCTCGTCGTGCTGCCGCGCCGGAGACGTCCCCTCCGCTGACCGGCTCCAGGGCAGGTGCGCGCCGGACGAGGATGACGCGGGCAGTCGTGCTGTTCGCGGCCGCGGTCCTTGCGTTCGATGGGGTCGCCGTGATCGTCCTCGGTGTCATGGCCCACCGCCCGCTCTTCATCGTCATGGGCATCATCATCACGGTGGCAGCGGTCGGCACGCTGGTCTCCTGGAGCCGGCACAGGGCCCGCCTGGCCGAGATCACTCGTGAGCACGGCAACTTGAAGGACGAGCTTCGCTCCCTGGACGACTTCATCCAGCGTCGCTGAGTCGTGGCCCTCCCGGTTTACACCCATCCCGCATGCCTGTCCCACGATCCGGGACCGGACCATCCCGAAACGCCGGCGCGGCTGGCATCGGTGCTTGCCCTCTTCCGTGCCGACCCCGCTTTTGATGTCCGCGCGGCCGCACCGGCGACGCTCGAGCCGGTCCTTCGCGTGCACCCGCAGGTGTACCTCGACTCGGTCAGGGCGTTCAGCGTCGCCGGTGGGGGCGCCCTGACCGGGGACACGACGCTCAACGCGCAGAGCTGGGATGCCGCTCTTGGCGCTGCCGGGGCGGTCCTGGCGGCCACGGACATGGTTCTTGCGCGCGGTGGCCACGCGTTCGCTGCCGTGCGGCCGCCTGGGCACCACGCGTTGCGCGACACCGCCATGGGCTTCTGCCTGGTGAACAACGTCGTCGTCGCGGCCTACGCGGCACTCGCGGCCGGCCGCGCTCGCGTCCTGATTGTCGACTGGGATGTGCACCATGGCAACGGCACGCAGGCGCTGGTCGAAGCCGACGCCCGCATCCGGTTCGTGTCACTGCACCAGCATCCGTGGTATCCCGGCACCGGACTCGCCTCGGAGCGGGGTGTGGGCAACGTCTTCAACGTGCCCCGCGGCGCGGGCCGCCCGCCCGAGTGGTACGTCGAGGACCTGTGGGACGCGATCGCCACGGCGACGCGCGACTGGCTGCCCGATATCATCTTCGTGTCCGCCGGTTTCGATGCCATGCTGGGTGACCCGCTCGGTGGCTTCACGCTCGAGCCCGGGCACTACGCCGAACTGACCCGCCGACTGCGCGAGTCCCTGCGCGACCGGCCGATCGTCGGGCTGATGGAGGGCGGCTATATTCCCGCCCGTCTCGCTGAGGGCGCTGCGGCGCACTGCCGCGCCCTCGGTTGAGGGCCCCGATACCACTCCGTTCCCGAGGCACGATCGTGAGCACATCGCTCCGCCTGAGCGCCGAGATACTCGAACTTCGCACCCGTCACCCGTTCATCATCGCGCGGGGGGGCCAGAGCGACTATCGCACCGTATGGGTGAAGCTCACCGATGCCGAGGGACGCGAGGGCTGGGGCGAGGCGGCTGCCACGAAGTTCTATGGCGAAACAGCCGAGTCGGTGCTTTCGGCGCTCAATGTGTACGCGGCCCACATGCCGAAGGACGCCTTCGACCTCGAAGAGGGTGAGCGGAACTGGGAACTGGCGCTGCGTGGCAATCCCGCCGCACGCGTGGCACTCTCCACCGCGCTGCATGACCTCGCGTCGCAGCGCGCCGGCGTGCCGCTCCACCGGTTCTGGGGGCTGGACGCGGCGCGCGCGCCGCACTCGACGTTCACCATCGGCATCGACACCAGCGAGAAGATGCAGGCCAAGGTGCGTGAGGCCGCGGCGTACCCCATCCTCAAGGTGAAGCTCGGCACCGACCGCGACCTGGAGATCCTGCAGGCCCTCCGCGAGGTGACCGACCGCGAGATCCGCGTGGACGCCAACTGTGCATGGACGGCGCGGGAAGCGATTGACATGCTGCCAGTGCTCGAGGAATTCCAGGTGACCGTGCTCGAGCAGCCGGTGGCACCGACCGACCTCGATGGTTTTGCGCTCATTCGTGCGCGGGCCAATATCCCCATCATCGCCGATGAGAGCTGCAAGACCGCGGCGGATATTCCGGCGCTGGTGGGCAAGGTGGACGGCATCAACATCAAGCTCGCCAAGTGTGGCAGCCTCCGCGAGGCGATCCGCATGGTGGCGGTGGCCCGCACCTATCACCTGCAGGTCATGCTTGGCTGCATGATCGAGAGTTCGATCGCCATCACGGCGGCGGCTCACCTGGCACCATTGGTGGATATCGTCGATCTCGACGGCGCGGCGCTGCTCTCGAACGATCCCTTCCAGGGCGCCAGCATCGACGGTGGCCAGCTCACCCTTCCCACTGGTCCGGGGCTCGGCGTCACGCGGCGATGACGGACGCGTACGCCCGCGTCGCGCTCCCCCTCCCGCTTCACAACGGATACCTCTACCACATTCCCGACCCGCTTCGTGGGTCGGTGACGGCTGGCATGCGTGTCGTGGTCCCGGTGCGGGGCCGTGAGCTGATTGGCCTTGTGGTGGGCCTGGAGAGCGATCCCCCGCCGGTTCGCGCCCTCGACCTTCTGGCCGTCCCCGACCGCGAGCCGCTGCTGACCGCCCCCCTGCTCGCCACGGCGCAGTGGATCGCCGGCTACTATGGCGCTCCGCTCGGCCTGGCGCTCCGCGCTGCACTGCCAGCGGCAATGTGGGGCGAGTCGAAAGTGGTGATGCGGCTCCTGGATGCCACGCTCGCCGACGGCGCAGCAGCAACCGAACTGGTACGATGGCTCGCCCCACGGGTTGGCGGTGGCACCGTGTCGGCGGCATCGCGTGCGCTCGGACGGAGCCTTTGGGACACAGTGTGGCGACTGGTGGAGCGCGGGGCCATCGACCTCGAGGTCGTTCCGCCCGATACCGGCGAGAAGCGCGTCAGTGAGCGGATGCTGTTCCTTGCCGAGCATGTACCCGGGCTCCTCGAGCGCGACGCCCTCTTTCGCCGGAGCCCGAAGCAGCGGCAATTGCTCGAACTCCTCGAGACGCTTGGTGGGGTCGCGCTCGTGCGCGAACTGCGCGAGCGCGACAGTGTGACGGATGCCGTCATGCGTGGCCTCGTCGATCGCGGCCTGGCGCGGGTAGGCGAGGCGGAACGGATACGCGACCCCTTCGCCGGCGTTGGTGGAACACCGCCACCGGAGCGGCCGACGCCCGGACAGCAGGCCGCCATTGCGGCGATCGATGCGCTCGGGGCGGGTGAGGCGGCACTGCTCCAGGGCGTCACCGGAAGCGGCAAGACGTTTGTCTACCTGGAGGCGGTGAGGCGGACGCTGGCCACCGGACGTGGGGCCATCGTGCTCGTGCCCGAGATCGCGCTCACGCCCCAGGCCGTCAGCCGGTTCCGGGGCGTTTTCGGCGACCAGGTGGCGGTGCTGCACAGCGGACTCTCCGATGGTGAGCGCGCTGATGCCTGGCGCCTGCTGCGCCGCGGGGAGCGGCGCGTCGCGGTCGGGGCGCGGTCCGCCATCTTTGCGCCGGTGCGAGACCTGGGGCTCATCGTCATCGACGAGGAGCACGAGACGAGCTACAAGAACGGGGAGGCGCCGCGGTATCACGCGCGCGACGTGGCGATGGTCCGCGCCCGGCTGGAGCGGGGGCGCGTGGTGCTCGGCAGTGCCACGCCATCGCTCGAGTCACATGCGGCGGTCGGCAAGACCCTGCAGCTGCTCCGCCTGCCGAACCGCATCGAGCAGCGGCCCATGCCGCCGGTCGAGATCATCGACCTGCGCAACGCGGCGCTCGTGCGGGAGGCAGCGCCGGTGCCCTGGTCGGAGGCGCTCGACGCCGCCCTGGGCGCCGTCCTGGCGAACCATGAACAGGCGCTCCTGCTGCTCAACCGGCGGGGATACGCCTCCTTCCTGCAATGCCAGTCATGCGCGGCGGTGACCGGCTGCCCGAATTGCAGCATCGCGCTCACGGTGCACCGCTCGCCGGAGGGCTTGCGCTGCCACTACTGCGATCATCGTGAAGCGATGCCATCAGCGTGCGCGCAATGCGGCGGTGCGGTCCAGGTGGGGCGCGGGGTGGGCACGCAGCAGCTCGAGCGGCTCGTGGCGGAACGCTATCCCACGGCGCGGGTAGCCCGCATGGACCTCGACACGACCGGTGGGAAGGGTGCACACCAGCGCATCCTCGCAGCGGTTGACAGCGGCGACGTGGATATCCTCCTCGGCACGCAGATGATCGCCAAGGGTCTCGACTTTCCGCGGGTAACACTGGTGGGGGTGGTGGATGCGGACACGGCGCTTCACCTGCCCGACTTCCGCGCCTCCGAGCGCACCTTTCAGTTACTGGCACAGGTGGCGGGACGTGCCGGACGTGGGCCCCGGGGCGGCCGCGTCATCGTGCAGACCCGCTCGCCCACGCATCATGCGCTCACGTACGCCGCGGCGCACGACACCGACGGGTTCGCCGCGGCCGAGCTCGAGCTGCGACGCTCGCCGGCCTACCCGCCGTTCACCAGCCTGGTGAACATCATTGTCACGTCGCCGGATGAACTGGGCACGGCAGACGCCGCGGAAGCGGTAGCGGCGTGGTGCGTGCGGCTGGTACAGAGTCGCGACCTGCCGGTCGCGGTGCTCGGCCCCGCGCCCTGTCCGCTGGCGCGGCTCAAGGACCGGTGGCGCTGGCACGTGATGCTCAAGGGTCCATCACGTGCTCTTGGCCAGGTGGTGCGTTACGCAGCGCGCCGGCTGCCGAAAGTACACCAGGTGCGAGTCGTGCTGGACCGCGACCCGGTCACCCTGCTGTAGCGCCTCAGCTGCGGGTCTTGAACCCGATCTCGGCCCCGATGTAGATGTTCCGCCGCGGCGAGGGCTCGAGGACACGGCCGCCGAATCCGTTTACCGTCACGGCGCCGATGTACTTCCGGTCGAACAGGTTGGCGAAGCCCACGTAAGGCAGGAACGAGACGTCGCGCGTTTGCGTCGACCAGCTTACCCGGAGGTTGGTGACCCCGGCGCCCCAGTTCTCCACCCACAGAGTGTTCTGGTCGTCCGCCGTCAGCGACGACGACAGGGTCTGGTCCAGGTCCACCACGAAGCCGAGCCCCGGCTGGGACCGCAACCCGATACGCGTGAAGAAGCGCGGCACCCCCGGAACCATGTTGCCGTTGAGGGTGTCGGCTGACGCGCCGTTCACCACTACGTAGTCCGCGAACTTGTAGTTCGCGTAGGTGAACGAGAGCGAAGCACTGAACTGCTTCACCGGCGCGGCGGTAACGCTCAACTCGAGCCCGTTGTTCCGGATCTTGCCGGCGTTGGTGTAGTACACGCGACCGTTCACGTCGCGGAACGGCACGATCGCGTCGCGTACCCGGCTGATGAAGCCGGAAACCGAGTAGTCGAGCCAGCTCGAAATACGCCCGCGCGCGCCGAGCTCGGCGCTGAGGCTGTACTGTGGCAGGATGGCGTCGTTGAATCCGCCGGAGCCATCGGGGCGGTTCGCCAGCTCCGTGGTGGTGGGTGTCTCGAAGGCAGACGCCACGTTGACGTAGGGGGTCACCGCCTCCGTGATGTAGTAGCTCATGCCCGCCGTACCGCTGGGGGAGTGCAGGGGAAGGCTGCCACTGTCATCGGTGCCGTCGGCAAGGTTGTTGTCTGCCACGTCAAACGTCACCCAGTCGTACCGTGCCCCGGCATCGACGGTGACTCGCTCAGTGGGCGTCCAGTGCGCCTGGATGAATGGGCCGATCTCCGTCACCGTCTCCACCTGGTTGAGCAGGATGCTGTCGGTGGGCTGGCCGCTGAGCGACCGGAAGTTCTGCCGGTCGTCCCGCATCCGCTGGAAATCGAGGCCGGCGGTGAGCAGCGGCGAGCGCCAGGAGGTGCCGGGACGATAGGCGCCCGTGGCCCGCGCACCACCGGTCTGGCGGTCGATCTGTACGTACACGCCGGCGATTGGTGCAGCGGCACCCTGGCCGCCCGGCGGCGCTGTCGCGAGGGGATTCTGCACGCCGCGCTTGAGCCCGAACGCCGTCACGTTGATCGCCCCGCTGTGGGAGACGAAGTGCTGCTGGTAGGTCAGCGAGACCTGCTGCTGGTTGATGTCGTTTGACGCGCCGCGCCGGATATTCGCGGCGGCAGCCGAGTCGGGGTTGACGTTGTACTCGGCGAAGGTAAGGGCGCCCGGATTCTGGAGCAGCGGACTGTTGGCGAGCAGCACCCAGAGGTCGAGCGAACTGCGCTTGGTGGGCGTCCAGGTCAGGCCGATGTTGTAGATCCCGATGTCAGCGGCACTGTTCTGCCGGAACCCGTCCCACGTGAAGCGCGAGAGTGACAGCACGCCGCTGAAGTTGCCCTCGCGAGCGGTGCTGATGGCCTGCCACTTGTCCATGCCATAGGATCCCGCCTGGAACCGTACGCTCTGCGTGAAGAGTTCCGGCTCCGCCGTGCGGGAGTGCAGGGAAACCACGCCGCCCGAGGCATTGCCGTACAGCGACGAGGCTGGCCCGCGGAGCACCTCGACCTTGTCCAGCAGGCCATAGTCGACGTTGGTCAGCTGACTCTGCCCGTCGGGCAGGGTCTGGGGCACGCCGTCGAGCAGTACCTTCACGCCGCGCGCACCGAAGTTGGCCCTGGCGCCGGCACCACGGATCACGATGCGCTGGCCCTGGGAATAGTTGTACCGGTTCTGGATGTAGACGCCGGGGATGTTGTTCAGCGCCTCGTCGGCGGTCAGCGTTGGCTGGGCGCGCGTAATGTCGCGGGGTCCCACTACGCCGATCGCCTGCGGTACGCGGCTCAGGGGCTCCGCCGTCCGCGTGACCGTGACGGTGATCTCGTCCAGGACCTGCACGGAATCGCGGCGAGCCGAATCGGGCCGTGTCGGCGCGACCGGCTGCTGTGCCGCGGCCCGTGAAGGGGTGAACAGCACCACGCAGAGCACAGGCAGGGTGGCCGCGCGAAGGGTACGAGCGATGAACATTGACGATCCTGATTCGTTGGGTTGGCCGCTGGTTCGGGGGACAATCTACTCGATTGTGTTGCTTGAATCCCCGGAGTCGACCTCCTACCTTCCGCCCACCATGAGCAAGTCCACATACTCTGAACCAGACTTCACGCAGGCGCCCTTCGCCGGGGCGCCGGAGGCCCGGTTCGTGGCCCTCCCCGCGGACGGCGTCCTCCCCGAGGGGTTCTTCTCGACTTCCAACCTGCCGACGTACGTGAACCTTGGCGGTCGCTGGCAGATGCCGGTGCGCCCGCGCATGGATTGCGTCATCGCGCGTCGCGGCGATGGACTCGAGACCATCGAGCCGCGCCGGCTGCGCAAGGGCGACCTCGTGGCGGTCGGTGAGGCGGAGGACGGCACCGAGGGCATCGTGGTGCACACGGTCGGCTTCCTTGGCGGCAGCCACTCGGCCAATGAATTCCAGTTCATGGGCACCGAGGTCAGCCGGGAGAAGCCCGTCAACTACGAGGAGCTGGCGTTCCAGCTGGAGAAGGAGCGTCGCGCCGGCGGCTACGTCCTCTGGGTGGCCGGTCCGGCCCTGGTGCACTCCCGCGCGCGGTCCGACTTCGAGTGGTTCATTCGCAATGGCTACGTCCAGGCGGCACTGCTCGGCAATGCCGTGGCGGTGCACGACATGGAAGCGGCCATCTTCGGCACCACGCTGGGCATGAGCAACAAGGGCGTGCCGCAGGACGGGGGTCACGGACTCCACATGCGCGCCATCAACCGGGTCCGTGCCGCAGGGTCGATTGCCAATGCGGTGAAGGCTGGCCTGGTGACCAGCGGCATCATGCACACGCTGGAGACCTGCGGCGTGCCATACGTGCTCGCAGGATCGATCCGCGACGATGGCCCGCTCCCCGGCGTCTACAGCGACACGTTGCTGGCCCAGGAAGCGATGCGCGAGCATACCGTGCTTGCGACGGGCGCGGTGTTCATTGCCACGGCGCTGCATGCCATCGCCGTCGGGAACATGCTGCCCGCCTTTCACACCCGGCGTGGCCCGCCGGAGCCGCTCATGACGATCTGCGTCGACCAGACGGAGTTCGTCGTCAACAAGCTGAAGGATCGGGGCACTCACCAGGCGTTTGGCGTCGTCACCAACGCGCAGGACTTCATGCACGTGCTGAGGTTCTACGTCGAACAGGCGCGGGCTACCGCATGACCGCGCCCATCCGCACGGCCTGGCGAGGTGGCTGGGCCCGGCTCGCCGAGGCCGCGCTGGCGGTCCTGCCGGTCGACGCCGTCGAGGGGATCTGGCAGTTCCAGCCCATCCGGCTCGAGCGTCGCGAACTGGGTACGGCGATCCTCGCCCTCCGGGATGGTGAGCGCCGCCGGATCTGGACCGCGCGCTACGCGCTCACCATACGCGGGCGTGAGCGCGGCGCGTTCGAGCACTCGCTCGAGGAGGTCGGCAGCGGTCCGGTCGAGGCACTGGAGGAACTCCTCGTGAGCGTGCGCCGCCGCCTGGGCGAGGATGATGCCCCCGTGCCGGTGCCCATAGACCAGTGGCGCGAGGCAGCGCTCGATGGCGCACCTCAGCCGTGAGGAGGCGGCCGGCCTCCTCGAGCGCTTTCACCGGCACCTCCGCGATCACCGTCTTCCCATCACGCCCCAGCGAACGTTGATCGCCCGCGTGCTCTTCGAGTCCGATGAGCACATGTCGGTCGAGGCCATCGAGCGCCGCCTCAAGCAGGCGGGCGCACGTGTCGGCACGGCCACCGTCTACCGCACGCTGGATACGCTGGTCGAGAGTGGACTGCTGCGCACCCACGACTTTGGCGAGGGCTTCCGCCGGTACGAGCCGGTGGCGTCATCGCAGCAACATGAGCACCTCGTCTGCCTGCGATGCGGCACCGTGCAGGAGTTCCAGAATGACCGGCTCGAGCGGATGCTCCCCGTCATCGCCGATGAATTCCATTTCCAGCACCAACGCCACCGCATCGAGATCTATGGCCTTTGCCGCGACTGCCGGCAGCGCGATCTCGGGGGCCTGCTCGGATGAGTGAGACGGCGGGACTCGGCCTGTTCGTGGCCTTTGCGGCTGGCCTGCTGAGCTTCCTCTCTCCCTGCGTGCTCCCGCTGGTGCCGAGCTACGTGGGGTTCATTACCGGCATGACGGTACCGGAGCTGGGCGCGCGCCGCCGCCTCGCGTTGCTGCATGCGCTCTGCTTCGTCGCCGGATTCTCGCTCATCTTCATCCTGCTCGGCGCCAGTGCGACTGCGCTGGGGCGCGCGCTGCGTTACTACCAGGTGTGGCTGACGCGGGCCGGCGGCCTCCTCATCATTGCGTTCGGGTTCTACTGCCTCGGCATGCTGAAGCTCAATGCACTCCAGATGGAGCGTCGCGTTCAGCTGCAGGACAAGCCGGTGGGGTTCCTGGGTTCGGTCCTGGTCGGCATGGCGTTCGGAGCCGGCTGGACACCGTGCATCGGCCCGATCCTCGGGGGCATCCTGGGACTCGCCACGGTGGAGCAGGATGTCGGGCGCGGGATGCTCCTCCTTGGCGCCTACTCCGCCGGACTCGCGGTGCCATTCCTCCTCGCTGCGCTTGCGGTGGAATCGTTCCTCGACTGGTTCCAGCGCTTCCGGAAGTACCTGCCGTGGGTGATGCGGATCAGCGGGGTGCTGCTGATTGCGGTGGGAGTGCTGATGGTCACGGGGGAATTCACCCGGCTGGCCGGGTGGCTGCAGGCGCTCACGCCGGGATTCCTGAAGAGCCGCATTTAGCCCGCCGGTCGTCCCGAAGTGAAACCATCTGCTAGAACTACGGATTGCGC
>Ga0302299_10002493_pt1 | contig 11249 bp, 8 predicted proteins | sample III_Fen_N3_4_FD_198795 | JGI IMG/M metagenome (GOLD analysis project Ga0302299, IMG submission 198795) | Peat permafrost microbial communities from Stordalen Mire near Abisko, Sweden - III_Fen_N3_4 | ecosystem: Environmental > Terrestrial > Soil > Wetlands > Permafrost | place: Sweden: Abisko...
TAGGCGGAGCAGGCGCCCTCGCTCGAGACCATCGTGGCCCCGAGCGGCGTCCGCGGGGTGCACTCCGCGCCGAACGCGGCGCACCGGTCGGGCTTCAGCAGGCCCTGCAGCACCTCGCCGCTGCGGCACAGCCCGGACTCCTGGGTCCGGATGTCGCCGACGTCGAACCTCTGCTCGGCGTCGAAGTCCCGGTAGGCCCCGGACAGCCGCCAGCCGGAGCCCGGGATGACCCCGATCCCCCGCCACGCCCGGTCGGTCACCTCGAACACGTCGGCGAGCATGGCCCGCGCCGCCGGATTGCCCTCGGCGGGGACGGCGCGCGGGTAGGCGTTCTCCAGCTCGTGCCGGCCCTGTTCCAGCTGCAGGACCGTGCGCCGGATGCCCTCCAGCAGGTCCAGCGGCTCGAACCCGGTGACGACGATCGGCACCCGGAACCGCTCGGCGAGCGGCGGGTACTCGCCCGTCCCCATCACGCTGCAGACGTGCCCGGCCGCGAGGAACGCCTGGACGCGGGACGTCGGCGACGTCATGATCGCCTCGATCGCGGGCGGCACCCGGACGTGCGACACGAGCAGCGAGAAGTTCGGGATGCCCAGCCGCTTGGCCTGGTAGACGGTCATCGCGTTCGGCGGCGCGGTCGTCTCGAAGCCGATGCCGAAGAACACGACCTGCCGCTCGGGGTTCTCCTGGGCGATGCGCAGCGCGTCGAGCGGGGAGTACACGACGCGGACGTCGCCCCCCTCGCTGCGCACCCGGAACAGGTCGCGGCCGCTGCCCGGCACCCGCAGCATGTCACCGAACGAGCAGAAGACGACGCCCGGTCGGGACGCGATCTCCAGCGCCTTGTCGATGACGTCGAGCGGCGTCACGCAGACCGGACAGCCCGGGCCGTGGATCAGTTCGATCTCGGGCGGCAGGAGCTGGTCGATGCCGTGCCGGATGATCGAGTGAGTCTGCCCGCCGCACACCTCCATCAGCGCCCAGGGCCGGGTGATCGTGGACCGGATCTCGTCGAAGAGGCGGCCGGCCAGCACGGGGTCGCGGAACTCGTCGAGGTACTTCACGGCGCGCTCCCCTCCACGACGGCGGCCGGGGTGGCGGCCGGCGTCCCGAACTCCTCGTCGAGGATGCCCAGGCTCTCGAAGAGGGCGAGGGTCTCCCGGGCGGACGCCTCGTCGAGCTTCTGGATCGCGAAGCCGACGTGGACGATCGTGTAGTCGCCCACCGCGATGTCGGGCAGGTACGCCAGGCACACGTCCTTGACGACGCCGCCGAAGTCGACCTTCGCCATCCTCGTCAGATCGCGTTCGGCGATCTCGATGATCCGGCCGGGAACCGCCAGGCACATGGTGGACTCCTTCGTCACTCGGGCGGGTCGCCGCGGCCGGCGCGCGCGCCGACCACGAGCTGGCCGAGGGCGAGGCCCCCGTCGTTCGGCGGCACCCGGCGGGGCCGCAGCACCTCCAGCCCTGCCCGGCGCAGCCCGCTCACCACGAGCCGCACCAGCAGGGTATTCGCGAAGACCCCTCCGGAGAGGGCCACCCGGCGGTGACCTGTCGCGGCCGCCGCCCCGGCCGCGGCGTCGACGACGGCCGCCGCCAGCCCGCGGTGGAACCGGGCCCCCACCACGCCCGCCGGCAGCCCGGCCCGGACGTCGGCCACCACCGCGCGCACGAGCGTGCCGACGTCCCAGGTGCCGGGCGCCCCGCCCGACGACGACCCGGCAGCCGGACCTCCCGGAAGGAGCGGCAACGGGTAGGCGTCCTCGGTCGCCCCCGGCACCGCGATCGCCACCTCGGCGAGCGCCTGCAGCTCCATCGCCGCCTGGGCCTCGTGGTCTACGACCTGCCGGACGCCGGCGAGCGCCGAGACGGCGTCGAACAGCCGCCCGGCGCTGGACGTCGGCACGCACGCCAGCCCGCGCTCGAGCTGCCGGGCCAGCACCGCGCGCTCGGCGGGCGGGCAGGCGGCGACGCAGGGCAGGTCGTCGTCCCAGGGCACGCCGGCGGCCCACAGCTGGGCCAGCGCCATCCGGTAAGGACGGCGCACGGTCGCGTCGCCGCCCGGCAGCGGCACGTAGGCCAGGTGCGCCAGCCGGCGGAAACCGGCGTAGTCGGCGAGCAGCAGCTCTCCGCCCCAGATCGCGCCGTCCGGGCCGTAGCCGGTGCCGTCGAGGGCGACCCCGACGACCGGCTCGGTGCCGTCCAGCCCGTGCTCCGCCATGACGGCCGCCACGTGCGCGTGGTGGTGCTGCACGGTGACGAGCTCCCGGCCGGGCTGCCCGGGCGACCCCGGGCGAGAAGCCGTGCGCCTCGCCCAGCGGGTGCTGCGGTAGCCCGGGTGCAGGTCGGCGACCAGTACCTCCGGCGTGACGGACACCAGCTCGGCCAGGTGCCCGGTGGCCCGCTCGAACGCCTCCTGGGTGGCCAGGTCCTCGAGGTCGCCGACGTGCGCGGACAGCCAGGCGTACCGGCCGGACGCGACGCAGAACGTGTTCTTCAGGTCGCCGCCCACGGCGAGGGCGGGCCGCACCGGCACGGGCAGCGACACCGGCAGCGGCGCGTAGCCGCGCGAGCGGCGCAGCGGCAGCTCCTCGCCGTCGACGACGGCGAGGACCGAGTCGTCGCAGGGCACGTGGATCGGCCGGTCGTGCCGCAGCCAGGCGTCCGCGATGCCGGCGAGGCGCGTCACGGCGGCGTCGTCGTCCGTGACGATCGGCTCGCCGGCGAGGTTGGCGCTGGTCAGGACGAGGACGCGCGGGCCCGGCGGGTCGTCGGGAAGGCCCAGCAGCAGGTGGTGGAGCGCCGTGGGCGGGAGCATGACGCCGAGATCGCCGAGCCCGGGGGCGACCGCGTCGGCGACGAGGCGCGTCGCCCCCGCCCGGCGCCGGACCAGGACGATCGGCGCCCGGCTCGAGGTGAGCAGCCGCGCCTCGACGTCGTCCACGTGCGCGACGGCCCGGGCGGTCGCCAGGTCGGGCACGAGGACGGCGAACGGCTTGTCGCCGCGCCGCTTGCGCTCGCGCAGGCGCCGGACGGCGTCCGGGTCGCCCGCGTCGCACGCCAGGTGGTAGCCGCCGAGACCCTTCACCGCGACGATCCGCCCGGCGGCGAGCAGGGCCCGCGCCTGAGTGAGCGCCACCTCCCCGACGGTGCTGCCCGGCACCAGGTCCAGCGTCGGCCCGCAGTCGTGGCAGGCGATCGGCTGGGCGTGGAAGCGCCGGTCGGCGGGGTCGGTGTACTCGGTCCGGCAGCGGTCGCACAGCGGGAAGGCCGCCATCGTCGTGCGCGGCCGGTCGTAGGGCAGCCCGGTCACGACGGTGAAGCGCGGGCCGCACGCGGTGCAGGAGATGAACGGGTGGCGGTACCGCCGGTCCGCCGGGTCGGTCAGCTCGGCGAGGCAGTCCGCGCAGGTCGCGACGTCCGGCGGGACGAGCGTGCGCGCGCCGCCGGTGCCGGTGCCGGCACCCGTACCGCCCACCGGGGCCTCCTCCGACGCGCCGATGACGAACCCGGTCTGCGGCCACGTCGGGACGTCGTCCCACTCGAGCTGCTCGACGCAGGCCAGCGGCGGCGCGTCGTCGCGCACCCGGCGGCAGAACGCCTCGACGTCCACCCGCTCGCCCTGCACCTGCGCGAGCACGCCGTCGGCGTCGTTGCCCACCTCGCCGGCCAGCCCCAGCTCGCTGGCCAGGCCGTAGACGAACGGCCGGAACCCGACCCCCTGGACGACGCCGCGCACCCGCACCCGGCGCCGCACCAGCCTGCTGCCCGCCGGGGCGGCAGCGACCGAGGCACCGGCGTCGGGACGCCGCGTGGACGGCGCCGTCATCGGGCGACCTCGGCCAGCACCTGGTCGACGACCCGCTCCAGGCCGGCTGCCACCGCGGGCGTGAGGTCGGCGCCCGGCTCGGTCGAGGCCGCCTCGACGAGGAACACGACGACGTCCCGCGGGTAGGCCTCCCCCAGCAGCCAGCGGCCGACGGCGAGGGCATGGCTCCAACGGAAGGAGTGCTGATCGACGCCGTGGGCGGGTGGCAGCTCCGCGAGCTCCTGCCCGGGCACCCGGACGACCGTGCCGGGCGCTGCGCCGCTGAGCGCGGCGTCGACGACGACGACCTTGGCCCGGCCGCGCATCCTGAACGCCACGTCCATCCCGGCGGTGCCCGCGTCCGCGAGCTCCACGTGCCCGGGCACGCCCCGCTCCTGCAGTCGCCGGATGACCAGCGGCCCCACCGCGTCGTCCCCGCGCAGCAGGTTGCCGCACCCGACGACGAGGACGGGCGCCTCAGCTCCGGCGTTCATGGACTTCGGCGTGGTCATGGGCTCACCCGCCTCCTCGATCGACCGTCCTCCTGGAGGTGTCGCCGCGTCATCCGATGGAGCACGGCGATTCGCGTCGTCCGGCTGTTGGACCGCGGCGGTCCCAGCGGCGCAAGCGCATTTGGTCCCCCTTTACGGGCGGAGAACTTTGGACTCTTTCGGGACGAAGTCTTCCACCCTGCGCGAAAAGCTCTTATCGTTCCGAATGACCTCGGTCGACGGCGATGGGGGACGTCAGTGATCCGTGCTGTGACCAGACCGGAGAACGCCCACCAGGCGCGCCTGCTGCGCCTCCTGCGTGACACCGGCCCCCGTTCCCGGGCCGAGCTGGGCGAGGCCGTGCTCCTGTCCCGCTCCAAAGTGGCGGTCGAGCTCGACCGGCTCACCGAGCTGGGACTCGTCCAGCCCCGGGGGCTCGCCGCCTCCCGGGGCGGACGGCGGTCCCACCTGGTCGCCCTCGGCGACGGGCTGCGCTTCGCCGGCATCGACATCGGCGCCACCAGCATCGACGTCGGCATCACGGACGCCCAGCTGCGCCTGCTCGCGCACGCCGCCGTCGATTTCGACGTCCGAAGGGGGCCCGGGGCGGTGCTGGACCAGGCCCTCGACCTGCTCGAGAAGCTGCGCTCCGACGGCTGGGCGCCGCAGCTGCACGGCGTCGGCGTCGGCGTGCCCGGGCCGGTGAGCCAGCTCGAGGGCGCGCCCGTCTTCCCGCCGATCATGCCCGGCTGGAACCACTTCCCGCTGCGGGACACCCTGGCGGCCACGCTCGGCACAACCGTCATGGTCGACAACGACGTGAACATCATGGCGCTCGGCGAGCTGCACGCCGGCACCGCCCGCAGCGTCCGCGACTTCCTGTTCATCAAGGTGGGCACGGGGATCGGGTGCGGGATCGTCATCGACGGCCAGGTGCACCGGGGAGCCGGCGGGTGCGCCGGCGACATCGGGCACATCCGGATCGAGGACGCCGGTCCCACCTGCACCTGCGGCAACGAGGGCTGCCTGGAGGCGTTCTTCGGCGGCGCGGCGCTGGCCCGGGACGCCGAGGCGGCGGCGCGGTCGGGCCGCTCCCCCGTGCTGGCCGACCTGCTCGCCCGCCGGGGCGCTCTCACCGCCGTGGACGTCGGTGAGGCCGCCGCCGCGGGCGACCACGGCGCCGTGACCCTGATCCGGGACGGCGGCGAGCGGCTCGGTTTCGCGCTGGCCACGCTGGTCAGCTTCTTCAACCCGGCCATGGTGGTCATCGGCGGCGGGGTGGCCGGGCTGGGCCACCGGTTGCTCGCCGAGATCCGCGGCGTCGTCTACCGGCGGTCGTTGCCCCTGGCCACCGGCAACCTCCCCATCGTGCTGTCCGAGATGGCCGAGCGCGCCGGCGTGGTCGGCGGCGCCCGGCTCGTCTCCGACACCGTCTTCAGCGCCCGCTGACCCGATGGAGAAGGAGAAGGCGATGGACGCTCCGCTGCTGCAGATGCGCGGCATCGTCAAGCGCTTCCCGGGCGTGCGCGCGCTCGACGGGATCGACCTCACGGTCCGCGCCGGCGAGGTGCATTGCCTGCTCGGCCAGAACGGCGCCGGCAAGTCGACGCTCATCAAGGTGCTCTCCGGCGCGCACCGGCCGGACGAGGGCGAGATCAGCTGGCTCGGCCGCCCGGTCACCTTCGGCCGGCCCACCGACGCCCTGCGCGCGGGCATCGCGACCATCTACCAGGAGCTCGACCTCGTCGAGGGGCTCTCCGTCGCGGACAACATCCACCTCGGGCGCGAGCGTGCGCACCTCGGCTGGGTGGACCGGCGGGGCCAGCGCGCGGCCGCGCGCGAACTGCTGCAGCGTCTGGGCCACGGCGAGATCGGCCCGCGCCGGGAGGTGGGCCGGCTCTCCGCGGCGGCCCGGCAGGTCGTGAGCATGGCGCGAGCCCTGGCGCACGACGCCCGGCTGCTCGTGATGGACGAGCCGTCGGCGGCACTGGCCCACAACGAGGTCGACAACCTCTTCCGGGTCATCGGCGAGCTGACGGCGTCCGGGGTGGCCGTCGTGTACATCTCCCACCGGCTGGAGGAGATCCGGCGCATCGGCGACGTCGTCACCGTCCTCAAGGACGGGCGCACGGTCGCCACCGGCCTGCCCGCCCGCACGACTGCCACCCGGGAGATCGTCGGCCTGATGACGGGCCGGTCCGTGGAATACGTCTTCCCCCCGCGCCCGGAGCCATCGGCGCCCCTCGACCCGTTCCTCGAGCGGTCCGCCGAGCGGTCCGCCGAGCCCTCCCCCGAGCCGGTACTCGCCGTCGAGGCCCTGAGCCTCAAGGGCTCGTTCGCGGACGTCAGCCTCACGGTCGCGCCCGGCGAGATCGTCGGCATCACCGGCCTCGTCGGGGCGGGCCGGTCGGAGCTGCTCGAGACGATCTACGGCGCCCGACGCCGCAGCGGCGGCACGGTGGCGGTGCAGGGACGGCGGCTGCGGCCCGGGTCCGTCGTCACCGGCGTCGCCGCGGGCCTCGGCCTGGCGCCCGAGGAGCGCAAGTCGCAGGCCCTGCTGCTGGACCGGCCCGTGGGGCACAACATCTCGCTGGCCACCCTGAGCCGCTTCGCCCGGCTGGGCTGGCTCGACCGCCGCGGCGAGGCGGCCGCGACCCGCCGGTCCGCCGTCGAGCTGCAGGTGCGCCCGCCCGACGTCGACCGCCTGGTACGCACCCTGTCCGGCGGCAACCAGCAGAAGGTGGTGCTCGCCCGCTGGCTGCTGGGCTCGACGCGGCTCCTGCTGCTCGACGAGCCCACGCGCGGCGTCGACGTCGGCGCCCGGGTGGAGATCTACGGCCTCGTCCGGCGGCTGGCCGACGAGGGCCTGGGCGTGCTGCTCGTCTCCAGCGAGGTGCCGGAGGTGCTGGGGCTGGCCGACCGGGTGCTCGTGATGCGCGACGGCCGGATCATCCACCAGGCGCGCGCCACGGACCTCGACGAGCACGCGGTGCTGGACCTACTGATGGAAGGGAGTGCGGCATGAGCGAGCGGACCGTGCCGGCGGCCACCACCGACGTCACCGCGGAGCGGGCCGGCCCCGACGCCTGGTGGCGCCGGGTCCAGGTGACCAACCTCGGGCTGCTGATCGTCCTGGTGCTGCTCATCGCGGTCGGCACCGCGACGAGCGACACCTTCCTCACCGGCAGCAACCTGCGCAACATCCTGGTCAGCTCGTCCGTGATCGGCGTCGTGACGGTCGGCGCCACGTTCGTCATCATCGGCGGCGGCATCGACCTGTCCGTCGGCGCGCTGGTGGCGCTGGCCTCGGTGTGGGCCACCACGCTGCAGACGCAGTCCTACGGGCCCGGGGTGATGGTGCTCTGCGCGCTGCTCGTCGGCGCCGGCGCCGGGCTGGTCAACGGCGTCCTCATCGCCTACGGGCGGCTGGTGCCGTTCATCGTCACGCTCTCCATGCTGGTCGGTGCGCGCGGGCTGGCGGCCCGGCTCGCCGAGAACCGGACACAGCTGGTCAACCAGCAGTCGATCAAGAACATCGCCACGACGGACGTCGCCGGCGTGCCGCTGCTCGTCGTCGTCCTCGCGCTGGTCGGCGTGGTCGGCTGGCTGCTGCTGAACCGGACGACGTTCGGGCGCCGGGTCGTCGCGGTCGGCGGCAACGCCGAGGCCGCCCGGCTGGCCGGCATCGACGTCCGGCGGGTCACGCTGTGGCTGTACGTGCTGTCCGGCGTCTGCTGCGGCATCGCCGCGGTAATGATCATGGCCCGGACGACGACCGGGTCCAGCACGCACGGCCAGCTCTACGAGCTGGACGCGATCGCCGCCGCGATCATCGGCGGCACCCTGCTGTCCGGCGGGCGCGGCACCGTCGTCGGCGCCCTGCTCGGCGTCGGCGTCTTCACCACGATCACGAACATCTTCATCCTCAACAACCTGTCCACCGACGTCCAGAACATCGCCAAGGGAGCGATCATCATCGGCGCCGCCCTGCTCCAGCGCCGGACCGTCCGCAGCACGTCCTGATCCGACCGCACCTCCTGATCCGACCGCACCTGCTCGTCCGACCGCACCTGCTCGTCCGTCCGCAGACCTCTGACCGGAAAGGTGTGTCCGCCATGCCCGAGAACAGCTCCAGCCAGCTCCTGGGACGACGTCATCTGCTGTTCGGCGCCGGCGCGCTCGGCGCCGGGGCGGCCCTGTCGGCCTGCACCAGCAACAGCCCCGCGACGTCCGGCTCGGCCGCCCCGGCGGCGGCCACGTCCGGCGGGTCCGGGGGCGGCGGGTCGCAGGCACCCGGCAAGGCGGTCACGATCGGCTTCTCGGCGCCGGCCGCCGACCACGGTTGGATCGCGGCGATCACCACCAACGCCAGGAGCCAGGCCGGCAAGCACAGCGAGGTCACCCTGCAGGCCGTCGAGGGCAGCAACGACGTGAACCAGCAGATCAGCCAGGTGCAGACGCTGCTGGACAAGAAGGTCGACGCCCTGGTCATCCTGCCGTTCGACGGCAAGGCACTCACCGAGATCGCGATCAAGGCGATGGAGGCCGGCATCCCCGTCATCAACCTGGACCGGGTCTTCGCCTCGCCGCGCGGCTCGCGCACCTGGATCGGCGGCGACAACTACGGCATGGGCGTGGCCGCCGGCCGATACATCGGCGAGCAGCTCAAGGCCAAGGGCGTGGCCGCCCCGGTGATCGCGGAGATCCAGGGCATCGCCAACCTGCCCCTGACCCAGGACCGCTCCAAGGGCTTCGCCGACGCGCTGGCCACGTACGGGCTCAAGGTGAGCCGGCAGGTCTCGGCCGAGTTCACGGTCGAGTCCGGCCAGAAGGTCACCGCGGACCTGCTCCAGGCCGCACCCAAGCTCGACGCCGTCTGGAACCACGACGACGACCAGGGCGTCGGCGTCCTGGCCGCGATCGACCAGGCGGGCCGCAAGGAGTTCTTCATGGTGGGCGGCGCCGGGTCCCGCAATGCGATGGACCTGATCAAGGCCGACTCCGGCGTCCTGAAGTGCACGGTCACCTATCCCCCGACGATGGCCGCGTCCGCGATCAACCTGGCCCGGCTGGTGGCCCAGGACAAGGGCATGGGCGACCTGGTGGAGAACGAGATCCCGGCGTCCATCACCCTCGCCAGCGCGACCGTGACCAAGGAGAACGTCGACCGGTACCTGCCGCTGGGCTTCGCCTCATGAGGGCGGCGCCGCCGCGGCTCGGCGTCGGTCTCGTCGGGTACGCGTTCATGGGGGCGGCCCATTCCCAGGCCTGGCGCACGGCGGGGCGGTTCTTCGACCTGCCGCGCACCGTCGACCGCGCCGTGCTCGCGGGCCGGGACGCCGCGGCGGTCGCCGCCGCCGCGGACCGGCTGGGCTGGCGCAGCACCGAGACCGACTGGCGGCGCGTCGTGGAGCGGGACGACGTCGACCTCGTCGACGTCTGCACGCCCGGGGACAGCCACGCCGAGATCGCGATCACCGCGCTACGGGCCGGCAAGCACGTGCTGTGCGAGAAGCCGCTGGCCAACACGGTCGCCGAGGCCGAGGCGATGGCGGTCGTCGCGGCGGAGGCGGCCGCGCGCGGCGTCCGGTCCATGGTGGGCTTCAACTACCGGCGGGTGCCGGCGCTGGCGCTCGCCCGGCAACTGGTGGCGCAGGGGCGGCTCGGCGAGATCCGGCACGTGCGGGCGGTCTACCTGCAGGACTGGATCGTGGACCCGCAGTTCCCGCTGGTGTGGCGGCTGCAGCGCGAGCGGGCCGGGTCGGGTGCGCTCGGGGACATCGGGGCGCACATCGTCGACGCCGCGCAGTTCGTCACCGGCGCCCTGATCACCGGCGTCAGCGCCGTCACCGAGACGTTCGTGAAGCGCCGGCCGCTGCTCGCCGCGACGGCGGGCGGGCTGTCCGCCAGCGGTGGCACCGAGCTGGGCGACGTGACCGTGGACGACGCCGCGCTGTTCACCGCCCGGTTCGACGGCGGCGCCCTCGGCAGCTTCGAGGCGACCCGCTTCGCCACGGGACGCAAGAACGAGCTGCGGATCGAGGTCAACGGCAGCGCTGGCAGCCTCGTCTTCGACTTCGACGCGATGAACGAGCTGCACTTCTACGACGCCGCCCCCGGTGACGACCTCGCCAACGATCTTGCCGGCTTCACCCGGATCCAGGTGACCGAGCCGTCGCATCCGTACATGGCCGCGTGGTGGCCCCCGGGCCACCTCATCGGCTACGAGCACACCTTCACCCACGAGGTCGTCGACCTGCTGCGCGACCTGGACGCGGGCCGCGACCCCGCCCCGTCCTTCGCCGACGGGCTGCAGGTGCAGCAGGTGCTGGCCGCCGTCGAGGCGTCCGCCGCCGCCGGGAGCAGGTTCACCCCCGTCGCCGGGGACACCAACGAGAGAGAGGGCTGATCATGCCGCGTCCGGTCACGCTGTTCACCGGCCAATGGGCCGACCTGCCGTTCGAGGAGGTCGCCCGGCTGGCGGCCGGGTGGGGGTACGACGGGCTGGAGGTCGCCTGCTGGGGCGACCACCTCGACGTCGTCCGGGCCGCCGAGGACGACGCCTACGCGCGGGGGCGCCGGGAGATCCTCGAGAAGCACGGCCTCGGGCTGTGGGCGATCTCGAACCACCTGGCGGGCCAGCTGGTGTGCGACGACCCCATCGACGAGCGGCACCGCGACATCGTCGGGGAGCGCATCTGGGGCGACGGCGACCCCGAAGGCGTCCGCGGGCGCGCGGCAGAGGAGCTGAAGGCGACGGCCCACGCAGCGCGGGCGCTCGGCGTCGACGTCGTCGTCGGCTTCACCGGTTCCAGCATCTGGAAGGCGGTGGCGATGTTCCCACCCGCCTCGGCGGACTTCGTGGCCCGCGGCTACGCCGACTTCGCCGACCGCTGGAACCCGATCCTCGACGTCTTCGACGGCGTCGGCGTCCGGTTCGCGCACGAG
>Ga0302299_10002495_pt1 | contig 11247 bp, 13 predicted proteins | sample III_Fen_N3_4_FD_198795 | JGI IMG/M metagenome (GOLD analysis project Ga0302299, IMG submission 198795) | Peat permafrost microbial communities from Stordalen Mire near Abisko, Sweden - III_Fen_N3_4 | ecosystem: Environmental > Terrestrial > Soil > Wetlands > Permafrost | place: Sweden: Abisko...
ACCAGCCGAGGTCGGCCAAGCCCTCGCGCGAGGAGGCGCTCGGCGTCCAATAACGCGGCCGCCGCGCACGTGGTCTGGCTCACAGGCCCGCCAACGGCGGCACTTGGCAGATGTGGACTCGGCGGGTATCATATGAACGTCCGTTCAGACGTTCATGGATTGGAGAGAGGATGCCGGACGCGATCATCTGCGGCAAGGACGACGGCGATAGCCTCGACCACTGCGACGTGCTCGTCGTCGACCCCGAGCGCGTACGCGCCGTGCGCGAGCGGCTGGTGCCGGCCGCCACGGCGGAGCGGATGGCGGCGGTCTTCAAGGTGCTCGCCGACCCCAGCCGCTGCCGGCTGGTGGCGGCGATCATCGAGGCCGGCGAGCTCTGCGTCTGCGACCTCGCCGCGACCGTGGGCATGAGCGACTCCAATGTGAGCCACCACCTGCGCGTGCTCCGCGCGCACGGCTTGGTGCGCGCCCGGCGCGCCGGCAAGATGGTCTTCTACTCCCCCGACGACGCCCACATCCGCGTGCTGCTCGACATCACCCGCGAGCATGTTGAACACGGACGGGATGGCAACGTTGGCGAGGTAGAGGCGCGATGACCGAGCAGACCCTCGAGCTGGCGCTGCTGCTCCCGCGTGAGGCAGAGTGCGGCAAGTGCGTGGACGAGGTCGGCCGCGAGCTTGGCCGCCTCGACGGCGTACACGCCGTCGAGGCGGACGTGCCTCGCGGCCTGCTCAACGTACGCTTTGACGAGTCGGCGCTGGGCGCCGACGAACTGCGCACCTTCGCGCGCCGCGCGGGCGCCCAGGCGCACTGCGCGGACCATTGCCCCGTCGCGCTCCACGACCACGGTCAGCTCGATCTCCTGGTGCCTCTTCCCGGAGAAGACGGTTCCGAGCGCCGCGTATTGCACGTCACCGGCATGGATTGCGCCGACTGCGCCACCAAGCTGCAGGGCGCGCTGCGCAAGGAACGCGGCGTGCGCGCCGCCGACGTCAGCTTCGGCGCCGCGACCCTGACCGTGGCCATCGATCCAGCTCAGACCGACCTAGGCGGCGTCTTCACCGCCGTGCGGCGCCTCGGCTACGACACGGTGGAACGCAAGACCGCTTCGGCTGTTCCGGGCGCCGCGGACGCGGCAGAGGCCGGACCGGCCGCCGTGCGAGTAGCCCCGTGGTTCCGCCAACGGCGTGCGCTCCTCACGCTGCTCTCCGGAGTCCTCGTGGTCGCCGGCTTCGTCGCCGGTGCGACGGCGCCAGCCGCGGCGCCCTGGCTCTTCGCCGCGGCGATGGTCGCCGGCGGCGCCTACGTGGCCCGCGCCGCCTTCTTCAGCCTCCGCGCGCGCCAGATCGATATGAACGTCCTCATGACGCTGGCCGCTCTCGGCGCCGCCGCCATCGGTCAGTGGTCCGAAGCCGGGCTGGTCGTCTTTCTCTTCGGGCTCGGCACGTGGCTCCAGGTCGCCACGCTCGAGCGGACGCGCCGCGCCATCAGCGGCCTCATGGCGCTCACGCCCCCCGAGGCCGTGGTGCTGCGCGGCGGCGCCGAGGTCACGGTGCCGGCCGCCGACATCACAGCCGGCGACATCGTGCTCATCCGCCCCGGCGAGCGGGCGGCCGTGGACGGCGTCGTGCTCGAAGGCAGCGCGGCGGCGAACCAGGCCCCGGTGACCGGCGAGTCGCGCCCGGTCGCCAAGGCTCCCGGCGACCAGGTGTTCGCCGGCTCCATCGTGGAGGGCGGGACGCTACGCCTGCGCGCCACCGCCGGCGCCGCCGACAACACCATCGCCAAGATCGTCCATCTGGTGGAGGAGGCGCAGGCGCAGCGCGCCCCGGTGGAGAGCATCGTCGACCGGTTCGCGGCGCGGTACACGCCGGTCGTGGTCGCGCTGGCGGCGGCCGTCGCCTTTGTGCCGCCGCTGTTCGGCGCCTCGTTCGACACCTGGTTCTACCGCGGCCTCGCGCTGCTCATCATCAGCTGCCCGTGCGCCCTGGTCATCTCCACGCCGGTCACCATCCTCGCGGCCCTGGGCCGCGCCACCCGGAGCGGCGTGCTGATCAAGGGCGGTGTCTACCTGGAGCAGATGGCGAAGGTCGAGGCCGTGGCCTTCGACAAGACGGGGACGCTCACCGCGGGTAGACCGCGGGTCACCGACGTCGTCGGGCTGCGGGAGGTCTCGCAGGCGCGGGTGCTTGAGATCGCCGCCTCCCTGGAGCGGCTCAGCGAGCACCCGCTGGCGCGCGCGATCGTGGAGCATGCCGCGGGCGCGCCCGCAGCGCCGGGACCGGAGGTCGAGCGTTTTCGCGCCATCCCCGGTGCGGGCGTGCGCGCCGAGATCGAGGGCCGCCTCTTCTTCGTCGGCCGGCCGGAGCTGCTCGGCGCTCACGCCGGCGACCCGGATCTGCTGGCGGCCGTGACCCGCCTCGAGCGCGAGGGCAAGACGGCGGTCGTGGTCGGCGGCTCAGAGGGCGCACTCGGAGTGATCGCCGTCAGCGATCCACTGCGCGCCGCGGCCGCCGCGTCGGTCGCCGACCTCCGCGAGCTCGGCGTCGCACACGTGGCGATGCTCACCGGCGACAACGCCGAGACGGCTGCCGTCGTCGGCGCGCAGGCCGGCATCGACGACGTGCGCGCCGGCCTTCTGCCGGCGCAGAAGGTCGCCGCCGTCGCCGAGCTGCGCGAGCGCTACGGCGCGGTCGCGATGGTCGGCGACGGCGTCAACGACGCGCCGGCGCTGGCGGCGGCCGGCCTCGGCATCGCCATGGGCGCCGCCGGAGCCGACGCGGCGCTGGAGACGGCCGACATCGCGCTCATGGGCGACGACCTCTCCGCCGTGCCGGGTACCATCCGCCTGGCGCGGCGCACCACGCGCGTGATCTGGCAGAACATCATCTTCTCGATCGCCGTCAAGGCGCTCTTCCTGGTGCTCGCCCCACTCGGACTCGTGAGCCTCTGGCTGGCGGTGTTCGCCGACATGGGCACGTCGCTCCTCGTGACCGCGAATGGGTTACGCTTGTTTCGTCGTTGAAGGAGAAAGCATGAGCGTCGTCATCTACACCAAACCCGGCTGCCCGTACTGCGCGGCCGCCATGAACGACCTCACCGGCCGCGGCGTCGAGTTCGAGGAGATCGACGTGACCACCACGCCCGGCGCTCAGGACCGGCTCGCGGAACTGACCTTCGGAAGCATGCTGGTGCCGGTGATCGTCGACGAAGACGGCTCGGTGCACGTCTCCGCCGGCGGTGGCTGACGCGTCTGACCCGGGCGCGCGTGACGCGCCCAGGCAACGCGAGACGGGGCCGGCGGACTCGGGCCCGCGTCACCTCAGGTTGTGCACCGGCGTGCCGATAGGGCAGCGCGCGTAGAGCCAGAGCGCCTGGCTGTTGTACATGCGGCAGCAGCCGTGGGAGTAGTTGCGCGGGATCGAGTGGCTCAGCAGGTACTGCTGGTTGGTGCCGTGGATGCCGATGCCTCGGGCGTAGTAGTACATGATGCACGCGCCGAGCGCGCCGCCGCCCGGGCGGTGCTTGCCCCAGATCTTGAAGAGGCCGATCGGCGTGGGGAATCCCGGACGGCCGAGAGCCACCCTGAAGGACCGCTTCATGACGCCGTGCTCGTAGTAGTAGAGCTTGTACTCGTGGACCACGATCACGATGTAGTGCGGATAGGCGTAGGGGACGCGATGGGCGTTGGGCGGATTGGCGAACATAGCGCGGCTGGCGGACGACGCCTCGAGATGCTCGGCGTCGGCGGCCATCTGCACACGCACGGCGACGTGCATCGTCTGGTCGACCGTCCAGCGGCTCGTGGCGCGTGAGCTCGAGTCCAGCGTCACGTTCTTGAACGTCACCCACGAGTCGCCGTCGCGGCGCTGCAGGTCCACGGTAGCGCCCGGGTGCGCCGGGAAGACGGCGATGTGAAAGGTCACACGGTCGCCGCGGAACAAGGGCCGCCGGTAGCCGGCCGTCAGGGAGATGCGCGGACGCACGCTCACCGTAGCTTGGGCGCTGGCGGCCGCCCATGTCTCGTCGCCGGCGTAGTCGAGCCGCCAGGTGACGCCGCGGGCAGGAATGGCCGACCAGCTCACTGAGCCGTTCGCGTCGGCCGTGAGCGTGCGCGCGACCACGAAGTCGGTCGTGCCGGCCACGCGCCGGCTCAACGTGAGGGTGGCATTGGGGACGCTCAGGTGGCCGGTCACCTGGACGGTGCCGCCAAACCGGATGATGACGGGCGAGGCGACCAGCGTGAGGCCGGGGTCGGCCGGCGGCGCGGGATCGGCTGCGGACGCGGAGCCATCCGCGGACGCGGGATCGGGGGTCGCCGATTCGGCCCAGGCAGTCCGCGGTCCGACCGCCGCCAGTGCCGTGGCAAGCGCCACGAGCACGAGAATGACGAGCAGCGCTCTCGAGCTCCGCTTCATGGTTCCTCCGATCCCCAAGTCTCCCCGGTCCTGTGAGCCGGCGGGCCACCGTTCGGCCTGCCCGCCGCCCGAGTCATCCTACAGCTGCCGAGGCGCGTGGGCTCAACCGCCCGCCAGCGGGCCGAAGGACGTGGGGCTCACTGCTTGACCGGCAGTCCGGCCTTCTTCCAGGCCGTCAGGCCGCCCCTCACGTTGCTGACGTTCGTGTGACCCATGCCGGCGAGGCGCTTGGCCTCCCGCGCGCTGCGGTGACCGCTCAAGCAGATCACGAGGATGTCGTCGTCGAGGGCGAGCCCTGTCTCGTCCTTCTTGATCAGGTCCGGCGGCACGCTGCGTGCACCCTTGGGGTGCCCGCCGTGGGAGTACTCGCGCGCCGAACGCACGTCGATGAGCTTGGCGCCACGCCTGCTGCGCGTGAACGCCTCGTCGACATCGATGGTGGAGACAGACGTGGGGCCGGCTGCGCCGCCCGCGCCCTTTCGCCTAAAGGGCCACATTGTCGTGCTGCGGCTGCTCCACCAGGGCGTCGTAGAGAACCTCGAAGGGACCGCTCGTGAGGATCGAGTGCAGCGTCCCGTACACGCGCTGCACCGGCTCGCCGCCGTAAAACGCATCGTGGGCGTCGAGCGACTCCCACTGCGTCTCGAAGACGAAGTGGACGTCGCCCAGGTCGGACTCCCGCCCCTCGTCGTGAAGCGCACTGGCGAGCGGGGACATCCCGAACGAACGCAGGATGCGGTGGCTGCTGTGGCCGGGAGCGTCGCCGACCCAGCCGGCGAGTTCCTGGAGCGCGGCCTCGGCACGATGCTCCGTGCCCTTGAGGACGCTGAACATTGTCTGACCGACGATCATCGGGGGTGCTCCTTCTCGGGTACTGCCCTTCTTGTATTACCCGTGGAGCGTGGAACCGAACGAAAGGTCAGCGGGCGACCTCGCGAAAGGCGGCCGTCAGCGCTGCCGGCTTGAGCGCGGACACGCCCTCGCCGGTCCAGACGATCTTGCCGGCGCGGTCGACGATGAACGCCATCGGCCGCACTTCGCCGTTCTTCTTGAGGGCGCCGTACGCCTGGGCGACGCTGCCGTCGTCGGGCAGCAGCGGGAAAGAGAGACCCTCGACGCGGTCGGCCAGCGCCTTGACCTCGTCGCGGCCGGCGTCGCAGATGCCGAGCAGCTGGCCGCGCAGACCCCAGATGGTGTCGGCGGCGGCGCTGAGCTGGGCAAGCGTCCTGGCGGTGGCCTCATCCTGCGTGGGCACGAACACGAGCACCGGGAACCAGTCGCCACGGTACTGCCTGCTGTCGATCTCGCTGCCGTCGGCGGCGGTGATGGTGAAGGTCGGCGCTTCGCGACCGACACCGGATGCGTTGCCCATGCCGGGAACCTCCTGATGGTGCCGCGGGCCCAGCCCGCGCGTGTCGGGACGAGTCTATCAAAGGGGGGCGCCGCGCAGCGCCGCGCAGCGGTCGGTGTACACCGAGAACACCTTGTCGAGGCCGACGATGGCGAAGATGCGCCCCAACGTGGCCTCGTCGCAGACGATCGCCATCTCGCTGCCGCGCGCGTGCTTGGCGCCCGCGACCAGCACTCCGAGGCCGGTCGAATCGATGAAGCACGAGCCGGTCATGTCGATGATGAGCCGGCGGGCGCCCTGGTCGAGGCAGCGGAACAGCCCGTCCTTGAACTCTGCCGCGGCGAAGACGTCCACTTCGCCGGCGACGTTCATGACGATGACGCCGTCCTCCTGCAGTTCGAAGCTCGTGTTCATCCCCGCTCCCTCCTTTGCCCGGCGTGACTCCCGGACCCTGACGGGTGATGGTCAGGGCGCCGTCGGGCGCATGTCATGGGCGTGCAAGGCGTCGCGCCCGGGACGGTCGCCGGGCGCCTGTCGGCCTCGGCGAGAGCCAGCCTCAAGTCGATCGCACGGATCAGCGAGATCATCTGGTCGAAGTCCATGGCGCTGGTCTATCAGCCCTGCCTGCGCTCGGGCTGTGAGCGCGCTGGCAGGCGCCTGTGAGCCGCCCGGCCAAGAAGATGACCTTCTCGAATCCGGGAGTGGAGTCACAGCTCGCCCTCAGGGCGCGCACAGTCCACGCTCAGGCGATCAGGCTATACTGCTGGCCGCGGTCGGCTTGGCGCTCGCCCCCCCGGCCGCCGCCGACCCTGCCGAAGAGAAGGACCCGAATGAAGCGCATCGCCACCCTGACCGTCTCCATCATCCTGCTGCTGGGCATCGTGGCAGGCTCGCTCGTCGCCGCCGGTTGCGGCGGAGTGCCCAGCGACGCCGTCGCCACCGTCGGCGACAAGAACATCACCAAGGTCCAGTTCGACCAGCTGATCGCGCAGGCGAAGACGCAGGCCGAGAGCCAAGGCACGGCCTTCCCGGCCAAGGGATCCGCCATGTACCGTGAGTACACGGCCAGCGCTGTCGCCTTTCTCGTGCGCGCTGAGGTCGTGGCCCAGGGAGCGGGCAAGCTGGGCGTTTCCGTGACCGACAAGGACGTCGACGCGCAGGTCGCGCAGCTCGAGCAGGCCTACGGGGGAGAGAAGAAGGTACTCGCGACCCTCAAGAAGCAAGGCATGACGATGGCCCAGCTCAAGCAGTCGATGAAGGCCTCGCTGCTCGGCCAGAAGGTGGCCCTGGCCGTGGTCAAGAACGTCAAGGTCGACGACGCGCAGATACGAGCGTACTGGCAGGCCAACGCCGCCACGTACCGCAAGAAGGCGAAGACGGCAACGTACGCCAAGGCCAAGGCGACGATCAGCGCCACGCTTCTGGACCAGGCCAGGCAGAAGGTGTGGCAGGCGTGGCTGACAAAGGAGACCCACGATCTCGGCGTCGTCTACGCCACCGGCTACGACCCCGCCAAGCTGACCGCCGGTTCGTCGCCTTCGGCGTCGGCCAGCCCCGTCAGCCGCCATACGGCGGGCGCGCTCGCCGTGAGGCGAGCAGCGCCCACCTCTTCAGAAGGTCCTGTAGTACTCCTTGGCGGCGGCGCACACCGGGCACTTGCCCGGCAACTCACCGATCACCGTGTGACCGCAGATCAGGCACACGCTCACGGGCGCCTCGGCGATGTCGCGGCCGGCGACGACCTCCGCAAGGGCATCACTGTACATCCGCCTATGGTCCATCTCTGCCTTCACCGCGTAGCGGAAGCTGTGACTCGCCTGGGCGTTGCCCTGCAACTTGGCGATCTCGCGGTAGGCGGGATACATCTCGTCGACCTCGAAGGACTCGCCGCCGAAGGCGGCCGCGAGGTTCTCGGCCGTCGTGCCCACGCCGCCCAGCACGCGCAGGTGATTGCGTGCGTGGCGCGTCTCAGCGAACGAGATGGCGCGGAAGAGCTTGGCGATGTGCGCATAGCCCTCTTCCTCGGCCTGCTCGGCGAAGACGAGGTACTTCTCGGCCGCCTGACTCTCGCCGGCGAAGGCGGCCTTGAGGCTCTCCTCCGTCATCGCGTTGAGCTCCTCAGGCTTGGGCAGACGCCGCTCGAACACATCGTCCATCAGAACTCCTTGAAGTACACCGCCGCGGTGCCGCACACCGGGCACTCGTCGGGAGCGTCGCCGATCACCGTATGGCCGCAGATCGGGCACACGCGCACGGGCTGAGCGCCGAGGTCCTTGTTGCCCTCCACGCCCTTGAGCGTGCCGTCGTAGATGCCCTGATGGTCCTTCTCGGCCGTGAGGGCGTAGCGGATGCTCGTCTGGGCGCTCTTGTTCTCCTGCAGCTTGGCGACCGCGTCGTAGGCGGGGTACATCTCGGTGATCTCGAAGGTCTCGCCGCCCCAGGCCGCCTTGAGGTTCTCGGCGGTGGTGCCGACGCCTCCGAGCACGCTGAGGTGGTTGCGCGCGTGCGTGCTCTCGGCGTAGGCCACGGCGCGGAAGAGGCGCGCCACGTTGGGGTAGCCCTCGGCGTCGGCGACGTCGCCGAAGGCGAGGTACTTCTGCGAAGCCTGGCTCTCGCCGGCCAGCGCGGCGGCGATATTCTCGGCGGTCATCGCGCCCTTGTCCTCAGGCGCCGGCGGCGTGTTCTTGAATGCGTCTGCCATGTTCTCGTGCTCCTTCTCTGGCGCGGGCGGCGAATGGGTGGCCACGCGGCCGGTTCACGGGTCGATCGCGGAAGCGGACCCTTATGGTACCAGCGCAAACGGCGAGCGCCGGAGACGCTCACCGTGGTGGAGGCACATGGCGGCCGCGCGCCCGCACTTCGCGGGGCGCGGCCGCCGGGCTGCCGGAAGGCACTTCGTGGGCTTCGTCACCGCGGCGGCGTGGAGTGTGGCCAGGACCGGCCGCTCACGCGGCCGCCGCATGCGGCTCCAGAGCAGGGACCAGCCGGTGCAAGACGGTATGGATCTGGCGCTGGCTCGCATAGTCGAACAGCGCGTAGTACAGGTCCGGGTTCGACTGGCTGCGCGTGAACTGCCCGAGGTCGACCAGGTGACCGGCGTCGGTGGCGGCCCGCGCCTGGCTGCCGTCGATCGCCAGCAGCGCCGCGGTGGCTGGGACGCTGGCGTCACTGCAGATCTCGGCGATGTCCGGCGCGTAGCTCCACAACGACAGCGCCAGCGGCATGCCGCCGACCTCGCTGAGCACCAGGCGCACTCCCGGTTCCACCTCGCTGGTGAAGTCGAAGTGGCGGCGCTCGGAGCCGCGCGCCAGCTCGACGACGCTCTGCACGCGGTGCATCTTTTCCGCAAACGTGGTGGAGACGGGACGTGCCATGATGGCCCTCCTCGACACTCCCCTCAAGCCTTCCGGAGCCCTGGGGATGGTTGCGTATTCTCGAGCAGCTTCTGCCCGCGGGGCGGCCAGGATAAACCCTATGTAGATAGCGCAAACCCGGCGTGCGCCGCCGGGCGGCGCGGGCGCCGAGGGCGGCCGTCAGGCGCCGGCGTCAGCCGGCACCGAAGCCGCCTCCACCACCGCCACCGCCACCGCCACCGGAGAACCCACCGCCACCGCCCGCGCCGGACGACGAGGACGAGGTCGCCACCGACACGGCCTGGTTGAAGCTCTGGTGGATCTCGTTGAACGCCGACAGCCCGCCGCCATCACCCGGTACCGCGAACCAGACGTAATACGAGGTCCGGAAGGCCGGGTCGTCGACGACTTCGGGGATCTTGATCGCCATGTCCTTGACCACCTGATCGGCGATCCCGAAGGTGACCGCGTACACGAGGAACTGCTCCCAGAGCGCCACGGCCTCGGGCGGCTTTTCCTGCAGGCGGCCAAAATCCTTGAGGAAGCGCTCGAGGGCCGCGTACTGCGCGTACAGCTCGGCCGCCTCCTGCGAGCGCCGCTTGATGGCCCGCGCCACGAAGACGAGGACGACGCACACCGGGATACCGAGGAAGAACCAGAAACCGCCGCTGAGGATCGCCGCCGCTCCGGCGCCGACCGCGCCGACGAAGGCGAACGCCGCTCCGGTGAACGCCATGCGGTCGGCCTGCGCGTCGAGGAACTTGCGCTGCTCGCCCTCCTCGGTCACCTTGCTCGTCCAGGCGCTGTAGCCCTTGGCGAACGCGGTGCGGTGAGTCTTGGCCAGTTCCTTGAGATCGCTGAGGACCAGGGTGGAGCCGCCCGCGATCTCGTGGAAAAGGAAGGTCACCAACTGCTCCTCGTAGGGCAGCAGCTCGCCGAGCTTCTCGTCGTGCAGGGTGAGCTTGTAACTGACGGCCTCGCCCTTGCCGAAGAGGTGCGGCTTCTCGACGCTCACCTTCTCCAAGTCGATGACCTTGCGGTACACGAGATCGAGCAGCGTGGCCGTGACGCCGTCGCGCGCGACCGACCCCATATGCCAGATGAAACCGACCAGCGCCGGCGGCAGTGGCGGCTGAGGGATCTCGCGCAGGTACTGGGCCTGGAACTGCGGCTTGGGCTCGCGCCCGTACTTGAAGTACAAAATGACGACGAGGACGAGCGCGACCACCGGCAGGCCGGCGCCGACGACGCTCCAGAGCGCCAGCTTGACGCGCGCCCAGAGGCGCGAGCGATTGGCTTCGTCGGCCCACTTCTTCTCCGCGGCCAGGGCGGTCGCCAGGTGGACGCCGCCGGCCGGCGCGGCCTTGGAGAGGGCCGCCGCGGGGAACAGGATGCGGCCCTCGACGAACGTGCTCGCCGGCAGTGGGTCGACGGTCATGACGACGCTGCCGTCTGGCTCGATCGACACGTTGCCCGACAGGGGCCCGTGCGCCCAGGCACGCACCTGGTCATGGGTCACGCCGGCGGGCAGGTGCACGGTGACGCGCACGTGCTGCGAAGGCACCGCCGTGTCGGAGCCCACGAACTGCCAGTACAACTCGGCGATGTCGGTGTAGCGTCTGGCGGCGCCCAAAGCCGTGTAGTGCACGCTGAACGGCGTCGTCGCGTCGCCGAACTCGAAGTTGAGCTGTACGCGCACGTTACTGCCCTGGTCGGCGGTCGAGTAGGTCCCGACCTCGCCGGTGCTCGTGCCGACGACAGGGACCGCCGACGGCTTGTACGGTGCCGTCTGGTAGGGATTGCCCGGGTCGGGACCACTGGCCCCGGTCACCTTGATGCCGGTCGACCCCTTGGTGGAGAGGTCCCAATAGACGAAGTGATACGTGCCGAAGAAGGCGAGGGTGCGCGTGTCGGTCACGCGCAGGTCGCCGTTGGGCAGAACCTGCGCGTCGATGTTGACATCGGTGATCGTGAAGTCCTTGGCCGCCGCGGGGCCGGCCCAGAAGCCGGCTGCTCCGGCGGCCGCCAGCGCCACCAGTATCACGACGAGTAGCGGCGTCACCAGCTTGCGCATCGGCCCTCCAAGCTCGCGGCGCGCCCCACCGGCGCGCCCCGCCGTGACTCT